>JAABUR0100003197.1_pt1 | contig 23305 bp, 23 predicted proteins | sample 5560091 | NCBI WGS metagenome assembly JAABUR01 (sample SAMN10711879, study PRJNA513375) | rock metagenome | isolation source: Antarctica rocks | place: Antarctica: Victoria Land, University Valley sud
GGCCTGTACGATGGCCGAGGCGCGGCCCGCTACGCCTCCGTCGTACTGCTCCACGACCCGCCCCTGCGCGGCGGCCTGGACTCGGCGCACGACGCTGTCACCGTTGAGGGCCAGGTGCCCCAGCACGTGAGCCACCGTCCAGCCCAGCAACAGACTGGGCGCCGCGGAAGCGTCCGGCCCCAGTCCGCTCAAGGTCTGCTCCAGCCGAGCATGGGACTCCGCACAGGCGGCGATCTCCACCCAAGGTCGAGGCACAAACCGCACGCTAGTCCCCGGCACGGCCGACTCCGTAACCGTAGCGGGATCGGCTACTGGGAACGGCGCGGCGCAGCGAGCGTGTCAGGCTTGTGCTCGTGATGCCGAGCACGGTCAGCGGAGTGCCGAGGCGGTCTCGGCGTGTATGGACCGCGGCGGTGGCTGGGATGACGGCGCCGGTCGTTTTCGTGGTCGTGTTCACCGTCGACGGATGGCTGCGGAGCGGCTACTCGGCGCGAAGCATGTTCGTCAGCGAGCTGTCGCTCGGCCCGCACGGCTGGGTGCAGATCGCCAACTTCCTGATCACCGGAGCGCTGGTCACGTTGTTCGGGCGCGGTCTCGCCGCGCATATCACGACGGGCGCGGCCTCGCGGGCCGGCCCGCTGCTGAGCCAGATCATCGGAGTCAGCCTGATGGCGTCGGGGCCGTTCACCACCGACCCCTCCGCGATGTTCAACCAGTCAAGTCCGCACGGCATCGCGCACGGGATCTTCGGGGCGGCCGTCTTCTCCCTCGCTCCGATCCTCTGCTTCGTGTTCTACCGCCGCTTCCGCAGCGACCCCACCTGGCGGCCCCTGGCCTCGTGGACGCTGGTCGCCGCGGTGGTCCTCACCCTCGGCATCCCCGTACTGAAGATCAGCCAGCTGCCTGCAGCGCCGCTGTTCGACTGGAAGGGCGTCATCCAGCGCGTCATCCTGGTCACCTTCATGACCTGGCTCTTCACCGTCGCAGCCCGACTACGCCGCGAGGCACTGGCCTGACACGTCCCGCTTGTCGATCCGGCCGTGGGACATGAACGGGGCGCCCTCGGGGTCGTTCAGGAGTCACTCAGATGGTCGCGGAGGGTGTCGACGGTCCAGGTGGGGCAGCCGCAGCCGAGGAAGTCATGGTCACCGGTCAGGATGGCGGCGTCGAGAGCGAGAGCGAGTGCGACAGGTGGCCAGTCTCGGGGATCCCGTGGAACGCGCCGCCGAGCGGTTGCTTCGTGGTCCGCGTAGATGGTCCGCGGAATCACCTCGATCGCCCGGTCATCAATGAGGGCTTGCACCGCTTGTTGGAGTTGATGGGCCTGCTCGGCCGTGAGACGGCCCTGTTCGACGATGAGCGCGAGCCGGCGCCCCAGCTCGTGCTCGGTTTCGTCCCATTGCTCCTCGGCCACGACCACCCGCAGGTCGGCTCGCGAGAGCAACGCCCGGCCACGTTGGCGGAGAAGTTCGGCGACCAGGACGCTCGCGTCGGCAACCACGATCATGAAGCGGGGGCGGCTCGCAAGTCGACCAGGGCTGCAAGCTCGTCCTCGGACATGCCGCTGTCGGCCAGCACCTGCCCGACCGTCTCGTTGAGCCGCGTGATCGCCCGCGCGACTTCGTTCTCGTCGCGGGCCAGCGGAACGTAGAAGCCGATCACCCGGCCGTGCTTGCTCACCGCGACCGGGTCGGAACCGGACAGATAGCTGGTGGCGTGGTCACGGAACTCTCGGACGCCGACATTCTTCAACGTGGTCATTGTGGTCACCTCGTGGTCACACTACCATCGCAGTGTGCCGTAACACGTTCCTCTAGCGCGACGCTGTCCAAGTCCCGTCAACGCTTAGTTGACGAGAGCGCCCGTCAACCGTAGGTTGACCGCATGACAACAGCACCCATCTCCCCACTTCGCCTTGACGATCTCATCGGCGCTGTCGCCGGCGCGCACCAGGACCCGCTCGACAGGGTGACCGGCTCAGTTCAGCTGGCGGAGGACCTGGGCGAGGTCGCCGACTCGCTCATTGGTCACTTCGTCGACCAGGCACGTCGCGCTGGAGCGTCCTGGTCCGAGATCGGCCGCAGCATGGGGATGAGCAAGCAGGCCGCACAGAAGCGGTTTGTCAGCAGGAGTCCATCTCAGTCGACACCTCCGGACTCCACGCAAGGATTCAGCCGACTTGACGAGGAGGCGCGTGCGCTGGTGGTCACCGCGCAGCAGCGCGCCCGAGAGGCGGGGAACGACCTCATCGGCATCGGGCATCTGCTGCTGGGCTTGGTCGCAGGCCCCGAGAGCGCGGCAGCTCGCGCGGTCATCGCGCAGGGGGTGTCACTGGCGGACGTCGAGCGGTTGGCATTGGCCACGTTGCCACCCGCCGCAGACAGCGTGCCCGCCCTTATCCCGTTCGACGAGGTCGTCACGGAGGTACTTCAGCGGACCTTCGCGAAGACGCAGGACCTCGAGGTGGACACCATCGGCAGCGAGCATGTCCTCCTGGCTGTCCTAGCCGTCGACCACGGGACCGGGGTCCTGGCCGGCCTTGGCGTGACACCCGAAGCGACCGAGGCGCAGCTTAGGGCCATCAGCTAGAGGGATCCCTGACGACTGTCCGCCAAGCGACCCACAAGCGGAACCCCTTCCGGCGATGTCCTGGGGCGTGCGGCAGGCTCCAGGCCGAGTCCCGCAGGGGATCGGCTAGAGCGACACACTCTGCGGCGCTGTCAGTCGCGATGCCGCACGACGTTGACGACGTTGCCGTCTGGTGCGCGGACCAAGAACCGGCGCACGCCCCATGGTTCTGTCGTGATCGGGTGCACGATCTTGTAGCCGAGTTCAAGAGCTTCTTCGTAAGCACGGTCGACGTCGTCCGTCTGGACGGACATGACCGAATCTTCGGGTGCGGTCGCGTCACGCGTCACGAGCTGGACGTTGGCCCCGGTGTCCGGCGAGGTGTAACGGGCCACCCATCCCATGTTGAATTCCTCGGTACTGAGCCCGAGGTAGTCGGTGTAGAAGCTCTTCGCTGCGACGACGTCACGCACTCGAAGGTTGGCCATGATGCGGATGGCGCGCATGCGGTCTCCTCTTGCTGTCAACGGACCTCTGCATGATGATCGCCGGAGCGCCTCGACGTGTCGATCGCTCCCAGTGTCGCCAGCGGATCGCTGACCGGACCGGTTCGGACCACCGACTCCGGTTGCCGATCCCGCTCGGGCCATCGAAGCCGGTTGTGCGCGTGCAGCGTGGCGAGTGCGCTGAGCGTGACGAGTCCGCGCCACTCGACTGTCTGTCCTGGTGACCAGCTCAGGAAGTCGAAGGTCCACCCGCCGTCGTCCTGCTGGCCGTGTTCGAGGTTGTCCAGGTCCGCGGCGAGCTGGGTGTCGGTAAACAGCACGCGGCTGCGCCGGTCCGGTCGAGGCGACAGAGTGAGCGGCGTCAGCTTCTCATCCGCCGTCCCGCCCGGCACGGGCACCGTTCCGTCGTCGCGCAACAGCGGCCGCAGCCGCTCAATCGTCGCCCGCGCTCGATCATCGTCGGGCGTTGCGTCGAGGAAGTCCAACGCGAACTTCAGCCAGTAGCCGCTCAGTTCATCAGGCTGTTCCATACGCTGCCAGCACCACCGTGTCGCCGCGCCCAGCCAGTCGCTGGACACAGCGGCGGTGCTGAGGACGGCGGCAAGCCCGAACGTCAGATGCGACCCACCGTCTGACGGAACCATCCACGGGCCACGCGGGTACTCCAGCGCCGCAGGGAGCACAAAGGGCACTCCGCCGTCCGGGTCAGCAACTTTGCCGACCCAGGCCGCAACGTCTGCGACCATTGGATCCTCGAGTGCGTCAACTTCGGCCAGCACTTCCAGACCGTGCAGCGCTGCCGTCGTTTCGCTGTCCGGGGTGCGAACGTCCGGCTCGAGCGCGTGCCCGAAGCCGCCGTCAGAGTTGCGGTACGCGCGGAGGGACTGCACCACGGCATCCGCCGGGGAACCGTCGAGCAATACGGCGACGCGGTGACGATCAAGCAGGCGCGCATTGGCGAAGATGAACTGGCGAGCGGCCAGCAGGTCGACAGACATGCACGCGACGCTAGGCGATCGTCAGCGTCGGGTATTCCAGGAATCGGACAGGGGTGCGGCCGGTCAGGCGGCGGACCTCGTCGCCCATGTGAGCCTGACTGGCGTAGCCAGCCGCTATCGCCCGTTCGGCCAGCGACGCTGTCGAGGGCGCAGCCAGTCGCCGCAGCCGCAAGACGCGGCCCAAGGTTTTGGGTCCATACCCCACGGCCGAGACCATGCGTCGATGCAGCTGACGCTCACTGACGCCCAGCTCACGCGCAACGTCGCTGACACGACGTCCGGCAGGCGCCAAACGCACCGCGGCAGCGGCCATCAGTAGGTCGCGGCGTGGTGCGCGAGCCGTGACCGCGTCCAGCAGAATCGCCCGCCGCTCCCGCATCCCGGCAACGGTCAACTCGTCCGTCAACCTCTGCGCCGCGGCACCCAGCACATCTTCGGCAACGACCTGCAAGCCGCGTAACTCGCTCGCGGGTCTGCCAAAGAACGCCTCCGCCGCGCCAGGACGCAGCCGGACACCGGACGACCACAGCCCAGCCGGCACCAACACATTCCGCGGCCCGATATCGGGACCGGCTATCACGAGCTGGTGCTCGGCCAGCCAAATGAGGTCGACGCACCCATCCGGAACAATGAGCTGCACACTGTCCACAGCGGCCCGCTGCTCCCAACTGCAGCCGACACTGCCTGCGAGAGAGAACGGCAGCTTGTGCTCGCGATACACAGACTCGTCAAGCAACCTCGACCACGCAGTCACCGCATCGACGCTACGGCGCGCAGCGGCTCCGTGAAAACCCGTTCCGATTGCGGAACGGTGAGCGGGACACTGCAGACGGCGAGGCCAAACCGGCATAGCGCGAGCGGGTTCCGGCCGCGCCAGTTCCCAGAAGACCCGCCCGCGATAATGCCCGGTGAAGGTAGCCTAACCGCTACAGTCACCCGATGGCCAGAATGCTCGTCGGGTATGCGCGGTGTTCGACCGATCAGCAAGACCTCACCGCCCAACGTGACGCGCTGAGCGCTCTCGGTGTGGAGCCGGACCGGATCTACGTCGACCACGGCCTGACTGGCGCGAACCGAGCCCGGCCCGGGCTGCGCGAGGCTCTGGCTGCATGCCGGTCCGGCGACACCCTCGTGGTCACCAAGCTCGACCGGCTCGCGCGGTCCCTGACCGACGCCCGCAACATCGTCGAGGAACTGACCGCGTCGGGAGTCAAGCTGAACATCGGCGGGTCCGTGCACGACCCGAACGACCCAGTCGGACGGCTGCTGTTCGACGTGCTCGGGATGATCGCTGAGTTCGAGTCGGACCTGATCAGGACGCGGACGAGGGAGGGTATGAAGGTCGCCAAGGCCAAGGGCCGGCTGCGTGGCAAGCAGCCCAAGCTCAATCCCGCGCAGGAGGCGCACCTCGTCGAACTCTGGCGGGCAGGCAAGCACACCAGCGCCGAGCTCGCCGAGCTGTTCTCCGTCGCCCGCTCCACCGTGTACCGCGCTGTTCAACGTGCCGGCGAGCCCACACCTGCACGGGCTCGCCGCAGGTGAGCAGCCACATTCTCGTTGATGAAACGAAACGCCGTGGCTACCTACTCGTCGCCACTCCTCGCGCTACCCGACGCGATCGCCTGGTGCTGGGCGAAAGGCGGCGACTGGCGACGGCGCATCGAGCCGGTCGTCACCGACGTGCGCGAAGTCTGAACGAGTCCGAACAACCGCGAAGCCCGAGCGCCACGGTCGTCCGGCCGGGTCTCGGGCTCACTTTCCGCAGCTAGTGCCGCGGACGACCTCCAGTGTAGAGCATCACAGCCTGCGTCACCTCAATGAGACGCAGCCCGGCCGAGCAATGGGACCAGATTCGCTCCGCTGCTAAGGGGACCCCTTCAGTGTCATGACAGAGGACCAGATGACCAGCGGTCTGTGCCGCGTACGCGAGCACGAAGCGGCCCTGGGACTGGCTCGATGGCCGCGTGTCACCATGCGCCGACCCATCACCGGTCTCTGCGACACTGAGCCGGTGACGGCGACGCTCCTGGACGGCAAGGCCACCCGCGACGAGATCTTCGCCGATCTGCGCACCCGGGTGCAGGCACTGACCGCAACGGGGCGCACCCCCGGGCTCGGCACCGTACTGGTAGGCGCGGACCCGGGGTCGCAGGCCTACGTGCGCGGCAAGCACAACGACTGCGCGAAGGTGGGAATCTCCTCGCTGCGCCGCGACCTGCCCGCCGACGCGAGCACCGCCCAGCTGCACCAGGCCATCGACGAGCTCAACGCCGACCCGGCATGCACCGGCTACATCGTGCAGCTGCCGCTGCCGGGCCACCTCGACGAGGTCGCGGCCCTGGAGCGCATCGACCCGGCCAAGGACGCCGACGGGCTGCATCCGGTGAACCTGGGCCGGCTGGTCCTCGGCGAGCCGGCGCCGCTGCCGTGCACCCCGCGCGGCATTGTGGCCCTGCTGCGCCGCTACGACATAGCACTGGACGGCGCGCGGGTGGCGGTCGTGGGCCGCGGGGTCACCGTCGGACGTCCGCTGGGGCTGCTGCTCACCCGACGCACAGAGAACGCCACCGTCACCCTGTGCCACACCGGCACTCGTGATCTGGCCGCGGAATTGCGCCGAGCCGACGTGGTGGTGGCCGCCGCCGGGGTACCGCACCTGGTGACCGCCGACATGGTCGCTCACGGCGCGGCCGTGCTAGACGTGGGCATCACCCGCAGCGAGCAGGGCCTAGTGGGTGACGTCGCGCCGGAGGTGGCTCAGGTCGCCGGGTTCTACTCACCGAACCCCGGCGGGGTGGGCCTGATGACCCGGGCGATGCTGCTGCTCAACGTGGTGGAACTCGCGGAGGGTGTGGGACCTCGGTGATGGCTCGCCCGACCAGGCTGGCGCGGTTTCGGTCGGTGCACGTCTGGTTCTTTCTGGTGCTCGTCGTGGTGGCCGTGGCTGTGGGGCTCGTCGCGGTAGGACGCTGGCGGCGCGGCACCACGGTGCTCGGTGCGGGCCTATTGGGCGGGGCCGGGCTGCGTGCCGTGCTGCCGGAGCGGCGGGCCGGCTTGCTGGTCGTGCGTAACCGCCCGACTGACGTACTCACCTTCGGCGGTCTCGGGTTGGCACTGGTGCTGCTGGCCACTTCCATCGACTCCCTCGGCACCGACTAGCCGCGGCTGGCCAGCTGCACGGTCTCGGCCAAGAGTTCGCCCACGGCCTGGGTCTGCACCAGGAATCCGTCATGACCGAAGGCCGATTGCACCACGCGCAAGCCGGTGCAGCCGGGGAGCCCCTCGGCGATCTCCGCCTGCAACCGCAGCGGGTACAACCGGTCGGAGTCGATGCCGCCCACCACCACCGGGGTCGTTGTCCGCGTCAATGCGGCGCTGACCCCGCCCCGGCCCCGTCCGACGTCGTGGGTGTTCATGGCCCCCGTCAGCGTGACGTAGCTGCCAGCGTCGAACCGGGCCACCAGCTTGTCCGCCTGATGGTCGAGGTAGCTCTGCACCGCGAATCGGCCACCACGTGCCGGGTCCTCTCCAAATTGCGGGGCGTGACCGAACCGCTGGTCCAGTTCCAGCTCGGCCCGGTAGGTCAGGTGCGCGATGCGCCGAGCCAGGCCCAACCCGGTGCCCGGCGCACGGCCGGTGCCGTGGTAGTCCCCGCCCTGCCAGTCCGGATCGGCGGTGATCGCTGCCACCTGAGCGGCCTGCGTCCCGATCTGGTCGGCGGTCGCGCGGGCACCGGTGGCGAGCACCAGGGCCGCGCCCACCCGGTCGGGGTGACCCACTGCCCACTCCAGCGCGCGCATCCCCCCCATGGAACCGCCCACCGCGGCAGCGAACCGGTCGATGCCCAGCGCATCGGCCACCGACACCTCGACCCCGACCTGGTCGCGGATAGTGACCGCCGGAAAACGGGACCCCCACGCCCGCCCGTCCGGAGCTGACGAACCCGGTCCGGTGGTGCCGCGGCAACCGCCCAGCACGTTGGGCGCGATCACGCACCACGTGTCGGTGTCCAGCGCCGCGCCCGGTCCCACCATCCCCTGCCACCAGCCGGGTGAGGGGTGCCCGAGCCCCGATTCCCCGACGACGTGGGAGTCACCGGTCAGCGCATGCAGCACCAGGACGGCGTTGTCGCGCGCAGCGTTGAGCCGTCCCCAGCTCTGCAGCGCGACCGTCACCTCCGGCAACACCGCCCCCCCAACGAGGCGATGCTCCCCGATCCGGACGTACTGGAGCGCTCCCGCACCGAGCAGGGGAGCGGGCGCTTCGTTGGTGATCCGTTGCGGGACCGGACCGTTCAGCAGGTGCGACATCGCATGGTGGGGGCTCCTCGAGGAGGGGCCCGCACTCGCGCGGGCCCGCGCTTGCCTGCCGGAACCGCTCCGGCCGACCTGGTCATCACCCGGGGCACCCCACCGCGGAAACGAGGGTTGCCGGCCAGCGAGCCGGGGCTTGACGCTGGCACTCATGACCTGTCAGCCAGGATAGCGCGGGACTCACCTCCCGCGCACCGGCCCCTGCGCGGCGCGCGAGTTACAGCAGGCCGAGCGCCTGCACGGCGTCGCGCTCCTCGGCGAGCTCGGCCACCGACGCGTCGATGCGACCGCGGGAGAACTCGTCGATCTCCAGGCGCGGCACGATCTGGTACCGGCCACCTGAGCAGGTCACCGGGAAGGAGGAGATCAGCCCCTCCGGCACCCCGTAGGACCCGTCGGATGCCACCGCCATGGACACCCAGTCGCCGGTGGGCGTGCCGTGTACCCAGTCGTACACGTGGTCGATGGCCGCACTCGCCGCCGACGCCGCGGAGGAGGAGCCTCTGGCCTCGATGATCGCGGCGCCGCGCTTTTGCACGGTGGGGATGAAGTCATCCTGCAGCCAGGTTTGGTCACCCACGAGTTCTGCGGCATTGCGTCCGCTGACGTTGGCGTGGAACAGGTCCGGGTATTGGGTGGCGGAGTGGTTGCCCCAGATGGTCATGCTGGTGATGTCGCTGACCGCTGCCCCGGTCTTGGCGGCCAGCTGGGCGATCGCCCGGTTGTGGTCCAGGCGGGTCATCGCGGTGAACCGATCCCGAGGCACGTCCGGGGCGTTGTTCATCGCGATCAGCGCGTTGGTGTTGGCCGGGTTACCCACCACCAGGACACGCACGTCGTCGGCAGCGTTGTCGGACAGGGCCTTTCCCTGCACCGTGAAGATCACCCCGTTGGCGGCCAACAGGTCACCGCGCTCCATGCCCTTGGTGCGGGGCCGAGACCCGACCAGCAGGGCGACGTTCACCCCGTCGAAGGCGACGTTCGCGTCGTCGCTGATCTCGATGCCGGCCAGCAGCGGAAATGCGCAGTCGTCGAGCTCCATGGCTACCCCGGCTGCTGCGCCCAGGGCGGGAGTGATCTCCAGCAGCCGAAGCCGCACTGGAGTGTTCGGGCCGAGCAGGGCGCCGCTGGCGATCCGGAACAGCAGGCTGTAGCCGATCTGCCCGGCGGCTCCGGTGACCGCAACGGTGACGGGCGTTGTGCTCATGACTGGCACTCCTCATGGTGGTTGGCGACGCGCCCGGCGAAGCGCCCGGCACGCCGTTGGCGGGCAGTCACCGACGCTATCAACGACGCCCTTGCAGACGGGCATGGGCGTGGTCACCGATCGCGTGGTACGGGCACCCACTCAGTACGCTCGTAACGCTTGGGTCTCGTCATCGCCGCCGTGGGCGCGAAGGATCCTGGGCAGGAGAGAGGAGCGAGCGCCGCATGGCCAAGATCAAGGTTGAGGGCACCGTCGTGGAACTCGACGGTGACGAGATGACCCGCATCATCTGGCAATTCATCAAGGACAAGTTGATTCACCCCTACTTGGAGATCGACCTGGAGTACTACGACCTGGGTATCGAGCACCGCGACGCGACCGACGACCAGGTGACCATCGACGCGGCGCACGCCATCAAGCGTCACGGTGTCGGCGTCAAATGCGCCACCATCACCCCCGACGAGGCCCGGGTGCAGGAGTTTGGGCTGAAGAAGATGTGGGTGTCGCCCAACGGCACGATCCGCAACATCCTGGGAGGGGTGGTGTTCCGCGAGCCGATCATCTGCGCGAACGTCCCGCGCCTGGTGCCGGGCTGGACCAAGCCGATCATCATCGGCCGCCACGCCCACGGCGACCAGTACAAGTCGACGAACTTCACCGTCCCTGGGGCCGGCACGGTGACCCTCACGTACACCCCCGCCGACGGCTCCGCCCCCATCGAGCACACGGTGGTGGAGATGGACCCGGCCGGTGGTGTGGTGATGGGCATGTACAACTTCACCCGCTCCATCGAAGACTTCGCCCGGGCGTCGCTGAGCTACGGTTTGGCGCGCAACTACCCGGTGTACTTGTCGACCAAGAACACCATCCTCAAGGCCTACGACGGGGCCTTCAAGGACATCTTCGCCCGCATCTTCGAGACCGAGTTCAAGGCCCAGTTCGACGCTGCCGGGCTCACCTATGAGCACCGCCTGATCGACGACATGGTGGCTGCGGCGATGAAGTGGGAGGGCGGTTACGTCTGGGCGTGCAAGAACTACGACGGCGACGTGCAGTCCGACACCGTCGCCCAAGGCTTCGGTTCGCTAGGGCTGATGACTTCGGTGCTGACCACCCCGGATGGTGCGATCGTGGAGGCGGAGGCGGCGCACGGCACCGTGACCCGCCATTACCGTCAGCACCAGGCGGGCAAGGAGACCTCGACGAACCCGATTGCCTCGATCTTCGCGTGGACCGGGGGGCTCAAGCACCGCGGCAAGTTGGACAGCACCCCGCAGGTCACCGCATTCGCCGAGACCCTGGAGCGGGTCTGCGTGCAGACGGTGGAAAGCGGCAAGATGACCAAGGACCTGGCGCTGCTGATCAGCAAGGACGCGCCTTACCTCAGTACTGAGGGGTTCTTGGCCGCCCTCGACGAGAATCTGCAGAAGGCGATGGCCTGAACTCAGGGTCTCGATGGGGCGTCCCACGTTCGCCAAGTGGTGAATGACCTGCCCGAACGGTGAACCGAACCGTTAGGTTGAACCGAAGACTGGCCGGAGTAGGTATATCTGGTGTGAACTAGGGCATGGCGCCGGCACGCAGGCGAGCATCATCAATGGAAGTGAGCCGTCGATGTCCGGTATCGCAGGGTCGCTCGGACGGGTAGTGCTGGTCTGCTGCGCCGTCCTCGCCCAGCTGGCGGCGGTTCCCGCGACGGCCGGAGCCGCACCTCAGGCGCAGCTCGCCGATTCCCCGCCACCGATGGCGATGCCGACGGTGGCGGTGCGCCCGACCATCGTTGTCGCGGAACATCCGGCGGCCCCGGTACAGCGTCGGGTTCCCGCTAGCCAGCGGGTCCGAGCCGGAGCCAGTGGGGTGGGCGTGGCCCCGGCACAGGTCCCTGGAATCACCTGCGCACTCGGTGGCATCGTTTGGGACGACAGCAATCGAGATGGATTGAAGACGACCGGCGAGAGTGGTGTGTCGGCCGCGCCGGTGGCGTTGCGCGGCACCGGCAGCAAGGTGCTCACTTCGGTGGTGACCGGCTCCGATGGGCGTTACATGTTCGACAACCTGCCCTGCGGCGGTTACGACATCGGCTTCACCCTGCCCGCCGGCTACCGCTGGACCATGCCGAACGTCGGCAACGGGGCGAACGATTCGAAGGCGGTGGATCCGGGTCCCAGCTTCCTCGTCGGCGTCACCCCGCTCATCACGGTGGCACCGGGCGAGCCTGCGACCCGGCCGGCCACGGCGGCCGACCGCGTGCAGGCCAGCTTTGTGAACTCGACGGTGGACGCGGGCGTGGTGCCGGCGGCGCAGGGTCCGTATGTCCCAGCCCCGGCTGCGCCCGCCCCCGCTGCTCCTGCCCCGGCCGCGCCTGCCCCGGCCGCCCCCGCCCCGGCCGCTCCTGCCCCGGCCGCCCCCGCCCCGGCTGTCCCTGTCCCTGCCCCGGCCGCTCCGGCTGCCCCGGCCCCGTTACCGGGTCAACTGGCCTACACCGGAACCGCGACCGAGTACTTGGGGTGGTCAGGTGTCGGGCTGTTGGTCGCCGGCATCGGGCTGGTGGTCGCGGGCTCGAAACGTCCGCAACGGGTGGTCGTTGTCCCCCAATCGTGCGCGCCGCGGGGGGCGAAGTGGGCACCGTGGAATGATGGACCACCATGCCAGCACCCCGGAATCTGCGGTGACGTCGTCGCTTCCCCGCGTCCTGTCAGGGATCCAGCCCACGGCCGACTCCTTCCACCTTGGCAACTACCTGGGTGCGGTACGGCAGTGGGTGGCCTTGCAGGACAGCGCCGACGCCTTCTATTGCGTGGTCGACCTGCACGCGATCACCGTGGCGCAGGACCCGGGAGTGCTCCGCGCGCGGACCCGAGCGGCGGCGGCGCAGCTGCTTGCACTGGGGATCGATCCCGCGCGGTCCACCCTGTTCGTGCAGAGTCAGGTGCCCGAGCACGCGCAACTGGCCTGGGTGTTGAACTGCCTCACCGGCTTTGGCGAGGCTGCTCGGATGACGCAGTTCAAGGACAAGGCGGCGCGCCACGGCAACGAGCGGGCCTCGGTGGGGTTGTTCACCTACCCGGTGCTACAGGCCGCAGATATCCTGCTGTACCAGGCCGATCAGGTTCCGGTGGGGGAGGACCAGCGCCAGCACCTGGAGTTGACTCGTGACCTGGCCGCCCGGTTTAACGCGACGTACGGCGACGCATTGACGGTGCCTGTCGCCAGGATCATCGCTGGCGCGAAGATTCTCGACCTGCAGGACCCCACGTCGAAGATGAGCAAGTCGGCCTCCAGCCCCGCTGGCATCGTCGACCTCCTCGACGATCCCACCGTGTCGACCAAGAAGGTCCGTTCCGCGGTCACCGACGCCGGGCGGGAGGTGCGGTACGACCCGGATCTCCAGCCGGGTGTGAGCAACCTGCTCACCATCGCGGCTGTCCTCGCCGGCCGAGACCCCCTCGACGTCGCGACCGACTACGCCGGACGCGGTTACGGTGACCTCAAGCTGGATGTGGCTTCCGCCGTGACGGATTTCGTCACCCCATTGCGGACTCGGGTGCGCGAGTACCTCGACGACCCCGCCGAACTCGACGCCATACTGGCCGCCGGGTCGCGGCGGGCCCGGCAGGTCGCCGCGGTCACCCTGGCCGATGTGTTCGACCGGGTGGGATTCTTGCCCGCGGCCCCCCTGTGACCAGCCCCCGGCCGGTCGCCGAGGTGCAACGCACCGGCCAGCGCTCGCAGACCGCGACCGAGGACGCCGCCCTCGCACCGCGAGGTAAGACCAGCTTCCTGGACCGGCAGCGGGCGGCCCGGCCCTGGGTGGATCACCTGGTGCGCGCGGGTCTGCGATACAACCAACAGAAGGGCGACTACTACGCAGCGGGGATGACCTACTTCAGCGTCCTGGCGCTGGTGCCGTTGCTCATGGTGGCCTTCGCGGTGGCCGGATTCGTGCTGGCTGGTAACGCGGCGCTACTCACCCAGGTGCGCGACCAGGTGTCCGCGGGCGTGCCTGGCGAGCTGCGAGCACTGGTGGGCACCCTGATTGACACCGCGATCACCTCACGCACCAGCGTGGGGGTGATCGGCCTGCTCGGCGCATTGTACTCCGGGCTGGGCTGGGTGGCCAATCTCCGTGAAGCCCTTACGGCCCAATGGGATCAGCAGCACGAACGCGGCGGGTTCCTGCAGACGAAGCTCGCCGACCTGGGTGCGCTGGTCGGGCTGCTGCTGGCGCTCATCGTGTCCTTCGCGCTGTCCGCGGTGGGGGGCGGCAGCACCCGGTTCGTGCTGCGACTGGTGCGTTTGGACGCGGTGCCCGGGGCCTTCCTCGTCACCCGGACACTGGCCATCGCGCTGTCTATCGCGGCAACTTGGGCGGTGTTCATGTGGGTCATCGCGAGGTTGCCCCGCGAGCCCGTCACCGTGCGCAGCGCGGCGCGGGCGGCGCTGCTGGCGTCGGTGGTGTTCGAGCTGTTCAAGCAGCTTGCTGCGGTCTACCTGAACGCGGTCACCTCGGGGACCGCTGGGCAGGTATTCGGCCCCGTCCTGGGCATCCTGGTGTTCGTGTACTTCACCTCCCGGTTCTTGCTCTTCGCTACCGCGTGGGCTGCGACGGCGGCAGACAACGCCGCTGACATCGCGGTGGCCGTTCCCGGGCCCGCCGTGGTCACCACCCAGGTGCAGATATCGGCGGCGCCCAACCTGCGCGCTGTGTTGGCCGGGTTCGGGGTGGGGGCCATCGCCATGCTGGGGTTGCGCCACCGTCGTGGACGCAGGTGACGACGCGCCAGCGGTTGCCTCGCGAGGTCCATCGGCCGGTCAGCGGCGGGCGAACATCAGTGCCCGCTTGACCTCCTGAATCGCCTTGGTCACCTGGATCCCCCTCGGGCACGCGTCGGTGCAGTTAAACGTTGTCCGGCACCGCCATACCCCGTCCACGTCGTTGAGGATGTCCAACCGCTCGGCGGCCCCCTCGTCGCGGCTGTCGAAGATGAACCGGTGCGCGTTGACGATCGCGGCCGGACCGAAGTAGCTGCCGTCGCTCCAGTACACCGGACACGAGGTGGTGCACGCCGCGCACAGGATGCACTTGGTGGTGTCGTCGAAACGGGCGCGATCGGCCGCCGACTGGTAGCGCTCCCTCGTGGGCTCGTTGCCGCTGGTGATGAGGAACGGCTTCACCGCGCGGAAGGCGTCGAAGAAGGGCTCCATGTCGACCACGAGGTCCTTCTCCACCGGCAGCCCGCGGATGGGTTCCACCGAGATGGTGGTCTCCTTACCGTCGCCGCGCAGCAGGTCCCGCAGCAGCACCTTGCAGGCCAGCCGGTTCACTCCGTTGATCCGCACCGCGTCGGAGCCGCACACCCCGTGCGCACAGGAGCGCCGGAAGGTGAGTGTCCCGTCGAGGTACCACTTGACGTAGTGCAGCAGGTTCAGCACCCGGTCGGTGCGCAGCGCCGGCACCTGGAAGGTGTCCCAGCGGGCGTCGTCGGGGGCGTCGGCGTCGAACCGGCGGATCCGCAGCGTCACCATGGTGGAGCCTTCGGGAACCGGGGGGGCGGCGGGTTCGGTGCGCTCGGCAACAGCGGTCATCAGTACTTGCGCTCCATCGGCTCGTAACGGGTCTGCACGACCGGCTTGTAGTCCAGGCGGATGTCGGCCAGCAGACCGTCGCCGTCCTTGTAGGCCATGGTGTGTCGCATGAAGTTCACGTCGTCGCGGCTCTGGTAGTCCTCCCGGGCGTGACCTCCACGAGATTCCTTGCGGGCCAACGCCCCCACCACGGTGATCTCGGCCAGCTCCAACAGGAAGCCCAGCTCGACAGCCTCCAGCAGGTCGGTGTTGTAACGGCGGCCCTTGTCCTGCACGGTGATCCGGCTGTACCGCTCCTTCAGCGACTGGACGTCGGTGAGCGCCTGCTTCAGGGTCTCCTCGGTGCGGAACACCGAGGCATTGTTGTCCATCGACACTTGCAGTTCGGTGCGGATGTCGGCCACCCGCTCGGTTCCGTGCTCGCTGAGCACCAGCGCCAGCCAATCCTGCACCATCTGAGCGGGAGTCTCGGGCAACTCGGTGTGCGTCACGGTGTTGGCGTACTCGGCCGCGGCGATACCCGCGCGCCTGCCGAACACGTTGATGTCCAGCAGCGAGTTGGTGCCCAACCGGTTGGATCCGTGCACCGACACGCAGGCGCACTCGCCGGCGGCATACAGGCCCTTCACTACGGTGACGTTGTCCGACAACACTTCCCCGCGCACATTGGTGGGAATCCCCCCCATCAGGTAGTGGCACGTCGGGAACACCGGCACCAGCTCGGTGACAGGGTCCACCCCGAGGTAAGTGCGGGAGAACTCGGTGATGTCGGGCAGCTTGGCCTCGAGCACCTCGGCCCCCAGGTGGGTGACGTCGATGTAGACGTAGTCCTTGTCCGGCCCGGCGCCCCGGCCCTCGCGCACCTCTTGCACCATGGACCGCGCCACGATGTCGCGGGGGGCGAGGTCCTTGATGGTGGGGGCGTATCGCTCCATGAAACGTTCGCCGTCGGCGTTGCGCAGGATTCCCCCCTCCCCGCGCACCGCCTCGGAGATCAGGATGCCCAGACCCGCCAGCCCGGTCGGGTGGAACTGGAAGAATTCCATGTCCTCCAACGGCAAACCCTTGCGGAAGATGATGCCGAGGCCATCGCCGGTGAGGGTGTGCGCGTTGGACGTCGTCTTGTAGACCTTGCCGGCCCCGCCCGTGGCGAAGATCACCGACTTGGCGTTGAACACGTGCAGTTCCCCGGTGGCCAGCTCGTAGGCCACCACCCCGGTGCACACCTGCCCGTCGGGGGTGTCGGTCAGGCAGAGGTCCAACACGTAGAACTCGTTGTAGAACTCGATGCCGTGCTTGACGCAGTTCTGGTACAGCGTCTGCAGGATCATGTGCCCGGTGCGGTCGGCGGCATAACAGGCCCGACGCACGGCGGCCTCACCGTGGTTGCGGGTATGCCCGCCGAAGCGCCGCTGGTCGATCTTGCCCTCGGGGGTGCGGTTGAACGGCAGCCCCATCTTCTCCAGGTCCAACACCGCGTCGATGGCTTCTTTGGCCATGATTTCCGCGGCGTCCTGGTCCACCAGGTAGTCCCCACCCTTGACGGTGTCAAAGGTGTGCCACTCCCAGTTGTCCTCCTCCACGTTCGCCAGTGCGGCGCACATCCCGCCCTGGGCTGCACCGGTGTGCGAGCGGGTGGGGTACAGCTTGGTCAGTACCGCGGTTCGGGCCCGCTGACCGGACTCGATCGCCGCCCGCATCCCCGCCCCCCCGGCCCCGACGATGATGACGTCGTACCTGTGCTCCTGCATGGCCGAGATCAGCTCCCGATGTTGGGGTTGAAGGTGAAGATCACGTAGGTGCCCAGCCCGATGATCAGGACCATGGACACGTACAGCGCCGTGGTCAGCCAGAATCGGGTGGCGTCCTTGCGGGCGTAGTCGTTGATCACCGTGCGCAGGCCGTTGCCGCCGTGCAGCTGGGCCAACCAGAGCATGGACAGGTCCCAGAACTGCCAGAACGGGCTGGCCCACCGCCCCGCGACGAAACCGAAGTTGATGCGCTGCACCCCCCCGTCGAGGATGTTCATGATGAACAGGTGGCCCAGCACCAGGACCACCAACGCCAACCCGGACAACCGCATGAACAGCCAGGCGTACAGCTCGAAGTTTCTGCCCCCGCTGCGGCGCCGCGCCTGGCGGTGCGGCGAGCGTGGCGCGGCGATGTGCGCAGGGCGGTCGATGGTGGCCATCTCAGGCGCCTCCGAACAGGTTGGACACCGTGCGCACGAGCATGAAATAGGTGCCGGGGATCATCACGACCACCCAGATCCCCACGATGGCCCAGAGCATCTGACGTTGGAAGCGCGGTCCTTGCGCCCAGAAGTCGATGGCCATGATCCGGATGCCGTTCAGCGCGTGGTAGAGCACCGCCCCCACCAGGCCCAGCTCCAGGAGGTTCACGATGGGGTTCTTGTAGGTGTCGATCACCGCGTCGTAGGCCTGCGGGGAAACTCGCACCAGCGAGGTGTCCAGGACGTGGACGAACAGGAAGAAGAAGGTCGCGACGCCGGTGATGCGGTGCGCCACCCACGACCACATCCCCGGATCCCCGCGGTAGACCGAGCGGGTGGCACCGGCCCTCGCCGGGGCTGCTGTCGAGCTGGCCATGGTGGTAACGCCTCCAACATCACTGGTGGGCGGCCGGGTGCGTCTGAGCCCCCGTCGGCACCCGTCCGGGGGTCGGTGGCCGGTGGCAACCGCGAGGGGCGATGGCCGGTCGGCACTCCAAGCTCCGGATCGGATGAACGGATCGTAAACCGCACCGCACGGCCCGGCACCCCGGAGTGAGACAGCAGACAGGGCGCGTTGGCCGGGCGTGAGGCCACAATCCGGTCACGGAGCGCCGTTCGCCCTTGCCCTGGACCACCCTGAGCCCAGTACGGTCCACCCACCCGGTGCCCGTCCCCGCGTCGCCTCCGCCGGGCGCGCTAGTGCACCGCTTCCGCCGTGCCCGGTGAGGCCGGTGACGCCCAGGAACACCGAGAGGATCGTCAGGATGAAGTCTGTGCGTGCTACGGCACTGGTGGCCGGTCTGGCCGCGACGGCGATGGCACTGTCGGCCTGCGGGGGTAGCGGTGCGTCCACCAGCCCCGGCGCCAGCTCCGGCAGCGCCACGGCCGGCGGGATCAGCGTAGGACTGGCTTACGACATCGGCGGCCGCGGGGACAAGTCGTTCAATGACTCCGCCGCGAAGGGTTTGGACCAGGCCAAGAGCGAGCTGGGGGCGACCGTGCAGGAATCGGAGGCCCAACCCAACGAGACCGACGCCGACAAGGAAGACCGGCTGCGCACCCTCGCCGAGCAGGGCGCCAAGGCGGTGATCGCCGTCGGCTTCGCCTACTCAGGTCCGCTCGCCAAGGTGGCGCCGGACTACCCGAACGTCAAGTTCGCGATCGTCGACGATGCTGCCGCCAAGGGCAACAACGTCACCAACATCGTCTTCGCCGAGAACGAGGGCTCGTTCCTGGTCGGCGCCGCCGCAGCGCTGAAGTCCGCCAGCGGCACGATCGGTTTCATCGGTGGGGTGCAGACCCCCCTGATCGCCAAGTTCCAGGCCGGTTACGCCGCCGGAGCGGCGGCGGCCAAGCCGGGCACCAAGGTGCTGGTGCAGTACCTCACTCAGGCGCCAGATTTCACCGGGTTCAATGACCCGGCCAAAGGCCAGACAGCGGCCGGCGGGTTGCTCGATCAGGGTGCCGACGTGGTCTACCAGGCAGCCGGGGGATCGGGTTCGGGAGTGTTCAAGGCGGTAGCGGCCAAGGCCGGCGCGAAGGCGATCGGGGTCGACTCCGACCAGTACCTGACGGCGGACCCCGCGGTGCAGCAGGTCATCCTGACGTCGATGGTGAAGAACGTGAACGTTGGGGTCTTCGACTTCATCAAAAGTGTTTCAGGCGGATCGGTCAAGGCCGGATCCACGCTCTACGACCTGAAGAACAAGGGTGTCGGGTATGCAACGTCAGGTGGCATGGTGAGCGACATCGCCCCCAAGCTCGACGCGTTTTCCCAGCAGATCCAGAGCGGCACGATCATGGTGCCCACCACACCCTGACCGCGCCCCGTTCCGGACGCCGAGGAGCCCGCCATCGCCGCCACCGAAGCCCAGGAGCGGGAACCGGCCATCGAACTGCGGGGCATCACCAAACGGTTCCCCGGTGTGGTGGCCAACTCCGACGTGACGATGACCGTTCGGGCCGGGCGAGTGCACGCCCTGGTCGGGGAGAACGGCGCCGGCAAGTCCACCCTGATGAAGATCCTCTACGGGATGCAACGCCCCGACGAAGGCAGCATCTGGTTGAACGGCACCGAGACGGTGCTGGCCTCACCGGGCGAGGCGATGGCCGCGGGAATCGGCATGGTGCACCAGCACTTCATGCTCGCCGACAACCTCACCGTCGCCGAGAACATCGTGATCGGGGCCGAGCAGGTGGCCGGCATTGGGGCGCGGGCCGCCGCCCGCATCAGTGAGATCGGTGCCCGATACGGCATGACCCTGCCCCCCGGCCAGCTCGTCGAGCGCCTGGGAGTCGGGGACCGGCAACGGGTGGAGATCCTCAAGGTCCTCTACCGGGGGGCCACCATCATCATCCTCGACGAGCCGACTGCGGTGCTGGTGCCCCAGGAGGTCCAGGAGTTGTTCGCCAATCTGCGTGAGCTCACCGCCGAGGGCCTGACCGTGGTGTTCATCAGCCACAAGCTGGACGAGGTGCGCGCGGTGGCCGACGAGATCACCGTAATGTGCCGTGGCACCACCGTGGCGACGGTGGCGGCGGGGGAGGTCACCAGCCGCCAGCTGGCGCAGCTGATGGTCGGCAGCGACCTGCCCACCCCCGGTGCCCGCCCCAGCACCGTCACCGAGCGGGTGGCTCTGCAGCTGTCGGAACTCACCGTGCGGGCCGACGCCGTGGGTGCCCGAGCGGTGGTGGACGGGGTATCGCTGACCGTGCGGGCCGGTGAGGTATTGGGGCTGGCCGGGGTGGAGGGCAACGGCCAGGCTGAGCTGGTCGACGCCATCCTGGGTGTGCGGCTGGCCAGCGGTCGGGTGCAGATCGCCGACTCGACCGGCACGCTGAGCGATGTCAGCGCTTGGAGCACCCGCCGCCGTCGCGAGGCCGGGTTGGGCTTCATCCCCGAGGACCGACAGCGTCAGGCCCTGCTGCTGGAGGCCCCGTTGTGGGAGAACCGGATGCTCGGGCACCAGACGCAGCCGCCGAACAGCCGGGGCGCGCTGTTGGACGGGCGCCGTGCCCGGGAGGACACCCGCCGGATCGTGGCCGATTTCGACGTGCGGACCCCGGGCATCGAGGTGACTGCCTCGGCGCTGTCCGGCGGCAATCAGCAGAAGTTCATCGTGGGCAGGGAGATGAGCCACGCGCCGGTGGTGTTGATCGCGGCGCACCCCACCCGTGGGGTCGACGTCGGCGCTCAGGCGGCCATCTGGGCGCACATCCGCACGGCCCAGCAGGCCGGGATGGGGGTGCTGCTGATCTCCGCCGACTTCGACGAGCTGCTCGGCATGTCCGACCGGATCCAGGTGATCCTGCGCGGCCGGTTGGTGGCCGAGGTGGACCCGGCCGGGGTCACCCCCGAGGAGCTGGGTGCGGCGATGACCGGGGCAGGCGCATGAGAAGACTGGATCTGCGATCGGTGCTCCTCGCTCTGGCGGCCCCGGTGCTGGCACTGCTCATCGCGCTGAGCGTGGCGGCGCTGGTCATCCTGGCCAGCGGGGCGGACCCGTTGGTCGCGGTGCGCACCATCGCCGCCACCGCGGCCCGCCCCCGGATCCAGACCCAGACCATCAACACCGCTGTCACCTATTACCTCGCCGCTGTCGCGGTGGCCATCGGCTTCCGGATGAATTTGTTCAACATCGGGGTCGACGGGCAGTACCGGGTGGCGGCGATGGCCGCAGCCGCGGTCGGTGCGGCCCTCCCACTACCACCGGTCGTGCACCAGCTGGTCATCGTCGTGGTGGCGATGGCTGTGGGCGCCGCCTGGGCAGGCGTTGCGGCGGTGCTCAAGGTGACCCGCGGGGTCAGTGAGGTGATCTCTACGATCATGCTCAACGCGATCGCGACCGCCCTGGTGGCCTGGCTGATCCTGCCCGAGCAGTTCGGGGTGCGTGAGGCGGGCAGCAACAACATCGGTACCGCGGCGATCGCGGAATCCGGCCGGGTGGCGTCGCTGCCCCTGGTAGCCGGCAGCCCCACCGGCGTGTACGGGTTGATCGTGCTGGCCGCGGTGGTCGGGGTGGGGTACTGGTTCCTGCTCGGTTTCACCCGGTTCGGCTTCGACCTGCGGGCCACCGGCGCGTCGGCGAGCGCGGCCGTGGCCTCCGGGGTGAACGTGAAACGGATGGTGGTCGTGTCGATGCTGCTGTCCGGGGCTACTGCGGGCCTGGTGGGCATGCCGCAACTGCTCGGCGACTCCTACCGGTACGCCCTGGACTTCCCCGCCGGCGTCGGATTTACCGGGATCGCGGTGGCGCTGCTGGGCCGCAACCACCCGGTGGGCATGGTGTTCGGGGCGCTGCTGTGGTCGTTTCTGGAACGAACGTCCAACGGGCTACAAGCCCGGGGCATCTCGACCGAGATCGTCACCATCGTGCAGGGTGTGATGGTGATCAGTGTGGTCATTGCCTACGAGCTGGTGCGCCGGTACAAGCTGACCGTGCAGCAGCGAGAGGTCGGTCGCGCGGTCACGCAGCAGGCTGCCCAGGTGCCCGGATGAGCGCCGTCCCGACCGCGCAGCGCCCTGCGGTGCGGCGCCCCGCCCGGTACCGCGCCTACCTGCTGGTGGCCGCCGGACTCGTGGTGTTCGCCGCAATACGTGCCCTGACCGGCGTGGACGGGCTCACCTCGGACGGGGTGATCAATGCCGCGGTGGGACTGGCGGTGCCGATCGGCATGGCCGGCCTCGGCGGGCTGTGGGCCGAACGGGCCGGCGTCGTCAACATTGGCTTGGAAGGGATGATGATCCTGGGCACCTGGGGGGCGGGCTGGGCTGGGTATCAGTATGGACCGTGGAGCGGGGTGCTGGCCGCGGTGGTGTTCGGGGGACTCGGCGGGCTGGTGCACGCGGTCGCCACGGTCACCTTCCGGGTCGACCACATCGTGTCCGGGGTCGCCATCAACATCGTCGGACTCGGTGCCACCCAGTTCCTGTCCAATGTGGCGTTCGTCGGGGTCAGTGGTGGGGGAGGTACCCAGTCCCCGCAGATCCCGGCGTTGCCGGTGCTCAGTGTCCCGGGGATCGACGCCCCGCTGGCCCGGCTGGAGCGCACCCGACTGTTCCTACTGTCCGATGTGGCCGGTATTGCGCGGGGGACGTTGGTGAACGTGTCCGCGCTCACCGTCTTAGCCGCGGCGCTGACCGTGGCGTCGTTCTACCTGCTATGGCGGACCCCATTCGGGTTGCGGCTGCGGATGTGTGGGGAGAACCCTACGGCGGCAGAGACATTGGGCGTCCCTGTGTACCGGTTGAAGTACACGGCGGTCGTCGTCTCCGGCGCGTTCGCTGGCCTGGGCGGGGCGTTCCTGGCCATCGTGGCAGCTGGAATCTACCGGGAGGGTCAGACTGGGGGCCGCGGGTACATCGGCCTGGCCGCCATGATCTTCGGCAACTGGCGCCCGGGTGGGCTGGCCGGCGGGGCATTGCTGTTCGGCTACACCGACGCGGTGCAGCTGCGTAACACCGACGTCCGTCCGCTGCTGCTCCTGGTCGGGGTGCTGTTGCTGGTGCTGGCCGGGCTCGCGGCGCGGCGCGGCGCCCGTACTCAGGCGCTGGTGCTGGCCGGGGTCGGCGTGCTGGTCGCTGCCAGCTACTTCCTGATCAGCACAATCCCGCAGCAGTTCACCAGCGCCACCCCCTACGTGGCCACCCTGCTCGTGTTGGCCCTGGCCTCCCAGCGGCTGCGACCACCAGCTGCCGCGGGCCTGCGGTATGCGAAGGGGGAGGGCCGATGAGAAGCCCTGTGTCAACCCGTCAGTTGTTGATCTCGGGTGAGACGCTGCAGTGCGCGGTGTTTGGTGGGGTCGTAGGTCGTGTTGTCCTGCCAGCAGTGCCAGATGATGGTGAGCCAGGCGCGGGCGAGGATGCGGACGACGTGGGCGTGGTCGTGGCCGCG
>JAABUR0100003198.1_pt1 | contig 23303 bp, 34 predicted proteins | sample 5560091 | NCBI WGS metagenome assembly JAABUR01 (sample SAMN10711879, study PRJNA513375) | rock metagenome | isolation source: Antarctica rocks | place: Antarctica: Victoria Land, University Valley sud
ATCTCTTTCACCACCGGCCAGTGCCCGGTCATGCGCTACAACCTGGCCCTGATGAAGGCGATCCTTAACGATAAGGTCCAGATCGCCAAGGCCGTGAACGCCACCGTCATCCCGCTCGACGCGGCGCCGCAGGGCTACGCCGACTTCGACCAGGGCGCGGCGAAGAAGTACGTGATCGATCCGCACGGCATGGTGGCCGCCTGACCTTGCTCGAGTCGCGTCGCTGATCGAAGGGCCGTCTTCGGGCGGGCACGGCGTACGGGGCGGTGGCCGCTGGGAGGTCACCGCCTCGCGTCCAGCTCGGGCGTCAGTGTTGCAGCAGCGAAGCTGGCGACGGCGTGCACGAGCGTGCCCTTTCATCGGTCAGCCCTGGCCAGGCGCTCCAACTCCGCCAACCGTTGGGACGGGCTCGGGCGACGAGGTTCTCAGCCCAGGACGGCGGCGGAAGCTCGCTCTCGTCCGCGGCGAACACGACCTGTGGCTGGTCGTGTTGGTCGTAGGACGTTGCGTAGGCCGAAGAAGTCGCTGACCTCAAAAGGCGCAACCGCCGATAATGCACGTTATGTCAACTAGGTCGGCCCCACGCCCTACCGCCGCAGCCCCTTGGTGGGAAGTCGGCGGATAGCTGCTCGACCCACGAGCTTCGCTGCTGCAGTTCGGCTGCCGTCAGCTCAGTCAACGACACGAACTACGACGCTTCGTAACTGGCTCGAAGAAGCTCGTCCGCCCTTGTGATGCTCGCCTACTTCACCACCGGCGGCGCCTCCAACGGCCCCACCGAAGCGGTCAACCTGCTGATCAAGCGGATCAAGCGGGTCGGATTCGGGTTCCGCAACTTCGCCAACTACCGGCTGCGACTCCTGCTGCACTGCGGCGTCGCATGGCGATATGCGTCCACAACACGGATCCGAGGACGCAAACCACGTTCTACGTCGTAGAGCCGCGAAAGTTCACCCGCGGTATCGCCGACTCCGGCTGGTTCGCCGACGACCTCGGCGCCCTGTTCGAGGGCTCGGACAGACAGCTGTGGAGATGGGCGTCGGTGTGCTCGTCTTGGCCGATGAACTTCGGGAGGCGGCAGCGCAGGAGTTGACCGCCCCAAACACTGCTGGTGCACCCTCTCGTCCAGGCCAATGAGCCGTTGCAGTTGACCTTCGTCGGGGCCGGACTCCCCTTGCTGCCCGCACAGTTCGCGCGTGCTGCAAGGCCGGCAGTCCGCTCCCACGCGGCGCGTGCGCGTGGTTCGGGCGACGGCAAATGCCTGCTCGAGCAGTCAGCGGGCAGACCATCGACGTGGACGCCTCAGCCGCCGCAGGCCCCTGGCCGCCGGGCTTCTTCGACAGGCGGGACCCGACGGACGACGCAGACTTCTACGCCGCGCCGCGCTTCGTCACCCATATCGACAACGGGGCGATCCGGGCCGTCACCGAGCTGTACGACGAGCTCGGCTTGCCGAAGGGGCGGATGCTCGACCTGATGTCCTCCTGGGTGTCGCACCTGTCCCGCCGTCCGGATGGGGGCCTCGTCGTTCTCGGGATGAACGCCGCCGAGCTGCACGCGAACCCGCTCGCCGATGAGCGCGTGCTGCAAGACCTGAACCGCGAACCGCGCCTGCCTTTCGACGACGGTACGTTCGACTCAGTCACGTGTTGCGTGTCGATCGATTACCTCATCAAACCGGTAGCGGTGCTGCATGAGGCTGCGCGGGTGCTGCGCCCAGGTGGCCTCGTCGTCATCACGTTCAGTAACCGCTGCTTTCCGACGAAGGCCATCCGCGGCTGGCTTGCGACCGACGACACGGGCCACGCCGACATTGTTCGCGGCTACCTCGAGCAGGTTGGCGACTTTGGACCGGTGACCGCAGAACGGCGCACTCCCGCCCGGCATGGGGGCGACCCGCTGTACGGTGTCTGGGCCGCACGCCTGTCGCACCACGAGGCGGACCGCTAGCCGACGACCCCCGGTCAGCAGAACGGCTTTGAGCTCTTGCTTGATCGTGGGCGCTAATAGCCCACCATCTAGGCGAGCCGCAGAGTAGCCCCGCTGAGAAAGTTCGGTCACAGCCGTTCCCATTCACGGGGGACGCTGCCGGCCGCGACCGCTGCTACGACGGCCTCGTGCACCTCCCCTGCGAGGTCGAGCACGGCGGTCGCCGCCACCTGCGTGCCCGTCGATGGCCGGGGGTAGGCCGGGGCGCCGGGCGCGCCGCGGTGCATTGTCTCGAGCCGGGCGGTTGCCGCAGCCAGCGTCAGACTGATCGCGACGGGGCCCTGCTCGATCCCCAGCGTCACCTCCCCCGCTCCCCCGGCACCCGTCGAGAACGCACAGTCACTACGCACCAGGGCGGCATCGGCGCGGTCCTCCCGCCGCCAGCGTCGCCCCTGCGCCGTCCAGCCGCGCGGCTCCGCCAGCCGGGCGAGGACCTCCGGGCGGGTGCCCGCCACCCGCGGCGCGTCGTGCTTGCGGGTCAATTCCCGCCATCGCCCGGCCACGTCGAGCTCGTCCAGCACCTCGAGCAGCCAGCCGTCGGCATCGACGACCTCGGGCAGGTCCAGCCAGGGGGCCACGGCGTTGTCCACGGCGGCGACGAAGGCGGTCCAGTCCTCCCAGGCCGGCCACGGCACCGCCGCGCCGGCGGCCTCCGGCTGGCGCGCCAATGACTCGCGCGTCCACAGCGGTGCCCCGTGCGGGCGCTCCAGCACCCGCAGCCGCTCCCCCTTCTGCGCCAGCAGCCAGCTGTCGTCGGGCGTGCGGGCAACGCGCAACTCGGCTGGAACCAGCAGGGCCTCAGCGCGCCCGCTCAACACCGTGACCCGCTCGTTGGTCGCGTCCGTCAGCACGGCCCGGCCGTTGCGCCGGTCGAGCACCAGCGCGACCTGCGGGTCCACCGGGTCGCCCAGCAACACCGCGAACCGCTCCCCCGCCTCGTAGCCCGCGGCGGCCTCCGCAGGCTCGAGCGCAGGGGGCGCCCAGCCTGGGAACGGGACACCGTCGTCATGGGCGTACGAGACGGGCAAGTCCCGCTGCGCCGGTGCTGGCATGGCGGCACCGTACGCGCTGACTGGCTGCTTCCGGAGCAGGGCAGGATCGGCGCATGCGCTACTTCGAGGACTTCGTCGCGGGCGAGACCCGCGACCTCGGCTCCACCGTCGTCGACCAGAATGAGATGGTTGCCTTCGCTGAGCGGTTCGACCCCCAACCCTTCCACACCGACCCGGAGGCGGCCCGGCACTCCTCGTTCGGCGGCCTGATCGCCAGCGGCTGGTTCACCGGGGCGCTGTTCATGCGGCTCTACGTCGACAGCATCCTCAAGGACTCGGCGAGCCAGGGCTCCCCCGGGGTCGAGGAGATGCGCTGGCGGCGCCCGGTGCGGGCGGGCGACACCCTGCACGGCTGGACGCACATCACCGACGTCCGGGGCTCGCAGTCCAACCCGGGCCGCGGCACGATCTTCACCGACTCCGAGCTGAGGAACCAGGATGGCGAGGTCGTGATGACGCTGCGGGCCCGCGGCATGTTCGGGCGCCGTCCGTAGATGGCCCGAGACCAGGCGGGGCCGGGCTCGCTGCTCGTCGGCACCGCGTCGTGGACCGACAAGACGCTGCTCGCCTCGGGCTGGTACCCCGAGGATGCGACGACCGCCGAGCAGCGCCTGGCCTACTACGCCGAGAACTTCTCGCTGGTCGAGGTCGACGCCACCTACTACTCGCTGCCGAGCGAGCGCAACAGCGAACTGTGGACGACCCGCACGCCCGAGGGCTTCACCTTCGACGTCAAGGCCTTCAGCCTGCTCACCCAGCATCCGACGCGGGTCGCGGCGCTGCCCAAGGCGCTGCGCCCCGAGGGCGGCAAGAGCCGCGTGTACGTGCGTGACCTACCGGCGGCCATCGTCGACGAGGTGTGGGACCGCTTCCTCACCGCACTCGCGCCGCTGCACGCCGCGGGCCGGCTGGGGGCGGTGCTGCTGCAGTTCCCCCAGTGGTTCCCGATCGGCGAGCGCAACCGCCAATACCTGCTGGAGTGCGCCGAACGGTGCCGCCCCTACCGGGTGAGCATCGAGTTCCGAAACAAGACGTGGATGGAGCCGGAGTCCAACGCGAAGGAGACGCTGGACTTCCTGCGCTCGTACGCGCTGCCGTACGTATGCGTCGACATGCCACAGGGACACGTCTCGTCGATGCCGCCCGTGGTGGCGGCGACGGCCGACCTGGCGGTGATGCGCTTCCACGGCCACAACGATGAGGGATGGACGAGCAAGGACATCTACCAGCGCTTCGGCTACCTGTACTCCGAGGACGAGCTGCGCACGTGGGCGCCGCGGCTGCGCGAGCTCGCGGGGCAGGCCCGCGAGACGCACGTGCTGCTGAATAACTGCTACCGCAACTACGCGCAGGTCAACGCCCGGCAACTCGCCGATCTCCTTTGACGCTGTGACCAGCACGTTTCGGCCTGCACGACCGGGGCTTCTGCCAGCCGAGGTGCCGTCGCCGCGCTCCAACTGGTGATAACCAGGGGAACGACTGTGTTACTTCGGCTGCCAGCACCCTTTACTTCGCTCGTCACGTCCTGGAGCCTTCACCTGCGTACCGAGGACAAGAGCCCGGCGACGGTGCGCTCCTACATCGGTGGGGTTCGCGTGTTCGCCACCTGGCTCGCCGGGGACGCCACCCTCCCCCAGCCCGATGGCTGGGATGGCGTCACCCGCGACCACTGCCGCCTGTGGCTCGCGCAAATGATTGAGGGCGGGGCCGCTCGTGACACCCGCCGCTCACGCCACGGTGCGGTGGACCGCTTCTTCGACTGGTGTGTGGCCGAAGGAGAGGTCGCCGTCAACCCGATGCTCGGGATCACCATGCCCTCCCCCGCGAGCCAGCCGGTGAACATCGTCACCGACGAGCAGATGCGCACCTGGATCAAGCAGTTCGCGCCTGGCACGTTCCTCGACATCCGCGACGAGGCCATCGTGCGGTTGTTCCTGGACTGCGGGCTGCGGCTGAGCGAACTGTCCAACCTGGCGATGGCCGACCTCGACCTGCCCGTGCGGGAGGTCTCCGTCCTCGGCGAGGGCTCGAAGCCGCGCACGCTCGCGTTCAGCCACCACACCACCCGCAGCCTGGACCGCTACCTGCGCCGCCGCACCAAGCACAAGTACGCACATCTGCCCGCACTATGGGTGGGGCGCACCGGGTCGGTCAGCAAGGAAGGCGTGTATGCGATGATCGTCCGGCGCTCGGTCAGGGCGGGCATCGGGCCCATCCACCCGCACCAGTTTCGACACACCTTCGCGCATACGTGGATGGCCGCTGGCGGTTCCGAGGGTGACCTGATGGCGAATGGTGGCTGGCAGAGCCATGCCATGCTGCAGCGCTACGGCAAGAGCATGGCCGCTGAACGCGCTCGCGACGCGCACCGACGGCTGGCACTCGGCGACCGAATCTGACCCCGGCTCGACTTCGCTAGGAGGCTGCCCGGCTCCGGCCATGGGGCAATCTTCACGGCCGGACCCAACCTTCTGGTCCGTAGTCTTCGAAGAGAGGTCTCAGGACGTCTCAGCAGCTCGCTGACCTGCGGCGTCGTTCTCAGCAGGCGGCAGGAGATGGCTCCCGGTCTCCTGTGGTTGCAGTCGGCGTTGCAGTCAGATGGGCCAAGTTGCGGTACCCACGGGCGCATGCCACGACCCAGGACAGACCTCGCCTGACGTTCGTGGTGAACCCGCCGACGCGGGGCTCGCCCCTGCTGGGGACGAGGGACGTGCACATCCCTGCTGGTGTCAGCGTCTCGCGTTTCGGCGGCGGTTCTCGAACCAGAAGCGCGCCTTCACGAGCCCGACGATCACAGCAACGAGCACGATTGCGGATACGACGAGAATCAGGAGATGCGGGACACTCATGGTGTCCCCCTACCCGGCCCTGACGGGGGCGTTGTACCCCGAACGGTGCTGGTGCCGCCATTGGCGTCCGGCTGCCGTTCGTCGAACGGATCGCTCGCGTTGCCTCAGGCGGTGAGTCCAACTCGGCTCAATGGGTTCCGAGCAGCCTTTGTCCTGGCGGCGCGGTTGGGCCTGCCGTCCGGGCGGATGGGCACCACGGTGCTGGCCCTGCGCCATTCGGCTGCCAGTTCGCCCATCGAGTCGAACTCCTGTGCCGGGTCGATGTTGGGGGTCCACCAGGCGCGGCCACGCCCCTTGGCGTAGTCCGGATCGAAGCGCATCAGGGACTTGCCCGCGCTGTCGTCCTTGGGGTTGGGCACCACCAGGCCAGCGCTCACCATGACGTAGTGGGTGGTCATCAGGGATGCTGCACTTCCGGCAGCGGCTCAGTATCCGCAACCGAAGCCGCCGAGGTTGTTTCGCTCAACTGGGTCTTGTCGAAGGTGTAAGCCTGGCTGTCACAACCCAAGATGAGGGCTGGCGAGGTGGGTGAGGTGATGAACCGAGGATCGAAATAGAAGGTGCTTGCCAGGGGGTAATCGGTCATGTCGGTCCATGTGTACATGCCCTGAGCGTTGCCGGTATGCGTCGTGTAATTCGGATTAACGTTCCCTACCTTGGTGTTGCAGTACGCCGCGATCAAATGGCGAATGGTGCAGGTGTCGTTGGTTAACGTGGCCAACGAACAGCCGTAGCGGGTCACCGAGGAGTCGATGGATGACGAGGTCGATGACGTGGTGTCTCCGTAGCCCGCGTAGGAGTTGCTGCTGCCGTTGCTGGCGAGGCCGATCATCCCGCCCACGAGCAGCACGAGCACGAGCACGCTGGCGCAGACGGCTCCCACCTTGCCCTCGGGGGTAGAGAGCAGGCGTCTGATTCTGGTACGAGCCCTCACCAGCACCAGAGGTTGAACGCTAGAAGGCTGCGTCGTGAGAACAGGGTCAGGAGCGGAACCTGTCTCATGGTCAACGGGCTGACCTGGCTGTGGGTTGAAACGTAGTGGCTCACCAGTGTGCGGGTTAAACCTCGGCCCTGTGTCTTCTGTGCTGGTCATGGCTGGTCCTTCCAAAGCTGGGGGTCTAACGGGACATTCGGTGCATCCGGCGGGAAGGGGTCGAGCAGGGGCAGATCCTCAGGTCGGCATTCCGTAGCCCGCCCCCGGAACCGACGGAACGTTTGTCGGACCGCCGAATCTGCACCGAGGCCATGAGGTAGGAATCCGCACGAACAACCGATGGCAGTGACGGCTAGCCAAGACCCGAGACGTCAAAAGGGGGAGGCCGATTGCCGGGCGCTCCGCCGGGCCACGCGGTCGCCGTTTCAGCCGTTCTGCTGCCAGGCATCGCTGGTGCTGCTCAGGGCCGGTGAGGACCGGCTGGGAAGCCCCTGTGCGTCAGCACAATCGGAGACCGAGTTGCATTTGGGCGACGCTGGTGTACGCGCGCAGCTTCGCCAGCGGATACGTCTCGATGGTGCAGAAGCAGGGAGCGCCGTCACTGGTCATAACAGGGGTAACCGGCAGAAGGCCACCCGCGTGACGCTAGCCTTGTCACGGACGTAATCTGTCAAGCATTCAGAAGGGGGCATCAGCGCCTGGGTGACCCTCGACTCGCCGGGACTAGGGTTCCGCCATGCCGCTGCCACGCGTGTGCTCAGAGGATGAGGTGCTGGCTCAGGGTTTCGCGTTCAAGGCTTCGTGGTGGAGTCGCTACGTCGAACCGCCCTGGTGGCCTGACGGGATCGACGAACTTCCCGATGATCCGGCTCGCCCCTACCATCAACGGATCACGCGTCAGGACGTGTTCAACATGGCGGCCGATCGGAGCCCCGAGGGCCGCTTCGGTCTGCTCCTGGCCGCGTACATCTGGGGGACCGGCACGTCCGCTTTCAACGTCGGCCGCAGAGTTCGGGGGCTGACGCGCACCCAGCCGGGCGAGGTCGGGGACCGGCTTGTCGCAGCGGCCGACCTGCTCGAAGCGGAAGGGCCGGTGGCGGCGTACGCGAGCCTGCAGGCGGGCTCGTCGAATCACATCAAGTTCCTCGGCCCGGCGTTCTTCACCAAGTACCTGTACTTTGCGGCTGGCCACCCGACCACCGTCAAGCCACAGCCCCTGATCCTGGACAAGTTCGTCGCCCGGTCCGTCAACGCGGTGTTCGACGGGTGGACCCTTCGAGACCACGGGTGGTCAGCCCGGACCTACGGCCAGTACCTCACGCTGGCTGCCGAGCAGACGAGAAAAGCCGGGCCACCGGCTACTCCGGCGGGTGTGGAAATGGCATTGTTCCAGGCTCATACCCAACGCGGCTGACTACCGCCTGTGCCGCCTCGATTGTCCATAAGAACGATGTCGCCTGTCGCGATGACGCTGGTGCTGGCCAAGCGAGGCTTGCGGGTCAGTTTCCGCGAGATAACCAGGAGCCATTTCCGGAGCGCCGACCCCGCGGGGAACGGGTGGGTTCAGCGTGCATCCGCACTCAATAGCCAGTCGTTCACGCTGAACTGGCGGCAGGTCGAGGCTGCGATGCCCGGGCTTCCCACTGATGCGACGAGGTGCGCTTGCCTCCGGTCGGGATCGGCAAGTTGCATGGGGCAGGCAGCGGAGGACGTTCCCACTCAAGGTTGATGACGTCATTGAGGTGACTACGGCCCAGGAGGCGGTGCCTTCGGCGGTCCGTTCGTGAAGATGCGCCAAAGTCCGAAAGTCGAGCTCAGAGGGCTGCCGCACCCTCCCGACGGCCCGCGGACCTACGCAGCCGTCGGCTGGTTGGGGTACCGACGTACCAGGTCGGGCTCGTCACAGGCCACTGAGACGCCAGGTGCCGCGCTGGCACCATCCCAGCGCCGTGTGCCCGGCCCGCGACCAGCTTCACATTGGGTGCCTGTACGGCCTCTCATAGTCACGGACCGCTGTTTGCCCACACCGGGTTCACCGTCCTCGGCGGCTACCGGAACCCCGGTGGTTCCCGCAATGGCGCGTCGTTCACCGCTACCAGGCCGAGTCGCATTAGCGGACCTCCCGCATCCTTGAGGGGTCTACGCGCGTCCAGCCGCACGTAGTCCGGGATGGGTGATACACCTGTGACTGCCGGACCGGACTTTCAGATAATGAGCGGACGAAGTGGGGAGTTGATGATGTCGGATCAGGGTCAGGGTCAGCCCATCGAGACCGCGAAGCAAGCCAGGGAACGTGCTCGTGGGGAGAAGGCATATCGCAAAGCCTCTCGTCCGTTCTATAAGAAGAAGCGGGTCCTGTTGCCGCTTGCTCTCCTTGTGCTTATCGGCATCATCGTAGTGGCCAGCAGCGGTGGGTCGAAGAAGGCCGACCAAGCGGCCGCCAAAACATGCGTCGGGAAGACCTACCCAGATCAGCAGTCGAGCGACGTTTGCGCCGATCCAAGCAACGGCGTGAGCCTGAGTGGGCTCTCCGTCGTCGCCACGCCGTTCGCCTCGAAGAGTGACTCAGCTGGCGGCAAGGCCTTGTGCAGCAACGTCACCATCAACAACACGACCAGCAGCAGTCAGGATTACAACGAACTCGACTTTAAGTTCAGACACCAGCTGGGGTTGTGGAGACCGCATCGGCGCTCAACTTCGCGAGCACGTTGGGTTCTGGGACGCTGATCGGAGGCGCAGTGAAGAGCGGCCTGATCTGTGCGGACGACAAAGGCGAGAAGGGCACGTACGTCTTCATCTACAAGCCGAACCCCTTCGAGGCGAAGCGCGGGGTGTGGCTCTTCAAGGTGTAACCAATCAGCGGCTTTGTCATGGGACGCTCGCCGCCGTAACACCGGGATGGGCCTGGCCCTCGCCCCCCCGGTGCTGGATTCGAGTCTGCACCGTGCGCGCCAAATCGCCGAGCGGCTCAGGGTGGGGACGGCGTGGACAGACCTTGACCTCGTGTTCCCGTCCGAGTGGGCACCCCTATGGACCCGAGGAACGCGTTGCGCTCCTGCCAAGCGGTCGCCCGTCGTGCAGGCCTCGGTTCGGTGAAGCTGCACACGCTGCGGCACACATGCGCCTCGCTGCTGCTCGCACAGGGCGTTCGCCCGCGGGTCGTGATGGAGACGCTGGGACACTCGGGATCTCGATCACGATGGACGTCGACAGCCACGAGATGCTAGCTCAGCAGCGCGAGGCCGCCGACGTGCTCGCGGGGGTGCTGCGGTGGTAGCCCGGCTAGTTGGGGTGGCCGTAGGGGTAGAGCGGGCCGCTCTGCAGACGAAGGCAGGAACCGCAGGCCTGTGACCTGCGGCTCCGTACGTCGGAATGACAGGATTTGAACCTGCGACCCCTTGACACCCAAACAGGGTCGTCGTCTAGACAAGGTGCGGGCAACCAGCTCGACGACGCTGGTGATGTGTCTCCTTCTCCTTCTGCGTAGGGCCACACCTGTGAAGAGCAGTCGCCGGACCAACCGTGAACCGGATCGAGTTGAGGCTGCGGAAATTCTCCGCCGGTTGCTCGACGAGATTGAATCTGGAGGAATCGAGGCAGGGACAGGTCACGCTGCCGACATGCGTCGGCGACTCGAAGGCGTCGCCGTCACCGCCTTGGAGGCCGATGGAATACCGGAGCGCGCTGGCTCCGACCCTTATTGATCTATGTGTCTACCGCAACCGACCAATCACGGTAGACGAGAGCCGTGCCGAAGGACCAATCGAGGCCCCGTTGCGGGTGCTCGGCCATACCCAGGTGAGCACTAAGACGACTATCGATCGCGGGCTCTTGGGCAAGGACCTCGACCGAGGTGCGCTCGGCGCTCGTGCGGATGGCCGTCGCCGAGTTTGAAGGACGACTGGCGGCCAAGTTGGACGGGATATCCCGCTCGCTCGTCAAGGTCATCGTCCTTGTGCATAGTGCTTCACCACCGCAGGGGCCATGCCTGGGCGGGCGGTATCTGGCCAAACACCGCCACTCCAGCGGGCCGATTCTTCGTCACGATCATGGCTGCCTGGCCGAGTGGGAGCGCGGCACCATCAGGGACCTGACTCGGGCCGTGCCGTGGACGGGCTTGGGGGCCGAGCCGACCCGCACTGTGGTTCCCGAGCCCGGGCCTGCGGATCGCCTCTGTTCCCGTCCCTCCTACCTGCGGCGAGCGGGGTCGTGCTCGGCGGTGAGCCGGGCAACGGCATCAGCACTGGGCCGGGCGTAGCGCTGCAGCGTGCGCAGGCTGGAGTGGCGTGACTTGGCCATCAGCAGCACGGTCGGGACGCCGTCCTCGGCGAGGTGGGTGAGCGCCGAGTGCCGCAGGTGGTGCAGGGTTGCGCCGCCGCTGACCCTTGTGAAGATCTCCGCGGCGCGGCGGTAGGACAGCCGGGCGTGCCCGGTGGCCGGGTCGAGGTCGTCAAGGGCTGCCGCCCGGCTGGGTGCTGGCGGCCGCTCTGCCAGGAACAGCGGTCCCCGGGTGCGGCCGTCGATCACCTTCGGCAGCAGCCGTGCCGTGCCAGTGGCCCAGTGCAGGACGTCGACGTCGCCGCCCTTGCGCACCGTGGTGGCCCGGCGGGCGGTGAGGTCGAGGTCCTCAACGTTGAGCTGGAGGACCTCCTCGGCCCGGGCGGCAGTCTCGTACAGCATCCGCCATAGGCACCGGTCCCGAATGTTGACATCGCGGCGTGAGAACAACCGGTCGAGTGCCTCGCGGGACAAGGCACGGCTGTGGTCCTCGGCGACTCGGCGTCGCTCCAGGCTGACCGTGGGGTCGGTCTCCAACCAGGCGTGCCGGAGGGCGAAGGAGGCGAACGAGCGCAGTGTGGCAACGTGCCTGTTCCAGGAGGCGGGGCCAGCGGCGGGGTAGGCCTCGTGCAGTGCCCGCGCCACCCGGTGGGCGGTGAGCGAGGCCAGCGTCGTGTCCGCTCCGAGCCGGTCCCCTACGTGATCGAGGGTGAGTCGGTAGACCCGGCGGGACCCTGGTGACAGGTCGCGGCGCAGGAACGCGTCGGTTGCCTGCTCCCAGGTGGGGTTGTTACTTCGCGTAGGCACTGGGCGCAGAGCACGGGCAGCCACCTTTCGGCCCCCTTCTGGGTCTTGTCGCAGTAAACCTGTCGGTGCGGTGTCGTCGCCCCGGCGGATGCATCGCCCCTGCTACTGCGCTACTGCATCATCGTACCGCAGTAAATGCACTATTTACTGCGGCCCGCGTACAGGTACTTGGGTGCACACAGGTTTCGTGTTAGCCGCACGCGTCGCAGCTGAGTTGGATACAGAGGGTGCCTGCGCAGCCCGGGCAATGCGCCCTCCCGACGGTCGCTGCTCGTATTACCGCGCAGCGGGCAGCAGGGGCCACCTGGCAGGCAATCGCGGACGGGCCCAACGAAGAGGGTGTCCCGACGGTGCGCGGTGGTTCGAAGTGGCGGGTGTCCTCGGTGCAAAGCGCCGCCGGGTACCGGCGTCCGCCAGCACGCACGAAGCAGAGCGATCTGCCCCAGCTTCACCCTCGAAAGCGCGGGGCTTGGGAACGCGTATAGCGCCACGATGGCGTCGGGATCTAAAACAAGCTCTTCGAGTCTGTGCCGGTCACTTGAGGTAGCTGGTGTTCCCGTGCACGAGCACGAGGGTCTTGGTCCCCGGCCGGTGCCACAGTGCGTCGGACAACGTTTGAGGCTCATCGCCTCGTAGATCTGGGCCAGCCTCCACCTGTAGTCGGTATCAATTGACGGTTTAGCAGGCGGGGCCGACCGCGAGGATGGTGTGCTTCGGTCTGGGCGCGGGTGTGTCGTCCACGTTGTATCCGGGGTTGTCGGACGGCAGTGCGACCAGGGTGCAGGCACCTTCCGTCACTGGGGAAGTGGTGCGCAGGAAGTCCAGAGTCGATGGACAGGGACCGCCATCGTAAGAACCGAGTAGCGAGGCGCTGGGCTGAACATCGGAGCCGTACTCGGTCCAAACGATCAGATCCCCGGTGTAGCGGTCCCTTGCGGGCGGGCAGGGCGTGTCAACCGGGCCGGGGGTCGCAGCCGCATGTGGTGCAGCGGTACTAGGCGTGGCTCCCGGTTCAGTGGTGCTCGGTGTGTCTGTAGGCGAGAAGGTCGTAGCCGTGGGCGGTGGTGCGGTTGTGCCAGCTGTGGACGGCAAGCTCGAGGCACCTCCGCATCCAACGAGGCAGGCGAACGTCAGCGCGGCAAGCGCTGGTACCACTTGGTGCATTGCCCATCTCCTCATATTGAACAACGCGTGGAACAACACGACGCGACCCTACGGATGCCGCGCAAGACGGAGGACATCACGATGGCGGCGATGGATCGGGCTCAATTGCCTCGGTATCAGAGCGGGACCGGGGGAAACCGGGCTGTCTGCAAGCGGATGAGCCCTCGGAGATGACGAACGTGTCGATGCCATCAGTAGCCGTGGCGGATGCGGCTTCCAGGCCCCACTCCAACAACACCACGTCGCCCGCCTCGGTCACCGACGTCGTGGTGAACACCGCCCCGGGGAGCTGCCACAAGACCCCCGCGAACGTCTCCCGAAGGCCGTTCCGCCCGGTCATCGTCGTGCCAGGCAACATGAAGACGCCGTTCTCGGCATAGTCGGCGACAATCTCATCCAGGTCGCCTGCGTTGAGCGCTGCGAGGTGGTGCTCAACGACCTCTCTCGGGCTACGGCTCATTCTCGGCACCTCACGCTCTCGTTCAATTGACCTGGGGCAACCCTAGGTAGCGCCCGATTTGGTGTCCAGGTTGGCTGCCAGATGGCGAGGGTGGGTTTCCGCCGCATTGAGCCGTCCCATCCTCGTGATGCCATACCCCGCCCATCGAGCGCCGAGGGGGCTCAGATGGCTTCTGACGGTTCGCACGAGCGGCCGGTGCCCGGAGGTGGTCCCCTCGGCCTGCAGGAGGCCCTGAGGGCCACTGGACGGCTCGCGTGGTGCTGGAGGGACGAGCCAGCTCCTGCCGAGCGAGCGCATCCGACTCACGGGCGGCATGGTGGGGGCCGCGAGCGTGCATACCCCGGTTCCCTCCGGTCCGGCCGTTGCAACACTCGACCCGATGCGTCTCCGCCCCGAAGGCAGGAGAGCTGCCGGTAAGCAACAACGGCAGGGCTCGTTTCCCCGGACGCCTCGGTAACCGGGAGCAGGCACGGACTGAGAGTGAATCTGAGTCGCACGCCTTACGGACCGTGCCCCCCTGGAGTGGCCCGAGTGCGAAAGAGCCCTTGTGGGCAGTCTCAGGGCTTGTGGCGGTGTGCCGCACAGCCGTTCCGCGCCTGGCCTCGGACATCATCAGCCGTGCCTCGCCGCTGTCCCTGACGTCCCGTGCGACGGCGGCCGGGTTTGCGGAAGTCGTGCCGTTCAACGTGCGACCTCGTTGACGTGATCTGTTGCCGTCGAGTTTGACGAGGGCTACCCTGCGCCCAGCCTCACTCTTATGCCGGAGGTCCGAAATGCGCCGAGCACCGGTACGGCTTGGATTGCTCATCGCGCTGGGTGCTCTCGCGTCGGGGTGCATTGATCACGACGGGCTGCACATGGCGCGCACTTTTGATCCGCCTCTTCCGGTACCTGGGTTCCGGGCGTCGCAGCACCGAAGTCTGTCGGCTGTCGACGCGGTAAGCGCGACTGACGTCTGGGCGGTCGGCGGAGTCGGGATGGACGTCTACGGGTTCCCAGATCTGAAGCCGCTGATCGAGCATTGGGACGGCCACGCCTGGTCGCGTGTGCCCTTGCCAGCGACCGGCCTGAGCGGAGGACTCGCCGGAGCAGCAGCGCCGTCTCCACGAGAGACGTGGGCGGTAGGTGCAATCCGGGGGGAGCCCTTCACCCAGCCGAGAGCGGTCATTCTGCATCGCATCGCAGGGGCGTGGCAGGCGCTGGACGTGCCGGTAAACCCTGGTGAGGCAACCCGCCTCACCGCAGTGGCGGCCGTCTCCCCCAGCGAGGTCTGGGCTGTCGGGTCAGTGACGTCGAGTACCGGCCCATGGACGGCCTCGCCGTATGTCGTGCGCTACGACGGGCACACGGTCCATCGAGTGACGGTCGCCGGATTGGTGCCCACGATGGGAGGGTTGACGTCGCTGTCTGTCGCGGGACCCGCCGCCGTGTTCGTGGGCAGCGGCGGGGCAGGCTACAGCCCCGTGAAGCCGGGCCGGGTGGCGAGGTGGACCGGCTCGGCCTGGCAACTGCTGCCGCCGGTCCCGAGTAGTCCCGAACGCGTGGTTGGGCTCGCCGCCGTGTCACAAGCCGAGGTTTGGGCCACTGGCCACCGTGCCCAGGTCTGGCACTTCCGCGCCGGTCACTGGGCCACAGAAACCCCGGACCCACGTCCCGGGGCCCAGGTGGATGCGGTGGACGCTCACGATCCCGGCCATGTCTGGGTTGCTGGCCAGCCCGGCGTAGGACCGGGCGCGGAGAAGGACACGCAGATGATCGCGCGGCGGGATGGCGTGCGCTGGTCGGTGCGCTTCAGCCTTCCGCTCGGCGGCGGTCTGGACGGAATCTACGGCCCCGGGTTTGCGGCGTTGCGGGCTCGGGCTGGACACGTGTTCGCGGTCGGGGGCTTTGAGAAGACGCTGGCAGTACAGAACTGACGCGCACAGAGATCACGGCAGTCCTGCATCACCCTGGTCCGCGGCCCAGATTGCGGCTGCGCAGCGAGGCGGGCACGAGCCCGCTCACCGGCGCTGCCCGGGGGGCCATCGCACAACGGCGCGTCCCAGGGCCCGCTTCGACCGGCGCGGTAATGCCGGGCGGGCTGCGATCGGCCACGGCGATCATCACTGGAGACGTACTGGCGGTAATGACTTTCGGGTTGCGACGGATAGGTGTGTGTACTTCGCTGCGGATCCCGAGGACGGGTTTGTCGCTGCATTGGGCGCTCTCATCGTCGTGATGTCACACGAGGCCGATTGCGCCACGAGGAGCTGAGATTGATACTGACGGGTCGGAGGCGCGTCGGGGTCCCGGAAGGGGTCCCCTACGCCGACAGAGCCGGGTAGCGGGCTTGAGCCCCTCTGGTGATGCTGCAGGGGCGGAGCCCCATGGCGGGCATCACGGTGCTCGGCGGCGATGTGGGCCCGTCATTGGTGCGGTGCTCGGGGTGAGCATCAGCACCCGGGGAATGCTCGTCGGCGTGCTCTTCCTCGGCATCGACCTCGCTTGGGGCGAGGGGAAGGCGGGCCGCCCGGCGAACGAGACCGGTGTGGCCGCCATCGACGCCACCGGCACCGTGCTCGATGCCGGATGGACCAGGGGCGTGGAGGAGACCCTGGCCTGGACCGAGCGGCTCGCCCTCGACGTTGATGACGTTGCCCTGTTCATTGACGCCCCTCTGGTTGTGACCAACCCAACCGGTCAGCGGGCATGCGACAGACAGGTGGGACAGCGCTACGGCCGGTGGATGGTCTCGGCCAACACCATCAACCTGTCCTCCGCACGACTGGCGGGGGTCGTTCTTCGTGAGCGCCTTGAACACGATGGCTGGACCTACGACGACGGCCGACTTGGTCCGGCAGGCAAGGGTCGTCGGTTGAGTGAGTGTTATCCGTACACGACGATCGTTGGGGCCGAGGCACTCGCCTATGAGCTGGCGCGGCCGACGTACAAGCGCAAGCCCAAGGCCATGACGATGGCCGACTTCCGGCCGGTGCGGGCCGACGCATGCGACATGCTCATCGAGCGGATGGCCACTCTCACGAACGCGGACCCGCCGCTGAACCTGACCTCACACCCCGTCAGCGCGACGCTGGTGCACGAGCCCTCGCCCGTCAACGACAAGGCCTACAAGCACCGCGAGGACCTGCTCGACGCGCTGCTCTGCGCGTGGACGGCTGCCTACTGGTACCAGCACGGATTCGAACGGTGCCAGGTACTGGGTCCGCCGCTCGATGGAGACACGGCTGGCGGTCTGGTGGGAACGATGATTGCGCCAGCCAGGCCGGAGCAACGTCGGACCTAGCGCACGCTCGCGGGCATGGTGCACATCAGCATCATGTCGGCCGTCAACGTCCCAGCCGGATCCCTATCTGCAAGTTATAGCGGAGCTGCTGTCCTGCCCATTGTCATCAGCTGTCCGCCATCCAGATGTAATCCGACGCTCACCTTTCGAGCCGTCGGCCGCCATGCATCAGGACTTCCGTGGGCTAGATCGTTGTGCGAACAGGAGAGCCAGTGCGCCTACTGAGGTGACACCACCGGGGTCTGGCCGCTGCCGGGTAGTTGGGACCACTCGGTCACCCGTCATGCACCGGCAGGGAAGGGCACCGTGAAGTAGCGGTGCTCCACCGCTCGGTCGAGCAGGCTCGCGGGGGTCCTTCGAGCGCACGAGCCCGGAGTGGTACTCGGCCCATGCAGGAGCGCGGGCCGGTACGTCGCGTGTGGGGACGGGCCTAGCGCCAGATCTTCTGGAAGCAACGGGCGGGTATCCGGCACCGCGCCAGGCACAGTCCGCCGCGAGCGGGCAGCTGCTGCACCGGGGTGCCGGGGAGGTGCAGACCACCGCTCCGAGCTCCATCAACGCCGCGCTGGAGAGCACCGCCGCAGCCGGGTCGGCGGGCCAGGGGTGCCGGTGCGTGGCGAGCTGTACGACGTCACCAACGTCCGCCGAGTCGTCGTCCGCTGGGTCGAGTCGACCCGAGCGGCGGATCAGCGCGAGCCCGCGTCGGACTCGTCAAACTCGGTTCATCAAGGTCGTTGGACAGCGTGACGAAGGACGACCTAGCCCAAGAACGGGATCAAGCGGCTGCCGACGCATGTCGGGGCACTCTTCAAGGTGAGGACCGACATGGCAGGACAGAACATCCTCAAGGTTCGGGTGGTCGTCGAGCGCCCCGATGTCGTCTTGCAGAACCTTGCGACGGCGGCGGCCGCCGAGCAGGGCTACCAGGTGACTTCGGTGGGCGGGAACACGCTCATCTTGTCGCGGCGCTACATCCCCACGTGGGCAATCGTTGTGGCGGCTATTGGCGCGGTCTTTCTCCTTATTGGCCTCCTGTTTCTGTTTGTCAAAGAGACAGAAACCGTGACCGTAACGCTTGCTGAGCGCGAGGACATGACACGGATCAGCATTTCAGGAGTAGCGACGCGGAGCATGATCGCCCGACTGGACGCCGTACTGGCGGCTCTGCCATCTGCGGGTGCTGCGGATCGGGCGTAACGCCTGATTACAAGCTCAGCGTTCTGACATCTTGGGTGACCACCGGTCTGGCTGCTAGTCGGGTCGTTTTGGGCCGCCGATCACGGCCTCGTCGTGCACGGCGACGGGGGGCACCGTGAAGTACGTGTGCTGCACCCTCGGTTGAGAAGGGTTCGTGAGTCGCTCGCCCTCGTCGCGTTGCACGTCAGCTTGATCACGTTGTCCGAGGCGATGACGGATCTCGGGCCTTGCCCTTCACCGGCTCCGTGCAGCTCTGGGCGGAAGGCAGCGTGGTGGGTCGGTGGTCGACCGTGACCCGCATGGCAATCCAGGTGCTCTCCTTACCCGGTGCTGACCAACTCGCCAGACGTGGACTGGCGCTGGCGCAGCGCGTTCAGCACGGGGTCGGCGCGGATCTGGCCCAGAAAGGTCTTCCACTGCTCGGGCTGCATGGCGGTGCGGGCTGACTCGAAGAACCTCACAATGGCACTTGCCTCGTCGATGCCGAATCCCTGTGCCTGAGCGGGTGCAAGGTCCGCCAGTAGCCGTGCGGCAGCGACCCCGTCACGGGTGGTGGGCTGAAGTTCGCCGGTGAGCAACCGCTCCTGCGTGCGCTCCACGATCAGCCTGGCCAGGGACAGATGGTCGGCGGCCTCCTGCACCTGGACACCGGCTACCTCCCCCCGCTCCTCGGCCTGCTCGGTGGCGAGGCGCTGCACCTGCTCGTTGTCGAGTGGAAGGTGGCCGTTCCTGAAGTGGTCCGCGATGTTGCGGGCGCTGATGCCAGACTCCTCTGGGAGCCGGGCGGCGATGGTGCTGTACGTCCGACCGGTCACCAGCTCCCGCTCGATGGTCTGCCGAAGGTCCCCAGCCTGGCAGGTTCGGCAGGTGGCACGCGTGACGGCCGGGTAGGTGCGGCCCTGCACGTGGATGGTGGCCAGGCTCGCGTTGGCGTTGATGGTCAGGGTGGTGCCTCTCCTGTGCGTAGTTGCTAGGTCTTCACTTCTTGCTTGGGATGGCATCGGTGCCGTACAGGCTCGTGACTGGATACATACCGATTCACGACGGGCGTCGGTGACTGTCGAGGCCTTGTCGGGTCGCCACCATCTATGGGGAGCAGTCCGGGCACCCCTGGTGTACAGCTGTCCTTCTAACCGCTCACGCGACGGCTGAGCCCCGTCGGGTCGCGCCGAGTGGCAGCCGCCCGGCGGTTGAGGCGGTCCGGCTCCTCTCCCGCTTGCCGTAACGCCTGTGTTGGCCATGTCGTCGGTCGACCAGATATTCGCCCAGAGTATTAGTCGGTAGAAGAACCATCGGTGCGAATATAAATTCCGGCATGTATTAGTTTGCCAGAAAGCCGCTTCTTGCTGTTCCCTGGGAGGGTAAGCGTCACCGGTGTGACGGGACCGCGCATTGTCCGGCACGGCCCCGTCGGTGACTTCCTGAGAGAGCAGGTTGTCCATGTTCACTATAAACGATCAACAGTTCCATGGCATAGGCCACACGGTTGACCAAACCGGTCAGAACCAACAGATATATCTATCCGCGAGAGAGTCCGTCGACAGCGGCACCGGAGAGGTGTTGTCGACCTGCGACTGCGATCACAACCGCAAGGTGAGGCTGGCCGGTCTCGACTATATAAAGCAGGGTATCCGCGTGCTGCCGCTGTACGGCGTGGTGCTCGGCCAGGACGGGGAGTGGCACTGTGAGTGCGGTGGGTCAGGATGCGAGACGGAGGCCAGAAAAAGAGCAGGGAAGCACCCCCGATGGATAGCCAACCGTCAAAGAGAAGGAGGGGCATGGGCTGCTACTCGGAGCCCGGAGACCTGGACTGAATGGTGCCGAGAGTTTCCCAACCTGAATCTCGGGGTTGCTACTGGCGTGACTCCGGGCGATGACATTGGGATACTAGGAGTTGATATCGACGGAGCTTCTGGCTGGGAACAACTAGAAGGCAAGGAACTGCCTCCAACCCGTACCCACCAGACCGGGCGGCCAGGTGGTCAGCACCGTTTGCACACGGTGACCGGACCTGTGGGCAGCCAGACCGATATGAAAGACGTCGACATGCGTGGAAACGGGGGATACGCTCGTTGGACCTCCGTCCCGCCATGGAACAGGCGTTACCTATCAGGTTGTCGACGACGTGCCTCTGGCACCCGCTGTCGACTGGATGCTTCGGACGTGCGGTACTCCAGACCCGAGCACGAGGAAACGTCGTAGTCCCCTACCCAGTGCTATCCGGGCCTTGCTCCATGACCCTAGGGATGACGAGGAGAGGGACAAGAGCACCCGGGCTGTCGAGAAGGACTACTACCGAGACCGAAGCGCGGATCTGTGGAGCATCATCCTGTCGGCAGTAAACCATCACTGGCTCGACTCGGAGATCGCTCATCTGATCGAGGAGAAGTCGACTCTGTCGGTACTGGTGGAAGACAGAGGAGAAAGTGGGGAGCACTGGCTAGCAAAGCAGATCGACAAGGCAAGAGAACATGTCCGCAAGAATCCAGCCATACCCGTCACTGCTATCAACCACATGAAGATGACGATGCTGCCCGAGGCCGAGCTTTCGTATACCGAGTTACGGGTCCTCGGTGCTCACCAGAGAAGATGCCACCACATGGGTGATGGGAAGTATACGAGTTCCTACCCCTTGATGGCTATCGATGCGAGGGTCTCCGAGGGAACTGCTCACAAGACCGTGGACAAACTGGTGAAAGCCGGATGGTTGTACAGGCACGCTACTCCTCCCATAGGTAGTGGACGGGCGACCCAGTACAACCTGCGGATACCCGGATGGCTGAAGGAGGACTACAACGAGATGTTCAAGCAGGGAGGGGGAGTAGGAAACGAACCCAGCCCTCCACACAAAAAACTGTGTGACTGGTTGGCTTCGACTCCCACCCCCCCCTTTGCCACCTACCTGGGGTCGAACGCCTTCTACGCGAGTGGGAACCTGCTCGGCGTATGCGTACCGGTGCTGCAGGCGCTGTACGTCGCTCGCGAACGAGGCGAGGGCTACCTGGCCGTCAACGAGGTTGCCCGACGGCTGGGCAAGGACCGGAGCAACGTGAAAGATCACCTGAAGCGGCTGCATCTGCTGGTTGATCGCGATGACCAAAGCGCCGTTCAATTGCGAGGCGACTGGAAACAGACGCTAGCGGTGATTGCCCGCGAGGCAGGGGGAGCCGAGCGGGCGATGGCCCAGCGTGAGCGAGACCGGAAGAAGAGAGAGGACCGCCAGGCGGGGCAACTCGATTTCGCGCTGGAGCACGGTGTCACACTCCGGTCCGATCTCGTCGAGGCCAAGACTGCGATCAATCATCGTGGGGCCCTGGACGCTCATGCCTTCGTCAACGACGTCACCGGCAACGTGCACGTGCTCGCGCTTCGTGAACTACCGCTCCCCATCGACCCGGAACTTGTAGGTGCGGTGGCACCCATGGTCCTCACCTACCGCACGTCCGGCCACTGCCAACACCTGGCCCACCAAGACGGAGCGCCGAATTACCTCACCCGCGTCCAGCTTCACCACGTTGACGTACCGCCCGAGTCGACTGAGCCATCGGATGTCCCGCCGGGCGATGGCGGGTGATCAGGGCCTACCCCGGGGCCCGGTTGGTGGTCACGTCGACTACCTCGTTGAGAGCCACCCGGGCACCAGCCGGATGGAGTAGGCGTCCTGTACCTCGTCCCAGGTGCCCGTCCGGAGAGGGGCGTGCCGCGCTCCGCGACCCATGCCGCTCAGGGGCGGTCAAGCACGTGCACTTCCGGGCGGTGAGCATCGTCAGCGAGTAGATGCGCGCGTTGTCCCGGGTAAGAGCGTCATTGCTGGAGACAACTCAGATCTCCTGATGACGTCGGCAATTGAAGATAGAAGAGCCATGTGTTGTTCTCGGTATCGGGGGCCGAACAGCCTCGGGATTGATTCCGTCGGTGGCGGGCATTTCGTTGCCTAAGGATGTCCGGTCGAGGGGACGTCCTACGCGTGTCTGCGTGACCTCTGCGACGCAAGCGGCTGGGGAAGGCACACTAGGGCCGGGAAATGACTTTCAAGCCGCTGCGGCGCTTGTGGACCCCTTTAGCATGGGTCGGGCCCGCGCCCTGGGCATTGTGGTGGTCCGTCTGCATCTCGGGAATGGATACATCTGCACCGCTGCGAACGCTAGGCCGGGCGAGGGTGAGACCGGGTGGTGCAGCATCAGTGCCACCCGGCAGCACGAGGCCATAGAAGGCCTGTTGCCACCCGAAGCCCCCCGCGAGCAACTACTGGCACCCGACCTGAGGTGGTACCGGGCCCCTTGCAGGGGGTCAACGGAGCGTCGTACGCTGCTGCTTCGTTGGAGATAGACACCGCTTCCTGCGGTCGGTGGTACCGATAACCATCGAGCACACAAGGCTGACAGAAGTCCCATGAATGCAGAGCTCGCGGGGCAGGCCCGCGAGACGCACGTGCTGCTGAATAACTGCTACCGCAACTACGCGCAGGTCAACGCCCGGCAACTCGCCGATCTGGTGGCCGACCCGGTGGCCGAGTGACGCTCACCCTGCTCGTGCTGCGGCACGCCCATGCCGCCAGCTCTAGGGGCACGCCCGACGAGGAGCGCCCGCTCAGCCGCCGAGGCACGGGTGAGGCCGCGCGCGTCGGGGCCCGCGTCCGGGCCGAGCAGCCGCAGGTAGTGCTGTGCTCGTCCGCGCGCCGCACCCGCCAGACGCTGGCCGCGCTCGAGCTGCCTAGCGCAACGGTGGTCGACATCGACCAACAGATCTACCTCGCCGATGCGGACACCCTGCTGGAGGCCGTCCGCGGCATGGGGGCGCTGGCCGACGAGCCCAGCACGGCGCTGGTGGTCGCCCACAACCCGGGCGCGCACGACCTCGTCGTCGAGCTGACCGGCGGCGCTGGACTCCCCGGCTTCCCCCCGGCCGCGCTCGCCGTCGTCGACCTCGACGTCGACGCCTGGTGGCAGGTGGACGCCGCGGCAGGGAGCCTGCGCAGCCTGGTCCTGCCGGCTAGCTGACCGGTTCCAGCACCACCACGGGGATGACGCGCTCGGTCTTGCGCTCGTAGTCGGCGAACCCCGGGTACTCGCGCTTCTGCTCGGTCCAGATGCGCTCCCGCTCGTCGCCCTCGGCGGTGCGCGCGGTGACCTGCAGAGTCTCGGTGCCAACCTCGACGGACAACCGCGGGTTGGCGACGAGGTTGTGGTACCAGTCGGGATGCTTGTCGGCCCCGGCCGCGGAGGCGAACACGGCCATCGCTGGACCGGCCTGGCGGTACATCATCGGGTTGACCCGCTCCTGCCCGCTG
>JAABUR0100003201.1_pt1 | contig 23292 bp, 23 predicted proteins | sample 5560091 | NCBI WGS metagenome assembly JAABUR01 (sample SAMN10711879, study PRJNA513375) | rock metagenome | isolation source: Antarctica rocks | place: Antarctica: Victoria Land, University Valley sud
GGTGTCGCAGCAGCACGCCGTTCGGGCAGAAAGCCGCCGAGGTCCTTGCGCCGTTCGAGGAGGTACTGAATTTCTGGGGCGTCCGAGCCGGGGTGATAGTAGGGCGGCAGGTAGGGATCCTTCTCCAGCTCGGCGTCGGAGATCGGGATGTGCTGCAAGTCCCGGAATGCCTTGAGGTCGGCCAGCGTCAGTTTTTTCATCTGGTGGGTGGCGTTGCGCCCCTCGAAGAGCTTGCCGAGGGTGTAGCCCTTGATCGTCTTGGCCAGGATCACCGTCGGCTGGCCCTTGTGGGCTATCGCGGCGGCGTAGGCGGCGTGCACCTTGCGGTAGTCGTGCCCACCGCGCTTGAGGTTCCAGATCTGCTGGTCGGAAAGGTCCGCCACGAGTTGCTTGGTGCGGGGGTCGCGGCCGAAGAAGTGCTCCCGGACGTATCCGCCGTCGTTGGCCTTGTACGTCTGGTAGTCCCCGTCGGGGGTGGTGTTCATCAGGTTGACCAGGGCACCGTCGGGGTCGGCCGAGAGCAGGGCGTCCCATTCGCGGCCCCAGACGACTTTGATGACGTTCCATCCGGCGCCGCGGAAAAAGCTCTCCAGCTCTTGGATGATTTTGCCGTTACCGCGGACCGGCCCGTCCAGGCGTTGCAGGTTGCAGTTGATGACGAAGGTGAGGTTGTCCAACGCCTCGGTGGCCGCGACGTGCACCAGGCCGCGGGACTCGGCCTCGTCCATCTCCCCGTCCCCGAGGAACGCCCACACGTGCTGGGCGGAGGTGTCTTTGATGCCCCGGTCGCTCAGGTAGTGGTTGAACCGGGCCTGATAGATGGCGTTCATCGGGCCCAGACCCATGGACACCGTGGGGAAGTCCCAGAACCCGGGCAACAAACGGGGATGCGGGTAGGACGGCAAGCCGCCCCCCGGCCCGGCGTGGGAGTACTCCTGCCGGAACCCATCGAGCTGGGCTGCGGACAGCCGTCCCTCCAGGAACGCGCGCGCGTAGATCCCGGGGGAGGCGTGGCCCTGGATGTAGACCTGGTCGCCGCCGCCGGGGTGCTGGCGCCCGCGGAAGAAGTGGTTGAACCCCACCTCGTACAACGCCGCCGAGGAGGCGTAGGTGGAGATGTGTCCGCCCACGCCGATCCCGGGGCGCTGGGCGCGGTGCACCATGATCGCCGCGTTCCACCGGATCCACGCCCGGTAGCGGCGCTCGACGTCCTCATCACCGGGGAACCACGGCTCGTTTTCCGTCGGAATCGTGTTCACGTAATCGGTCGACGTCAACGCAGGCAACGGCACCCGACGATCACCGGCACGCTCCAACAACCGCAACATCAGGTAGCGGGCGCGCTCGGGACCGAGCTCGTCGAGCAGTCCGTCGAGGGAGGCGAGCCACTCGGTGGTCTCCTCGGGGTCACTGTCCACCAGGTAGGAGCCGACCCCCTCGCGGATGACCCGCACTGTGGTCTCATCGGCCCCGCTCACTGTGTGCTCCTCGGCGTCACCGGAAGCTCGGCGACGGCCCGGACAGCGGCGGCGACGGCGGGCGCGACATCGGCGTCGAACACGCTCGGCACGATGTAGGTGGGGTTCAGCTCGGACGGGGTCAGCGTGTCGGCGATCGCCTGGGCCGCGGCGATCAGCATGTCGTCGGTGATGTCCACGGCGTGCGCGTCGAGCAAGCCCCGGAAGAAGCCAGGGAAGGCGAGCACGTTGTTGATCTGGTTGGGAAAGTCCGAGCGGCCGGTCGCCACCACGGTGGCGTGCTCGCCCGCGGCCACCGGGTCGACCTCGGGTACCGGGTTAGCCAGGGCGAAGACGATCGAGCGTTCGGCCATGACGGCGATGTCGCTGCCGGCGAGGATATCCGGGCCGGAAACGCCGATGAACACGTCTGCGTCGCCGAGGGCGTCCCGCAGCGATCCGGTCTGTCCCGCGGCATTGGTGTTGTCGGCGATCCATTGTCGGAAACCGTCACCGGAGTTCCCGCGCTCCAGGATGCCGTTGCGCCCGCAGGCGACGATGTGCTGCGCACCCTGGGCGAGGAGCAGCCGGATGATGGCTTGACCGGCCGCGCCGACACCGGACACCACGATCCGCACGTCGGGCAGCGTCTTGTCGACCACGCGCAACGCGTTGGTCAGTGCCGCCAGGACTACGATCGCGGTGCCGTGCTGGTCGTCGTGGAACACCGGGATGTCCAGGATCTCCTTGAGTCGCGCCTCGATCTCGAAGCATCGTGGGGCGGAGATGTCTTCCAGGTTGATGCCGCCGTACACCGGGGCCAGTGCGCGGACGATCTCCACGATCATGTCCGTGTCCTGCGTGTCCAGGCAGACCGGCCAGGCGTCGACGCCGGCGAATTGCTTGAACAGCGCCGCCTTGCCCTCCATCACCGGGATGGCCGCGGCCGCGCCGATGTTGCCCAGTCCGAGCACCGCCGATCCGTCGGTTACTACCGCAACGGTGTTGCGTTTGATGGTGAGTCTGCGGACGTCCTCGGGGTTCTCGGCGATGGCGGTGCAGATCCTGGCCACGCCCGGCGTGTAGGCCCGCGAGAGGTCGTCGCGGTGTTTGAGGGCGACCTTGGAGACGACTTCGATCTTGCCGCCCAGGTGCAGCAGGAACGTGCGGTCGCTGACCTTCCCGACCGTCACGTCGGACACCTCGGCGATGGCGGTGGAGATCTGCTCGGCGTGCTGGGCGTCCGCAGCGTTGCAGGTGAGGTCGATGACCATGTGGTCCGGGTGGCTTTCCACGACGTCCAGCGCGGTGAGCGCGCCCTTCACCGAGGCCACCGCACCAGCCAAGGTCGAGGTGGTGGCGGCGCCGACGGGGGCGTTGACGCGAACGGTGATCGAGTATCCGGGGCTGGGACTGGGCATGTGCGCTCCTAGTTGGTGCGGGGCGATTGGTCGCTGACCTGCGTTTGATGGCTGGCGGGCAGGGCGTCCCACCACACCCGGCGCGCGTCGGTGAGCGCGGAGTCGTCGAGGTCGCCGAATAGCCGCAGCCGGGACAAGCCGCCGTCGGGGTAGACGTCCAGCCGCACATGGGTTGCCGCTACGGCCCCATCCAGCAAGAACCGGTGCCGGGTGTCGGGCTGCACGGCCGTACGGGCCAACACGTCCGTCCATGCCTCCGCGTCATCGACGTCAGCCGTACGGGCATCCAGGGTGCTGAGACGGATCCAGCCCGGCGCATTACCCACGTAGTAGCTGGTGTCCACCTCGGCATAGCGGGGATGCCCCGCGGCAGCCAGAGCGAAGATTGCGTAGTCGTTGCCGTCGCCACGGCGCCGGGCGTTCTCCCAGCCCTCGCCCATGTTTCGGGCCCGCCCGGGCAGGATGATGTTGGCCGGGGAGGCGTAGAACGCATCGGAGCAGCCCACCAGGCGTCCGCCGGTCTCCGCGGCCAGCAAGTCCACGGTGCCGGTCAGGAACCGGGGGTCCGGGACCACCTCGCCGTACACCCGCAGTCGGGCGACGCCCCCGTCGGGGTAGATGCAGAGCCGCACGTGGGTCCAGTGTCGCCGGTCGCCGACCGGGTAGGTGTTCGCGGTGTCACCCTCCGCGGGAGACTTCTTGACGATCGTCTCCCAGTCGGCTTTGAGCATCTCCTCGACGGAGGGGTACCCCTCGACGGAGGCTGCCTCGACGGAGATGAACGGGGGGTAGTTGCCCTTGAAGTACGCCGTGTCCACCACGACGCCGTGAATGATGCCCGCGGCGCCGAGACGGACGATGGCGTAGTCGTGGGCAGCGGGATCGGGAGCGGCGGAACGGCGGCGGCGGGTCTCCCAGCCGTCGTAGACCTTGCCTTTGTGGCCGAACTCGTTGGGATCGAAGAACGGTACCTCCGCACGAATGAGGTTCTCCCGCTGGGCAAACAGCTCGTCGTTGGCGGTGGAGACGCTGCCTCCGAGCGCGCGGGACGCCAGGTCGGTGAGCGCGGTGAACTCGGGCGTGATCATGATGCTCCTGCGGTCTCGTCGGGGTCGGGCAGCCCGCGGTAGCGTCGCCAACTGCGGTGGTCGGTGATGTCGGTGAGCGCGTCGCCCATGGAGTCGCTCAACCCCGGGCGCAGGCCGACGGCGAGCACGGAGCGGCCGTCTTCCAGCTCGATGATGGTGAGCTCGAGCTCCGCGGGCTCCTCGGGCAGGAAGTCGGTGCGGATGTCGGAGATGGGCACGTCGTAGAGCTCGCCCTCGATCGGCGCGCCACCGGTCTCGGTGAGCAGCAATGCCGGAAATTCATCCCGGACGGAGAAGAACCGGTAACGCGGTGCCGTCCGCGCCGCACCACGGAACGGGTGTGCGGATACGTTGTGATGGAGGTTCCCCCCGCGCATTGCACCACCGTTGCAGAACAAGTCAGTCATTCGTTCGTCCCCTCTCTCTGCTACCACCAGTGTTTCCATAAAGCGGAAACTTACTTTCGTCCTGCGATATAGTGAACCGTGACACTGCCTTACTGTCAACCTGGCCTCCCCGCACGGACTAGTCTTTCCGCTTGACGGAAGAGCGAGAGTGGAGCATGAGATGACCAGCGCACAGCCGCAGACCGGCGGAGTTCAGTCCGTGGAGCGCGCATTCGAGGTGCTCGAGATCATGGCCACCGCCGGTGGAGCCATCGGGGTCAGTGCACTGGCGGAGGCGGCCGGGCTGCCCCTGCCCACCATCCACCGGCTGATCCGGACGCTTGTCGGGCGCGGTTACGTGCGCCAGCTGCCCTCACGGCGGTACGCCCTCGGCCCGAAGCTCATCCGGCTCGGCGAGAGCGCGACCCAGCTGATCGGCGCCTGGTCCCGCCCCTACCTGTCCGAGTTGGTCAAGGCCACCGGGGAGACGGCGAACCTGGCCGTGCTCGACGGGACCAAGGCCGTCTACGTCGCGCAGGTTCCCTCCGCGCACTCGATGCGGATGTTCACCGAGGTAGGGCGGGAGGTGTTTGCGCATTGCACGGGGGTCGGCAAGGCGTTGCTGACCCAGCTCTCCGACGAGGCGGTCAGCACCATCGTCGCCCGCACCGGCCTCCCTGCGCAGACGGCCAACACCCACACCGACGTGGCTGCGCTGCTGGCCGACCTGGAGCTGAGCCGCCACCGTGGCTACGCCATCGACGAGGGGGAACAGGAGATCGGCGTCCGCTGTTTCTCGGTCCCGGTCCCCGACGCGCCGACACTCACCGCGATCTCCGTGTCCGGGCCGGCCGCACGGGTCAGCAAAGAATCAGCCGACCGCATCGTGCCTTTGCTCAAGCGGGTCGCCAAGGAGCTGGCGACCGAGTTCGACGCCAACGCCCTCTAACCCCCGGCCAGAAGCGCGAAACGTTCTCCGTGCCGTGCTAACGCAGGACGGTGCGCCCGAAGCTGCGGCAGACAGACCCATCGAATACCTGGACCGCCCTGCGTGCGGCGTAAAGAACAGCCACGTCGACGCGGATTCCATCGGCTGCGCGGAGTGCGCCTTCCCCGAGCACCGTTCCGACCCAGTTCAAGCAAGGGGTCATTGAACCGACAGGTATCGAGACCACCAGCCCGCACCCTCCCCACGGAGAAGGGGCGGCCCGATAACAACCAATATCCACCATGTGGAAGCAAGATCTCCTATTGCGGAATTAGGGCGCTACGGCTTACAGTGACCAAAGTCTCACGAACACTCGCAGCCACGACGCACGGATCTGGTTACGTCCGCGAATCGCGACCTGAAACCCTAAAAGCCCATCGCAGGAGAGGTCTTCCCAGATGAGTCTCGCGCCAGGCACCACGCCACCGGTCGACACGCTCGGCCACAAGCACCACGATCTGCGCATGCATCAGCCGCCCCCAGCGGCCGTGCTCTCCCCCGACTGGCTTCCGACCAGTCCGAGGCTCTACAACCAAGACCTCGCACCCACCAAGGCGGCAGGACGGCGGTGGACCGGTTACAGCTTTTTCACGCTCTGGGCTAACGACGTGCACAGTCTGGGCAACTACGGGTTCGCACTAGGCCTCTTCGCTCTCGGTCTGGGCGGCTGGCAGATACTACTGGCTCTAGCCGTTGGTGCCGCCCTGCTATTCCTGTTGTTGACGCTCTCTGGAATTATGGGGCACAAGACCGGCGTCCCGTTCCCAGTTATGAGCCGAATTGCCTTCGGCATCCGTGGTGCCCAGCTCCCAGCACTAATTCGCGGTGGCGTCGCCATCGTATGGTTCGGGATCCAAACTTACCTGGCCTCGCTGGTACTGCGCGTCATGATAATTGCCTTATCGCCCGCCTTGGGAAATTTAGACCAAAACTCTATTCTCGGCCTCTCAACTCTCGGCTGGGTGTCTTTCGCCTTTCTCTGGGTCGTACAAGTGATAATCGTCAGATACGGCATGGACATGATCCGCAAGTACGAAGCCCTCGCTGGACCCATCATTTTGGTCACCGTGGCCGCGCTGGCTGTTTGGATGCTCACCAAGACCGGAGGTTCCATCGCCTGGTCCAACAACCATGCACTCACCGGCGGCGCCATGTGGCTGGAAATCTTCGCCGGCGGTGCCCTCTGGGTGTCTATCTACGCTACCTTCGTGCTGAACTTCTGTGACTTCACCCGCGCCTCGAAAACCCGAACGGCCATCGTCAGAGGCAACTTCTGGGGCATCCCGATCAATATGCTCTTCTTCGGCGCCATCGTCGTCGTACTGGCCGGGGCACAGTTCAAGATCAACGGTGTCACCATTAACAGCCCATCTGACATCGTGCAGACCGTACCGAACACCTTCCTCCTGATAACCGCGGCCCTCGCTCTTCTTGTCCTGACCATCGCGGTGAACTTGATGGCCAACTTTGTAGCTCCGATCTACGCACTAACCAACCTCTTACCAGAGAAGCTTAACTTCCGTCGCGCGAGCATGATTGTCGCCATCGTCGGCTTGGTCATTACACCGTGGAACTTGTACAACCACCCCGCGGTTATCGTCTATTTCCTGGGCGGCCTCGGCGCGCTTCTGGGCCCACTTTTCGGTGTGATCATGGCCGACTACTGGCTGATTCGCCGGGCGAAAATCAACGTACCTGAACTGTACACAGAAGATCCCACCGGGGCCTACTTTTACAGCAACGGCATCAATCGCCGGGCCATCGCCGCGTTCATCCCGGCCGCCATTATCTCACTTGTAATTGCCTTGGTACCGGCACTGGTGACCCTGTCCGCGTTCTCGTGGTTCTTCGGAGCAGGCATTGGGGCTGTGGCCTATCTCCTCCTGGCCGACCGGCATCCCAGCCTCCAAGACGTTTCAGGCGAATCGATCGCAGTCCCCAGCGTGCACTGATAGAGCCTTCACGCTGGTGGGCGGTTCGGCCACCGGAACGGCACCAGCACGCACGGCCCTGACCGAAAGGAAGCCAGTCCCAATGCGCGTTCTCGTAGTCAACGTGAACACCACCAAGGCCATGACCGACTCCATTGCCGCCCAGGCCCGCGCTGTTGCGGCGCCCGGGACCGAGATAGTGGGCTTGACGCCACGTATTGGGGCCGAATCCTGTGAGGGGAACTTTGAAAGCTACCTCGCGGCAATCGCGGTGATGGATACGGTCGTCTCCTACCACGAACAATTCGACGCAATCGTTCAGGCGGGTTACGGAGAACACGGTCGCGAAGGGCTGCAGGAGCTGCTAGAGGTGCCAGTGGTGGACATCACCGAAGCAGCGGCCAGCACCGCCATGTTTCTCGGACACAAATACTCGGTGGTAACCACGCTCGACAGGACCGTTCCACTGATCGAAGACCGGCTGAAAACGGCGGGGCTGGACGCGCGGTGCGCCTCCGTGAGGGCGAGTGGGCTGGCCGTACTGGAACTAGAGGAAGAGCCTGCCCGCGCGGTTGCCGCCATCATCGACCAAGCCGAGCGCGCGGTGAAAGACGACAAAGCGGAAGTAATTGTGCTCGGCTGCGGCGGCATGGCGGGACTCGACGAGCAGATCCGTAGCAGGTTGGGTGTCCCTGTCGTTGACGGTGTGGCCGCGGCCGTGACCATCGCCGAGTCCCTGGTTCGGATGGGCTTGTCAACATCCAAGATTCGCACCTACGCCCCGCCCCGGCCTAAACAAGTGATCGGCTGGCCGCTCAGCTAACGCAACGCTTGCTGTCAGTGCGTAGCCCGGCGCTACGTATCGGTACAGAGTTTAGTAAGTGATCCATTCCGCCGGAGTTCCGGCACAGCTCCCGGGCCGGTTGCAGCGATCGATTTGTTTCGTGAACGGCTTAAGAAGCATTGTATTCGAAGACACAGCTTAGTCACGATCGGCATAGGAGAAAACAATGAGCACGACCGACCAGACGCGCAATGTGGGCGGGAATTACGACCTAGTAATCCGTGGTCAACGAATCATGACTACAGCAGGGGAAGTGGCCCGCGAGATCGGTATCCGCGATGGCCGGATAACGGCCATCGAGCCCCTAGGGAACAACCTTTCCGGCACCGAAGTGATCGAGCTGGACGGGGACGAAGTGCTGCTGCCCGGCTTGGTGGATACTCATGTGCACGTCAATGAGCCCGGCCGTACCGAGTGGGAAGGGTTCGCCTCCGCTACCCGCGCCGCCGCCGCCGGCGGGGTCACCACCATCATCGACATGCCGCTGAACAGTATCCCGCCGACCTGCACCGTGGAAGCACTCGAGGTGAAGCGGACCGTCGCACGCGACCAAGCCTTCGTCGATATCGGTTTCTGGGGCGGGGCCATACCCGGCAACAAGGCCGACCTGCGACCGCTACACGACCAGGGCGTCTTCGGCTTCAAATGCTTCCTGCTGCATTCCGGTGTGGATGAGTTCCCACCCCTGGAGCCAGACGACATGGAAGAGGACATGGCTCTCCTCAAAGACTTCGACTCAATCATGATTGTCCATGCCGAGGACTCGCGGGCCATCGACCGGGCGCCGTCGGCGGCGGGTGACCATTATGACCGTTTCCTCGCCTCTCGACCCCGAGGTGCGGAAAATGTTGCCATCGCCGAGGTCATCGAACGCGCCCGGTGGACGGGGGCCCGTGCCCATGTCCTGCATCTGTCCTCATCAGATGCGCTGCCGATGATAGCAACCGCAAAGCGCGATGGGATCCGTCTCACGGTGGAGACTTGCCCACACTATCTAACCCTGATGGCGGAAGAGATCCCCGACGGGGCAACCGCATACAAGTGTTGTCCACCAATCCGAGAGGCCGGAAACCGGGAACTGCTGTGGAAGGGCCTGCAAGAGGGCACCATCGACTGTATTGTCTCAGATCATTCGCCCAGCACACTGGATCTGAAGGACCTAGAAAACGGTGACTTCGCTGTGGCCTGGGGCGGCGTCTCCTCGCTGCAGTTAGGACTCTCGCTGATCTGGACCGAAGCCCGGCGTCGCGGCATTGGCCTCGACAAAGTGATTGAGTGGATGTCTACGCGCCCGGCGGAGTTGGCCCGCTTAACCACCAAAGGCAAACTGGCCCTAGGCTATGACGCCGACGTGTCCATCTTTGCGCCGGATCAATCATATGTGGTTGATCCAAAGAAGCTCCACCACAAGAACCCGATTACCGCGTACGCGGATAAGACGCTATCTGGGGTTGTCCGCAAAACCTTCCTACATGGAGCGGAGATCGACAGCGTACAGCCTACAGGGCGTCTACTGCGCCGTGGTATGGCTTAGCATCGTTGCGCGGCTGGCCGTACCGTGCTTGGTACTAACCGATGTCATTCAGGGGTGGGTGCTTGACCTCCGCAATGCGCACGAACTTCGGCGCGGTGATGGGGGTTTGTGCCCGCCTTCGGTCGACACTGGGCGCAGGTGCCAGGCGCTGACAGTCAGCGCCTGGACCGGCTTGGGTGATGTCTGGCGGGTCGTGCCAGGTTTAAGGCTCCCCCTCTGTGTCAACCCAGGTTGACGCAGAGGGCACCGATCTCGGCGAGCCGCTCGCCGTATCGAATAGATGTGAATTGCGACCCGGCGTCGCTGTGACACCGCAGGCCGGCGAGCACGGCGCCCCGAGACCACCTGGCCATCTCGATCGCGTCGAGGACCATCGTGGTGCGCATGTGCGAGGCAACCCGCCAGCCCACGATCTTCCGCGAGCACGCGTCGATGATGAAGCACACGTAGGCGATGCCGGCCCAGGTCAGCATGAACGTCAAGTCGGTGACCCACAGCTGGTTCGGTGCCATGGCGGTGCGCTCCCGGCGAACCAGGTCGGGGTGCCGCGGCGCTCCCGCCTCGGGGCGGGCGGTGCGGACCCGCTTGGTCCGCCGCACGCCCTCGATCCCGGCGCTGCGCATCAGCCGGGCGACCTGGTCGCGACCGATGCCGTAACCAGCACGTTGCGCGGCCTTCCAGATCTTCCGGGCGCCGTAGACCCGGTAGTTGTCCTCCCACAGCTGGAGCACCACCGGCGCCATCACAGCATCGCGCTGGGCACGAGCCGACGGTGGCCGCTGCTGGCGGGCCTTGACCTCGTAGTAGCTGCTTGGGGCCACCTGCAGCTGGCTGCAGATGAGCTCGACCCCCAGACGCCGGCCCGCGACGACATCAACGCGGTGAGCGTCAATGAACGCGGCTACTTCTTGTGCTGGCGGTCGAGCTTCGCCCCGAAGAAACTGGCTGCCCGCTTAAGGATCTCGTTGGCCCTCTTCAGCTCGCGGTTCTCCTGCGCGAGCGCCGTCATCTTCGCGACGTCACTCGTGCTGACCCCCGCCACGTGGCCCTCATCGACGTCAGCCTGGCGGACCCAGGACCGCACCGACTCGAGGCCGTAACCCAGCTGCGTCGCGACCCGCTGCACAGTGCCGTGATCGGTGCCCAGCTCGGCTCGGTGTCCTGACCATCCGCACCGCAGCGGCCTTCTCTTCAGGGCTGTAGCGACGCGCCGTCGGCTTCCCCGGGGTGGTGTCCTTCGGCATGAGTCCATCCTCGATTCCAAACGATGGAGACTCCAACCAAGCCAGTGCGATTCAAATCGTCGTGGACGCGCTCCACGAGGTCGTTATCCGCTTCTACGAATCTCTCGGATTTCGCCGAGTGCCGGGCAGCATCCTGGTTGTGCCGAAGATTGCTGACATCGAGGCCGCGCTGGACGGCCGGACTGAGATGAGTATTGCGAGTTTCGCCAGAAGCCTTGACGCGGCTAGAGGCGAACTTCTAGATTGCCTCTACTGGGATCCCAACCTGGGATCCCAACAGTGGCGATGGGGCAACCACAGCCCGTCCCGTCGCCGACCACTCGGCCAATCGGCAGCGAGGCACTTCTTCCGACTCCCAGCGGAAGCCGGCACTACATCCGTCCCTGTCCTCGAGGAGGACTTCATGTCCACATTTGACACCGACGCCCGCACCGACCTGGTCGAGAGCGCGGCGCCGCCCGCACGTCGGACCAACGTCCGCTGGAAACTCTTCGGCCTGCTCCTCATCCTTGTCACAGTCAACTACGTCGATCGCGGCTCGATCTCGGTCGCGTTGCCGATCATTCAGAACGAGTTCCGGCTGAGCCCTGAGCTGACGGGGCTGCTGTTGTCAGCGTTCTTCTGGAGCTACGCGCTCATGCAAGTGCCGGTGGGCTGGCTTATCGACCGGTGGGGAGCGCGGAAAGTCATCACCACCTCGTGTGTGGGGTGGGGAGCGGCCACCGCAGCCTCCGGACTCACCGCAGGCTTCCTCAGCATGTTCGTCGCCCGCAGCGCAATCGGGGTTACCGAGGCGGGGGTGATGCCGTCGGGAGGCAAGCTCAACGCCCTCTGGATGCATGCGAAAGAACGTGGTCGGGGTGCGACGATCCTCGATTCCGGGGCGCCGCTCGGCGCCGGCGTCGGCGCCATCGCCATCACCGGCTTAATCGGGCTGACCGGCTCTTGGAGGGCTTCCTTCATCATCGCCGGTATCACGACCGCGATCCTCGGTGGCATCATCTGGTGGTACGTGCGGGACAACCCCCGCCACCACACGGGTGTCAACGAGGCCGAAGCCAGCTACATCGAGGCGTCCCACGAAGCCGAAGACCGCGCGGCCGGAGTCGCTCCCGGCGAAGGACGCCGGGCCTTGCTCCCGTACCTGAAGTACCGGTCGTTCTGGGCAATGTGCTTCGGCTGGTTCGGGTTCAATGGTGTCTTCTACGGCCTGCTCACCTGGGGACCGCTCTACCTGGCGCAGGCCAAGGGCTTTGACCTCAAGGGGATCGGCTGGTCGACCTTTGTCATCTTCGGGGCGGGCTTCGTCGGCGAGCTGCTCGCCGGCGCCCTTGCCGACCACCTGCGGAGCCGTGGTTTGGACACCAACCTGGTCATGCGTTCGCTCCTGGGTTTCGCGGCGCTCGCGGTGACGGCAGGGCTCATCGGCGTGACGGTCGTGCCGAAGCCCATCACCGCCGTCATCCTGTTGTCGGTCGTGCTGTTCTTCTTGCGCTGGGTAGGCCTGTTCTGGGCCGTCCCAGCGACTCTGGGCGGCCGGACCAATGCCGGTGTGCTTGGTGGGGCGATGAACCTTGGCGGCAACGTCGCCGGATTCATCACGCCCATCGCGGTCGGCCTGATTGTGGGAGCCACCGGCGGCTACACCTGGGCACTGCTTTACTTCGTCGGTTCTGCGATCGTCATGGGTGTATCGGTGCTCACCCTTGACTACAGCAGGCGGCTTCCGGTGTGACGCCCCCGGGTGGGACTGTGAAGGTGGCGGTCCCGCCTGCAGGGCACCCGTCGACGAGGCAGACACACCAAGGAGATCGAGGACATGAGCCAGCCAGCAGCGGCACAATCCAACCGCCCTTTGCGCGAGGACATCCGGGACGTGTTGCGCACACGGATCTTCGAGGGCCATTATCCGCCGGGGTCCCGCCTCATCGAGCGGGACCTCGCCGTAGAGTTCCACGTCTCCCGCCTGCCGGTTCGGGAGGCACTCCGGATGCTGCGCCAAGAAGGTCTCGTGGACGAGCGAGCGCCCAGGGGTCTGGTGGTCGCCGAGCTGAGCGAGAAGGACGTTCGCGACCTGTTCGACGTGCGCGAGTCCCTCGAAGTTCTCGCTTCACGCCTTGCCGCCGAGCGGGCGACCCCCCGCGACCTGCGGACCCTCGCCCAGCTCGTCGACCGGGCCGAGGACGCCCTCGCACGTGGTGCGTTGCTGGAGACTCACCGCTCGAACAGTGAGTTTCATGACGAGATCACCCGGATCGCCGACAATACCTTCCTACGCAGTGGGCTGGAGCCGCTCCAAGGTCGCATGCACTGGCTCTTTCGTCACGTCACCGATCTGCGCGAACTGGTTCAAGAGCACCGCGACCTGCTTTCGGCCATCGCGAGCGGAGACCCGGCGCGGGCAGCGCAACAGTCGATCATGCACATCAACAAGTACAGGGAGCAGTTCCCAGACACCGTCTGAGCTGCCCGCGGCCGCCGGTACGGCGTCGTCAGCCCGACCGACCAAATGAGGATCATCATGAGACTTCTCGTCATCAACCCCAACATCAACGAGGACGTGACCGCGCTGATCGGCGCTGAAGCGCGCAGGTCCTGCAGTCGTGACACGGAACTGGTGCTGCGCACTGCGCCCTACGGCGTCGAATACATCGAGACCCGCTTCGAGGCGATGATCGCCGCCGGCGCGGTTGCGGAAGTCATCGCCGAGACACCGGACGTGGACGCGGTGGTGGTGGCGGCCTTCGGAGACCCGGGACTGCCGGCGCTCAAGGAGATGACGGACGTTCCGGTCCTGGGCATCACCGAGGCTGCGCTGTGCGCCGCGGCGTTGCAGGGGCACCGGTTCTCGATCATCGCCATCTCCGACCGCATCACCGCGTGGTACCGGGACTGCGTTGAGCACTTCGGTCTCGGCGGCCGACTGGCGTCCATCCGGTCGATCAAGGAGGCCTTGGGCGGGATCGGCAGTGTGCAATCGGACTTCCGCTCCACGCTGGTGGAACTGTCCACGACGGCTGTCTCGACCGACGGCGCCGACGTCGTCGTGCTCGCGGGGGCGCCGTTGGCGGGTCTGGCGCGTGAGGTCGCCGAGGAGATCCCGGTGCCGGTGGTCGACGGGGTCGCGGCGGGCATGCGCTTCGCCGAGGCACTGGTCTGGCTCGCTCCGGGCCCGCGCCGGGCGGGTGCCTTCGCGGCGCCCCCACTGAAACCTCGACATGGGCTCTCCAGATCTCTGGACGCGGCCCTGGACACGGCCCAAACAGGTGTCGCCCCTCGGAACCGCAGGCCCGCGACCGCGGTGGGAGGGTCCCATGACGCCTGACCTCGTCGTCGCCCACGGGCTGGTCGTCAACGCGGGAGGCCGCCGGCGTGCCCACGTCGTTGTGGGAGGGGGTCAAATCATCGACGTAATCCCCGACAGTGCTCCCGTCCCCCGAGCCGACCGCGTCATCGATGCCCGAGGGCGGGTGGTGGTACCCGGGGGCGTGGATGGACACTGCCACGTGGCCCAGACAACCGGCGCCTATCGCACGCTCGACGACTTCGACGTCACGTCAAAGGCCGCCCTGTGGGGCGGCACGACGACGATCCTCGACTTCGGCATCCCTCGGAACCTCTCGCAGTCACCGCTCGACGCGGCTCTGGGCAAGCTCGAGTTGATGCGCGAGTCACGCTGCGACGTGGGACTGCACGGCTGCGTGATCCGATGGGACTGCACCGTGCCTCGCCAACTCGACCAGATGGCCGAGCTCGGAATCAGGTCGGTCAAGCTGTACATGACCAACCGCGGCTCGACCATGGCCGACGCAGACACCGTGGTGAACGTCCTCCGGGAGATGGTCCGCCTCGACGGGTTGACCTACGTTCACGCCGAGCACGACGCCGTCATCCACCACTGCACCGAGGCGCACGTCGGCCTCGGCCGGATCGGCGTCGAGCACCTACACCGGACGCGCCCTGAGCTGGCGGAGGAGGCGTCGGTCCGCGAGGTGCTTGCCCTGGCCGAGTACACCGGCGCTCCCGTCTACTTCGTCCACCAGTCGACTCCGGGTGCCGTGGACCTCGTCTCGGAGGCACGTGATCGGGGACAGGAGGTGCTGTCCGAGACCTGCCCCCACTACGTCACCCTCGACGACACGGCCTACCTAGGCCCGGTTCCCGAGTGGTTCGCGTGCTGCCCGCCCATGCGGTCCGCGACGACGGTGGCGGCGCTCCGCGCCCGCTTCTTCGACGGGAAGATCGACACCGTCTCCAGCGACCACTCCTGCTATGACCTCACCCAGAAGCGGGAACGGGCCGACGACGTTCGCTTCATGCCACACGGCCTGCCCGGTGTCGAGACGCGTATGCCGGTCGCCTTCACCGCCCTCACCGAGCAGGCAGAGGCCGCCGGACGGCCGGGCGACTCGGCCCTGGAGCAGTTCGTGGAGCTCTTCGCCGCCGCACCCGCCCGCATCAACGCCCTCCCGGCCAAGGGGATGATCGCCGAGGGTTACGACGCCGACCTGGTGGTCCTCGACCCACAGGAGGAACGGTCCGTGGACGCGAGGGCGCTCCACATGGGTACCGACTTCTCGCCGTTCCATGGCCGCCGGCTCCGCGGATGGCCGCAGGTCGTCGTCTCCGGCGGGCGGGTCGTGCTCGATGGCGACGGATTCCACGATCCCGGCCCGGTGGGTCGCTACCTGACACGACGCGGGTTCCACGACGCGCAGTGGCCCGCGGCAGAGGTACCGAAGCTGGCAACGACCATCACCGGAGGAGCGTGACCATGTCAGAGCGAGAGCGGCCACGGCGGATCGGCATGATCGTGCCGTCGTCCAACACGTGCCTGGAGCCGATGACCTATCGGATGCTCGGCGAGCGTGATGACGTAACGGTGCATTCCACGCGCATCCCGGTTACGAGAATCGCCCTGGACTCCGATTCGGACAACCAGTTCGACGTCGAGGGCATGTGCCGGGCGGCCGAGCTGCTCGCGACGGCGGACGTCGACGTCATCGCCTGGAATGGGACCTCCGGCTCTTGGGTCGGTCCTGAGCACGACCATGACATCGCCACGGTGATCACGAGCGCGACGGGCGTGCCCGCGACGACGTCCACATTGGCCTACTTAGACGCCTTCGAACGGTTCAACATCCGGTCGGTGGGGTTGCTGACGCCGTACACGCGGGACGTCAACCAGCAGGTCGGCACACAGTACGGCAAGCAAGGCATCAGGGTCGTCGCCGACCGCGCCCTCGGGCTGTCCGACAACGAGTCGTTTGCCCGCGTGACGCCCGAGGAGCTCTTGCCGCCGTCCCGCGAGCTGCTCAAGGAGGTTCCGGACGCGCTCGTCTATCTGTGCACCAACCTATACGGCGCGCACATTGTGCAGACTGTGGAGGCGGAGTCGGCGGTCCCTGTCCTGGACTCGGTCGCGGTGACCCTGTGGAAGTGCCTCGCGATCGCCGGCGCCCCGCTGGTCGACAAACGGTGGGGACGACTCCTCTCATGACCTGAGAGGAAACTGGGAACGGGCCGGGGACCGGACACGCACCAGTCCCCGGCTCGGGCAGACAGCCCCGGCCTGGCCGAGCTCGCCACCCGAGGACCCCTGCGCTACCAAGACCCCGTAGCCGCCGAACAGCTGGCCGACTGCGTCGTCGACCGCCCCAGCTCCGCCCTCCGGTGACGGCGGAGCCACCCGGCGCACCTACTCACTCGGCGTCGCCGGGTGCCTCGGCAGCGAGATGGTCGCGCACCGCCTGCAGCCCCCCGGCGGTGGCCTCCGCCGCGTAGACACCGCAGCGGTCATACCCGGGGCCGGCGATCACTTCGGTCTCCCGGCCAGGAGGGTTTCCGCGATGGTGTGCGCCTCCAGACCCGGTGTGGGGGCAGTAGCGGCGGCGAAATAGTCCAGGGCGGCAGCAATAGCGTTGTCGGCGGTGCACCCACGGCTGTTCTCGCGCCCGGCCGCGGTGGGGGCGGTGGCTTGTTCGGCGGTAAGAGTCCGTGTGATCACGGCATGGTCTCCTCAACGACGCAGGCCCCGCCCGGATGACGAAACCCTCCTGGCGTCCGATCATCACCCAGGACCGACCTGTACCGGCCCCACTGTCACGCTGACTGTGGACACCCCGCCCCGTTGGGGACAACACCCCGCTACCCCACCGCTGAGGCACTCAGCATGGGTGCCGCGGGAAGGGTGGGCGATGCTGGGGTGGGCGGTTTCTGTCGGTGCGAGCCCCTACCGTGAGACCTACCAACTCACCGGGCCTGATCAGCCCACGGAAGCGCTCTTGCCTTGGGGTGCAGCATGTCGATCCCGCCCGTCACCACACAGATCGTGTCGGTTTCGCGCGGAACCGCCGGAGAACAACGCGCCCGTCTGAACGCCGTGAACGTCGACACCCGGGAGGCAGAACTCCACCTGCTGTGGGGATCGCTGATGCTCACCCTCACTTCCGGTGTACAAGCAGAACACCTGCGCAACGTCTGGCTGCGCGCCGGAGTGAACGCTCGGCGCCTGCCGACGACGGTGGGCGGGCTGCGCACGGTCCGCGGCATCGACCGCCCGCACCGGCCTGCCGGCGCAGACGGCGAACACCCACACCGACGTCGAGGCGCTCCTGGCCGACCTGACGCTGAGCCGGCACCGCGGCTACGCCATCGACGAGGGGGAGCATGAGGTCGGTGTCCGCTGTTTCTCGGTGCCGGTGCCGGAAGCGCCGACACTCACCGCGATTTCCGTCTCCGGACCCGCCGCCCGGGTGACCAAGAACTCTGCCGACCGCATCGTGCCGTTGCTCAAGCGGATTGCCAAGGAGCTTTCGGCCGAGTTTGAGACCAACGCCGCGCTCTAACCCGGAGACAGCACCTGCACGTCCGCGGTGATGTGCAGCCGGGCTCCGGTGAGCTCTTGGAGCTCACCGAGGCTCAGACCGGCGACCATCTCCTGCACGAGCAGGCCCTCGGGCGTGACCTGCAAAACGGCCAGGTCGGTGTAGATCCGGTCGACGACCGCCGCTGCGGTCAGTGGATAGGTGCAATGCTCGAGCAGCTTCGGCTCACCGCCGGAGGTCACGTGGGTGGTGAGCACGAGCAGCCGTTTCGCGCCGACGGCGAGGTCCATCGCGCCACCGACCGCGGGCGGGAAGTCCTCGTCGTCGGTGGCCCAGTTCGCCAGATCGCCTGCGGCGCTGACCTGAAACGCGCCGAGCACCGAGACGTCGAGGTGGCCCCCGCGCATGATCATGAACGAGTCGGTGTGGTGAAAGTAGGAGGCGCCGGGCACCAGGGTGACCAGACCCTTGCCCGCGTTGATCAGCTCGGGGTCCTCCTCCCCGGGAAGCGGCGCCGGGCCGAGCCCGAGAATGCCGTTCTCGCTGTGGTAGATGATCTCCCGGCCCTCGGGCACGTAGTTGCTGACCAACGTCGGCAAGCCGATGCCCAGGTTGACGTAGGAGCCGTCGGGGATGTCCTGCGCCACGCGCCGGGCCATGTCCGGCCGCGACAGCCGTTGCCAGCTCACTGGGCTACGCCCGGCACGGCCTCGACGACGCGGTTGACGAAGATGCCCGGCGTCACCACACACTCCGGGTCGAGCTCGCCGAGCTCGACGAGCTGGCGCACCTGCACCACGGTAAGGGCCGCGGCGGTGGCCATCGTCGGCCCAAAGTTGCGGGCGGCAGAGTGGTACACCAAGTTGCCCCAACGGTCGGCGCGGTCGGCCTTGATCAAGGCAACGTCGCCGCGCAAGGGCTCCTCGAATACGTGGTTACGACCGTTGATGACGCGAACCTCCTTGCCATCGGAAAGCATCGAGTCTGCACCTGTCGGGGTAAAGAATCCGCCGAGGCCGGCGCCGGCGGCCCGCATCCGCTCGCTGAGCGTGCCCTGCGGGACCAGGTCCAGCTCGATCTTGCGCGCGCGGTAGAGCTCCTCGAACCAGGTGGAGCCCTTGGACCGCGGGTAGGAACAGACGATCCGGCGCACGCGGCCCTCTCGGAGCAGGGCAGCGATGTCGGTCTCGCCACTGCCCGCGTTGTTGGTGACGACGGTCAGCTCGCGGGCGCCTTGGATGATCAACGCCTGAATCAACTCGCCGGGGATGCCGGAGTTGCCAAAGCCGCCGATCAGCACCGTGGCGCCGTCCTGCACCCCATCGACGGCCGCGGCCAACGACGCAACGCGTTTGTCCAGCACGGTGCCAGTATCCTCTCGTTAGCCATGCTCACGGTAGCCGCCCCCTGCTGTCGGGAAGGGCATGGACCGTCCCGCCTTCGCGCCGGAGCATCCTGGCCAGCGCGGGGTCGGCCGTGGCCAGGGATTGTCGGCGGGTCAGTGCGGTCGCTGCGGCGATGCAGTCGGCAAGACTCACCGCCATGGTGTTGCGTTCGTAGTGGCGGCCCCGCAGGCGTCCGGCGAGCAGTCCTACCTCGACCGTCACGGCTGCGATCTCCATCCCGATGTTGGCCAGCAGGAGGAGGTCACCGTGCACGTCGTCGGCGTCGCACGCGAAGACCCGAACCAGTTGTTCCACCACCTCGGCGGCGTTGGCAGCGGTAAGGGCCGTCGGCTGGCGTAGCAGGGCGGCGACCTGGTCGGCGGACGGTTCGCCTCGTAGGTAGGCAAGCACTGCGTAGGCGTCGAGAATAGTCACTGGCTGCGTTGGTCGTGCGCCTCGCTCGTGCGCCGCTCCTCGTCGCGGGCTTGGTCCAGGCCGGGACCGGGGCCTGCGTAGGCGCCCTGGAGTGCGGCGACGGTGTCGGCGGGGACGGGGCGAACGATGGCGTAGTCACCCTGATCGATGACCAGCACGGCACCCGTCGCCCAGCGGTGCCGGATGGCAGCCGGAAGCGAGAGCTGCCCGCTGCTGGTCAGCTTGGCCCGAGTCGTCGTCATGCACACATCATATATACTCGACAACGATCATGCGTCTGCGCCACGACGTCATATGCTTTAGCCGCACGAGGCGACCGTGGCGGCGTACGGTCACCACTACCGGGACCGCTCAGGTTCCCAATCAAGGGACCTGCGATGTCCGACAAGTCACCTCGCACCACCATGTCGAAGAAGTCCGGCAAGTCCCTCAAGGAGAAGCGAGCCGACAAGAAGGCGAAGTCCGGCGGCGCCAGCGTCGAGCCGGTCGCGAACGTCAAGAAACATTGACGCCCTCCTCGCTGAGTCTCGGCATCGTTGCCCGCTCCCGCAAGGAAAATGAACGACGGTTGCCCATCCACCCGCTGCACTTTCCCCAGATCGACGCGGCATTGCGCGCGCGGATGTTCGTGGAGCACGGTTACGGCGAGCCCTTCGGCGTGTCCGACGACGAGGTGGCTGCCCAAGTGGGCGGGTTGCGCACCAGGGAGCAGCTCATCGCCGAGTGCGACGTCATTTTGCTGCCCAAGATCCAGCCCAGCGACCTCGCCGACATGCGTGCGGGTCAGATCGTGTGGGGCTGGCCGCACTGCGTGCAGGACACGGCGCTGACCCAGCACGCCATCGACCGCCGGCTCACGCTTATCGCTTTCGAGGCCATGAACCACTGGGCAAGTGACGGCGGCTTCGGGCTGCACGTCTTTCACAAGAACAACGAGCTCGCCGGTTACTGCTCGGTGCTGCACGCCTTGCAGCTCATCGGTTCGACGGGCGACTACGGCCGGCGCCTGCGGGCAGCGGTCATCGGCTTCGGGGCTACGGCGCGGGGTGCCGTCACCGCGCTCAACGCCCACGGCGTGGACGACGTCCGGGTGCTGACCAACCGGCAGGTAACGGCCGTCGGCTCACCGATCCACTCGGCGCACATCGTCCAGGTCGACCACGATGCGGGTGAGCCCCAGCGCAGCTTCGCCATCACCGATACCGGCAGGGTGGACCTGGCGCCCTTCCTCGCGGAGAACGACATAGTCGTCAACTGCGTGCTCCAGGACACCGACGCTCCGTTGACGTTCTTGCGGGAGTGTGACCTGGAGGGGTTCGCGCCGGGCAGTCTGATCGTCGACGTGTCCTGCGACGAGGGTATGGGGTTCAGCTGGGCGCGGCCGAACTCGTTCGACGATCCCAGCTTTGTGGTCGGCCGCAACGTGCACTACTACGCCGTCGACCACAGCCCGTCCTACCTGTGGAACTCCGCGACCTGGGAGATCAGTGCGGCCTTGCTCCCGCATCTGCCGACCGTGCTCTCCGGCGCTGACGAGTGGGCGGCCAGCGAGACCATCAGGCGCGCCATCGAGATTCGCGACGGCGTAATCCAGAACGCGAGCATTCTGTCCTTCCAGCACCGCGCAGCGGAGTATCCGCACCTGCTCGTCTAGACCTCGATACTGTCCGGCAGCCCGAACGCGGCGAAGCTCTCGGGGTACAGGAAGTTGTGGTGACCGACGATGCGGCCGTCTGCTGTCTCGATCACCTGGATGGCGAACGGCTCCCACCGGTTGGGGGCGACCCGGTGGTAGTTGCCGAAGCCCGCGGTGCCGTTCACCGCGATGGGCAGCAGACGGCCGTGCTCGCAGACGCTGCCCTCCCCGAGGAACCAGGCCGCGAGCTCTTGCGGTCCCCGCAGCCAGATGTCCCAGGGCGGCATGGAGAGAACGACGTCCTCGCGCAGCAGCCGCACCAGCGCGGGGATGTCGTAGCGCTCGAAGGTGTCCACGTAGCGCTCGAGCAGTGCCGCCTGTTGCGGGTCCACAGTGGAGTCCAGTGACTCGCGGGGTAGTGCGGCCAGGGTCGCCCGGGCCCGCTGCAGCGCGCTGTTCACCGATGCGGTGGTGGTGTCGAGCAGCTCGGCCACCTCAGCGGACTGCCAGCGCAGCACCTCGCAAAGGATCAGCACCGCACGTTGGCGGGCCGGCAGGTGTTGCAACGCGGCGATGAAGGCCAGGCGGATCGACTCCTTGGCCAGCGCAACCTCCGCCGGATCGCCGTCGAGGGCGATAACGCGGCTGTCGGCGATGGGCTGGACGAAGACGTTCTCCTGGGACGGCTCGCCGAGGACGACGTTCACGGTGGCGGTGGAGGGGCCCAGATCCATCGGCCGGGCGCGGCGCTGCGGGCTCCGCAGCATGTCGATGCAGACGTTGTTCGCGATGCGGTACAGCCAGGAGCGCAACGACGATCTGCCCTCGAAGCTGTCGATGGCGCGCCACGCGTGCACCATCGTCTCCTGCACCGCGTCCTCGGCCTCGGATCCTGCGCCCAGCATGCGGTAACAAAATCCGGTGAGCTCGCGTCGGTGGGCGTCCATGGCCAGATCGAGATCCGCGCCCGCAAGTGTCATGCCGCTGATCTTAGGTCTGGGGTCTGACACCGCTCGTCGCGGCGGTTACCGGATCCTGTACCTCATCGACGTTGCGGAAATCGTCGAGGTCACGGCCATTCGTCACCGCGCTGACGCGTACCGCACCTAATCGAATGCCGCCTGGATCTCCGCCGCCCCCATACCCGAGGCCAACAGGGCGGCCAGCTGCACGCGGGCTTGACTGGGCCGCAAATACCCGGCGAGCAGGGCGCCCGCCGCCACCAGGTCGACGCCGCCTCCCCCGCCGCCGTAGACCGCACGCACCGGGCCGGCGTGCACCCGGGTGGACAGCAGCACCACCACGCCCGCCGCCACGTGATGACGCACCGCCTGCACGACGAGGGGGTGCGCGTTGCCCAGTCCCGGCGCCTCGAGCACCAGGCCCCGCGCCCCGGCCGCGACGTACGCATTGAGCGCCGTGCCGTCCACCCCCGGGTACAGCGCGACGATGTCCACCCGCGGAAGGTCGGCGACGGCGCGTAATGCAGGCGGACGGGCGGGCGCCCGGTGCACCACCAGCTCCCCGAGCACCACGTGTCCCACCGGTCCGAGATCGGGGTCAGCGAACGGCGAGGACGCCAGGGTGTGCACCTTGCGGGTACCCCGCGCGGCGTGCACCGCGCCGTCGAACACCACGAGCACCCCCATTTCCCCCGCCGCGGGCGATGCGGCGACCAGCACGGCATCGCGCAGGTTGGCCGGGCCGTCGCTGGACGGATCGTCTGCGCTGCGCTGCGCGCCGGTGCACACCACGGGCCGCGGGTCGTCGTGCACCAGCTCCAGCAGGAACGCGGTCTCCTCCATCGTGTCGGTGCCGTGCGTGACCACCACGCCGTCCGCCCCCGCGGTGAGCGCATCGGCCACCGCTCGCCGCACGGTGTCCATGTCGGACAGTGTCAGTGCGGCACTGTTCAGCGACAGCACATTGCGTACCTGCAGCTCGACGCCCGTCGGAACAGCGCGGAGCAGCTCTGCCCCGGCGACACCAGCGACTTTCGCTCCCGATGCGTCGCTGCGGCTGGCGATCGTGCCGCCGGTGGTGATCACGACGACGGTCTTCACGGATGTACTGCCCCGTCGAGCAGCTTCGCGAGGGCGCGCGCGGGCGGGTAGAA
>JAABUR0100003209.1_pt1 | contig 23238 bp, 20 predicted proteins | sample 5560091 | NCBI WGS metagenome assembly JAABUR01 (sample SAMN10711879, study PRJNA513375) | rock metagenome | isolation source: Antarctica rocks | place: Antarctica: Victoria Land, University Valley sud
TCGAGCGTCCAGGTCGCCGGGTCATCCTTCTCAGCGAATGTCGGCTCCTGAAGGCGGACGCGGAGCAGATCGCCGGTCTCGATGTCGATCCAGAGGTCGACCGCAACAGGAGATCCCTTCATCGTCCCGGCGGTCAATGGCCCGATCACCGTCTGATCGACCGTACCGGTGATGTGAATGGTCGCTCGATCGCCGACCTTCTCGTCTTTCTCCCGTTTCGGCGCAATGACTTTTCCCATGACCGGCCCGATCCCGTTCTGATTGTCGAAGAGGATTCGCGGGTCGTAGCTGAATTCTTCCGGCGCCGGTCCCCACCGACCGGTGATCAGATCCGTGGTCCATGACTCGTCAGCGATGGTGATGAGGTTGATCGTCAATGTGGGTGCAAGCACTTTGACCTTGAAGGAGGCCTTGACGCGGTCCGGCCGCTCCAACTGTCCCTGCGCTTCCAGGAGCTGAATGCTGTTCTGACCATCGATGAACGTGGTGCCCTTCACATCGAGCTTGAAGCTGACGGTTGGTGTGTCGGCAAGACGGCTGCTCGCTTCCGTCAGGAGAGCCAGGGTGCCGTCCGCGACCGGGGTAGCCGTAACGTCGGCTCTGGCCGTCCCGGGGCCGCTGCCGAGGAGCGCCAGGAGCGTCATCAACGCGAGAACGGTCGAGACGTAGAAGGGGCGTTGTGGACGAGGCGCGGCGGTGAAAAGCACCCGCGTTCCTTTCCGTAGCCGCACATCGTCGCGCGGATTCGTGGCCGAGTGTAGCATCTCAAGGCATCGGTCCTCGCCGCCGTCGCTGTTGTTCCTCATGCGACCTCGATGCTATGATCGACCGTTGATTTTTCTCAGATCGGGGAGCTTTTGAGGGTTGTGTTAGAGCGAGCCGCTGGCGTCGACCAGGAACGTGATGTGCGCCTTGCGATCGGCTCGGCCACCGATGCTGGCGGACGCGAGGAGAACGAGGATGCGCTGTTTGCCGGTGACCTCGCCCCTGCCGTGGGCGACCTTGCCGGGACAGAGGCGGTTCGTCTGATTGCGGTCGCAGATGGGATGGGCGGCTACCAGCGCGGGGAAGTGGCAAGCGCGATTGCCATCGACACCCTGAGGAAGGTGCTCGTCGAGATCGACACGACCGACCCAGCAGCTGCCCTCAAACAAGCGTTTCGGCGCGCCAACCAGGCGATCTTCGCCGACGGAATCGCAAACGGTGCCCCGGCGGAGATGGGAACAACGCTGGTCGCGGGTCTGATCCGCGGCAAGTACGCGACGATTGCCAATGTCGGCGACAGTCGCGCCTACCTCGTTCGGGCCGACCGGCTCACCCAGATCACCAAGGACCACTCGCTGGTCGAGGAAGAGGTGGCGCGAGGAGCGCTGACGACCGATCAGGCGCGGCGAAGTCCACACCGAAATATCTTGACCCATGCCCTTGGCAATCAGGAACGGCTCGATGGGAAATTGCCGAACATCTTTGAGCTGACCTTACTGCCAGAAGATCGATTACTGCTTTGCTCCGATGGTTTTCATGGGGTGGTACCTGAAGCGGATATGGTCGGCGTGCTGCTCACGACCGAGGCCGCGGGAGCCGCCAAACGCCTCGTCGCACTCGCCGTCGAGCGTGGAACGACCGATAATGTCTCGGCCGTGGTTGTCGAAGCCCAGCCGACGCGCGTGTCGGTGATCGTGCCCCCCGAGCGACCATCTGTCGCCGCTGGAAGAAACGCATACCTGGTTCCCGCGCTCGTGACCCTTGGTGCAGTGCTCTTCATCGTGCTCGTGATCCTTGCCCTGACACTGCTGTAACCTGGAGGACGCGTGAGCCTGTCAGAAGTCCGACCACCTCCGGTCGTCGACGCTCACACCCATGCCTACACACCGGAGGTTGTTCGCGGCCGGGCGAGCTACGTGGGACGAGACCTCTGGTTCGAACATCTCTATGCCGATCCCCGGGCGTTGCTCATCACCGGCGACGATCTCCTTTACAGCATGGATGCCGCCGGCATTGCGCGGTCCATCGTCTGCGGCTTCCCATGGCACGACATCGGTATCTGCCGCGAGCACAATGACTATCTCGCGTCGCTGGCCGCGTCCAGCAATAGACGCCTCAGCTGGCTTGCCACCGTACCGCTCGGGGGCGGAAAAGCCGCAGCGCAGGAGGCGGAGCGCTGTTTCGCGTTGGGGGCGTCTGGACTCGGGGAATTAAACGCCGACGCGCAGCGCTTCGACCTGACCGCTCCTGGACCGCTGGCGCCAGTGACGCGGGTTTGTGTCGACCATGGACGTCCTCTGATGCTCCATTCCACCGAGCCGGTCGGTCACCACTATCCGGGGAAAGGGACGGCGACGCCCGATCGTCTCGTCTCCTTCATCCAGGCGCATCCTGATCTGAGCGTCGTCCTTGCGCACTGGGGGGGCGGGCTGCCGTTCTACGAGCTCATGCCCGAGGTGGCGATGCTGGCGAGCCGCGTGACGTACGATACCGCCGCGTCAACCTATCTCTACCGCCCGGCGGTCTTCCGGGCCGTGCTCGATATCCTGGGACCGGACCGCGTCATGTGGGGAAGTGACTATCCCGTGCTGCGGCAAGATCGGTTTTTGCGGAGGAGCCAGGCGTTGCCCTTGACAGCCGATGAGATCCTGCCCCTCTTCGGCGGGACGGCCCAACGGGTCTACGGGTTGGCTGACTCAGTTCCGGCGGAGTCGCGATGATCGCCGGTCTGCGGGGACGAATCGAGACCAAGACGGCCGATGCCCTGCTCGTCGATGTCGGGGGCATGATCTATCGAGTCTTTACCTCCGCCACAACGGTGGGGGACGTCGGCGACGTCGGGTCCACCGTCCACCTGCGAACGCACCTGTTCGTCCGCGAAGACCAACTGACGTTGTATGGGTTCGCAACAGACGACGAGCTGCGTCTCTTCGAGACGCTGATCGGCGTGACCGGCGTTGGACCGCGACTCGCCTGCGCGATCCTCTCGCGGGTGCGCTCCGACCTGCTTCAGGACGCGATCGCCCGCGAGAATGCCGACTTTCTCGCCACCGTACCCGGTGTCGGGAAAAAGACCGCCGCCCGCCTCATTCTCGAGCTCCGCGGCAAACTGACCCCGGTCACGTCGATACGGCCGACCGATAGCGGCCGGGCGGAGGATGCTGACGTTGTCGAGGCGCTGCAGGCACTCGGCTACTCGGCGGCTGAAGCTCACGAGGCTGCCCTGTCGGTGCCCGCTGCGACTGGCCAGACGGTCGAAGAACGGGTCTTTGCGGCCTTGCGGGGTTTGAGCCGCGCCTGAGGCGGTCGGCGGCGCCGTTTCAGTGATGTTCCAGGCGGCGCTCGATCGCCCGGGCGTGGGCGGTCAGTCCTTCAGCTCGAGCGAGCGAGATCGTCGCTGGGCCGAGGCGTTCAAGCGCGCGGCGATTGGCAGCCGCGATACTGATCACTTTGGTGAACTCTCCGATGTGAGTCGGTGACGAAAACCGGGCCGTACCCCCCGTCGGCATGACGTGACTCGGACCGGCGGTGTAGTCGCCGAGGGCTTCTGGGCTATGCTCACCAACGAAGACGCCGCCGGCGTGGCGGACGTTTGACATGACCGCCCACGGGTCGCGAAGCAGCAGGCACAGATGCTCTGGTGCGTAGGCATTGGCGAGCTCCATCGCGGTGTCGATGTCCGGCACCACGACGATCAGGCCGTTGGTCGCCAGCGACTGGGCGGCCACGTCTCGACGCTCCAGGGGCGCCAATTGCTGGACCAGTTCGCGCTCAACGGCGTCGCCGAGCGCCGCGCTGGTGGTGATCAGAATGGCGCTGGCCATGCCGTCGTGCTCGGATTGGGCCAGCAGGTCAGCCGCGACGAGAACCGGATCAGCGCGTTCGTCAGCGACGATCAGCGTTTCGGTCGGGCCGGGGAGCTGGTCGATCGCGACCGTGCCGAAGACCCGTTTCTTGGCCAGGACGACGAAGACGTTGCCGGGGCCAAAAATCTTGTCGACATGTGGCACTGACTCGGTGCCGTAGGCCATCGCCCCGATCGCCTGGGCGCCGCCAACCCGAAACAGCCGGTCGACGCCAGCGACCGCTGCCGCCGCGAGGATCAGGGTCGAAATCTCCCCGGAGGCGGAGGGTGGCGAGCAAACGATGATTTCGCTCACCCCGGCAACGCGAGCTGGAACCGCCGTCATTAACAGGGATGATGGATAGGCGGCGGTCCCACCCGGCGTATAGATGCCGACCCGTTCCAGCGGTCGGATGATCTGACCGAGGGCGCCCTCGGCCGAATAGTCCAGCCACGAGGTCCGCAGCTGTTTCCGGTGAAACGCGGCGATCTGTTCGGCGGCGAGGTGAAGAGCGTCTCGCAGTTCGGGCCCGACGGAAGCCAGTGCCGTCTCCCAATCGGCGCGGGGCACCTCAAGCGTTGGTGGCGCGTAGCCATCGAACGCTCGCGAGTAATGATGGAGCGCGGCGTCTCCGTCGCGCCGGACCTCGCTCAGAATGCGGTCGACCACCGCCTCGGCCGACAGATCCTCACCGAAGACCCGGCGAATCCCTTCGTGCAGGCGCGGAGAGAGGCTAGTCTCCTCGAAGCCACCCCGGCGGGTGAGAAGGCGGCGGGCGTCGTCAAGGTCGTTGATGCGACGCGGTCGCCCGGACTGCCAGGGCGTCGCGGTGGATGGCTGGTTCATGGTTGACGGCTCCCTCGCGCATTGACCGACGCTGATACCCTGCTACGTCCTGAGTCGGCCATCCACCCGCTGACGTAACGTTCGCTCGATTCGGGTGCGGACTTTGCCGAGGTCGGCGTCAGTCATCGCGCGGTCAGGCGCGGTAAAGGTGAGACGGTAGGCGAGGCTTTTCTTGTCGGCGTCGAGCGGGGCGCCCCGGTAGATGTCGAACAGGATCATCGCGGAAAGCAGCGGTCCCGCTCCCGTCCGCAACGCGTCTTCGACCGCCGCGGCATCGACCTGCTCGGCGACGATCACCGCGAAATCCTGCTCGGCGGGGAGGAACCGCGGAGCCGCGATCCCCCCTGCGCCGGTGCTCGGTCGTGCCAGGATCGCGTCGAGATCGAGCTCCGCGACGCTGACCCGGCTTGCTCCTAGTCCGGCAGCTTCTGCACGATCTGGTCGCAACTCACCCAGCGTCGCAACCAAATGACCTGCGATCAGAATGTCCGCGCGCCGGCCAGGATGGAGCGCGTCATGACCGGATCGTTGAACGACCGTATCATCGCCGCTGAGGCGACTGAGGAGCGCATCGACCACCCCTTTGAGATCGAAGTAGTCCATCTCCCCAGACGTGGTGTAGGGACTCCGTGACTCCCGTTCCCCGGCGAGCAGGATCGCCAGCACATTCGCTTCGCGGGGCACCGCGCCGTTCGCGGCCGGAAGATAGACGCGGGCTAGCTCGAACAGCCGGACCGCCGGCTGGTGTTTGAGGTTCTCGGCGGCGATCTCGAGGAGTGCCGGCACCAGGGTTGGCCGCAGGAGTGGTTTGTCGCTTTGAATGGGATTGCGTAGTACGAGCAGATCCTCCATGGGGATGGAATGAAGGACGCCCGCATGTCCCGCCGCCGGGGCGAGGCGTTCGATCTGGTCGCGCGACGCCGTGATATAGGTCACGACCTCCGAGCAGCCAGCGGCGACCAATGTCGAACGCATCGCTCGCTGCAGGAGATAGACCGAATCCCGTTGCACGGGAACGGTCCGGCCAGATGGAAGCGTCGCTGGCAGAGTCTCGTAGCCAACGATTCGTGCAACCTCCTCGACAATATCGGCGGCGAGGTTCAGGTCCTGGCGATACGTCGGCACAACGATTGTCAGCTGCGCATTAGCACCGTCGCCGGTGATACTCGGTGACAATTGCAACCGCCTCAGTGCATCAAGCACCGTGTCATGGTCGTAGCGAACACCGAGCAGGCGCTCGATCTCGGAGAAGGGCACGGTGAGTGGCCGCGGTGTGACCGGCGATGGATAGACATCGTGCCAGGCCGTCACCCGGCTACCCGGGCAGAGCTCCAGGATTAAGGCCGCCGCCCGGGCAGCGGCGCCGGCGGCGAGGTTCGGGTCAAGGCCGCGCTCGAAGCGAACCGACGCGTCGCTCCGCAGCTTGAGCGCGCGGGCGGTGTGCCGGATCGACGTCATGTTGAACGTTGCGGCTTCGAGGAGGATGGAGGTCGTCTGGTCGTCGACTTCGCTGTCGACCCCTCCCATCACCCCGGCAACCCCAACCGCGCCCTTGCCGTCGGCGATCACGAGCATGTCGGGGGAGAGCTCACGCTGCTGATGGTCGAGCGTTTCCAGCCGCTCGCCCTCCGCGGCGCGACGAACGATGATGCCGCCGCCGTCGAGCCGGGTCCGATCGTAGGCATGGAGCGGCTGCCCCCACTCCAGCATGACGTAATTGGTGATGTCGACGAGATTGTTGATCGGGCGCAGTCCGGCGGCGACGAGCCTGCGGCTCAACCATCCTGGCGATGGCCCGACCCGGACGCCGTCGATCACCATCGCGGTGCAGCGCGGACAGAGGTCACCGGCTTCGATCGTGATTAACGACGGATCGACCGGTACGGCTGTGAGATCGATGGTCGATAGTTGCCGGACCGGCTTCGACGTGACGGCGCCAACCTCCCGAGCAATGCCCAGGACCGAAAAGGCGTGAACGAGATTCGGTGTGATCTCGAACTCGACCACCGTCTCACCGAGCCAGTCGACCAGCGGCGATCCCGCCGGAGCATCGGCCTCGAGGACCAGGATCCCCTCGTGCTCCTCGGACAGACCGAGCTCCTTCTCAGAGCAGACCATGCCTTCGGAGCGGACGCCGCGGATCGCCCCTGGTTTGAGCGTCTTCAGCTGCGGCGTGGCGGCGTGGGCGTCGAAGAGACGCGCCCCCGCCAGGGCCAGGGCGACCTTTTGTCCCTGCTCGATATTCGGAGCACCGGTGACCACCGTCAGCTGATGCTCACCGGCATGGACGTCCGCCAGGACAAGACGGTCCGCGTCTGGATGCTGCGTCACCGACACGACATCCCCGACGAAGACGTGTGACCATCCCGCACCGATGTGAGTGACGTTCTCGGCCTCAAGGCCGGCCATGGTCAACCGGTGCATGAGCTCGTCCGTCGACAGCTCGATATCGACCAGATCGCCTAACCAGCGCAGCGGGACCTTCACGCGGTTGCCTCCGTCTGACTCGACCGGCTGGCGAAGGGACGAGTGAACTGCTGAAGAAAGCGCAGGTCGTTGGCGGCGAAGGCGCGCAGGTCGTCGACGCCATATTTCATCATCACCATCCGTTCCACTCCGAGACCGAAGGCAAACCCGCTGACCTCGTCGGGGGCATAACCGATCGCCTTGAGCACGTTGGGGTGCACCATTCCGGCGCCGCCCATCTCCAACCAACCGGTCTGTTTGCAGACCCGGCATCCCCGACCAGCGCAGATCGCGCAGTCAACCGCATAATCGACGCCCGGTTCGACGAACGGAAAGAAGTCGCACCGAAATCGAACCCGTCGTTCTGGTCCGAAGAGCTGTCGTGCCAGCTCCGTCAGGACCCCCTTGAGGTCGGCAAGCGTGATGGTGGTGTCGACAGCCAACCCCTCGATCTGGTGGAACATCCACTCATGGGACGCGTCCTGGGCTTCATAGCGGTAGGTCCGTCCGGGCACGATGACCCGCACTGGTGGACCGCTCGCTTCCATCACGCGTGCCTGCATCGGCGACGTGTGCGTTCGAAGGATCAGGTCCGCCCCATCCGACTGTAGCTGGATTGTGTCCCAGACATCCCGGGCGGGGTGATCGTCCGGGATGTTGAGCAGGTCGAAGTTGTAGCGAGTTGTCTCGACCTCCGGCCCAAAGACGGTCTGAAAACCCATGAACCCGAAGATCTCGCTGATCTCGTCGATCATTTGCGACACCGGATGGGCCGTCCCGATCAGCGGCGATCGTCCAGGGAGGGTGACGTCGACACCTTCAATGTCGAGGCGCTCGGTCAGCGCCGCTGAAGCGCGCTTTGCACGTGCGGCGGCAAACGCACTCGTCAGCTCGACCTTGACGGCGTTCGCCGCTCGCCCTGCCGCAGGACGCTCCTGCGCCGGCAAGGCGCCGAGACCGCGCAGGATCGCGGTCAGCTCCCCTTTGGCGCCAAGGTACTGGCGCTCCCAGGCGTCGACCTCCGAGAGATCGGATATCGCGTGGAGCGCCCCGAGCGCCTGGCCGCGGAGGGTCGTTAGGTCATCGTGAATCGACATGGCACTCTGTTCCATACGTCCATACGCCCGCGCCGGGCAACAAAAAACCCCTCGGCAGGGACGAGGGGTCGCCACGCGGTACCACCGTGCTTCGCCGGGTGGGCCCGGCGCGCTCTCCGCCGCGCGACCAGGTGTCGCGCGGCGTCCCCAGATAATGGTGGGGACCAGGGACGACTACTGCGACACCGCGGTTGGCATCGGTTCACCGCCCGGCTCGGAAGGGAACTTCTCTATCGTTTCACCGAGGCGGCTTCCAATCGGTGGCGCGCCTTCCCTGGTCGGGTCGTCGATAGGTACTCGCTTCGTCGTCGCCGTTACGTTCATTCGGTTGACAGGAGTATAGCAAAGGGGTGCTGCTGAACGCCCTATACTGCTCGCCTTGAGCACGAGCCTGATATTCATCACCGCCGGTCATCGAACAGAGCCTGAATGACGTCGATTTGCGGAAGTAGGGGATCGACAGTGGATACGGTCGTCACGTCAATTCACGCCAGGGAGATTCTGGACTCGCGGGGCAATCCAACGCTCGAAGTCGATGTGACGCTGCTGGGCGGGGCGTCGGGGATGGCGGCAGTTCCCTCCGGCGCGTCGACGGGAGCGCATGAAGCGGTCGAATTGCGTGATGGCGATCCGAAGCGGTACGGCGGCAAGGGGGTCCTGACGGCGGTTCAGAACGTCAATGAGGAGATCTCGGAGGCGGTTGTCGGGCTTGATGCCCTGGAGCAGATCGCAATCGACGGCATCCTTCGCGATCTGGACGGCACGCCGAACAAAGGGCGACTCGGGGCGAATGCGCTGCTCGGCGTCTCGTTGGCAACAGCGCGGGCGGCCGCCGAGGCGGTTGGCCTCCCACTCTATCGCTATCTTGGTGGCGCCCATGCCCGGACGCTCCCGGTGCCGATGATGAACATCCTCAATGGCGGCAAACATGCCGCCGGGTCGAGTGTCGACATGCAGGAGTTCATGGTCATGCCGGTCGGGGCGTCATCGTTCCAGGAGGGCCTGCGGTGGGGCGCCGAAGTCTTTCATGCGCTCAAAAAGGTCCTTCAGGAACGACAACAGAACACCAACGTCGGCGATGAGGGCGGCTACGCCCCGAGCCTGGCGTCGAACGAAGAAGCAATCTCAGTCGTGATCGAGGCGATCGAGCGCGCTGGATATCGACCGGGTGACGATCTGGTGATCGCGCTCGATCCGGCCGCGACGGAGCTGTTCGATGACGGTATGTACCACCTTCCTGGTGAAGGAACGACGCTCACCAGCGCCGAGATGGTCGACTTCCTGGCGAGTTGGGTCGAGCGATATCCGATTGTGTCGATTGAAGATGGACTTGCCGAGGACGATTGGGACGCGTGGTCGGCGCTGCAGGAGCGGGTGGGCGACCGCGTACAACTCGTCGGCGATGATCTCTTTGTCACCAACGTCGACCGGTTGACGAGAGGCATTCAGGAGCGATCGGCCAACGCCATCCTGGTCAAGCTTAATCAGATCGGCACGCTGACGGAGACCTTCGAGGCGATCGAGTTGGCCCAGCGGTCCGGCTGGCGGGCAGTCATCTCCCACCGCAGCGGCGAGACCGATGACACCTTCATCGCCGATCTGGCGGTGGCGACGAACGCCGGACAGATCAAGACCGGCGCCCCCTCCCGGGTCGATCGGGTGGCGAAGTACAACCAGTTGCTGCGTATCGAGGAGTCGCTCGGCGATTCTGCCATCTACCCAAGCCGGCCGGTCGTTCGACAGAGCGCGACACCGTAGTGACGTGAGTCCAGCTACCGCAGCGGCTCAACGGCTCCTGCACTCACTGGCCCGTCGTGATCGCCGCCAGCGTCGTCCGGCATGGTCAACAGACTCGGCTCGTTCATTTCTTCAGGCACCGGTAGGCCGAGAAGATTTAGAAGCGTCGGGGCGACGGCAGGGAGGCGCCCATCCACGCGAAGCGGTCGATGCCGGGCAGGATGATCGTCTGGCGTCACTAGGATGACCGGCACCGGGTTCGTCGTATGGGCGGTCATTGGTTTGCCGGTGTCGCGGTCGATCATCTCCTCGGCGTTGCCGTGGTCGGCCGTCACGAGCGCGACCCCACCGTTGGCGAGCGTGACATCGACGACCCGCTCCAGGCATCGGTCGACCGTCTCCACGGCCGTTACCGCGGCGTCGAAATTCCCGGTGTGGCCGACCATATCGCAGTTGGCGAAGTTGACGATCGTGAACGCGTATTGCCGGCTGGCGTTGGCCTCCGCGACCGTGTCGGCGACCGCAGACGCACTCATCTCTGGTAGCAGATCGTAGGTCGCAACGTGCGGCGACGGAACCATCGACCGCCCCTCGCGGGCGAACGGCGCCTCGCGACCGCCATTGAAGAAAAAGGTGACATGGGCGTACTTCTCGGTTTCGGCCACGTGCATTTGGGCAAAGCCTGCATCGCTGAGCAGTCCCGCGATCGGCGAGGCAATGTCTTCGGACGGAAAGATCACCTGGACCGGTAGGCTCTCCTCGTAGCGCGCCATCGTCGCGATCGTCAGGTTCTCCGGGAGCGAGGGGCGAGGAAACGCCTGAAACGCCGGCGTCGCGAACGCGGCGACCAGCTGCCGCATACGATCGGATCGGAAATTGAAGAAGAGGAGCGCGTCTCCATCGGCGGGTGGCGAGGGTTCCCCAATCGCTGTTGGGAGGATGAATTCGTCCGTAATTCCGGCCGCATACGATTGAATGAGCACCTCGTTGGCGGACGCGAACCGTGGTCCGGTGCCCGACGCGATCGCAGCAAAGGCGAGCTCGGTTCGGTCCCAGCGATGGTCGCGGTCCATCGCGTAGTAGCGACCGGAGAGCGTCGCGATGCACCCAACTCCGATGGTGTCCATCGCCGCCTCGAGCTCGGCGATTGAAAGGAGGCCGGATGTCGGCGACGTGTCGCGCCCGTCGGTGAAGGCGTGGACGGCCACCCGGGGGATGCCGGCCGACCGTGCCCATTGAAGCAAGGCGACCAGATGGCGGATATGGGAATGGACGCCGCCATGGCTGACGAGGCCGAGGAGATGGAGGGTGCCGCCTGAGGCGCGAAGATCGTTCGCTATCGCCCTGAGCGGCGGCATGCCGGGCAATTGATCGTCAGCGATGGCGCGGTCGATTCGAGTCAACCATTGGAAGACGACGCGGCCGGCGCCGAGGTTGAGATGACCGACCTCAGAGTTCCCCATCTGCCCCGGTGGCAGTCCAACATCTTCGCCCGAGCAGCGGAGGGTCGCGTGTGGATAGTCCGTCCAGAGGCGATCCATCGCCGGCGTCCGTGCGGCCAGCACAGCGTTACCCGGCTCGTCGCGCCCGAGGCCCCAGCCATCCAGCACGATGAGTACGACTGGGGTCGAGGACGTGGCCGGTCCCTGCTCCGTGGCCATGATGTCTCCGTGTCGTTCGCTTCCGGGTCATAGCGGGCTTGATCGTTCACGTTGGCATTGTGTCGAGGACGCTCGCTGTGCGCAAGACGCGATCCGGGTCATGCGACAATCGAGGATGGATGGTCGCTGCGCGGGTGAAGGGAGAGGGACTGTGGCTTCGTACGCCGTAACGTTGATCCCGGGCGATGGCATCGGACCCGAAGTGGCCGAGGCGACCCGGCGCGTTCTGGACGCGACTGGCGTCGCCTTCGATTGGGACGTCCACGACGCGGGTATCGAAGCAGTCGAAAAACACGGCGACGTCCTGCCTGCCTCGACGATCGAGTCGATCCAGAAGAATGGCGTTGGCCTCAAGGGGCCAATCACGACACCCATCGGCGGCGGTTTCCGCAGCGTGAACGTCGCCCTACGCCAGGCGCTCGGTCTCTATGCCAACCTGCGGCCGGGGCGGACGATTCGCGGCGTGCAGAGCCGGTTCGACGATGTCGATCTGGTCATCGTTCGGGAAAACCTCGAAGGGATGTACTCCGGCATCGAGTTCGACACCGGGACCGCTGATGCGGCCGCAGTGATTCAGGAGATTAATGCCAGAAGTCCACGGCAAGTCGCGAGTGACGCGGCGATCAGTATCAAGCTGATTACGCCGGCTGAGTCGCGGCGGATCGTGCAGTTTGCCTTCGACTATGCGCGAGCTAACGGTCGCCGCAAGGTGACCGCGGTCCACAAGGCCAACATCATGAAGTTCACCGATGGTCTCTTCCTGCGGATGGCGCAGGAGGTTGCCAGCGGCTACCCGGATATTCAATTCAACGACCGGATCGTCGACAACATGTGTATGCAGCTGATGCAGAAACCTGAGGAGTACGACGTGCTCGTGATGCCCAATCTGTACGGCGACATCGTCAGTGATCTGGTCGCCGGCATGGTGGGGGGGCTTGGCGTCGCACCAAGTGGAAACATTGGACCGGATGTCGCGGTCTTCGAGCCGATCCACGGCTCGGCCCCGAGTCATGCCGGGAAGAACGAGGCGAACCCAGCGGCGATGATCCTGTCCGGCGCCTTGATGCTGCGGCACCTCGGAGAGCAACAGGCGGCGGAACAGGTCGAGCGCGCCGTCGCCCTGGTGATCGAGCGCGGCGAGCGCGTTACATACGATCTGCGAGCGGATCGCGACGCCAGCCAAGCGAGCGGCACCTCAGGGATGGCGGACGCGATCATTCAGGCACTCGACGCCCGATAACACGGCGACCGATCGAGCAGTGCACGCTCGCGACATTGACCATGCCGGTTCCGGCTAGAGCCGGTGACCAAAATCACTCCGGAAAACGTATTCGGTGTCACTCCATGGATCCTGCCAGGCATCAGAATCGAAGCGACCCAGTCGAAACGGGGTGAGGTCGAGCAAGCTGGCCTTGCCGTCGACGATCGATTCCGCGACCGCCTGTCCAACCGCTGGGCCTTTCTTGAATCCGGCGCCGCTGAAGCCCAGTGCCAGGAAGAGCCCATTGGGGCCAGCCGGACCGATGATCGGATGGGCGTCCGGCGTCATATCGTAGAGTCCGGCATGACCGTGAAGATACGATGCGTGGATCATCGCCGGCATCCGACGAGCCAGCGCGGCGATGGCCAGATCCCCGTAGTTGGCATCGTTCCCTTCGTTGTAGTGATTGGGGTCGACCGGGTCATGCTGGTCGCCGCCCGCCACGCCGATCAGCGTCCGACCGTAGCCAGAAGGCCTGCAGAAAAGACCCGCCGCGGCATCGAGATAGACGAAGTGGTCATCGTTGAAGGCGAGCGGGCGCTGGAGCACGGCCACCTGAACACGCAGCGGCTCGATGGGCACCACAACACCGATCGGAGCCAGGAGTTCGGCAGACCATGGTCCGGTGGCACAAACCACAACCTCCGCCTTCACCCGCCCGTCTGAGGTCTCAATGCCGATCACGCGGTCATGCTCGACGATGATGCGCCGAACGGCGCGCGCCTCGTAGATCGAGGCGCCAGCGGCGATGGCTGCCATCGCCATACCGCGGGTGGCGGTGACAGCGTCGACATATCCGCTATCGGGTTCGAGGGCCGCCGCCTGCAGGTCGTCGACACAAGTGAAGGGCTGCAAACGTCGGAGTTCCTCGGGCGAGATGACCCGCGACTGAAGACCTTGGGCGTTTTGACGGAGCACATTGCGCTTGAGTCGTTCGAGGTTGCCTTCGGCACCCGGGCCGGTGTCGACGGTGACGACGAGCGGCGTCGGGGTGTGGACCGCGGGTCCGCCGATGACGTCTTGCCAGTGCCGGAACACCTCCAGGCTGCTCAACGCGAGCGTCAGTTCGGCGTCATTGGTATAGTGCTGCCGCAGAAGCGCCCCGGTACGTCCGCTGGCGCCACTGGCGACGGTGCCGCGGTCGAAGAGATGAATCCGTCCGGCCTTCCGGCGGGCCAGGTGCCAGGCGATGCTCGTGCCAACGATCCCTCCCCCGATAATCGCGATGTCGGTCGATGATCCAGGCTGGAATGTCACCGGTACTGGTCCTTCCCTTTTCAGACCCGTTTGCGAGCGACGGGGCGTCACGCCTGGTGTCCGTTCGCGATCATATCGCCGTTCTTGACACTCTTTTCGGGCGTCCATATACTACCGGATGGCGCGAGGGTGGCCGGGTCTCCGCATGTTCCCGATGCCGACGTAGCTCAATTGGCAGAGCAGCTGTTTTGTAAACAGCAGGTTGCGGGTTCGAGTCCCATCGTCGGCTCCGCCAGGGACGAGCGATTTGGATCGACCGCTCACGGTTGTACGCATCCATGGAACAGGCGCGGGCAGGTGCCAGAGTGGTTAAATGGGCCTGGCTGTAAACCAGGTGCGAAAGCTACGGCGGTTCGAATCCGTCCCTGCCCACCGCGGTAGCCATCCGATTGGCCGACCACGGCGGAGATCGGGCCCACATAGCTCAGTTGGTAGAGCACATTCTTGGTAAGAATGAGGTCCCCGGTTCAAGTCCGGGTGTGGGCTCCATCGGAAGCGCTCGATGATTGGAGGCTCGATCGAGCCTCTCTTCGTCTATCCGTTGAGCCGGCGTCCATCTGGCTCATGCCGCATCATTGATCAATAGGGCGGTCACCTTTTGGTTTTCTGTACCAGTTCGTGTCAGTAGGATTAAAGGAGCAGGGACGATGGGGAAGCAGCGTTTTGAGCGGACGAAGCCGCATTTGAACGTGGGGACGATCGGGCACGTCGACCATGGCAAGACGACGTTGACGGCGGCGATCACCAAGACGCTCTCGCTCAAGGGCGAAGCGAACTTTCGCAGCTTTGACAGCATCGACAATGCGCCGGAGGAGCGGGAGCGGGGGATCACGATCGCGATCGCCCACGTCGAGTATGAGACCGAGAAGCGGCACTACGCCCATGTCGACTGCCCGGGGCATGCCGACTACATCAAGAACATGATCACCGGGGCGGCGCAGATGGACGGGGCGATCCTGGTAGTGAGCGCCCCGGACGGACCGATGCCGCAGACGCGGGAGCACATCCTGCTGGCGCGGCAGGTGGAAGTGCCGAGCATGGTGGTGTTTCTCAACAAAGTCGACGTGATGGACGACCCGGAGCTCTTGGAGCTGGTCGAGCTGGAAGTGCGCGAACTGCTCAGCGCCTACGGCTTTCCGGGCGATGAGGTGCCGGTGGTGCGGGGCTCGGCGCTGGCGGCGCTCTCCAGTGCCAGCAGCGATCCCGACGCGCCGGAGTACGGCCCGATCTGGGAGCTGATGCGGGCGGTGGACGACTACGTACCGACCCCGGAGCGGGCGATTGACCGGCCCTTCCTGATGCCGATCGAGGACGTCTTCGGGATCAAGGGACGGGGCACGGTCGTGACCGGGCGGGTCGAGCGGGGGATCGTCGCCACCGGGGACGAGATCGAGATCGTCGGGATGGGCGAGCGGCGCAAGGTGATTGTGACAGGGGTCGAGATGTTTCAAAAGACGCTCGACCGGGGGGAAGCCGGGGACAACGTCGGCTGCCTGCTGCGGGGCGTGGAGCGGGTCGATGTCGAGCGGGGGCAGGTCCTGTCCAAGCCGGGCAGCATCAACCCGCACACCCAGTTCCGGGCGGAGGTCTATGTCCTGGCGAAGGAAGAAGGGGGACGGCACACCCCCTTCTTTCCTGGGTACCGGCCGCAGTTCTACATTCGGACCACCGACGTGACGGGGGCGATCCAGCTGCCGGAGGGAGCGGAGATGGTGATGCCGGGGGACAACGTCGAGATGGGGGTAGAGCTGATCACCCCCGTCGCGATCGAGGAGGGGCTGCGCTTCGCGATTCGCGAAGGGGGGCGCACCGTCGGCGCTGGCGTCGTCACCTCGATCGTCTCCTAGGGCGATCGTCGCCTCCATCTGGTATGCTGCCGCGGGTCAAAAACCCGTGGCAGGTCGTTTCTCAGGAGTTCGGTCGCCCGCGGGGCGTCCTTTTAAGGATGTAGTACATTAAGGATGTAGTACAATGGCGAAGAAGTCGAAAGCCGACCGGCCGGTGATCACGATGGAGTGCACGGTCTGTCACGAGCGCAATTACACGACCGAAAAGAACCGGCGGAACGATCCGGGGCGCCTGGAGTTGAAAAAATTCTGCGTGCGATGTCGTAATCACCAGCTTCATCGGGAGACACGCTAACAAAACGGTCGACAATGATGTCGCGGTTGACTGGCGATGACATAGGGTCGTAGCTCAATTGGTAGAGCAGCGGTCTCCAAAACCGCAGGTTGCGGGTTCGATTCCTGCCGGCCCTGCCACCGTTCATCGCCATTCGGAGCGCCGGAGGGGCGAGGCCTGAACGGGCACGCCCCTCCTTCTTGTGTGATTGCTACGGCTGGCGTGCATGGACTTGAGGGGCGACGCCCGCGACGCTGGCTGCCGGTACCCTGCCGACGGCAGGAAGGAAGAAATCGATGAGTGCCCAGCGCCGCACGGTGACGAGACGACAGAGCAATTCGGCGTCTGGACGATCCGGCGCGGCAACCGTGTCGAGACCAGCGCCAGCGGCACCGCCCGCCGCGGCGGACCGGTCGGCGCGGGCAAGTGAGCGGGCCAAGCAGACGCCGCCCAAAAGCTCATTTGAAGCTCGCTTCGATGGCGTGAAGCGTGTCTATCGCGACACCTCGGCGGAAATGAAGAAGATCAACTGGCCGGATCGCGAAACGACCAAAAACCTGACACTGGTCGTGGTCGGTATCTCGACCGCGCTGGGCCTGTTGCTTGGTGGGGTCGACCTCTTGTTGCGCACGCTTTTCGAGGCGTTGCCCTAGACCACGCGCCGTGGTGACCAAAGGTCCGAGGAGAACGACATGGTGACGACCCGCGTATCGCTTCGGGAACGCCTGGCCGCCAAGCGAGCCGTCGATACTGGCCCGGCGGATGAGCCAACGAGCGGGCAATGGTACGTGCTTCATACCTATTCGGGGTACGAGAACAAAGTGAAGCGCTCCATCGAGAGTCGGGTCGAGGCGCTCGATCTTGGGGAGCGGGTTTTCGACATTATCGTGCCGACCCAGGACGAGATCGAGATTCGCAGCGGTCAGCGCCACACGGTCCAAAAGAAGACCTTTCCGGGGTATGTGCTGGTCCGCATGGAGATGGACGACGACACCTGGTACGCCCTGCGGAATACACCGGGCGTGACCGGATTTGTTAATGTTAACAACAAGCCGGTTCCCCTCTCGGAAGCCGAGGTCCAGTCAATCCTTAAGGGCATGACGGCCGCGGCCCCGAAGGTTCGAGTCAGCTTTCAGCTTGGCGACACCGTGCGGATCACCGACGGTCCCTTCGCCGACTTTCGAGGAGAGATCGACGAGATCAACCAGGAGAAGGGAAAGATCAAGGTTCTGGTGTCGTTTTTTGGTCGAGAGACGCCTGTCGAGCTCGATTTTCTCCAGGTTGAGCGCGAGTCCTAAGTGGGTTGTCAACCCCGGTCGGCAACGGCCGGATTTGATGTGGTTGGTGGCGACGCGTGACGGCACCGGAGTGGTGAGCATCATCACGCGGCCGAAGGAAGTAAGGACGGGACGATGGCAAAACGTATTCGGGCATACATCAAACTGCAGATTCCGGCGGGAAAGGCGACGCCCGCGCCGCCGATTGGTCCAGCCCTCGGTCAACACGGCGTGGCAATCATGAACTTTTGCAAGGAGTATAACGAGCGGACCCAATCGATGGCCGGGCAGATCATCCCGGTGGTGATTACCGTCTACGAGGATCGCTCCTACACCTTTGTCACCAAGACGCCACCGGCCGCGGACCTCTTGCGGCGGGCCGCGGGGATTGATAAGGGCTCCGGAAGTCCGAAGGCGACCCACGTCGGATCGGTCACCTCGGACCAGGTACGCGAGATCGCCGAGCTTAAGCTCAAGGACCTGAACGCGATCGATCTTGCCGGAGCGGTCAAGCAGGTGCAAGGTACCGCGCGCAGCATGGGCATCGACGTCGCCGGTTAGGCGACATCCGCACGAAAGTGGGAGGAGCGGCCCGGTGTGGCTCCGTCAGCACCACGGAGGAGAAGAAATGGCACGTCACGGGAAAAAATACAACGCGGCATTCCAACAGGTTGACAGCGAGCGGGCGTACTTGCCTGACGAGGCGATCGACCTGCTGAAGCAGGTCTCCTACGCTAAATTCGATGAGACAGTCGAGGTGCATGCGCGGCTCGGCATCGACCCGCGCCAGGCGGACCAGACGGTCCGGTCAACCGTGATCCTGCCGCACGGCACGAGCAAGCAGGTCCGGGTTCTTGTCTTCGCGGCCGGCGAGGCCGAGCGGATTGCTCTCGACAACGGCGCTGACTACGCGGGGACGGACGAGCTCGTCCAGCGAATCCAGGACGGCTGGCTGGAGTTCGACGCCGCTGTAGCAATGGCCGATCAGATGGGCAAAGTCGGCGGTCTCGGGCGAATCCTCGGTCGGCGCGGACTCATGCCGAACCCGCGATCGGGCACCGTAGTGCGCGTCGCAGAGGATCTACCAAACGTGTTGCGCGATCTCAAGGGTGGACGGGTTGAGTTTCGCAACGACCGCACCGGGATCGTCCACTCGACAATCGGCCGCAAAGGCTTCACGAACGAGCAGCTCCGCGACAATCTCTATGCGTTCGCGGATGCGTTGCAGCGAGTAAAGCCGACTAGCATCAAGGGCATTTACTGCCGTACACTCAGTCTGACGTCGACGATGTCACCGGGTATCTCGCTCGACGTAGCGGCGACGCTGGCGAATGCCGCGTCGTCCACCGCGTAAGGGAAGATCGCGGGGCACCAGACGTAGAAAACTTGACAACAAGCTCGGCCATAGACCGTCGGTGCGGTATTCCGCTTAATTCCCGACCGAGGCCCGAGGATGACACGGCGGCACCACAACGGTCCGCCATGCGCCCTGGGTCGGCAACGGCCCAGGGCGTTTTGTTTGTTGTCGACGATGGAGTTGAAGCGTCTCGCTCTTGGGGCGTTCGAGGCATGAGAGGAGGTGAAGAAGGGTGCCAACAAAACGCAAAGCGTCCACTATCGACGAGATCACTGATCAGCTGACTCGGGCGACGCTGACGATCGTCACCGATTACCGGGGACTGACGGTGACCGACCTTGAGGGGCTTCGAACGAGCCTTCGGTCGCACAACGCCGAGTTCCGCGTCTCGAAGAATACGCTGACGACGATCGCCGCCGAGCGTGCGGGGATCGCCGGCATGGACGAGCTCCTGGCTGGACCGACTGCACTCGTGATCGCGTACGACGATCCGGTGCAGCCGTCGAAGGTTGTGACGGATTTCGTGCGGACCTCCCGGATCATGACGGTCCGGGGCGGCATCATGGCGCAACGAGTGGTCAGCGCGCCGGACATCAACGCGATGGCAACGTTGCCGCCGCGCGAGGAGCTCCTCGGGAAGCTCGTCGGCTTGCTCGCCTCGCCGATGGCGCGAACGGTCGGTGTTCTCAATGGCCCGATCCGGTCGCTCCCCTATGTGCTGCAAGCGCGGGTCGGGGCGATGGGCGGCAGCGACGAGATCGCCGCTGATTAGAATTTACGTCATGTAGCGCGTGTCGGTCGTTAGGCGCCACGGCATTGATCTCGCAGCGGAAGTGCGGCGTCGTGACGATTGACGGCCGCTCAGAGTCAGAGTTAAAGGAGGCAACGGGCAATGGCAGATAACGAGCAGTTGATCACGCAGCTTGAGGGCATGACGGTCATCGAGCTGAATTCGCTGGTGAAGCAGCTTGAAGAGCGGTGGGGCGTCAGCGCGGCGGCTCCAGTCGCGATGGGCGCTGCTCCGAGCGCGGGCGGCGGCGGTGCGGCGGTTGCCGAAGAAGAGCAGACTGAGTTTGACGTCGTCCTGACCGAAGTGGGCGCAAACAAGATTCAGGTCATTAAGGCGGTGCGCGAGCTGACAAGCCTCGGTCTCAAGGAAGCGAAGGATCTGGTCGACGGCGCGCCGAAGCCAGTCAAGCAGGGTGTGACGAAGGAAGAAGCGCAGGCAGCGAAGGCGAAGCTGGAAGAAGCCGGCGCGAAGGCCGACGTCAAGTAAGTGGTCAGCGCGTCGCGACGCGCTGTCTGGGACAGGACGACGACCTCGCCCGCGACAGTCATTCGCGCGAGGTCGTCGTCCTTTGTCGTTCTTGGTTCACCTCTGAACGACATGCTAAACCATGGGCGAAGAGCACGAATCCCAACCTTTAGGTTCAGGGCTTTGTGCGGCCTGGACGAGGGTTCCTGGAGTCCGCCCATGCTATACTGAGGGCCGTCGGGGCGTGGCGCAGCCCGGTAGCGCACCGGTATGGGGTACCGGTGGTCGGAGGTTCGAATCCTCTCGCCCCGACCCATTTATTCCTTTTCCAGATCGCTTCTGTACGATTGATAGCGTCTCGCTGGGACCCTCCCCGGTTGGCCCTGTGCCACCATGTTGCCGTTTCGATAGCGCCCGTATGGGCCAGGTGTGACGAATGATGGACACCGCGTCCGCGTCTTCGGCCGGGGGCCGACGGTGGCGTATCCTGATCGCCGACGACGAGTCGTTGATCCGCCTAGACCTTCGCGAGATGCTGGCCGGGATTGGGTACGACGTCATCGCCGAGGCGGGTGACGGCCACACCGCGTTGGAGCTGGCCCGCAAGCTCCGCCCGGATCTCGTCATCATGGATATCAAGATGCCGGAAGTCGACGGGATTGCGGCGGCGGAAGCGTTGACCCGGGAGCGCATCGCCCCGGTGGTGCTGTTGACGGCGTACTCGGACCAGGGCCTCGTCGAGCGGGCGAAAGAGGCGGGAGTCGTCGGCTACGTCGTCAAGCCGTTTCGCCATACCGAGCTGATGCCGGTCATTGAGCTGTCGCTGGCGCGGTTCGCCGAGTTTCAGCAGCTTGAGCGTGACGTGGGCGATCTCAAAGAAGCGCTGGAGACCCGAAAAATCATCGAGCGTGCCAAAGGCGTCTTGATGGAGGTCCACGATCTTCGCGAGTCCGAGGCGTTCCACCGCATCCGGAAAACCAGCATGGACGCCCGGAAGTCGATGCGTGAGGTTGCCGAGGCGGTGCTACTGACCCATGAGATGGATCGACGGGCCGCGTCATCTGATTTGGTCGACAACGGCTAGCCGGCCTCACCGTTCCCGGTTCGTCGGCTCGACGCCGACGGTCTCCTTCCGCCGTAGGAACTGGTGCGAAGCGGCGCTACGGGGACGCTAAGGCGTATGCATGGCGGCGATCCCAAGTGCGCGGGAGAAGGCAGCGGTCGGTCGTCGCCGGCTCGTCACACGCGGACGACAACGTCCTAGATCGCCCCGTCGTTCCGAAGGCGGTCGATGCTTGCGCGATCGTACCCGAGCTCGCCGAGGATCGCGTCCGTGTCCTCACCAACGCCTGGTACCCGATCCATGCGTGGGTCAACACCATCGAAATCCATGGGCGGGACGATGGCGCGAATCGGGCCGCTCGTTGAATCAACTTCTCGCCAGCGACCACGCTCAGCCAGCTGTGGATGCTCGAGAAAATCGGCCACCTCACGGACCTCCCCGTATGGGACGTCAGCGCGATGCAGACGCCGCGCGATCTCGTCGCGCGAATGCCTGGCGAACGCCAATTCGATCGCCGTCTCAAGGACCTCGCGGTTGATGCGCCGCTCGGAGGAGGTCCTGAACCGCGGGTCGTATTGCCATTCGGGTTGCTCGCAGACATCCCGGCAAAAGCGTTCCCACTGACCGTCGGTCTGGACCGCGAGCAGAATCGAACTCCCATCGCCGCAGCGGTACGATCCGTACGGGACAACGGTGGCATGGCGAACGCCGGCCCGGGCGGGCGGGGCGCCGCTGTAGTCGGTGAAAGCGGCCGGATATCCCATCCATTCGGCGAGGGCATCGAACAGCGATGTCTCGACCAGCGTCCCGTGACCGGTCGTCCGACGTTGGTAGAGCGCGGCCACCGTGGCCATGGCGCCATAGACCCCGGCTCCAATATCGCCGACGCTGAGCCCGACCTTAGCCGGATACTCCGGCGTCCCGGTCGTCGCAATGACCCCGGTTTCCCCCTGCAGGAGCAAATCGAAGGCTTTGCGGTGCTCGTACGGTCCGCCTCGACCATAGCCTGAGATGGAACAGAAGATCATGCGCGGGTAGCGCGATCGCACTGACGCGGGAGCCAGACCGAGCCGGTCGATCGCTCCGGGCCCAAGGTTCTGGACGAGCACGTCCGTAGAGGAGAGCAACCGGTGCAAAACTTGAGGTGCCTCGCCATGTTTGAGGTCCAGTGTCAGTGAACGCTTGCCGCGGTTGAGCCATACAAAATAGGACGAGAGCCCGTTGACCGCCGTGTCGTAACCGCGCGCGAAGTCGCCGTCGCCAGGTCGCTCGACTTTAATCACGTCGGCACCGAGGTCGCCAAGATGGCGCGAGCAGAGTGGTCCTGCGACCGCTTGCTCAAGGGCGAGCACGCGAACACCGGCAAGTGGACGGGCCGGCGCTTCCCCACCCTGGACAGCTCTGATTGAGGCGTCGGCTGGCTCCACCGCGCGCCAGCTGGCACCGTCCGTGGGAAGATCCATGAGCGTTTCTCACCTACGGTTCATGCGGTGTTCGTTGAGCCGGCGAACGCTGCGCAAACCAATGTTTGAATCCAGACATCAGCGCCGAGACGACCGGGTGAGCGCCATCGGGCGGGCGGGCAGATCTGGTTCCATGAGCACTAATAGCTGCGTGGCATCCCCAGCACGCGATGGCCGATGTACGCGAGCACCAGGTTATTCGAGATGGGTGCCACCCGGTAGAGCCGCGTCTCGCGGAACTTCCGCTCGATGTCATGCTCGGCGTTAAAGCCGTGACCCCCGAACGTATCGACACAAGCATTCGCGGCTGCCCAACTCGCGTCCGCGGCCAGGTACTTCGCCATGTTAGCATCTGGCCCGCACGGCAGCCCGGCATCAAAACGTGCGGTCGCCCGGCGACGCACCAGATCAGCCGCCTCCAGGTGGGCGTGCGCGCTGGCGATGGGGAACTGCACCCCCTGGTTGGACCCAATAGGACGCCCGAAAACCACCCGATCGGTCGCATAGGCGGAGGCTCGCTCGACGAACCACCGGCCATCACCGATAC
>JAABUR0100003211.1_pt1 | contig 23234 bp, 19 predicted proteins | sample 5560091 | NCBI WGS metagenome assembly JAABUR01 (sample SAMN10711879, study PRJNA513375) | rock metagenome | isolation source: Antarctica rocks | place: Antarctica: Victoria Land, University Valley sud
TACCATCACAGGACAATGTCATGTAGGGAAGTCCATGTAGACATTGCGAATTACATCAAATTTTCGATTCGGGAAAAGTTGGTAAAAGAAGATCTTCATGTCGGCGATAAAAATATACTCTCCGAAACAATACAGGCCTTAACTAAAGGAGCTCATGGAATGTAAGTAAGCGAGACACATCCTTTCACATCACTCGGTTTCTTACCAGCAATACTTTTCTCATGCGTATATCATTATTATGTCTAAATTCTCTATGGTTACCTATCGTCAAATGCGCACTAATCCGCATAGTCTAGGTTTCTATGGTGTTTTTTCCAGATAGAGGACATCTGTAGTCAAACATGCGACAAGGATATCAGAGAAACAATTCAATCCCTACCTAAAGACCTTCCAGAAACCTATGAACGTGCTCTTCATCGCATCCCAATAGATGGAAAGGTCGACATCGCGACACGTGTTTTCCGTTTGGTTGCGTGTGCCAAACGTCCTCTGAGCGTTGAAGAACTTCGCGAAGCCATGGCGGTGGAACCCTTCTCTTCAGAAATCAACGAAAGTCGCCTTGTAAACAATGTTAACCAGCTGATTCCATGGTGTGCAAGCTTGGTTGTACAGGATGAAGAGGAGCATCTCGTGCAATTCGCTCATCATTCAGTAAGAGATTTCCTTCTTTCTAAACCAAATAAGGCTATCCTTTTACCATTCCATTTCCAGCTTCAAAAAGCCAACAGTGAACTGGCCGAGATTTGCGTGACCTACCTCAGGTTCGACGTCTTCAAGAAACAAGTCGCCACAGTTCCTCAAACTCGAGTACCTGTTGCGCCTTTCAAGCCCAAGTCTATCATCAAGACTTCGGTTTTCGCGTCCAAAAGCTCGATCATATACCGATCATGGCTAAAACTCGAGAAGTTTCTTGGTGATCGATCCGTTCATAACGCTGACACTTGGCGGGAACTCTACTCCCCGAAGGGAGATTCGGGTTCTGGATTAGTTCGGGATCTACAACGCTATCATGTATTCCTTGCTTATGCTAGTGAGTATTGGCTTGCCCATACGACTAGCCTCACGCATGAAGATGGGGTTTTATGGTTCATGTGGAAACGTCTTGTACTTGCTGGGGAGAGCGTCGCTGCAAGGCCTTGGACACCTAACCAATGGTCGTCTAGCAACGATATCGTGAAACAGTACATCGTCGAACAAGATCACTGGGCATTGGCAATATTGTTGCAGGATTGTGGTTACTCATTGACAGCAACGCAAAGAGGAAGTCTCATACTTTCAGCAGCCTACGACGGATCTGATCAACTCATTGCTACTCTCATCGCCGGCTCGGACCGCCTTGCTCTCCTTGCTTTGGATGAAGCAATACGGACCGCAGAACAAGATGAACTTACCAGGGTGGTCGAACGACTTTTGCTAGTCAGAGTTCAGGTTAAATACATTGCTATTTGCATACTTCAAATGCGGAAAAACGGCAACCAACAATACACGGACAATGCTCATGGCCAAGATGTTGATGTGAACCAAAATACCATAAACGTGGAAAAGTCAATTGCGGTCGAAAGGCTTACTGATGATTTTGAACAAGCTCTCCGTGGGTCCGCAGCAAGCGGAGACTTGGCAACGGTGGTAAGCATGCTTAATCACGACCTTAGCTTAGACAACGTCTATGTCAATGCTGCGCTACATGCCGCAGCGCAAAATGGACTAATAAGAATGGCACAATTTCGTTTGGCATTGCAGCACAACACGGACATCTAGATGCGGTCCAGACATTCATCAAAGCTGGCATCAAGGTAGCCCCCATTGGTCCCTACGGCGAGAACGCCCTCCACGCTGCAGCAAGGAATGGGAATTTGGAAATCGTATACGAGCTACTAAAATCCAACATCGATGTAAACCAAATAACGAAGAATGACTTCCAGGTTTCTGACACCATGGCAATGCGAGCCTTGGTACGGGCTACAATCGCAGATACTGTGAAGAGCTCGACTTTCGTTGATGGTTGTACTGCACCACACCTCGCCGCTGAACATGGACGTCTGGAGATATTGAAGTGTCTTCTTGAGGCTGGGGCGGACTGTGAGATACTAGCATACAATGGCGACGGATTCTTACTGGCGGAGGGTCTAGCGCTACGTCAAGGACACAAGGAGGCAGCGACCTTGCTTAGGTACTGCAGGGCTAAATTATAAGTTACAGTTGAGAAGGTTAATGTCCCTGTGACATTGAAGTCTGGAAGAATTCTTAGCCGCTAACGGAATACTCGCCTATATGCGCCTTCTCCTGGCCTCATCGTCTTCCACTCAACCCTCTGATCTTCCGCTCCCAACCACATCCTCAAAATACACCGTCAATAGGTCTTCTACTTTCTTGAACGCCACCGCTTTGAGTGCCTTGTGCGTTGCACAATCCTCGTCATGGTACTGCATATCCTTTAGGTTTCGACGAATTCTGTCTTAGCAGTCACGGTATAGCCTTGAGCACGAACATCTGGGACTATCGCACCAGCTTCTACGGAGATACTGGTAGGGCTTTTCAAATACTATGAGTGCAGAAACGGAGCCAAAACAGTCAGCTAATTGGGTTCTGTTTACTTAGAGCAAGGGAAATTGATCTGCTGCTACTAAGAGTCTAGGTGGATTTCGTTTGAAGCGACAAGACTATTCTCAGAGCTGTATTCTGCAAATTCTGATACTCTGCAAGGACTGGGGGAATATCTTCAAATTTCAGGGATCTTCAAGGGAGTAATGCGCTGGATAGTCATCTTGTGAGTGAAGAATAGACCCTTGTTGACTAGTTGCAGATTGTATCGCTGTATTGAAAACAATATGATTGGTGGTACGGTTCTGGGATCGAGGAATAGATAGAAGGGATGATGAAATTTTCACAGGATGAATGACCTTGCAAGAGAATTCTCCATATCTCGAAGTTTAGTCACACCCGCGTCTTTGCTTCATTCATTCACTTCATGTACTCAGTCGCCTAGATGGAAAAAAGTACTTGACATCTTCGAGCGACTCCCGAGACAAGTTTGATCCTGAAGACCGTCAGGAATTACCGGGTTTGGTCGAGCAGATATATATGTATTATAATTCAAAACGAAGACGATGCCCGCTAGTGGTCCAGATTTCTCAGAGGTGTTTGAGCCGAACGATAACTTTCTCTATGTAAGCGACTAAGTAGTACTTATTGAATTAATTGTGATATAAGACAGCAGTTTTATACGATTTCTGCTGAATTAGACCTGTGTAGAATCATCTCTTATACGCAAACAACTATATGAAAGTTATATCTTATCCCTTAAACCGTCGTTAAAGCTGCCATCCCAGGTATACGGCCACCTTACCTAACCAGGCCAATAGGGACCTAGAGATTAATATCTAGATTTCCTAGTGCGGGGTAGAGGAGCTGTGCAGTAAACAAATACCGTATTTTGGTGGGGTGCCTAAATAGGCTTAGCTTCGTTAAACCTGGGATGGCAGCCATAACGACGGTTTAAGGGATAGTCAAACGCATTATAAAACTAGGTGCTGAAACACGTAACGACGGATAATTTACATGAGCTAGTTTTCATCCCGTCAATGAGAACTGTACATGGAAATAAGTGACGTCTTCTACCAATTCAAGGTATCCTCTCATCAAGTAGAGAAACACTCTCTTATAGACCAGTACCTCTCTATGTATAGCCAGCGGTCCGAAAAAAGCCATCTCTTATACGCAAACACCCCTTATACTAGAGCCACATCTTATATCTCAATTAACTCGGTATGGGATTAAAGAAAGAGTCGGTCAGTGGAAAAAGCAGTACTTGCCGAAACCCAAAAGGGATGAGGGTTGAAACAGGCGGGTGTCCCACCTATATAGCTCATGGCTCTTTCAACAGGGGACTTGCTGGGAGAACTACAGTACCTTACGTGGGTGGCTGCGCTTCCACGCGGGTAGCAAGCGCACGCCGCGAAAATAGATCCCCCATCAAGTTTTACATCGTCTTAACTTCAGATATTTTTCATTGCGATGATGAGTATAGAAGATAGGATGCCAATCTATCAAATCATGCAACAACGCAGTCAACCTCCTTGGAATAAACAACAAACTTGACATGGTTTGGTAAAAGCCGAGCTTCGCGGTGCCGCTTCTTCACCTACGCGTGGTGCCCCCACGCTCCCTGCTAGAGAGTGCTGTGGCCAAATACTACAGTACGTTAGTACAGTACAGTATGGTTAAACCTCCTATTCGAGTCTAACATTTCCCGAGCTCGTCGATAGCCCCCATTCTAACTGGTGCGACAATCGAAGAGATCTAGATCTGTAGATCTACTTGTTTCGACTTACTCATTCTAGATGCGGATGTTTAGTTGAAGAATCTTGATCCACATGAGTCAACTTCCGTCGAGGAAGGTGGTTGATGCCTTCTCAGCCTCTGTCTCGAAAATTTGGAGATGATCTTGCTCTGTTGCACAGACGGCGGAATCAAGCCTTGTACGCTGCCTTGAACAGGGCTCACATACATATGAGCCTCCCTGTTCACATGCGTTTTTACTGTACGGAATGCGCTATGCCATTTTGAATCTATTCTTTATCCGACCGTGTGCCGTTTCTGTCTCTTTCGCGGCCTTGCACTGCTGAGAGATTTGTACGCTCTAGCACACTGGCCTGACAGGAAAGCCAGTTGCCTTGTTTGACCCAAACTTACCATATAGTATGTCTTAGCCACATTCAACCGCCATAGCGGCAGCACGCTTCTGCTCCACATATATATAATGGCGTTCTGTTCCTGCTTTCATTCGTCCCTCGGTTTCGTATCGCTAAACTCCAGTGAATTTGACGCTCAAGATGCTTTGCCTGTCAAAGTCGAGCTTCTTGCTTACCTTACTATTGTACATTAACCCGGGTTATACCAGATCCACCGCACCAATACCGGCCGCAAAGGCAGAGCCTGTATACGTCCCCGGTACCGAACTATTATATCCACAACCATCAGTAGCAGGGCCGGTCAGCGAAACCTACAACACGAAACAGTGGCTCACCAAAGTCACGATCGGGACCCAAACGTTCAATTTGATCTTAGATACAGGGTCTTCAGACTTGTAAGCGTGTAATCTCTAAGCTTCGGAGGAAGACTTGGCTGACCGGATCCACCGAGGTAGATGGGTATACGGACCAAATGTTCAGTACGCTGAGGGCGTAAATGTCCCTACCATCGCCCCCCATAACACCTACACTTGTGTCCCTGATGGTTTCGCAGGCACCGATTGCTCAAATGCAGGCACCTTCGACATCTCATACTCAGGACCCGGATTTGGAGCCTCCGGATATTTTGTCCACGACCACGTCAATGTTGCTGGTGCGGTTGTGCGAGGCATGCCGATCGACGTCGCGACGAGAGTTGGGAATATATCGCAGTTCCAGATCGACGGCATACTTGGCATGGGGTTCAAGGGCATCAGTAAAGGTGCTCAACCTTCCCAGAGTCATAGATAACCTACGTTTAACGTCTCTATTATAGCAAACCCGCCACAGTCCTCGTTTATGGAAATTCTGATGCCCCAATTAACTGAAAAATTGTTCACTGTCGACCTTGTGCCCACCGTCGGCGGAAACGTGGCCAATATTGAATTCGGCTATATCAATCGCACAAAGGCCAACGGTGGCTTGTCCACAACTCCTGTCAATTACAAAGACGGTAGCTGGAAGGTCGACAACATCAGCTTCATCATCGGCGATCCAAGCTACCCACCTGTTGATCTGAAGCCCAAAGTACCATTCACACAGAGCATGTTATTTGGTACGTTACACCTACCCTAATTGCCAGATCCGTTCATCACTCGAGGTCGGAATTAACGTGTTGCTGGATAGACACTGGAGGATCCAACTATATCGATGTTGATGCTCGGGTGTCTCAAGCCTACTACCACCAAATCCCGGGATCAATCCCTTCGAACAGCAGCGCAGGCGGTATAAGTTACAGCTTTCCCTGCAATGCCATCCTCCCAGACCTTACCCTGAAAATCGGAAATGGTACAGCCATCTACCGGGCTAAACTATTGACCTTTAATAATCCGGATTCGAAAAACAGTAAGCCCTTATCCATTCAATTTCGCCTGATACATCTTTCTTCCCATTTCCTTTGTCGTTCTTTAAGCTAGAGCTAACACTATACACCCAAAGTGTGCACAGGCCCTCTGATATCATCGTCAACGGCTGAAGGAGCAGTCGGGAACATGGGTGGGCCGTTTTTCGCATACCATTTCGTGGTGTACAACCCCGGGGTCCCAGAAATTTCGTATGCGCCGTGGAATGGCACTTATGGATCTTCCACTCCATGAGCGGGAAAGCGTTCATTCGACGTGTCTGTATCTAACCAGCTGCGACCAAGTTGTTTTTTCTTGATATATTAAAGCATTTATGGATCGGCAAAGCTGTAGACCTGCAGAGAAACGTTTTTAGTCTGTCTCGCTATGGCGATGAATCTGACGACTATCGCTCAACGAATACATAACCTTGCGGATTCGCATATCGTTCTTTGAGTTATTCGCAAAGTTTATCTCCACTTTCATTTCACTGCATTCATTCGATTGAAGCGATCTTTAACTTCCGCTTTTCTTCACCATCTTTCATCAGATTATCATGCATCTCACCCTTCACTATATTCTTCTGTCGCTGCTACGTCATTAGCTTCGTCTCTGGCTTTAATTCGATCGTCGTGTGTCTTATACTCTGTTCTTTTCTTCACACTCTGCTATGTCATGGAGGTTGGTGGTATTTTACGGTGCCTAGGCAATATCACAGTACTACAATTGCCCAAAATCTTCAACACTGCTTTGTCCCAGGCGTTTGAATCGTGAAGCGATGAATCAGCTAGTAATCCGACCGCCACTGCTTCTGGCGTTGCCTCTGTTCAATGTTGGGAATAGGGGAGTTGGTAACCTCCGCCTTCATAGGGCTGGTAGGGCTGGGGCCCGCTAGTAGAGTTTTCACCTTCCACCTCCTAGATAGCCTCCTAACAGCAACAACCAAAATATCAAGATGCCCCCATATGCCCTCGTATTCCAACAGACCTGGGTCATTGATGCTAGACCGGCCCGGATTTGGGGAATGGCCGCCACTACGAATGGCAAGTTTTGTTTGTAGAGTTGACATTTTCAGCGTCTTGGAAACATCTTGCGCCGATGCTGGGGGTACGATGTAGGCTCGAGACCTCCAGCATGCTTCAGACCTTCATCATGAGGTTAGCTTCTAGTAGTTTTAAGCGCTCAAGACAAGCAACCAATTGCCATTGAAGCGTGCTCTTATTCACACGTGTTTTATCCGCCGAATCCGCTCCAAGCGCTCGTTATCCTGGCTGACATGCGGAGGCAATCAGGCCAGAAAGAACAAGGGACTGCATGTGGTTTCTGTCCTTTCTGTCACACTTGATCGGAGATAAAGTATAAATCCCGATCTCAGAGGACTGAGCTTATGTAGAACTAAGTCGGCAACCCCCCACTACCTACCTTACCACTGTTGTCACTTTGGCTGTCGCCTATCTTAGCCACCCTCGGAATCTTTTCCACTCTCTTATGACGTCCCATGAGGGCAAGAATCGAAGGACGCTTGTGGAGAGAATAGCAACCGCCGAAAGCGAAGAGGCCCCTCGCAACAATTCACTGGCTCATCAGTACGGTGGTAATCACAAGTCTGGCTGGCTGGCCCATCTCCCAGACTCATGGCTACCGTACGTGCAATTAGCACGCCTACACCCGCCCGCCGGTCTCTTCCTTATCTACTTTCCCCACATCTTCGGCACCCTCCATGTCGCCATCCTCCAGCGGTCTCCGCTTCCTCGCCTGCTCCAATCTAGTGCCACGATGCTCGGTGCCAGCTTCTTCGTCTCCAATGCCATTCACATCTGGAACGACCTCATTGACGCGCCCTTGGATGCGCTCGTCGAGCGGACGCGCAACCGGCCTATCCCACGGGGGGCCATGTCACCTTTCGCCGCTTTGGTGTTCGCGGCCACTCAGGCCGTTGGGGCTGCGCTATTCCTGCCGTATCTACCGTATCGCACTCTTCACAATGCTCTCTACGCCCTCCCCAGCATAATCGGTTGGACATATTACCCTTGGGCAAAACGGCACACCAACTTCCCGCAAGTTGTCCTCGGGTTCTGCCTCGCTTGGGGCATCATCATGGGATCGCCAGCCATTGGTTTGAAGCCTTTTACCATTGGGGTGCGAGGCTACGGCTCAGAACCCGGCGTAGAACACTCAACGCTATGTCTCTTCCTAGCGAGTAGTCTCTGGACGGTGATATATGACACCATCTACGCCCACCAAGACTTGAAGGATGATATCGATGCGGGAATCAAGAGCCTGGCGGTCTGGTCCCGTGACGGGACCAAGTTCTTGTTGTGGCGGCTTCTCGCCTTGTTGGCTGCGTTTTTGATTGCATGTGGGAGGCTCAGTGAGATGAGTACTGTTTTACTACCTCGTTGCTGTCGGCGGGGCGACCGTGTCGCTTGGATTGATGATTGCAAATGTTGACCTGAAAAGTACCGAGAGCTGTTGGTGGTGGTTTGGCAACGGCTTCTGGTTTCCGGGGGGTTCCATTGCTGGAGGCCTGCTCATCGAGTACTTGTACAGCGTCAAGCCTGTTTCATAGTCAGTAGTAGTATATACGAGTGAAAGTATCTTCGTTAATTAATTCTTTGTCGACAAATCTTGATATTTTTTTACATTATACTCTTATCAGATTGAGCCGAGATCAAACCAAGACTAACCCACGTAATCTTTACTTAGTATTATTACCTGTAAGACATTATACAATTAATTCATGCTTTCAATACCTCTCATACGTGTACAACAGAACTTCTTTCTTCCAAAGAAGCAGACATCACGCCAATACCCAGCCGAGCGGGTGCGCAACAAGGCTCTCTAACAGGATCAGTTGCGTCAATGTAGAGTTCAATACCGTAAGATGTACTACTGTATATTTGTGGAGAAAGCTGAGCCAAGTACGAACGTCAAGGTGTAGGAGCACAATAGATGGTACTACTTTACTGTATGCCTAAGGTAAGGTACCTCAGCAAGAGCTACAAGCAGAAAGAGACCAGTGGGATGGGTACTGCCTTAGGTATAACAAGCAAGCCAGAGAGTGGCACATGCTTGTTCTCCTAATGCAGTCTTTTGATCGAACGGTAAGCTGCAAGTCCCCTGTTCCTCATTTCTGGATGACTGAAAGCGCACTTTCACTTCCATGGGCTCCTTCCTGCTACTTCTCGGTCATGCTGTAACCAAAAATGCACTTTCACATCATTACGAACCTCACTCTCATATTTCCAACTTCCTCCCACTCATACTGTCACGCCCTCGTACGTCAAGCTGCATCATGACGGGCACCATCATCATCATTCGAGCAAACGGTTCCCTTGCCATTCCAGCTGTCCAGTACCTTCTTACCAAGTATCCCGATTACACCGTCGTTCTGACCATTCAAAATGCCTTAGAGATCGATGTGAACACGAAGAAGCTGCGTGACAGTCGTACCCAGTATCCAACGTCAAAATCTCAATCTCTTCCTCTTTGTTGTCCTGGTCCTATACAGTATACTTACAATCGCGGGTTGCTCTCTGCTGTCACGTTTACAAGCCTAGCTTAAGGTACTTTACCTTAAGGTAACGTTCGAATGTAGGGTTAGGGCTAAACAGCAGTACACTCGTACCTTAGTTTACCTGCGCACGCTAGCATTAGTGTGGCCTTAGATCCTCTACTCGTACTGGGTTAAACTTGCCGAGGTTAATCGACAAACGATGACGTTCTGGACCATAGCAAAGTCGACTTGCAACCTTGGATGTTTCAATCCTACTGGAACCTCCCAATCGCCCCATCATGTATTCATCTCACCTCTACTCTATATTCTCTTCTTTCGTCTCCCTATCTCGTCCCCTAACGCAATGGACACCAGCCCCACCGCCCTAATCCGAGTCCTCGTTCCTCAAGTACCACTTCTTCTCAAAACAGCACTATGGCATTCCCTCTGGCTCTCTCCTACATCTGCGAAATGGGATCTGAAGACCGAACTCACTATTCGTTTTATAAGCGCCCTTCTCGACTCCCCAACCCCGATCCCAGTCTCGAAACAGCAGCGATTCAGCATAAAAGATCCAGGCATCAAGGGGAACATGTGGATATCGAAGGTTACATTACCGAGACCAGAAGAAAATGATTTGCGGGATGTTCTTGTTAAAGCCGTCGAAGACATGCACGAGGGAGGCAAAAAATACACAATCCCAGACATCAGCCCCGTAGAAGCTGAATGGACAGGTTATCGCTCTAGCGTTCACTCAAACCGTCGCCGTCCCGACCTCTCAGAGGCCCAGCACTATGAGAAACTTATGTTTGAAGTCTCCAGTCCGACCACTATCCTCTACTTTCACGGTGGCGCCTATTTCCTATGCGATCCCTCTTCCCACCGTTCTACGACTGCCAAACTTGCACATCTTACTCGGGGCCGCTGCTTCTCTGTTCGCTACCGCCTTTCCCCACAAGCAGCCTTCCCTGCAGCCCTCCTCGATGCGCTCCTTGCTTATCTCTCTCTTCTTTACCCGCCCCCTGGTTCCCTGCACGAGCCAGTCCCCCCTTCCAACATCGTCTTCGCAGGCGACTCTGCGGGCGCCAATCTCTGCATGTCTCTTCTCCAGCTCATTCTACAGATCAACCGCACTTCGCCATCGACAACCCGTTTCCACGATCATACAGTCGACATTCCACTCCCAGCAGGCGTAGCTACACATTCACCATGGATGGACATGACCCGCTGTATGCCATCTATCTCTGATAACGTACACTACGACTACCTCCCTCCTCCCATTACCCGGGAAAAGGCGGCTAATTTCCCGCATTGCGAGATCTGGCCTACGGATCCTCCACGTGGAGATCTGTACTGTGATATTAGTATGCTGTGTCACCCACTTGTGTCGCCTATTGCTGCCAAGGATTGGACGGGGAGTTGTCCGCTGTGGATGGGGTATGGAGAGGAGATGCTAGTGGACGAGGGGAAGGTGGTTGCATCGAAGGCGGCGAAGCAGGGGGTCCCTGTGGTATGGGAGCAATGGGAAGCGATGCCACATTGTTTTGCCATGCTCTTAGAGGGACTGGAAGCGGGAAAGAGGGTTTTCAAAGATTGGGCTGCTTTTTGCGATGCCGTTGGTGGCGGTATGAGTGAGAAAATGGAGACAAGAGGGACATGGTTTGCGGCCAGGACTGGAAAGGAGAAGGAGATGGATGTTCAGGCTCTCGGTCTTTGGGGGGAAGAAGACCTGAAGGAGAAAATGGATATGGCGAGGGAGGCTCGGATTGAGGGGAAAGAAGGGGAGGCGAAGATACTGCCTCAACCCAACATATAGACCGTGCATAGTCGGCAGCGGTAGGCTCGACCCATGTTTTGTCGCGTTGGTTCCATCTTCATATGTCAACTCTTGACGAAGGCCGGCTTGGAGCAAGCTCGGTAGCGATGAAGATTCGTGATCGTACTCCTTTTTGCTCAACGCTCGGGAAAAGGAAAATTTAGAATGGTCTTGTACCGCCATGTTCAGAAATCTATATTTCCAGTGGCTTTTCCAACGTCCATTGCTTATAAGAGCATTTGCTTGACAATCGTCGCCTTAGCAAAGCAACTCGAGGCCAGAACTGGCAATGGGCAACTCAATAAGCTGAAGAATATGTTTCTTTCCTTGATTCTAAATCTACAACCAGAGTGTGTGCGAATTTATCTCGACGCAGTTGATGATTGCCGCCACAGACCAAACTCGGGCGGTCGTAACATACTTGGAGGTGGTTCTAAATGCAGAGAATACTACTCCACGCGGTTTTCTCTTGGGCAAACACCACCCCCATATCAGCACCCAAGGAACAGAAATTGCTCTAAGGGATCTAACAATACCGATATCAGAATGGAAGTTGAGGCTCACCTACCTCGGGACTGTTGATGGTCCAAGCTCTAGGATGATAGTACAGAATATCAAGTCAGACCATGATGAAACATGCTGTAGATACCTGAATAGGATTGTTCCAAAAAATGTTCATATTTTGGTTGATTCGTCAACCAACAGACCATTGACGAAAGAAGTGAGCCACTCCATCCGGCGGAAGTGGTGTCCTTGCTTCTATTTTAACCTGGACGGATTGCGGACAGCGATGCTCGTTGGTGATCTGTGAACCATGATGCAATGGAAAGGGCAATCCGGACTGATTCTGGTGGATTGCTAGAAGTCAAGGCTTCTGCGAAACTCCGTTCTCGGGCTTATGTACAGTATATTCACGAGTCTGTGGAAGACTACTTCTATAAGTCGAAGACTCGTGGGGTGTTCTCCACATCGTCACGTTTAGGGCAAACGAGGCATGACAACCGCCAGCTTGCGAATTTCTGCATTGGGTATTTTTTTTGAAACTTCTATTTCTCACAATAAACCACTTACGAAATGATTTCTGTCTCCTGTCGCTGAATATAGCAGCTTTGAGATATGAAGCCTTAGGATTCGTGGCTATAGATAGATATTCGGTACTAAAGTCTTCTGACGCACACCTTGGAGTCTCGACCTAACCCATCTGGTCTTCGGTAGCAACACTTAGGTTCAATCAACCCACAATTCCTTCTACTTGACTCGATCTAACTCCGTGGCTTTAGCAAGAATGATTCGGCTTGGATGGCCATGACCTATGGATTACTCCGAAGAGGTTTCAGAGGAACTGAAGGAATCTAAGGTATACCACGCGTTGCTTTGATTGCTAGGCCGATCATACTCCTTGTACTTTTCGAACTCTTGCGGATTTCTCGACGTATACAGCTTTTTGTTTGAACAGTGAAGCTCACTCTGGGAATGAATGCTGAGGATCGCCCTGCAGAGTGGGTGTTTAGAGGAACAAAATCAACGTGCAAGCTTATTCGTCTGGCTTATCCGTATTGTTTCTGAAAATCTAGCTAAATTAGGTTGAGGGTTTGAGCACATAAAGCGAATGCCCTCCTCCATACGCTTTCGGCTCTTGCTCAGGTCTAGTCTATCACACAGCGCGGTGGCTGTGTGCGATATGTCACAAGAAGCGAAAGGGTATAGATGTAAGCAATCCAAATGGCTGTTATATTCCAGATATCATTCAAACCTACCAGGTAGTCAAAGAAGCGTCCGCCCATATTCAAGAAGCCGGTTGCAGAAGCTCAGGCGCAGCAGCGTATACTATTGCAATCAGCCCGGGAAACTCATAACCAAAGGACAAGATAACCCTAGGATGCCTAATCTAAGGCATCTCCTATCAAGAATTTTAATTCTCTTCAGACGCCGACGTCAATACCTACCAGCAGAGGTCCGAACTGAGATGAATGACCAGGAAACAAACCCTTTTTTATACCATCTTTGACTGGATCTTCGAGCTTTCATGGGTAACTTCTCTTAAGAGTTCATTGAAAATCTATCAAGTGTACCTAACGGCGTCATCGTCGTGCCCACTTAGCCACATAGAGTCCTGTCTTTCTAGTAAGACTTCCTAGGCCAAGAATAATCGGAACGCTGATTCTTCGACAACAACTTATTCAAAATATGACTGTATGTTAAAACGAGGTACTTGCAACGTCTACTTCTTTTCCCAGAGCGTTCGCTCATCAACTTCAATCTCTCGACAATTCGAAGATTTTATCGGCACATTAACTACCCAGTGAATATTGCAAAGTTTAGAAAGTTTTGACTGTGAAGACCGTCTAACAAGTTCTTTTTCTATCAGTCCGACTGCAATTTCGATGGTGAGCAGCTCGACGACCAGTACCGACAGTCGAAATAGTCATCTTTGATACTTCAAGTTAGGTATTCATAAAGATCGTCGTGTTGATATTTCCGAAGTATGATACGTAATGGAATATGTTGGCCGAGAAACGCCAGTTAACCGCCGAGCCTTCAGATTGGCTGTTAATAGACTTCTGGACGTCGCGAGGAGCGAACCTGTCGCAAAAGTGTACGAAACTAGAGGGAGAAGCAACGGTTGGCCGGTATGCCACTAATAGATATATCATAGCCCGAACCAGGCCGCAGAAGTTTCTATTGTCGGTCCTGCTGCGCTGCAAATCACACCTGTGTTGTGCATTAGCATGTATACAAATAGGGTGCATTTCCTGGCATCACCTTTTCGCTGTTTAGGATTCGAGGATTACTATTTCATCTCTACAGTAATTGTGGAAGATTCTGCTTTTTAGATATGAATAGCTGCGAGACTTGGGTTGACTGAGTCAAACAATCCAGAACAACGTCGTGGCACCTTCGAACTTGTATCGACCTGCATTGGAACCATCTTTCTCTGCACCTGAACGGCTGTCCATCACGATGTTCCTATAGCAGGGGAACCATATTCCTCCTCGCACAAAGTGATGTGGATGTTTGGGGCTATTCTAGCGCCGGAGCTCGTAACGGCTTGGGTTCTCTATCAGTACTTCGAGGCGAGGAGTTGTACTCTGTGGATGCACCAACAAGGCATTCCCTAGACGATCAATCACAATTTTCTCTGATTATGGGAGGATTCACCTACGATTTCGGTAGGGCACATATAGGCCCTAGAGGTCAACCAGCCATCAGAATCCTGCTGGTATCAGATCTACTTGATGTACTTTCATCTTGGCGTGCAGGCTTTGATGCTATCACAGCGAAGTAGATCGACGACAGGAGCAAAGCAGACACTTTGGCAAAGGTTCTCACTTGTTTTCAAGCGGCTCATCTTGTGGTTCGGGTCCTCGCGTGGGTAGGTCAGCGCTTACCAGTCACAAGCCTAGAAGTCTCTACAGCCGGATATATTCCCTGGACAATATTAAGCTACTACTTCTGAAGAGATAATGTCTGAACCTCCTATTTTGCGATTCAGACCACCCTCCTTGATGGTTGCTTGTGGTTATTGCAGCTGACTGTGCCGCCAATGGCCTTTTAATGTAAACCTTCCCACCCAGATTCCCAATCGCACAATATGGGATTCAAATTTTGGTCCCCTTTTCAACCCACCCAGCAGCTTGGACGCGCCGAAGACTGATTCAACCAAGCTTCGATCACTCCATTCTTCCAAAACCGATTAGGTTGTTCTAGGCACCTTCAATATCACTGCCATCGCATTTGTAGCGATCCATGCAACCCTCTGGAATTCCGCCATATTTGCCACCTCGCTTGAACGCTCCCGATGACGAGGAGCGAGCTTCGCCATGATGATAGTCCCGGCTTTAGAGACGATGATATTGGTATTCGCTGCCGCTTTCCAAACGCAAGGTACCTCGTCGTTTTCGTCCACATCTAGAGGCCTCTGGAAACTCAGAGGCACGTGATACTTATGAAGGTCGGAATGGGAACATCCAGGAAATTCTCTCCTTGGGTTTACCCTGCATACTTTGGGAAGCTTTTATTTACCGCTCGATGTTTGTCCCAGCCTGCATCTGCATATTTGTGCTCGCTTTCTACGGGCTACACTCTGTCCTCAAAGAGGTTTACGCTGGGGTAAAGTGGGTAAAGTTTAACCCTCATCTGTCTTTAGTCTAGAAGTGGGAGCAGCACCTATATGTGTTATCTTCACACACATTATCGAATTTCTGTCATCGAGATAGTCAATTTCAGCTTGCTTCGTTGATTCGTTTGAGGGTATGACTTCGCCAATGTGAGATACCGAGAAAGGTTATCCAATCGTCATATATCAATCTGTGTGTTCGCCAAAGGGTCATCAGAAATATCTTTACAATCTGATAGTTGGCAGTGCCCACAGAAGCTTAGCCGACGCATCAAGCTAGTATCGATGCATCATCCTAAGAGGCAGAGACTGGCCCTTCAGAGGCTGCTAGTAAACTTTTTTATAGAAAGCAGATTAGCATACACATTCCCAAGCAGTGATCCGGACATCCTAATGGTAGCATACAGAGACTCTACTGATGACGGCGACCTTTTTACGAGCGACTTTCATGATCATTCTCATTTCTTTTGCCGTTCATATCTAACCCTTTCGTCGTCACGACCGAAACACTCAATCGCCACGACAGTAAGCTACAGCTCCTGATATATCTCACACGCTGAGTGCGAAAGTACGCCAATCATTCGCGCATGATGGCTGAGCGTGTGGAAAGCTAGCATAAAGCACTATCGATGACTCAGACCGAGTTGTACAGTGTCTAGATCGCATTGTAATTAAAAATAAAATTGAGTTGAGTAATTCGTTTTTCAGAAACCAAGATAATGGCAGCCCATGTGCAGAAAAGCTGATAATTCTCGGCTGTTGGAAAGAAGAAAGAATTTGATGTCGTGGATGTGTCGTGACTGATCATATAGAACATAAGTATATCAGGCTTCATCCCCAGTGCCTACCGGTAGATTTAAATAAGAGATGAGAACGAGGGCTGCTTCGACGGTCAGAGCTTTAAAGGAAAAAAATAGACAGCACAAATCCCCTCCCACCAAACCCTTACATTTCCACATCACCACCCTCCCAACCATCTCACCCCATCACCATCCCCCTCATACCACCCACCCCACCTCCCCCACCCCCCCCTTTCATCCCCACCTCCCTTGTATACGTAAACAACCAAAAAACACAAAACACGCACTGAGGCGAAAAATGAAAAAGAGTATGAACGAGCTTGAAATTATGGGATTAGAATCTCTTTTTTAAAAAAAAAGTACGAGAAATTCAAGTTAGTTGGAACAGAAAGCGTAGATTGGACCAATGTATATTACCTGACTTTTATTAAAACCAGCCATTTCCACCTTCTTCCTACTTCTCCTCCCCCCCCTATTTGTACCCAACCCCCATCCCACCCCACCCCTACCCACTCCTCCTTTCTCCCTCTCCCCCTCACGGCCCCCCTTCCCAAACGTCCCCTCACCGGAATTAACACAATACTTCCTAGTGTAAAAGCCATGAAAGATATGATGGGTGCGAGGAATGGAATGGAGGGAGGGAGGGATGGAAGAGGGGGAGGGGGGTAAGGAGAGCGGGTAGGTGTTAGGGTATGAGGAAGATGAGAAGGAGGACGAGGAGGAGGGGTGAGGAGGATGAGTAGGGAGGGCGGTGAAGTGATTTAGTTTTGGGGGGGGAGGATGAATTAGAGAAATGAGATTGTAATAAAAGAAAGAGATGAGATGAGTATATAGTAGGTAAAGCACACATCGTAGAGACATCCATAGTAGTACAAAGAAAGTATAAATAAAAAACGGGACCAGATCAATGGAGTATGGAAAGACTGAGAGAAGGCGGGAAGTATTGATACGTGATGGCCTTCTAACTTCAACCCTCAATCTCTCTTTCTTCTCTCTTCTCTCTATCTCTCATTTCGTTCCTTCGCGCCTTACTCTTCTGCCCAGGCAACAGCACTTTACTTCCCCACCGCCTTCCTCTCCCCCCCTTCTCCCTCCCTCATCTCCCCACCACAACTTCCGCCAAAAAACCCCCAAACGCCACCCCCCTCCTCATATCCCTCATCCTGAAAATCCTTTTATACTATAGATAATCCAGTATTGCGGTATACCAAAAAAACCCCTAAAAAAACCCGAACATGTTTGAAAGAGCAGCGGGGGTAGCTCAAATATACATTGCTCATTGCGTAGTCTTGGTGGTTCTTTGGTGTGTGTGTGGCTGAGGCAGCGGGCGGGCTGTGTCATCGGGATGATGCAAGGGTGTAGGTAGGTAGAACTGTGGTGATTCTTAAGCTTGGATGGCGGAGGAGGTTGAGGCGGAGGATGAGGGGATGTGGGGAGAGATGGGAGGGGTTGGGGGAGGGGGCGAAAGATGGTTGAGGGAGGGGGGAAAGGGTGGCTTGATACTGTAGAGGGAAGAACGGATGGTTTGGAGGGGGTGTGGTACGGGATTTCTTCGTGTTTGGTTGATGGGCAGGGTATGGATATCGTAGGATATTGACAATACATATCAGCGGCTATCTTAGTTGGTAGATGGGATTTCCTGTTTAAGAGTTGAGATTGAGAAAGATTGATTTTATTCGAAAGGTGGTGGAAAAGGGGGTTGTGGACGAGGCGGTTGGAGGTATACGCTGCTTGACTTCCACCTCTTGCCTTTGGTCTTTGCAACTTCACTCACATCTAACCTGCCCACCTCTGTGGCCTGCTCAAGCGTAAAAGACCCTCGCGCTAATCTTTCATTCCTACATCCCCCTTGAAAACCATCGGTGTAACTTCAGACAGTCATCACATGACACACCCATCATCCTCATATCCCACAACCAGCCGATCTTCGCTCCCCCTTCCCCCAAATTCCAAACCAAACATTGCTTGGTGCGCCTGCACCGACGCCCTCCCTCAAAATCTTCCGGTCGAGTGCCGTGCTGATGACAATCCAGTGGAGCGCTTCTGATCGAGGTAACACAACAGACGGCCCGCGTGCTTCTGCTCGCTTATGAGTCTCGTGCTCGTGCATTGATCCCGTGCTCACCGTGCAGGATCTGGGATGGATGACTTTGGGCAAAGGGGGTTTTGTCAGGATGAGTCTGCTTGTACGTATGAGATTGATGAGATGGGGCTGTTTGGTATCGGATGCCTTGATCTAGTCCGTGCTACTTGATCCGAAAGCTGGTTTGAAGATCGGTGTTTTTCGATTCGACGCACTTTTGACAGTCTCTGCAATGCTCAGGTGCCTGCCGTCCATTATTGGTGCGTTCTGCAGTGCAGCCTCTGCTTGCTTGTCATCAGGCAAATATGCATGATGATGGGGGTGGCTTCGGAGGTGACGTCTCGTTGTACGCTGGCTGCTACCTCGGGATGGCTGAGTTTTTGTTTCCTGAGTTCCGCATGAGCTGCAGTCCGAGGTATGCGTTGCTGTGGTTCGGATTTCGCCTATGTATCAGCTTGCTTCCGTGGAGAACACAACGTCTTGGCAACCGCGTCTGGCATTCGGAAGAATCGAGTGCATTGCATTATTGCTTCTGCCTGCTTGAAATGAGGCTGTTCGCCTGGCAATCGGATCGTGTTGGATAACTCGACTTAGGATAATGCTTATAGTTCGTCTGTGCTTCTGTCGACTTGATGTGAGATCTGCTTGACGGATGCATTTATAGAAATCCAGCTTCCGAATTCGATTCTGTAAGGTTTGTTTTTCATCTCTCCGAACCCTGGATATCTGCATTCTTGCAGCCATCGTTCGTCCAATCCTTGCAATTCGATCTTGCCATACGCGTCTTTCTACTTGGAGTGCTACTATTTCGTTGAGAATAGGCATCGGATCGAATCCCTTGCTTTCGGTTGCCTTTGAGGATAGGCCTCGTATGCGCTGACAGCTGCTTTATGCGGATCCGGCTCATCAGCTTTCTTGCTTTTGATTGTGACACTCGCGTTGAATCTCGCCTGATTCTGGTATCGCTTCGTCCTGGGCCTCCAAACTAACCGTGCTTTTGTATTTACTATTTCTGCTTCCCGTGCGAGGCGTTGCTGTAGGCTTGCCTATCTAGAAGGGCTATGTTTGTTGCTGCGCTTCTACATGCCACGTTGTAGACTTGTGCATCCACCTACCCGATACATGATCGTTTGTTCCGATATCCGGGTAGGCTGCTTGATAGCACTGCCTCTTTGCCGATGTCTGCAACCTTAATGTGAGCTTGTTAGGCATCAGAAGGTTTTCGGTATCGACGCCCTGCTTTGATTTTGATGTCACTAATAGAGTGGTTTTGAATATTTATCCTCACGCCTTCCAGATATCTGTCATGCTGGCGCGGCTTAAGACTGCTTCATGATCGTTGTCGAAAGGGATTGCCTTGCTGTAGGCTCGCGTGCGTCGGGTTCAAGTACTTACACATGTCTATTTTCCCACCAAATCTCTGGCTACTTAACATGGAGCAGCCACGATTGTTCTATGATTGGATTCGGTAATTAGAGGTTAGAGTCTGCTAACGCTTGATTTGATCGTCAGTTATCACAAGATCTGCAGATATGCCTATTCCGGATACACAACTTCGCCATTTGTGTATTGCCCATGCTTCTTCGCAACCGCTATGGTATATGTCTTAATGAGGGCTTCCGCATCCAGACCATAGCTTTGACTTGCTTCCCTTTATCATTTTGATCAACAATCCGCGTTTAGGTGACTGCTTTTGCATTCTGAGTATGTGCATAACGGTCATTTAAAATGTCATTGTTCGCTCTCCGCTCGTGCTTTGTTTGCTCAATTTGAGACCGATCGAGGACAGGATGGTTCTGCCAATCTCGAATGCCTGCCTTGTAGCATATCCAGACTTCCGAGGGTATGGGTTTGAGCGTTTCGGCTTTGTTATTCTTCATATTGACAAGGTACATTTTCATCATAGCTTTTCATTTTGGAACTGGTCGCGAATGGGATGACCTTGGTACCGGACCTCTCGTGAACTTGAGTGCCTATTGAATTGCTCCATTACTGGTCATCTATTGATAGCATTTCTTACTTTCATGAGCATACCCTCCACCTTTATTCAACTGCCGTAACTACTACCTGCCCAAGGAGAACTCCTTGAGGATAGAACGGCTTTGACTTTTGATATTGCATGCCTCGCTATAGGCTAACATTGAAACATCCTTGTCCTTACTTCTGCGCGCATCACCCTGAGCATCTTGAAAACGATCTGCACTGAATATCTTACAGGCATGCCTACCTTGTAGAGCGGTTGAAATTCCTATTGTTGCGCTTCAACGGCTCGTGGCTTTGAGGCCCTCCCGTCCGGATAATAGCAGTATATCCCGTCTCGTTGCCGTCACCGGATCTTCGTGTTATGCTTCCATATGCCCGAACTTGCAGCTGTCGAACCGCGAGATGGAGTTTTGTGCTGCGCTGTAGACCTTAGTCAGATTACAGGAGTTTCGGTATGACTTTTTTGAGTTTGCGACCATCTATAGCCTCTTCCATAGAATGTGCCAGTTCAATTTGCCTATCACGCCCCTGCAATGCTGGTCTGGGTTGCTGACTTCCGCTTTCTCGCTCTCGGTACCGCGTTTTACCTCCTGATATCTTGTATTTCTGTCGCTTGTGTTTTCGCTAAGGACTGTAATTCTGGTCTTTGGATCCTCTTTGCTGCTATGGGTCCTGGCTTCGCATGCATGTCGTTAAGCCCTTGTCTTCATGGAATGATACCCTTACCTTGGTTCAAGCAGCTTTCCGACATCCCAGGCGTTGCTCGTTCATAATTTCCCGCCTTGATCGTCAAGCCTCCCTCGTATCAGCTAGCGTCGCTTACATGTCTCGCGGTTGCCTTATTTTTACGGATTCGCATTCGAGTTGCTGCCTTAAAAGTCTCCAAAATTGCAGCCAATGTCTCGACCGTGTCTGCTAATCTTTACTGACCTCCCTGTACTTCGCATCACCCCCGCTCATGCACCTGTGGCAAACGTTGACAAGCTGTGTCACACATCCGGAATGTATTCGGGCTGGGATTCCTGGAACAGCGGTCTGAAGATCAGCTGCATAATGACCTGCATCGGAATATTGGCCAGAAGGCTAATGCGATTACGTCATCCAGATATTAGGAGAAACCAGAAATGCAGAAACTAAGTTTATAGTCCAGACTATGAATATCTTGTATGTTCGTTGTACAGGTTACTGCTCCGAACGAGGCCAGAGGTAGTTGCTTTAGATATGATCGACGAAAGAGAAGGTGACAGTAAAGAAAACCAAAGTTTACCAATGCATGCCCCTGTAGCCATTAAATCATCAGTGTTCGTAGAGAAGAGAGTATCGTGCTTCTGTTGCACTTTCCAGTGATCCTAGTCAATCCCGTAAGTTTGCGGAAATAGCCAAGTGCGTGGCATAACCCGCCAAAGTAGACCGAGGGCACCGCCCTATGTGTTTCTGTTAGTGTATTGCTTCATCAGATGCCCATTGACGCCAGTCAGTCCTGGCTCTCCAGTGAGAATCCTCTCCACATTCTCCATCGCTAATCTCTCGAAACCGACGACAGTCTCAAATGCTCCTCCACCGGAATGGCTCGTCACCGTCACGTTCCAAGACTTGACCAGCCGTTCACTGACCCTGGGCTCACGGGCATGCACGTCGAGTCCTGCGGCTGACAAATGACCGGATTCAATGGCGTCAGCAAGGGCTTCCTCGTCCACAAGGCTGCCACGGGCAATATTTACAAACCGAGAGCCGGCCTTGAATTGGGCGAGGGTGGAGGCCGTGATCAGGGCACTGCCCGAGAAAGGAGTGGCAAGTAGGACGCAGTCGGAGACGTTTAGCATGTGCTCGAGATGTTCGTAAAAGGTAGCTTGTATCGCCTGTTCTTGTTTGGTGGTCTTCCTAGCAACGTCGTTGTAGAGCACCCTCATGCCGAACGCATTGAACGCCTTCTGAGCAATTGCATAGCCAATGTTTCCAAGCCCAATGATACCTAAGGTGTGCCCACGCGGGTTGTGAGAGAGACTTGGAGCGTTGCGATGGGCATCGAGCCATTTCTCGGAATCAAGTGAACGGGCGGCGAGATGGGACCAGGTCATGTTCCGAAAGACAGAAATGATATGGTAGAGGGCCATGTCGGCCACAGCTTCCGTAGAGGCCCCTGCGCCGTTGCAGTAGAGAATACCTGGACGAGTGCTGTTAGCCTCTGCGTGCTCGCGAAACTTTGTTCCTTGCCTCTACATATCGTCCCTTGGGCCTATGGGATAAAGCCTGACGGACGGCCTCGTCGTATATACCCGAGTAGCCAACTCACCATGTTCAGCCAAACAGCCCACATCCACCCAGTCATATCCGGCCCCTGCACTGGCGTATATCTTGACACCTTCTGGCAGCAATTCGATCAGTTCCTTGTCCCATTTGCCCATCTCTCCACCAGTATTCCAGAAGGGTCTCATGATCGCGTCGAAGTCGCCCCATGTTCTTTCTTTCAGGTGGTGGATGAAGGCGGGACGGTTGAGGTCAGCGAGGGGAGGGTTGACGATGTCGAACCGCGAGAGTAAACGCTCGCGGATGTAGAGATTGTGCTCAATTGGGTCTCCAAGATGGAGGATGATCGGCCGAGTTGGAGACATGATAGATCCCATAACGAACGTAGTGTGTGTGCGAGTAGCGAGCGTAATTTCTTAGTAAAATTCCTCCAATCCCAGGTGGCGGTCTGAGTCAGTCTATAATAATGATCATTCTCTTTCTCTCCACTTCCGTTCCTTCGAAGCTTCTCCGGGTTTGGCTGACATAGCCCAATGTGCTCGTTCTTGCGGGGATTGGCGGGGAATGGGCCTAATGTGTGGGAGTAGGTGTGACGGCGGAGGCATGAGCATGGTAATATGGG
>JAABUR0100003212.1_pt1 | contig 23227 bp, 17 predicted proteins | sample 5560091 | NCBI WGS metagenome assembly JAABUR01 (sample SAMN10711879, study PRJNA513375) | rock metagenome | isolation source: Antarctica rocks | place: Antarctica: Victoria Land, University Valley sud
CTGATCGACGGGGTCCGTGGGCAGGGGCATTATGTCGGGACGTACCTCGCCTGGCAGGTCAACTCCAACGGCTGGTGGGGCGAGGGCGAACTGAAATGGTATCTGGACGGGGACGACGAGTTCCCGACGATCTGCGGGACCGGGACCGAGGACTACTTCGGCGGCGCCTGGAACTTCGAGCACCCGAAGGGGGAGTACGGGGTCTTCTCGACGCCCTTCCTCGGGATGCCTCAGGTTATCCAGCCCGACGGGCTCTACCGCGCCCAGACCCGCTTCGGGCTCTACCGCTTCCACATCATGGATCCGATCCGCTTCACCGATGATCTGCGGGTGACCGTTCAGGCGCTGGGCTGGCGCAGCCAGATCAATGGGCAGATGCGCTACCTGCCGCTCCAGGACGACATCGCCTCGACGGTCTGGTGGTACCAGTCGGAGCCGCACGCGCTCTTCCCGCAGTTGCCCGACGCCAATGCGCTGGAGGTGATCTAGCTATCGTTGTCCATATCAACCGATCGGTTGATCGGACGGTGGCCGTCCGGGCGGCGGAAACGACCGGGCGAACCTTGAGACTGGGACCAGTCGCCGGCCGGACCTCCAGGGATCGTCGCCCGGACCGGTCGGCCGATTGGAACCAGCAAAAACGGGGAGCACTTCACATGACCAGACAGCAGTACTACTCGATCCTGATTCCGGCCGCCGGGATTATCTACGTGATCGCCATGTTCCTGCTCGACTGGAACGGCACGGCCGTCGTCGTCGGCGCGCTGAGCCTGGGGCTGATCGCGATCCTGGGCCGGCTGGCACCGCTCGGAACGACAGGGAGAGTCCGTGACCGAAACCGGAATCGATAGCAGCCCATCAGCCAGCACCGGGAACTCCGGGCCGCGCTTCGCTGTCCAGACGCTCCTGCTGCCCGGCCGGGACCTGGCCGAGCAGTTCGCCAACGCCGCGGCCTTCGGCTACGACGGGGTCGAGGTCGCCGTCGGGCCGTCGTTCGATCTCGGTGATCGGATGATCGAGCTCTGGGCGGCCAGCCAGTCGTCCGGGCTGCCCGTCGCGGCAATCTGCACTCACCCGATGCACGACCCGCTGCATCCCGACCCGGTCGTCCAGCGCCGGCGTCTCGCGGCGCTTGCGCAGCTGTTGGGACAGGCCGACGAGCTCGGCGCGGCCGGAGTCGTATCGGTTCCGATCCGGCCCGGCGGCGCCTTCCCCGGCGCCGACCCGTCGTCCGGTGCTGACGCCTTCACGCCGCCGGAGTCGATCGACCTGGCCTACGCCGGCCGGGTGCTCGGCGAATGGGTGACGACGATGCCGGACGGGAAGAGCCGGCTCTTCCTGGAGCCGCTCAACCGGTTCGAGGCGACGCTGCTCAACCGCGTTGGTCAAGCGGCCGATCTCGCCAGAGCGGTCGGGCATCCCCGCGTTGTCGCCCTGGCCGACCTCTTCCATATGAACATCGAGGAGGCCGACATGGCCGAGCCGGTCCGCTCGGCCGGTCCGCTGCTTGGCCATGTCCACATCGCCGACAACAACCGGCTGGAGTGCGGCGCGGGCTGCATGGACTTCCGGACAACGTTCGCCGCCCTCGCCGAAATCGGCTACGCCGGCTGGATCAGCCTGGAATGTTTCTCATTGGGCGGACCCAGAGTGACCGAGCCCGCCTCGGAATCGCTGCCGAGTTCCGTGGCCCTTCTACGGAATGTGTGGCGTTCGGTGGCGGCGATGTAACGTCATTCCATCCTGGTAGCGGCCAACACCGTCTCGCTTCGCGGTGACGGCTGCTTCGGCGGCCGGGCTCGCAAGCGTTGCCCCTACGGACGTAGGCGGCAGACCAGCCGAAGCCCCCCACCACCTGGAGGCAGGGTCGGCAGGGAGGCGAAGCCGACCCGAGACGGTCCCTCGCCGGGCGGTGAGGCACCGCAGTGCCGAAACAGAGCCGGGGAGGGGTCGCGCTTCGCTGGGGGAGGGGACTGTGCGCGGCTGGCCATTTTTGATGTGACACGCTGATGGCAAACACGATCTTGCCTGACGGCGAAGGCCGCTGCGGCGGCCGGGCTTGCAAGCTGCGCCCCTACGAGACACTCGCCGCAGAGTTCCGGTCCGACATCGCATCTACAGCGGGGGTCAAAAAGGTTGTCCGCCATATCGTTGTCCGCCCTGGACCGGTCGTTCCGTACGCTCCGCGCCGTTCCTGAGCCCGGCTCGCTTCGCTGCCATTCATGGCCGGGCATCGCCGTCAGGCGATGGCGGGCAGCCAACCTTGCTCCGGACAACCTTTGTACCCGTTGCTCTAGACCTCGACGGTCAGCCCGTCCCAGGCGACGTCGTAGCCGTGCGGCGTGACCATCGCGACCAGCTCCTCGTGGGGTAGGTTGCTGTGGTGGGCGATGTGGGTGGCGTAGATCCGGGCGTTGCCGGCCAGCAGCCCGTGCTCCCGCATCGCGTCGAGATGGCGGCGGAACGCGGCCGCGTTGAGATGGCCGGTCGCGCGGTCCTCGGTGCCGAAGGTGTGGTCCATCGCGACGACGTCGAACCGCCAGCCCCGCTCGGCCAGCGCCCGCCAGACCTCGGCCGGGAGCGTGGTCGTGTCGGTCGCGTAGAACAGCTGCCGCCCATCGCGCTGGATCGCGTAGAGCAGCGGCTGGATGTTCTTCGCGTGGTTGGCCGGGACGGCGAAGACCCGGTACGGCCCGAGCTGGTGCTCCTCGAAGGGGGCGATCGCCGTGTGGCGGACATTGAACCGCTCCTGGACGGCCGGGCTGGCGAAGCTCTCGCCCGGCTGGAAGCCGTCGAACGTCCGGTTGACGCGGTCAAGCGCCCCAGCCGTCGCCAGCCACTCCATCCCGACCTTGTTCGGGACGCCGACCATGTCGCTCCGGCTGAAGAAGTTGCCGGGCTCGAGGTGGTCGATGTGCTCGTGGGTCTGGGCGGCGTATCGGATTCCCGTCAGCCGGATGCCGAGCGACGCCGACGCCGCCTGCAGATCTGGCCCGAGGTCGATCAGGAACTGGCCGTCGATCAGCGCGCTCGACCGGCGGCGGATGTTCCGGCCACCCCGCGTCCGCGCCGTTTCGCAGTGGTCGCAGGCGCAGAACGCATTCGGATACCCCTCGGCAGCGGCCGTCCCCAGAAACGTCAGTTGCACCGACCATCTCCCTGACCGAATGGCGCCATCGAAGCCGACCATGACCCGGCGGCCGTCATCATCACGGTCCTCCCGCACAACAGTGTTAAGCGATGGTCAAACTGAGTGCCTGAACGCAGCTCATCGTCCGCGGAGATGGGGGGTTCCACCGACGTAATGTTTCGTTGACAGATCACCGGTCCGGCACCGGTACTTTGAAGGGGACGATCCGCGTGATGCCTGATCTGACCCGGCTGCCAGCGGACGGTCATCGGGGATCCCCACGGCCATCCACCGTGGGGATCCCGTCAGGCACAGGAACCCAGAGAGGAACGCCCATGACCAACCACATCTCCCCCGCTCGCGCCCACTTCGAGAACGCGCTCGTTCGGTCGATGTCCCGCCGCCGGCTCCTGGCCGGAACGGGCGCACTGGCCTCGCTCGGCGTCATGGCCAGCCTGCCGGACCGGGCCAGCCGGGTCCTCGGCCAGGGCACGCCGGAAGGAGAGCCGGTCACCACGGTCGCCTTCAGCGGCACCCCGTTCACCCTCGGCGTCGCCTCCGGCGACCCGCTCCCGGACAGCATCGTTCTCTGGACCCGGCTCGCGCTGATCCCGGAAGCGGGCGGCGGGATGCCGCCCGTCCCGGTCGAGGTCCGTTGGGAGCTCGCCTCCGACGACGCTTTCGGCCAAACCGTCCAGAGCGGGACGGCGGTCGCTTCCCCCAACCTGGCGCACAGCGTCCACGTCGACGTGACCGGCCTCGCGCCGGCGACCGAGTACTTCTACCGGTTCATGGTTGGCGGCGAGGTCAGCCCGACCGGGCGGACGCTGACGGCACCAGCCAGCGACGCCCCGGTCGATCAGGTCCGCTTCGCCCACGCCTCCTGCTCCAACTACGAGCACGGCTTCTTCACCGGCTACCGCGGCATCGCCGCCGACCGGCCCGACTTCGTCCTCCATCTCGGCGACTACATCTACGAGTACCCGAGCGGAGCCGACTACACCCCGTCGACCTACGAGCCGGTCCGGATGCATGTTGGCGACGAGACGACCACCCTCAATGGCTATCGCAACCGCCACGCCCAGTACAAGACCGACCCGGACCTCCAGGCCGCCCACGCCGCCGCGCCATGGGTCGTGACGTGGGACGACCACGAGGTCGAGAACAACTACGCCGCGGCCGTCAGCGAGGACTCGGTCCCGACCGACACCTTCCTCGAGCGCCGCGCCGCCGCCTACCAGGCCTACTACGAGCACATGCCGCTCCGGCCGTCGAGCGTCCCGACCGGTCCGGACATGTAGCTCTACCGCGCCTTCCGCTATGGCTCGTTGCTCGATGTCGCCTTGCTCGACGGCCGGCAGTACCGTAGCGACCAGCCCTGCGGCGACGGCGCCCAGGTCCGCTGCCCACAGGCCCTCGACCCGGCCATGACGATGCTCGGCCCGCGGCAGGAGCAGTGGGTCCTCGCGACGCTGGAAGCCAGCGCGGCGACCTGGAAGTCGATCGGCCAGCAGACCATGATGGGCCAGCTCAACCTCAGCCCGGCGGAACCGACCTTCAACCTCGATCAGTGGGACGGCTACCCCGCCGCCCGCAACCGCCTCCTCCAGCACATCGACAGCCGCTCGATCGCCAACACCGTGGTCCTGAGCGGCGACATCCATTCGGCGTGGGTGAACGACCTGAAGATGGACTTCGAAGATGCGATGTCGGCGACGGTCTCGACCGAGTTCGTCTGCACGTCGATCACCGCCGACAATCCGCTGGTCGACCAGCTCCAGCTGGCCCTGCTCTTCAACCCGCACATCAAGTTCGTCGATGGTCTGCACGGCTATACCCTGAACACCCTTACGGCCGACAACTGGGCGGCCGACTTCCGGACGGTCCCGAACGTGACCGACGACGCGGCCGAGGTGTCGACCCTGACGAGATGGGTGATCCAGGCCGGACAGGCTGGCGCCGAGGAGGCCTGACGTACCGGGAATTTCAGCCACCGCCCAGAACGGACGGCCGAGCCGGCAAGGGGGTGAGGAAGGCATTCCCCGCGCCCTCGCCGTTCCAGCCGTCCGATGCGACCGGAGCCTGCTCGGTGACGCGGACGATCGCGACGGTGATGCGCGGCAGGTCGAGGTCCGTCTGGTAGACCAGGTAGCGTGGCTCCCAACTCGGGCCGAACTTGTCCTTCCAGGCAAACAGACCTCGCACCGAGAAGAACCGTTCCATATGAGTATTCAGGTGCCGCAGCGCCCGTTCGACCGGCGGCGCATCTGGCGCGTCGCCGATCGCCACCCATGGGACCATCCCAAGACAGAACGTGTCGAACCCGGCGGCCCGGCTGGCCTGCAACATCCCGACGAACAGGGCATCCATCGCCGCGTTCGGCGCATCGCGCCGCCGCCGCATCAGGTCCAGCGTCGCCTCCCCCGGCACGCCGTCCCGGATCAGGTTGGCGAAGGCGACGATCCGGCCGTCCGCGTCCTCGGTCGCGATGACGACGCACTGGGCCAGGTAGCGATCGCTCCACTGGCCGAGCGTGAAGCCGCGCTCGCGCCGCCCGTCGATCTGGAGCCATTCATCGGAGACCGCCCGCAGATGAGCGATGAACTCGAGGCTGTGCGGTGGCTGATGGCTGACGGTACGGAAACCCTCGCGTCCAATCCGCCTGACCGCCGACCGCAGCCCCTTCATTGCGTGGCCGTCGAGCGAGAACGTCCGCCGGTCCACGACCGCATCCGCCCCGATCGTCAGGACCCGGAGCCCTGCGCGGCGATAGGCGTCGACCCGCGCCGGCGTCACCTGATGGAAGGCGAATCGCCAGCCGTTGCTGTCGCACCAGTCGGCGAACTCGGCCAGGGTTCGCTCGAACGCGCCGTCATCCCAGACGACCGGGTCGCCGAGAACCAGGGCGCAGCCGTTGCTCAGGCGGAACGAGACCAGCCCGGACCCGTCATTCGTGAAGTAGAACAGCTTGTCGTCCCAGCCCTTGAAGGTATCCAGCGACGAGTCGCCGTACTGGGCGATGTAGTCGCGGGCCCGGCGCCGCTCCCGCGGGAGGGTGTGCCGCCGCCAGATCACCGGTCGCCAGAGCGAGAAGGCCGCCATCCCGATCGAGAGGATCCCGACCAGGGTGATCGAATCGAGGAACCAGGCGGCGTAGTGCGTCCGGGGGGCGAGGTCTGCCCGGCCCATCCCGAGGTAGAGCCGGATGGTTTCCCGCAAAGCATCGGTGAGCCCGAAGCTGTCGCCGAAGTCGCGCCGGTCGAGCAGGTAGAAGCCCAATGTGCCGTAGGCCAGGGCGCCGGCGAGTGACCCGACGACGCTCGCCAGTACGCCACGTGCGGTCGGGATATCGGTCCGGACCCGGAAGTCCGTCCGGCGCATCACCAGTATGAGCAGCGCGACCGCCGTCGCGATGACGAGGCCGGCGTCGTGCTCCTTGAGCGGGTGGGCAACGGTCACGGCGATGAGCAGGCCGACGGCGATCGACCACGCCAGCCGCTTGCGCCGCCAGAGTCCCCAGGCGAGGGCGAGCAGGAGCAGCCCGGAGACCAGCGCCACCGACCGGGCGACGGACGGGATCGAGAGGACCCAGTCGCTGCTGGCTTCGCTCAGACGGTGCTCGCCGGTGTGCGGGCCGAGGACCGACCAGACCGTCAGCGCCCCGACCAGCGCCGTCGCGATCGCGGGCAGCCGGGGCAGGAGCCCGCGGGCGCCGCTCCGGGGCAGCCCGGCCGACCCACGCCGGACCAGCGGCTCGCAGGCGATTCCCAGTCCGAGCGGCAGCCAGAGTTCGAACGCCCGGTAGACCAGCACCCCGCCCAGCGCGGCCGAGACTGGTAGTCCGCGGGCCGTCAGAGCCGTCGCCATCGACAGCTCGACGATCCCGAGACCACCGAAGATCGGGGTAATGAACAGGAAGGCTGACCCAACCGTGTAACCGACCAGCACATCGAGCAGGGTGAGATCGAAGTGGATCGAGCGGATGGAGAAGAAGAGAACCAGGACCCCCAGCAGATCGATGACGAACGCGTTGGCATAGATGGGCAGGACCCTGGGCAACGTTACCCGCTGAGCACGTGCCCCCTCGAGCGCGACCTGGACCCGGGACGGCAACCGTCGCACCAACCAGGCCGGCGGGCCAAGCGGTCGCAGGGCCAGCGTGAAGGTGATGAACATGAACGTGCAGAGTATGACCAGCACGACGGTAGCGATGATCGTGGCGGTGTTCGCGCCACCGGTCAGGATGAGCACGACCGCGACCGGAAGGAGCAACGAGACGAACGAGATCGTGCCGACCGAGGCCGAAAACAACTCACCGAACAGGCCGATGCTCGTGGGGACGCCGAAGTCGGCCAACCGCCGGACCTGGACCGCGAGGGACAGTGGGGCTCCACCAGGGACAGCGATCCCGATCATCTGACGGCGCAGGAAGAGCGGCAGGATCATTCGGTAAGGGAGGCGCTGGCCCAGCACGCGATAGACCAGTTTCTGCTGGAGCCCCATGAGTGAGACGATGATCAGTTGAGCACAGAGGGCCAGGATCAGCCAGCCTGGCTGAGCGGTACGCAGTTCCCGCTCAAGACCTACCAACTCGCCCCGTTGCCGGGAGATGAAGAAGATGATCCCGCCGATGACGAGCAGCGCCCAGAGCACCAGGCCGACCCGCCGCAGTCTCTTCCCTCCGCGTCCACCGAGCCCTCGCCTGATGCGCTTCCACCGATCCGGTTCAGGCAAGGTGGCAAGTGTCAGTTCGGAACCGGTCATGTCGACGAGCTCGACCCAGTCGCCGCCGGAGTGGGCGAGCTAACCGTATCGCGAAGACGAGCGGCCCGCTGAAACAGCCGAGCGACCACCATCCCAATCGCCATCCCGAGAGGGTGGGCCATGTCCGAGACCGAGTGCCGGACGATCAATATCTGACCCAGATAGAGCAATCCCCCAAGAGGAAGGATGAAGCCAGCCGCCCTCCAGAATCGTCTCCGCTGGAGCAGGTAGATGCTGAGAGCACCCGCCACTCCCCAAGCCCCGACCGACGCTCCAACGTCGGCGTTCTGCACCAGATCCGGGACTTCGTCCCAGTCGGTCGACCAGATGAGGAAGAGGGAGAGCAGGGCGGCCGTGCCCGTCGCGACGATCGTGCTGGTCCAGTAGACAAGCAAGGTTCGCCTTGTGCCGATCAGGAACTCCAACGGAACCAGCCAGGCCAGCAACATCAGGACGCTGTTGCGGGCGTGATCGGGATAGAGGGTGAGAACTTCCGAACTCAGGACTACCCAGACATGCCCGGCGCGCAGGTTCTCGAGGTCATAGCCCCACCGCTCCCGGATGCCAGAGGGCAGGTCGCCATGGATCGACCCCGTCCAGAAGGCGAGTCCGACGATCAGGCCGATCATGACCAGGCTGAACGGCAGCCGGCGGATGATCGTGAGCGGGAATCGAACGGTACGGACAGCCAACCGGACCGACCGGTTGGGACGGGCGTTCCGGGTGGACGGCCGGTTGTCCGGAAGTGGATGATCCATCGACGAGACTCCCGCGCGAAAGGCAACGTTCCTTGTCGGATGAATGCTGGTTGGGCGGTCCAGCCGCAGACCCTCGAATGGATCGGCGGTCAGATTCCTGACGATGCCTGGCTACGGTACGTCCGGTTGCTGAACGCAGACTGAAGCAAAGCTGAAGCAATGGCCGGACCGTGACCGGCGGCGCACGCCGGGGGCCTGTACGCTTCGCCATCGAAGCAAGTGTGAAGAGCAGCTACCGAAGGACCAGGGGATGGCGTCGCCCGAACCGAGACGGACAACCGGTGTCTCCCTGAGCTGGCCTGGCAAACCGACCGGCGACCACCCGAAGCCCGCCTCCGGCGTCCAGCTGCGATCACTCGAACGCTGGGAGCCGTCTGCCCGACTGGAATCGTCAACACGAGTGCCGGTGACGCTGGTCGCCGGCGACGCCGTCGCCGTGCTCGATGCCTGGCGCGGCGGCGACCCGACCCTGCCCGCCGATCCGGTCCGCCTGATCTACCTCGACCCACCGTTCGCGACCGGAACGACCTTCACCGCCGAGATTCCGGTCGGTGAGCGCCAGGCGTTGTGGCCGAGCCTGCGCCTGCCGGCCTACCGCGACGTCTGGTCAGGCGGGCTTCCGGGCTATCTGACCTTCATGCACGGATTGCTCGCGCGGCTTCGGGACGTCCTGGCCGACGACGGCTGGCTCTGCCTGCACTGCGACCACCGGGCCAGCGCCCACCTCCGGCTGATCCTGGACGAGCAGTTCGGCCCCGGCGCCTTCCGCAACGAGATCGTCTGGAGCTACGGGCTGGGAAACGGTACGTCCCGCCGCGGCTTCCCACGCAAGCACGACACGCTGCTGCTCTACGCGAATTCCGATGCGGCGGTCTTCAGGCCGATCCGGGGCGATGTCAGCCAGGCGATGGCGAGCAAGTACCGCCACGTCCGCGCCGACGGCACCCGGTTCATGCGCAGCTACGGCCGCGAGTACGACCTCCGGGGCGGCAAGCCGGTCGGCTCGGTCTGGGAGATTCCCGCCGTCGCGCCGACGAGTGGGGAACGGACCGGCTACCCGACCCAGAAGCCGGTCGCCCTGCTCGAGCGCCTGATCGCCGCCACGACCGCCCCCGGCGACCTCGTGCTCGACCCCTGCTGCGGCTCCGGCACAACGCTCCTGGCGGCCAGCGGCCTCGGCCGGGCTTCCATCGGGATCGACGCCTCGCCGCTGGCCATCGCCGCGACCCGGCAGCGACTGGTCCGGGCGCAGGTGCCGCTCGTGATCCTCGCATCGGAGCTCGTCGGCACGAGCGTTCATGGGGACCCGGTGGGCGGGCATCACGCCGGACCGCCGCGCCGGTACGAGCTAGTCGCCGACGCAACCTCTGGGTCCCGCTCTCCGGCTGGCAGAGGATTTCTGACCGTGGCCCTCGAGGATCTCCGGGTCGTCGGGGTAGCGGTGAACGAGCCGGCCCCCGCTCGATTGACCTTCGCCCTCGGCAACGGAATCCTGATCCGGAGCGACCGGGCTGACGAGCCGATCATCGGGCACTGGGCCGACTGGCTGACCGGCTGGGCGGTCCACCTGGGTGTACGCGGCGACGCCACCGCCTGCCCCTTCGTCCCGGTGGCATCGTGCTTCCGGACCGGGCGAGACCGGACGCTCGCGACGACCCTCACGATCGCGCTGGGCAGAGCCGATGCGCCGGTCAGCGTCAGCCTTCGGCTCTACGATGTCTTTGGGGCGTGGTTCGACGTCACGATCCCGACGAGCGCGGCTTGACCGGCTCTAGCCGCGGACGGTGGCGGCTGGCTTGCAGGCAGGTTGACGTTCAGGACGCGGCCAACGTCACCGGTGACGCGCCGCCCCTTGATCCATCGGAGAGGATCGCATGGGCACGACATCGCCACGATCCGAACGTACCGCGCCCCACCGTTCCCGACAGCGTCGCCCGCCATCGGTCAGCGTCGACCAATCCGACTTCCGGTTCCGGCCGCTGACCGAGCCCGACGCCCGTCAGATCGCCCGATGGCGCTACCCCGCGCTCTACGCCTTCTACGATCTGCCCGAAGAGGCGTGGTCCGACCTGCTCGGCCTCGGGCCGGACTTCCAGGCGGTCGACCTCGCGCCCGGAACGATCCTGCCCGCCCGACCGAGACCATCCCGTTCCCTTGGCCGCTGGCCGGATCTCGTTCGCCGGACGCTCCGTCGGGATCACTCCCTGGCGCCGGGTCCGGCTCGACACGACGCTGGCGTGGCGGGCTTCGTCTGCTTCGGGAAGGAAGCGCAGATCCTGGGCGCCCGCGACGCCGGCCTCTACACCCGGGATGCGCTCGACATCGGCATCGGTCTCCGGCCCGACCTGACCGGTCAGGGCCTCGGCGGCGCCTTCTTCGGGGCCTGCCTCGACCACGCGGGCCGGACCCGCGAACCCGGCGCACTTCGGCTGGCCGTCGCCGCATTCAACACCCGGGCGATCGCCGTCTACACCCATGCCGGGTTCCGTCCCCTGGACCACTGCCAGAGCCCGGTCCGGGGTCGGCCGGTCGAATTCGTCATCCTGGTCAGGGACTGACCAGGATCCACGGATGCCCGGACCGAAGCCGACCCTCTCCGGCACCCTCGTCCTGCAGACAGCGATTCATCCCATCGCCTTCCGTCACGCGGTTGGCCCCGCCAATCTGGGCGAAGGATCGCCCAAAGTCCTTGATCGTCCGTTCCTCAATCCAGATATTCGATCTCGCGCTGCATCGCGGCAACTTCGGATGCATCGCGGGAAACAGGGACACCCGCGCGTCTCTTACCACGAGGCGGAGCCACACCGCTGCGGTTCGAGTTATCAGGTGCCGGGCCCACCGACCCCCGCGTGACCAGTTCGGTCGCGAGCGTGGTGTGCGTCGGAGGGGTCGAACCACCGAGCAGGTCGAGGAGCAGCCCTGCCGCCAGCCGACCCTTGTCATGAGACGGTTGGCGGATCGTCGTCAATCCTGGCCGAACCCATCTGACCTGGGGAATATCGTCGAAGCCAACGAACGAGAGATCGTCCGGCAGGCGGAGCCCAAGCTCCTGGGCCTCCCCGATAGCCCCGATCGCGACGAGATTGCTCATGGCGACGATCGCGGTCGGCGGGTGACGCTGCGACATCAGCTTGCGCACGGCTATTCGTCCGCCGGCTTCAGAGACATCGCATTCGACGAGACGAACCGTGCCCGCACCGAACGCGAGACCGTACGCTTCGAGTGCGCTCCGGTAACCCGCAACGCGGCGTTGCAAGGTTCCGGTGTAATCCTTCCAGCGACCACGCTGCGGCCATCGGATGCCCAATAGGGCGATGCGCCGGTGGCCAGCGCGGAGCACGACATCGATGGCCGCATACGCTCCTCCCTCGTCATCGACGTTGATACACGCGACTTGATCGATAGGCTCACTGTCCACCATCACATATGGCAATCGTCGGCGTTCCAGAACATGCATCGTCGGCCGGAACCCTTCCAGGCCGAGCGTCAGGAACCCATCGACCGCGGCGTTGCCGATCGCGCGTTCGACACTCCCCTTGTCGGGGGGGACGAGCAGGATCGAGTACCCGGCTTCACCTACGGTTGCCGCCACGCCGCCCAGAAAGACGGCGAAGTAGGGATTGACGAGGATGTCTTCCAGTGGCTGGGGAACCAGGACGCCGAACGTCCTGGTCCGCCCCAGGCTCATGCTCCGGGCCAGCGGGTTGGGCGTGTAGCCGAGCTGCTCCGCCGTCTCCCGGATCCGCCTGACCGTCGCTTCGGCCAGCCGGTCCGGATTGTTGAACGCGTACGAGACAGCTGCCTTGGACACACCGGCTGTGACCGCGATATCGGCGATCGTCACGCCACGACTCGTCTTCATCCTGCGCGCTCCGGGGTCAGGATCATCGCCCGGCCTTTCGGGACGATCGGAATCAGGAGCTGCCCACGCAGCGCGCGATAGCGCTGATTCGACAACCGGTCCCGCCAGACATCATGCCCGTCAGGGGCCGGGAGCGTTACATCCCGCTGCGCGTCCCGGGGATTGATGATCACGACGACATCGCCATCATCGTGTCGCCGGAGAACGGCCAGCAGCCCATTGAAGGCGAGGAACGGTTCCCAGGTGCCGCGCCGGAGCGCGACCAGCTCATGCCGCAGGGCGATCATCCGACGACAGGCATCGAAAAGTCGCTCCCGTCGCTGTCCCCCGTTCCAGTGCATCGCCCCGCGGCAACTCGGATCCTTTTCACCCAACATTCCGACCTCGTCGCCGTAGTAGAGCGTCGGGGCACCGGGCGAGACGAACATCGCCGTGAAGGCGAGAATCGCACGATCCTCGTCCCCATCGCAGACCGTAAGCAGGCGGGCGGTGTCATGGCTGCCGAGGAGGTTGAGTTGCCACGGCGCGGCTGACAGCGCGAACAACCGATCCGTCTCATAGACGAAGTCTTCCGCGTCCATGTCGTCGCGCACGCAGAAGTCGAGGATGCTTTCCCTGAGCGGGTAGTTCATGACGCCATCGAAGACGTCGAGCCACGCCGCGGCCTCTCGCCAGACCTCCCCGATGAGATAGGCATCCGGGCACCGGGCCCTGATGGCGATGCGAAAGGCATCCCAGAACGCCACGGGGACCTTCCACGGGACATCGAGCCGCCAGCCGTCGATACCGGCCCGCTCGATCCAGTGGAGCCCGACCTTGATGAGGTAGTCCGCTACCTCGGGGTTGGAGACGTTGAGCTTTGGAAGGAACGCCGCCCCACCACAGGTCTGGTAGTTCGGCGGCTGCTGCTCCAGTGGGAACGATCGGGGAAAGAACCAGTCCCGGAAGGGAGAGTCCGATCCGTTGGCCAGGACATCCTGAAACGGTCCGAAGCCATCGCCGGCGTGATTGAACACACCGTCCAGGATGAGACGAATCCTCCTCGAATGGGCGTCGTTGACGAGTCCCCTGAGGGTCCCCGCGTCGCCAAGCGCCGGGTCGACCCGGAGGTAGTCGTGAGTGTCGTAGCGGTGGTTGGAGCCGGCCGCGAAGATCGGATTCAGGTAGATGGCGTTGACCCCGAGCTCCTGTAGATACGGCAATCCCTGGCGGATTCCCGCGAGATCACCGCCCTGAAAGTGGTCCCGATCGGGCGGTGATCCCCAGGGCATCGTCCCCGGAGGATCATTGGACGGATCGCCGTTCCGGAAACGGTCGGGGAAGATCTGATAGAAGACCGCGTCCGGGACCCACTCGGGTCGACTGCCATGCATCCCGGCTACCCCTTGACCCCGCTCATCACCGCGCCCCGGACGAACCAGCGCTGCCCGACGGCGAAGACGACCAGCGCCGGGATCGATGCCAGCACGGCGCCGGCCATCAGCAGGGTCCACTGCGTCCCGTAGCGCCCGGTGAACATCGCCAGTCCGAGCTGAACGGTACGCATGTCCGGGGACGACGTGATGATGAGCGGCCAGAGGAAGTCGTTCCAGGCGAAGAGGAACGAGAAGATCCCCAGTGTGGCCAAGGCCGGGCCGGACAGCGGCACCACGATCGACCACCAGACGCGCAGTCGGCTGGCCCCGTCGAGCAGGGCCGCTTCCTCGAGGTCCCTTGGGATCCCGAGGTACTGCTGCCGCATGAGGAAGATGCCGAAGGCGCTGACCAGCCGGGGGACGATCAGTCCCTGGTAGGAGTTCAGCCAGCCGAAATCCCGGACGAGCAGATACGAGGGAATCAGCGTGACGTAGATCGGGATCATCATGGTTGCCAGCACGACGAAGAAGAGGACGTTCCGGCCGGGGAAGTCGAGCCGGGCGAAGGCATAGCCGGCCATGGATGAGAAAAGCACCTGTCCGATGACGATCCCGGCGGTCATCACGACCGTATTCAGGTAATAGCGGGTGAAGTCGTCGGCATTCCAGGCCAGCTGATAGTTCTGCCAGACGAAGTCGGCTGGCACGATGTACGGTGCCAGGTGGACCGCTCTGGCCGGTTTGAGCGAGGTCGTGATCATCCAGAGAAACGGGATCAGCACGACGACCGCACCGGCGATCAGGACGACGTGCGTCAGGAGTCTGGGCAGAAGATGAGCGATCGGACTCGGGCGCAGATTCATGTCCCGACCTCCCGGCTGCCCGTCCCGAAGATGCGCCACTGGACCAGACTGGTCGCGGCCAGCATCGCGAACATGATCCAGCCGATCGCCGAGGCCGCCCCGAGATCGAGGTAGCTGAACGCCTGGCGATAGAGCATCAGCCCGAGGACATCCGTCGAGCCGATCGGTCCGCCGTTGGTCAGGATGTAGATCTGGTCGAAGACGAGGAAGGCATCGATCACACCCATGATGCCGAGCATCAGCGTCGTCGGGGCCAGCAGCGGGAGGGTGATGTCGAGGAAGACCCTGAGCGGGCCGGCCCGGTCGACCTCCGCAGCTTCCTGGAAATCGCGCGGGATGCCCTGCAGCGCCGCGAGGTAGATCACCATCGTGAAACCGATGCGCTTCCAAATCCCGACCAGCACGACGGCGAGGAGCGCCCAGTGCGGGTCACGCAGCCAGGCCGGCGCCTCGACTCCCACCCCTCTGAGGACCACGTTCAGATAGCCGGCACCAGGATCCAGCAGCAGCTTCCAGACAACCGCAACGGCGACCGTCGCCGTGATGACGGGCAGGAAGAAGATGACGCGATAGATGACGAGGCCCCGGACCGCGAGGTTGAGCAGCAGGGCGATCGCCAGCCCGATCGCCACGCTGCCGGCCGTCACCCCGGTGGCGTACGTCAGCGTTACCCGGATCGAATTGCCCAGCTCCCCGTTGTCCCACAGCCGCTGGTAGTTACCGAACCCGACGAAGGGGCGGGCGGAACTCAGGCCATCCCAGCTCACCATGCTGAGATAGCACGAGGCGATGAGCGGATACAGGCTGAAGACCCCGAGGATCAGCAGCGCCGGCGTCAGACAGATGATCGCGGCGGAGAGATCCCCCAGGCGGTTCCGGCGCCGGTACCAGGCCCGGACCACCGCCCACGGACCCACTGGAGACACCGGACCGCCTCCCTCACGGCGGTCCGGCCGGAGAACCGGCGTCACCTGACTGCTCAACGTCCCGCCAGAATCTCATCGACGGCGCTGGCCGCGGCAGTCAGCGTCTCATCGCCGCTCTGTCCACCGACCAGGGCCTGTTCCATTGCCCGGGAGAATACATCGGAGATCTCGGTGTAGTTCCTGACCGCGGGGCGGCTGTGGGCCGAGGCCTGCCCCTCAACGAACGGGAGCAGCTGCGGCTGGTTCTGGGTCACCCAGTCCAGATAGGCAGGGTCGTTGGCGACGGACTGCCGGACCGGCGTGAATCCGGTCTGCTGGTCCCATTCGCGCTGGATGTCCGGGCTGGACAGCCAGGCCGCGAAGTTCGCCGCGGCCTGCTGATGGGCGTCGTCGCTCTTGAAGACGACGAGTTGCTCGCCGCCCATATTCGTTGCCGCTGTCCCGCCGTCCGGGATCGGAAAGGCGGCGGTGCCGAAGTCGAACGGAGGATCGGCGCTGTAGAGCCCGACCATCCATGAGCCGTCCATAACCATACAACTCTGACCCTGACCAAAGGCGCCCCAGGTCGTGAGTGGAGCCGACTGGTCGGTCTTGAGGAGATCGACCCAGAACTGGAGCGCCTCCCGGCCAGCGTCGGAGTCGAACGCGGCCTGCGTCAGGTCATCGGTCAGGAACGAGCCGCCGGACTGCCAGAGGTAGACCTGGAACTGCCAGGTCAGCCAGAGGTAGACCTGGAACTGCCAGGTCAGCCCCTCGCCCGGCTCGGTGTAAAGCTCCATGCCGGACACCCCCGCACCCTGGTCCGTGCACTGCTTCGCCATCTGACGCAATTCGGTCCAGGTGGTGGGTGGCTTGTCCGGATCCAGACCAGCCTTTCGGAACAGGTCCTTGTTGTAGAAGAGCTGCAGGTTGTTCGTGCTGACTGGCAAACCGTAGGTCTGTCCGTTGTATTGGCTCGCCTCGAGCTGAGCGGGATAGAAGTCGGTCAGGTCGATGCCGGCAGACGCGGCGTAGCTTTCGACCGGCACGATAGCGCCGGATTGCGCCAGCGCTGGCATCCAGATCAGGTCGCCGGCGGCCAGGTCCGGCACGTCCCCTCCCGTGACGGCTGTCTGCAGCTTGGGCAGCAGGTCGTTGAAACCGACGAAGACATTGTCGATCTGGACGGTGGACTGTTCGGCGTTTTAGCGATCGACCATCGACTGCATGACGTCGCCGTTCGTGCCGTCCCAGTAGTTCCAGAAGGTGATGTGGACCGGATCGGCCTGGGCGGCCATTCGCACAGCACCGGTCGACACACCAAGCAGCAGGACGAGCAACGACAGCAGCGTGGCCGCGGCGGAACGTCGGAAGCCAGACAGCGCAACCTCCCCTGCGGCGCGACAACCCTGTCCACGCCGCTCGTCTCGTACCGGAAGTGTCACCGACGACGCTTCCGAAGTCATGTGAACCGGTTCACATCGTAAGCGGCCCTACGCCGCACGTCAATAGGCCTCGTCGAATCGCCGCAACGCTGCCCACGGCAATCGCCCGGATGCGAGAGACTCGGCGCTCCGAAGAACTCGGGCCGTGTCGGGCAGGAACCGGTGCCGTTGAGACCGAAAAATCCCACCGGTCTGCCGGTTCGTTGAGCCGGCAGACCGATGGGAATCGGGATCGTTGAGATCAGGGCAGCCGGTTGGTTGCGGCGACCTGGGCGAAGTACCGCCCGCTGTCCTTGATCGTCCGCTCCTGCGTGGCGTAGTCGGTGTAGACGATGCCGAATCGCTTGGTGTAGCCCTCGGCCCACTCGAAGTTGTCCAGCATCGACCAGGCGAAGTAGCCCCGGACCGGCGATCCAGCCTCGATCGCGTTGGCGACAGCGCCGAGATGGCCCTCGAAGTAGGCGGTCCGCTTCGGATCCGAGACCTGACCGTCGATCACTTGATCGCCATCGTAGGCGGCACCGTTCTCAGTGATGTAGATGCCGTCCGGAACGTAGTCGTTCGTGACCCGGCCGAGCAGGTCGGTCAGGGACGCCGGCTCGACCGGCCAGCCCATCGCCGTCCGCTCGACGTTCGGGTCCGGGTGGGGTATCTGGCCGGGGGCGGTCTGGGTCGTCGCCGAGGCGTAGGACGGCATGTAGAAGTTGATCCCGAGGAAGTCGGTCGGCACCGAGATCGCCACCAGGTCGCCGTCCAGGACGGTCGGTTCGGTCGCGCCGAGGATGCCCGGCAGGTCGTCCGGGTAGCCCCGCCCGTAGACCGGGTCAAGGAACCAGCGGTTGGAGACGATGTCGGCGTTGTCGGCCGCCTGCTGGTCGGCCTCGCGGTCGGGGTCCATCGGGTAGGTTGGGCTGAGGTTCAGGGTAATCCCCGCCCGGACCTCGCCGACGTTGGACCGGATGACGTCCATCGCCCGGCCGTGAGCCAGCAGGACGTGGTGACCAGCCTGGAGGGCCTCGGTCATGCTCCGGTGGCCGGGCGCGTGAATGCCGATCCCGTAGCCGAGGAAGGCGACCACCCAGGGCTCGTTGATCGTGATCCAGTTCTTGACGCGGTCGCCCAGCCGCCGGGTGAGGACGTCGGTATAGGCGGCGAACGCCTCCGCCGTCCGCCGGTTCAGCCAGCCGCCACGGTCGTCGAGAACCTGCGGCAGGTCCCAGTGGTAGAGCGTCAGGTACGGGTCCAGCCCGGCCTCCAGCATCGCCTCGACCAGCCGCTCGTAGAAGTCCAGCCCGGCGTCGTTGACGGCTCCGGTCCCGCTCGGCAGGATCCGCGGCCAGGCGACGGAGAACCGGTAGGCACCGACGTTCAGTTCCCGCATCAACTGGACGTCGTCCCGGTAGCGATGGTAGTGGTCGCAGGCGATGTCCCCAGAGTCACCGTTGGCGACGCGACCCGGCGCGTGGCTGAAGCGATCCCAGATCGACTCGCCCCGGCCGTCCTCCCGGACGGCCCCCTCGATCTGGTACGCGGACGTCGCCACACCCCAGGTGAAGCCCTCGGGGAACGCACCGCCACCGGTCTCGGACATGCTGGTCACCTTCCATGGAATCGTGGATCAGCTACGTGGAACGACCGACCGAAGTGGTCGGCCGGTCGCGGTCCGGGCAGCAGGGTCAAGGCGCCGTGACTCAGGAGCCGCCGACGATCACGCTCAGGTTGTTGAAGCTGGTCGTGATGTCCGCGATCGGGTCCTTCGGGTTGTCCTGCTCGACGACCAGCCACCGGGAGCCGCCGACCTGCTCGCCGGCCTCGAGGACGGGCTGCCAGGACAGCTTGCCGGTCCCGACCGGGGCGTCCTCGCCGTCGTCGTCCATGTCCTTGATGTGGAGGCTGGGAAACCGGTCCGGGTAGGCCCGGATCAGGCGGTGCCCCGTCTGCCCAGCGACCTCGGCCCAGAATACGTCCAGCTCGAAGCCGACCGAGGCCGGGTCGGTCAGGCTGACGAGCAACTCGTACGGCGACAGCGTCTCGCTGCCGTCCTCGAATGCGGTGAACTCGAAGTTGTGGTTGTGGTAGAGGAAGGACAGTCCGGCGGCCCTGACCTTCGGACCGATCTCGTTGAAGGTCGCGGCCAGCTGCCGGACCTGGTCCGGCGTCGTGAAGTAGTCGGCGTGGGCGAGGTGCGGGATGATCACGTACTCCCCGCCGAGGGTCTGGACGTCGTCGATCGCGGCGTCGAGGTCGTTCATCACCCGCGGCGACTGGACGTGGGCGCCCATCGCCCGCATCCCGAGCTCGTCGATCCGGGCCCGGACCTCGGCGGGCGTGTGGTCGCCGTACCCGGCGAACTCAACGGCCTTGTAGCCGGCCCCGGCGACCGTTCCGAGCGCGCCCATGAAGTCCGCCTTCATCGCGTCCCGGACGGTGTAGAGCTGGAGGGCGATCTGGTCGGTGGTGAACATCATCTCTCCTCTGGGAACGACCGCGCGGCCGCCGATCGGCGACGCGGCGAACATGCGAATAGCGTCCCACTCCAGCCGGGTTCTGTCGAGACACACAACATAGCTAGAGTCGTCACGGGCGATATGCGTCTGTAGGGGATTGGGCTCTCGCTCTCGCGTTGCTGCGCTGGCCCCTCCCGGCCGCCACAGCGGTCATCGCCCCGCAGGGCGATAACAGTGTTCGCCATCAATCTTGTTTCCAATTGAAGAGGCGATCGGCCCAGCATGGAGCCTCTCACTTCGCTGGCCGCGCGGCAGCGAAGCGAGCAAGGCCAGCGAAGCGAGAGCCATGTCCCTACGGTGATACGCTCGACGGCCATTGCTCACGAGGCGACAACTTGAGATTCATGCCAAATGGTGCGAAAAGCCGACCCACTCGTTCAAGGATCAAACCAGTACGCGAGAAAAGACAGTTCCGACGAACCACAGCCGAGTCCGCCATCGCGCCTGATCGTTCCAACCGGTCGCGTCCCGCAACGCTCCCGCCTTCCCGACCCACCGTCTACCCCGGTTCGCGCCTCGCCCCGCAACGCGACGCGCCGTTGATAGGAGTGGTGATCGCTTCCTCGGTGCCTGGGGCCCCTCGGAACTGTACGTACACTGTATACGGACACTGAGTCGATGTCAAGCGGTTGTCGTCACCTGTTCTGATGAGTCCTTGGCTCTCGTCGACCCGGCGACCGACGCCAGCCACGAAGTAGATCGTATGTTCTCACGCCAGCGCCTGTCAACGTCTTCCAGATTGTCACAGCGAACATATGTCTGCCTCCGATAATGACGACAGCCAGCTGCTGATTTGCCATGGGGCGTGAGACGATTGGGCAACGTCGCGTCATCCCGGCAACCTACCCGGTAATCCCGGAAGCTCGACCACAGCATGGGAGAAGCGATTCTGGTATCGTCGCGGGAGTCGTCACCCTCGGGCCACGATCGGAGGTCTACTTCTGGGCCAGCTGTATCGTGGCGGATCCAGCAAGGAGCGCTTCCCCGTGACAGCCACAACCGTAACCCTGCACGACGCCATCGACGAGATCCTGCCCGGTCTGGTCGCCGACCGGCGCCACCTCCACGAGCATCCCGAGCTCGGCATGCAGGAGGTCGAGACCGCCAGGTTCGTTGCCGCCCGCCTCCAGCAGCTCGGCCTCGACGACATCCGGACAGGGATCGCCAACACCGGCGTCACCGCCCTGATCCGCGGCACCGGCTTGGGTCCCAACGCCGACCGGGTCCTGATGCTGCGGGCCGACATGGACGCGCTGCCGATCCACGAGGAGAACGACGTCGACTACCGCAGCCAGACGCCGGGCGTGATGCACGCCTGTGGGCACGACGCCCACACCGCGATCCTCCTGGCGATCTCCCGCCTGCTGATGGAACGGCGGGACCAGTTCGCCGGGACGGTCAAGGTCCTGTTCCAGCCGGCCGAGGAGGCCCAGCCCGGCGGGGCCAAGCCGATGATCGAGGCCGGCGTGCTCGAAGACCCACACGTCCACGCCTCGTTCGGGCTGCACATGGGTCAGGGGCTGGACCTCGGCAAGATCGAGGCGAAGCCGGGTGCGTCCAGCGCCAACTCCGACCGGTTCTACATCACCGTCCAGGGCAAAGGCGGCCACGGTGCCGCACCGCACACGACCGTCGATCCGATCGTCGTCGCCTCCCAGATCGTCCTGGCGATCCAGACGCTCGTCTCCCGTGAGACCGATCCCCTCGGCTCGGCCGTCGTCACGGTCGGCGCCTTCAACGCCGGCTCGGCTCCGAACGTCATCCCGGACACCGCCGAGCTGGTCGGCTCGATGCGGACCTTCGACACCGAGTTCCGCGACCATCTCGCCGGACGGCTCGAGACGCTGGTGACGAAGATCGCCGCCGCGATGGGCGCGACCGGCCAACTCCGCTTCGTCCGCGGCTACCCGTCAGTGGTCAACGACGAGGGGATGTTCGAGATCGTCCGGGATGCCGCCTCAGAAGTCGTCGGTGAGGAGAACTTCGTCATGAAGGAAGCGAGCATGGGCGGCGAAGACATGAGCTACTTCCTCCAGGAGGTGCCGGGCTGCTTCTTTCACGTCGGCTCGAAGAACGAGGCGCGCGGTCTCGTCTGGGGCCACCACCACCCGAAGTTCGACATCGACGAGGCCGCGCTCGGGATCGGCGCCGAGGTGATGGTGACCACCGTCCTGCGCTACTTCGCGACCGAGAGCGCTCCGACGCGGGGATAGGACGATTCAGGTGATTCACTGGCTCGATCGTACCACCTCAATCGCGCGGGGTGTTGACCGACCGGTAGGGGCGATCCCTTGTGGTCGCCCGCGCCGAAAGGCGCCAGTTGGTTGCCCGATACCTGTTTCGACGCCTGCGACGGTCCCGCGCAACGCGATCTATCGCCTGACGGCGATGGCCCTGTCGGGCCGGGCGACCACAAGGGATCACCCCTACGATTCGCATATCGCCTCACCGGCTCCCAGTCTTCCTGCACACCGTTCACTCGAAGGAGACCCGCCACCATGGTTGCCAACGCCAACGCCACCGACCTCCGGACCGCCGTCGACGAGATCCTGCCGGGCGTCGTCGCCGACCGGCGCCATCTCCACGAGCACCCCGAGCTCGGCATGCAGGAGGTTGAGACCGCGAAGTTCGTCGCCGCTCGCCTCGACCAGCTCGGCGTGGAGGACATCCGGACTGGGATCGCCAACACCGGTGTTACCGCCCTGATCCACGGCTCCGGCTCCGGCCCCAACGCTGACCGGGTCCTGATGCTGCGGGCGGACATGGATGCCCTGCCGATCGAGGAAGAGAACGACGTCGAGTACCGCAGCCAGGTGCCGGGCGTGATGCACGCCTGTGGGCACGACGGCCACACCGCCATGCTGCTCGGTGCCGCGCGGATCCTGCTTGGTCGCCGGGATGCGTTCGCCGGAACGGTCAAGGTCCTGTTCCAGCCGGCCGAAGAGGGACCGGGCGGCGCGAAGCCGATGATCGCCGAGGGGGCGCTCGAGGACCCGCACGTCGACGCCTGCTTCGGGCTCCACCTCGCCCAGGAGATGCCGCTCGGTCAGGTCGCCTCCAGGGCCGGACCGTCGATGGCGTCGGCGGACAGCTTCACCGTCCGGATCCAGGGCCGGGGCGGCCACGGCGCCCGGCCGCAGGGAACGGTCGACCCGATCATGGTCGGCGCGCAGATCATCACCGCCCTGCAGGCGCTCGTCTCCCGCGAGATCGACCCGACCAAAGCAGCCGTCGTCACGGTCGGCGCGCTGAATGCGGGCAAGGCCGGCAACGTCATCCCCGACACCGCCGAGATGCGCGGCACGGTCCGCTCCTTCGAGCCCGGCGTCCGCGAGCACCTCCAGCGCCGTGTCCCGGAAGTGATCGAGGGCGTCGCCGAAGCGCTAAGGGCCACCGTCGAGATCACCTACCGGCTCGGCCCACCGGCCGTGAACAGCGATGCGTCGATGGCAGCCATCGTCCGGGAGGCGGCCACCGCGGTCGTCGGCGCCGAGAACGCGGTCGAGATGACGCCGATCATGGGCGCCGAAGACATGTCGTACTTCCTCCAGGAGGTGCCGGGCTGCTATTTCCACGTCGGCTCGAACAATGAGGAGCGCGGCCTCGTCTGGGGGCACCACCACCCGCGGTTCGACTTC
>JAABUR0100003215.1_pt1 | contig 23215 bp, 35 predicted proteins | sample 5560091 | NCBI WGS metagenome assembly JAABUR01 (sample SAMN10711879, study PRJNA513375) | rock metagenome | isolation source: Antarctica rocks | place: Antarctica: Victoria Land, University Valley sud
CCACCCCCCCCCCCCCCCCCCCCCTTCTTTTCCCTCCCGCCTCAACACGTTCCCCACAGCGCGGAGTTTTGCACCATCGCTTTCCACCGCAGTTCCTACCATCATACCACATACCCAGCCCGCATCCCCTCCAGAAATCCCACATCGTCTCCCATCTTCCACCTCCACTTCCAGCCCACAAACCCTAATTTCCTTCCCCCCCCCCTTCTCTCTCTCATATACAGTAAAATCGGCAAACACACACGGACGGATTCCCCCCCCCACAACCGCACCCCCCTGCTTGTATGTAATCATTCGCGCCATTGCTTTCAAACCGGACGACGCTTTTTTCCCCGGGCAGGGATGGGTGTGTGTTGAGCTGGCGCTGGGGAAAATCTTGTTTTTGCGGGTGTGGGCGTGGGTTGGTGTATTGGGGAAGGGTTGGAGAGGAGGGGGGATGGGGTTGTGGGGTTGGGGGTTGTTGGGGATGATTTTTGTGGGGGGGGGGTTGTTTTAAAGTGTTGGTGCAGTGTTTAGTACGTTTGGTAAGACTTTTGTTCATGCCTTATATAGCATATGCCATTTCTTCTTTTCTCATTTCAAGTTCATCTTTCGTTTTCTGTCTTCTCTCTTCTGAGTTTAATTTCGGATTCCCTTCACAAGTCCCAACAAGCCTGTCGCAGATGTGTATCTACATAGCGCCTAAGATTGGTTTTGAGAGGAGAAGAAGTTGGGAGGTGGAAGTTGGAGGCGATGGTGGTAGAGCTTCTGCGATGCTGTTTCTCTCACTTTGATGTCAAGAATTTGATCATCGCTCTTGTCCGTTTCCGTTTTCATTTCCGTTTCTCTGCGCTCTTTTTCTCATCGTTTGCTATTAGAACGATTTAAATGGGAAGAGTTGAATAAAAAAGAAAAAGATGAAAAAGAAGATGAAGGGAGAAGAAATGATAGCCTGAGAAAAGAAAAGAGACGAAAAAGAAAGAGATGAGTAACAAGGCTGGAAAGAGAAACAATTCAAGAACCCAAGACAGTGAAGATAGCTAATCCCCTCGTCGAATATCACAATCATACTTTCAAACAAAAACCCCACAAACAAGAACCTCATACATCATCCTCCCTCCTGGCGATGTCTATCCAGCCATTCCCACCCCACCTCCTTCAACCATCAAACCCGTCACCTCCCCCTTCCCTTCCCTCCCACCCGATTCACCACTTCCCCCTCTCTTCCTTCCGCCCCCCATGCTGTTCCCCTTCCCCCCCACATCTTTTATCCTCCTAACCGTTCATCATTCCTCGTACTTGATCAAAGAAGTACTTCCCACAGCACAGTGTCAAGAAACTCATTCTTCTCTAATCTCTGGAATAAACAGTTGAAGAGATAAAAAAAAAGATAATGGATTGGAAGACATCGAAGCGCGAGAGACCACACCCTTCAACCCTTCAACCCGCGTCCTCCACCCTCCTCCAACATTATTTCAAAAGTCCCCACACCCTCCTTAAATCCCTTCCTCCCTCTATCCCCTCTTCTCTCCTTTACTTTATCCTAGCGTTCAAGCAGCCATCCGGTTCAAGGGCTAGGGACGGGGATTGAGATAGGGTGATAGGGAAGAGAGGGATGGAAGAGAGGGATGGGGAAATAGGAGGGGAAAAAGGCATGCGATAGCGTAAATCTTTCCTCAGAGATCAACACCGAGTGTAGATGATTCTGTTCACACTCTATATTCTCGAGTTTCTTTTTCTCCACGAAAAGACTCGCATGTGAGCTTCGATGCGTGACCTTACACGATCATAGCCTCTTATTTTCTGCTAGTTCTGTTCAGTCGTTCCCCAGCTTTCAAGATCTTAACCGCGTCTTTGGTGTAGATATAGCTGGCGCCGCTCCAGATTGTTGTTGCCGCTACAATGTACCTAAGGAAAAGAGTGCTGTTAGCTTTTGTTCGTATATCGAGATGCCTTGTACAGTTGGCTGTCTTCGGCTATACTAGTAATCGTCGTGGTATCTTCCTTTCTACGCAACCTTCGGACTAAAATTCTTCAACCCTGAGAAAAACCATGGTGGAAGACACTTACTGCATGCCCGTCAATCCCTCCTCACCCCACATACCCATATCCCAGACCATACTACTCATCGTCCAACCCACTAATCCCAATTGCAACGCCGTGTTGATCTTACTTATGCCCGTTGGTCGCACCTCCGCGCTCGGCAGGCTGAAATCCCAATAACGTGCCAGGGTCTTTGGTGGAGGGAGGGAGATATAACGATAGTAGATGGCGGAGAGCCCGAGGAGGACATCTCGGCCAAGGATGAGAAGAGCGAGCGGAACTAGAGTAGCGCTATCAGAGGATTTCTGAGTGAGATGAACAGTCATCACGGTTCTGGGAGCAATGCGGAAGATCAGGACCCACCCGGCAAAGCCCCATCCCAAGCCAAACACCCCACCACTACAGTCATCAGTGTCTTGTCCGCCATTGGATCAATAACTGTTCCAACCACTGTCTGCAGATTATATTTTCTAGCGATCCAGCCATCGACCAGGTCCGTCACACCAGCGTAGACGAAAAGCGAGAGAGCCGGAAAACGCATGTCGTGCAGTATAAGATAGCCGATGACGGGGGCGCAGAGAAGGCGCGAGAAGGTAAGGATATTGGGAAGAGTGTAGATATTTTCGTGAATGGGGAGGATGGAAGGGAGGCGTTTGGAGAGAGGCGTGAATCTGGGCGACGGTATGGGTTAGCGATAGCTCGACGTTTGAGGACTGTGGGGGACGCTTGGAAAATGTGATTGGCAAGGGCAGGCAGGTTCTGGCTTATGCATCGGGCAGGGTGTGGAAGCAGTGGTAGAGCGCAGAGAGCGATGCAGGTTTCGCAATACTGGGAGCCAAGACACTCACTCTACGATATTGTCCATATCGCACTGTAACATACCCTTTCTCCCTCTTCACCTTCCCCTCTCCACCAGCGCTCAAGCATCGTATCTGCCCGTTGTATCCATGTTGCGTCGACCTGACCGCGAGATGTTCAGTCTCTCGCTCCAAACTCTCTAACAAGCTGAAACTCACCTTTCCAGCACAGTTCGTATTCTCTCATGCCCCGTCCATCTTAACCCCAAACCTGCCATGATCCGTGAACCACATGCTCGAACTCGCCAATTTTGATGCGGTATCCTCAATTGGACATCTCTCAACGCCGCCGTCGCTGGCAGCGCCATTGCATTGTGTGTATGACTGTATACTCCGCCCAAGCAGTCTCGGCCGTTGATTGTAGACTCGTATCACAAGCAGGGATATTTCAAGACGATGGTGTGGGCAAACTGTCGTCCCAGTGGCGGTTCTGCCGGAGGCGTGAGGCTACCGGCGAGCTTACTATTTCGGGCTCGAAGCGGCATTAAGCGAACCCCGATTGCCACAGGGCTGACGGAATTCCACAACGGCCTGGACTGCGACGGCCAAGGTACATAGCGATGTACATGTATCAAGAGCCAGGTACACACCGCGGCAGTAGGTGTTAGTGTGGCTTTCGATGGCGGGACTGGCGGTCCTGATCTTGATCGCGATGTTCGTCATCGCTGAGCAGCAGTGGGGGACATCCAAGTGTGCATTTACTGTGCTATTGTTGTTGTTATTATTATCATCAACAGTGCAGAGGAGGTGCTCATCACCTCCTCTGTGCAACCATCCGGGTGTCATACGTGGCTGTACCTCCGTGGTTCGCCCCGTCTGCATCTCATCAGTCCCAACATCTGCGCCTGTCAATCTGGCAGATTCATTCCCAATCAGTGACGCTACCACAACGCCCATGATGTAACTCGGGCTCCTTTTTCGATCAAATCCTCAATCGCGCGAAACCGGAGTCTTCTCCGTTGCGCTCCTCACCGTCTTTTTCCTCCATTCTTTTCGTTACTACCTTACTCTAGGCACATACCACGCATACGTACGGGTTGCAGGATGCGGGACTCGGGAGTTGATTTCCAACAGCCGGTCGATCATTCGAGCAAAACCCCGTCTTCTCGTCTGATATGCGCGGTAAATCCTAGGGGACCGCACTAGTAGTCAATGTTACGGACAAGCGCACGAGTCGTGTAATTTACTGTCGGTAATGTGTTTCGAGTGTATGTAAATTCCGCGCGAGAACAGGCAATTGGGATTACGTGTGGGGTACGGAATAGTTGCTGCTACGTCGTTTCTGAGGTGTTGGAAGAGCAATAGAGCCTTACGCTCACGAGCGGATGAGTTTGGCTGGAAAGTACGCAACGCGGGGAAGGCATTGAGGACCCTTAGTCTTACCGTACGCAGGGTCTTGACAGCCGCTACGGCGTGGCTCGTATGCCCCTGAGCCATGCCGTGAGGGCTGGTGTGAGATATGTTCGGTGAAAGCTGGCTGAACGGTGCCGATGTTCCTCGCACGGGTAATGAGAGATTATATCTATATGAGCATAAAGCGTTGCGGGGTTGTAATCCCAGATACGGAAGGAAACATGCTAGGTCCTAAAAGACTCTGGGGATATCATATCTGAAAGACCAGGCGGACACATCCATAGAACGATAGAAATCCTAGGGGGAAAAATGAAAACATTATATACTCATAAAGCTTCGGACAGAACGTTGCGCCTAGGTTCAACCCCCCCCCCGAAAGCAATCTATCATTTTTCTCATACAAAGCACTCCCCCAGAAAACTCATCCGCCCAAGACACGCCTAAAAGCGCCATCCCAAGACTCAACACCCCTTTCTTTTGTGCAAATATTACTCAACCGCCAAACGAGTAAGCATGACGTTCGAGATGCATTTCCCAGCCACCCAAATCGACACTAGGAAAGTCGTAACTCCATATCTTCTTTTAAATCCTAAGACTGCGCCCGATAGGCACATGAGGGCCCGTCTGCGCGGGTGGCATACGAATGCGGCATATGCCAAGGTTGGATTTGATGGATTTGAGGGTAGGACAAAAGGCTACTGTTAATTGGTGCAACCGTAGACCCAAACGTTGCGTAGAAATCATTGTGCCAGCCATAATTATCTTGAGAGGGACTCGCAGAGTCGAGCATGCCGCTAGGCCGAGGTAGCGTATTTGGAACAGGATGTTGTTGGTAGGTTGCCTGCGGCAGCTGATCTTGAGGTGTTACCTGGGTGATGGGATGGTATTGGGGTTGGTAATGACTTTGGTACTGCGGAAGCTGCGGCCTTTCCTGTTTGACTAACGGTTGCGACTGAGGTTGGATCTGCTGCTGATTCTGCTGTTGAGTCTGATGTGACGGGTACTGCTGAGTCTGCGGTTGGGTCTGCGGTTGGGGCTGATGCTGGGCCTGCCGTTGAGACTGCTGTGGCGGTTGATGGTGTGGGGCCTGCGGCACAGGCTGATGAGACTGATGCTGAGGGTATGTAATCGTCAATGGTATCGTCGGAGCATAGGTCGATGGTGTTTGGGGTATGGAGTAGCTAAGAATGTTTGACGGTGTCTGAGACGAAGTGGCGTACGGTGGCATGCTAGGGTAATAGAACTGCGAGGTTGCTATTCCATCTGGCTGGTGACCATGTCCTTGGACCGGAATTGGGAAGTGCCTCATCTGATCGTACCCCGTGGACATGTAAGGATATGGATTTTGGGTACCCTCCAGCTGCTCAAAGACCCCATCACCGGCGTCGTCAAAGTTGGGGAACTTAAATTTTGGCTGATGCAATAGCTCGTCTCGCAGTGGAAGATCCTTCAGTCGCGGGTCGTCTCGCGGAGTCTCCAGGTGGTATTTGGCATCGTCGAGAGAATAATAAGAGACTAGATGATGCTGCACATTGTTGATGGTGACTGTCATGGTCTTTTTGAGCAAACCGTTCTCTTTAAACTCGTAGGAATCCACCAGGGAGCCAACCAAACCTCGGTCGCCATCCTTATCAGCGTGCTCCTCCAGCTTGACGCCAGGTGACTCGGGAGAAAAGGGATAAGTGGAGTCATCGTTAGATTTGGTGGAAGGCTGGGGTGCGGGATATGGCTCGCCGGGCTTGAGGTATCTTTGGCTCCTTTTGGTCGCTCTCTTCTTCTCGCCGGGGGGGAAGGGGCTGTTGAGTTGTCGGTATATGAGGAAATTCGTCAAGATTCGACTCGGGCTCCATGGTATCCCATCTGTCCATCGCTTGATCCCTGAAGTGGCTTCCTCGTACACAAAGACGTTTCCACTTACGATCAGCTGGCTCCGTTCACGGTCGTGCGGTCGTCGGAAGCAGTGGGCCAGGGCACCGGTGAAGCATGCCTCGAAGATGATCAGTGCGTCCTTAGTGGTCTCGATATGCCCTCGCCATGTTGGCACACATGCCGGGGCTTTCCCAACGTTCATAACAATCTCTGCGAAGAGACAGCGGACGTAGTAGGGACCTTCTGCTAGCGAGGCAAGGGGGGCCCAAGAAGAGAGCAGTGGTTAACCAAAGATATAGCCCTTCTGAAGCCAAGACGAATTAATATTCCGTAAGCCAGGCAGGGAGGCCCTAATAAATGATCGACAAGAGAAGTGGAATGCACTGAAGCTTGACACAATTGCCGAAGGATTAACTTTTTCGGTACAGCGGTTACCGTTTTACGGTCGGAAGTCTCCTCGAATTAGGGACTGGGAACTAAAAGAAGATCGTTTCTCTTCCTAACCCTGGGGAACGACAGGGTGGGAGAACTTTGGCGGCTGGTGTGGCCGTGTAAAAGTATAGATTGCTGTCAGTTGTGGGAAACGAGTGTTGGTTGCTGTTTTCCGTTGGGGGTGGGGAAGTGGGAAGTGGGAAGGCACGGGTTAGGTGGTAATTGATGAGGAACAAGAGCTCTTGATCAGGAACAAGACCGCTACAGAGAGGTTCGCATAGTGATAGAGGTCTTAATCCAAGGAGGCACTTCCGCCGAAGATACGCGATGAGGTAGAAAGCTGAGAGGGGGAAGGGATTGCAGAGGGAGCTGGAGGTGAAGGTGGAGGTGGAGGTGAGGATTGACGTTGCTTCTCACACATGCAATGTTGATTTCTGAAATTATTATTGACGATACGAAATACTCGTACCTACCTGACCTAGTACCCTGCCCGTACTGTTTCCACTACACGGTACTACTGCTGTACTTGTTCTTAGCCAAACCCCTGGGGGGGTTTTCGGTGAACCCCACTATTCGTAACTCGAACCCCACAGGAACGAAAGTCCTCGAGCGTGTTCTACATCTAGTGTGTGTGCAAAGTACTCGCATACCTACTGGTTGGTGTGTGCGGCTATCAAAACAAGTGTAAGGTACGAGACTACTGCCGTGCCCAAGGGTACTGACTACCTTACCGAAGTACCGCTAGCCTGGGAGAAGGTACAGTGCTATAAGTATTGGCAGAGGTACATCATGTATCTCACGGGGGGCGGGGCTATCCGCTATCGGCGTTGAGAAGGACTCCCATTGGGCTGAATGGCTGTCCCGTTCAGGCATGCCCCAGGACAATTGTTCGGATAAATCGTGCTGGTCTAACCGGATCCAGCTGGCCACGGTTGCCGAACAAGGTGCCTACCGCGGTGCCAAGCCTGGCCCATCGTCTCGTCTCGCTCTACCTCAACCCACATGTCCATGCATACGTAGTACCGCAGTACGTGAGCAAAGGGCAGCATGATGTGTGCGTTGCGCCCATGTGAGCGCCTCACTGCAACAAATAGTGGCTAATGAAAGCGCGGGAATTGCTTGGTGCTGCTGCTGCTGCTGCTGCTAATGCTGCTGCTGTTGTCCTGGCGGATGGTAGGCCCTGCTGGCTTCCTCGACCCCCCTGGCGCTGCATCGCAAGGAAGAGGCCTGTTCCTAGACGCGGGAATGTTTCTTGATCTTCTGGATCTGACCTAGGGTCAGGTAGCGTAGCGTGAGTAGGCTGGCTGAAAGGATCTCCTTCAGTCCTTCTCTTCCCTCAACTGCCTGGAGGAAACCATCCCTTCAGGCTTCAGCTGGACATGCCCGGAGCCTGCTGCTGCTGCTGTTGGGTGGTGGTGGCAAGTCTCGACTGCCAAACCGGTTTACTAGACATGATCATCTCTGACCGTACTTTACTTACTTCACGGTCGTCACGTTCACAGTCTCGATAATCGTTGTGCACAACGGCTCTTAGGATGATCCCAGTCATACCTTCCGTAGTGAGCGATGAACTCATGGCCTGCCAGCGTTGTACTATTTATGTCAACGCGACAATCGAGATGATGTTCAAGTCTTGCCCACCGAAAAAGCGCCGTCGCTGGGAACAGAACAAGCCCCATCGAGAGAATAGAGGATAGTGGCGCATCACATCCTGGTTACTGAACGAGTGATTTGCGTGCGGGGGGCTTTCTTTGTCCCGGGCCTAGATCGTTTCGTTCATGGATCAAAAGTCGGCGAGCAATGCACATACAGTATACAGCAGTAAGTACTTTAAGGTACCTTAGATAGGGTCAAGTAGGTAAGGTAGACCGTCGCGGTACGGATGTACGACGACGGTACCCAGGTTGGCACTCGATATATTAGGGCATGATGAGAAACTGCCTGACCGCCTTCCTCGACGCATGGCGACCTAAGGTACCAGCACGGCAATCCCCGCAGGGACATGAATATTTGATTTGTTTGATCATGAGATAGAGTACAGCAGTACTTCCGTAAGGTACCTTGCTTTACTTTACCCGTGCCCACGGTAACTGATGGTGACTGATGGTGAACAAGAATACCAAGTAGGTACTACTCCGTATTCCGTACATATAATCCAATCTATCTACGATAACCACAAAATCAAAAATATATACGAGACTCACGTCGTCCCTCGAATGCATCCATACACAGTACACCCATACTCGGTACATCCAGGAAATATGGGTGGCCATTCTCTGTCGTGCCAACTTCATGCATCTCTGCGCGGCATTCCGCTTATCGATCTCGGCTGGTGACATGGCAACACTAAACGGGACAGAAGAATCAGTGATTCGATAGTCAATCGTCCAGGCCATGGAAGCTGCTGCAATCGGCTGACTTTGCAGTGTTTCATTTATAGATGTTTGCATCCCAAACCTCCTCAAACTCTGGCGTGGACAAATTGACGGATTACAGCGTGATTCGATATGCAAGTGCCTTTCTCAAAAAGAAAACATACAATAATCCTGCCCTAAAAATGAGTATCATACCATGAACGTTGGAACGGTCGACTTGCTTCCTTCCGAGAAGCCTTGAGGGAGCAAGCGAAAGTCAATAATGATCCCACTCTAACCAGCCGTTGAGCGGCTGCTCCTGCCAGTTTTAGTTGACCAATATTTGTAGCTTCGCTCAATTTGGTTCTCTACTCAAACTACGCCACACAGGCGTGAACCTTAGATCAGCGTTGGCTCTTTTGATAGTCCACTTCCAAACTGAATGAGGTGGGTACAGCGCTCTCTATGCTTTAACACTAAAGTGACAGTTCCAGTCCAGGGCTGTTCTAATCGTCCAAGTACGTAAGCAGTGATCGCCCTTCAAGATAGCTAGCTACCTTGGATGCACGTGTGAATCTGGGCTAAAAAGCTTCATCCTCCTCCTTTTCTCTGATTTCCGGCAGGGTTTCTTGATGATGACGCCTTCTATGTGGTCCTATCCATCTACACCTCCTACACCCCATAGCAGAGAGGCATCGAAGCGTGGGAGTTCCTAGATACCATCCTTGCTGACCACAATACCATTGGCTCGCCGTCGATATCTGCTATCATCACCCGACCACGCCAAACGCAGCTGGCAAAGCTTATGTTCGGCATGTACGGATCTGCTGTGGGGATCTCTCGTTCTAGAGAGATGTCTTGCCGCAATGGGCCAGATACGAGAGGAGCATCATCTGAGACACTGTCAAGCTCTAAACGTGGCGATCCCCTGACAGGAACAAAAGCAAGCATAAGAGTTTGACAGGCGTTCGAAAGGAACCCCCCGTGATCAGCCATTAGGCCCTCCACATTCGTCCAACTAACAAGCCTTGTGTGGCCATGCAGAGACCATTAGCCCTTGTCGATGGGCCAGGTATGCAGAAGCCGTTAAGCGCTTATGGTTTCGAAATTCGTCCGCCTCGACTCGTACTCGGAGATTTGATACCTCTCACATGATACACTGATACATCCCTGGGAGATCGATGCATGCTGACGTTGCTGGAGTCGCACCAAAGCAGCCATACCAAGAGGGTGTAAATCTGGTAGGTACCGGACGCTTGGAATGGTGTTCCTGGGAAGTTGAAAACAGGTGTTTCTAATTGATTGTAAGCTTTTTGAACGGGACGGAAATCATTTCCAGCAGAAAGCTATGTGTAAAATCAAAGTAATCGCTGGTTGACGTAAGGAGAGACAGAATGATAGCAGTTGATGGGAGGACTCCGATCGAGTCCCTTCGTGATTTCTCACCTCTCAGCCTATGATCCAATCGGCACTTTCACACCGTGTCGCCGAGCGGGCTCCAGTCTTCCATGTGTATCGAGTGGCAAATTCTTGGGCAGGATGGGCTTTAGAGTAACATTACTTCTATGATTCTTCTGTAACGGAGGAGATGACCTAGCCGTCGAATACAGCGACAGCGACAGCGAGAGCTTGCGAGATCTCCAGCCGGCCGTTACTATACGCTTCCGCGCACTTGATGTGAAGGAGCCTTTTAGACTCTTAAGCGTCCAAGGGTTGATTGTCTCCACCTTTGCAAATTGACTCCTAGAATCTAGCCAGAGAGTTTTATCGGCATAGGTGAGCTTCACCTTTACTTTGGCCTTCGAATCACGCGAGCACATGAAACCCAGACGGCTCCAAGGAAATCAGTCAGCATCGAGTACATTCTCATTTCGCCTTGCATTGAAATGATTTCAATGTTGAAGCGGCTGAGCAAGACTCTGATACCCACCACCTAGGACAACCCTACGCCGAGTCCCCCACATCTGCCTTGACAGACGCTCTTCGAGTCTAGACGTTCAAAGTACAACAAGGGAAGATAAGGATAGAGCACGACTTCTCAGTCATACGAAGCCCAATTCTCTTAGCAGTGAAGAGAGAAACCGGCGATGAGCACTACTGCTGAAGTCAACCATCTTGGGTGCAATGGGACGCAAAGACGGCTACCACAGCTTACTCATATAGCATCAAATTGAGGACAGAACTTACTCAACCAGCGATATCTCACGTTCGCCGACCAGTCCATTGCTGCCTCATGAAGTTAGATACGAATTTAGGCGTTCTCTCCTGGTCCCACCTTGCCCATAGCCCCACAAACATAGCGTTGAAGACGTTTATGGGTCTATTCCCAGCTACTGGCTGAGGCTTGAAAGCCTTAGCTCCAGAATCGCCTTAGAGAAGGTATTGATGAACGACCAAAACGGCTGAGGCACATTCCGCCCCAGGTTGTATGAACCCTGACTCCCATTTGCGCCTAAGAGCAGGGAATTGCTGATCGTCAAGCAGATCACCCAGACTATTGGCTACTAAAAGATCGACCTGTCAAGGCTGAATATTGAGAGATGGGTGACTTGGCGAGTCACCGATCCGGGGGAAGGTCAAGTTCAACAGCTCAACGATATTACAGGGTGGGAGGTTGGATACCATGGCGATGGAAGCAACATGTCAAAGTCTACGCTTCGTAGATCCCAAAGGCCAGATGTGACAAGCCGACAATCCCACGCGCTTAGATTATCCCAACGCACGAATCTCTTGAGCATACGTTGCGGAGAAATACTCAACCTTTGGCTTTACACGTTCTTCCTCAGTCAGACATTGTCCATCCCGCTGCAACCATTATACGCACGGCTACCTGCTGGGAGCTGCCTGGCTTCGATTCCTCATCCTATGTTTCAGCCTCACACCTCCTCCACAGGTAAAGGCGTTTGTTCAAGCTTCATTGTATGTTCTAGCCCTCTACACCATCCACCCTAGCCCCTAGTCTTGCCTGTAACCTCACGCCGCTCGTTGACACATAAAGACCTCTGTAGACACGGTTGTAATGGACACATTCGGGTTAGTTTGGTTGCATCTGACCACTTCCGGAGCTTTCTTACGCATCACCATCAGACCCTATGGCTCCTTTCATAGAAACTCTCTCCAAATGTCACGGTTAACGGTTTGTCCTCAAAGTGTTCATTCACCACCAAATCTTACACTTGCTGAACCTACGTAAACAGCTTTGATAGTAAGACGAGGGAAAAGGTCCAGATAGCGTCAGATCATTCCCACCCTCTTTGCAGTGGCTTCCATAACCACTGACATGACCTCAGAGCTAAGATCTTGATAACAGAGTCCGTACTTCATCAAGTACGTTCTCTGTTCTTCGAGACATCAACCTGGTCCTTCAGAGACAATGTTTCCACAAGTCTACCTCGATCTCTGCTATTGATTTGCCACGTCCTTTGAACAACATCACATTTGTGATCTCGTGCAACCATTCAGTCTTTTGCTGCGGATCCGTCTTCACTGCGGCAGACTGCGTTGTTGAGCCAGTTATCCTTGGGCTACCCATGCATGTCCTGCCCATTATCTTCCCCAAAGCGCACATTCCTGTCAGTGGCGAAAATTCTCTGTTTTCGCCATCTCGGAGCCACAAACTATGGATTTCGGACTCTCTCCTGCACTGTCACAGCCTACGATTCTGGTGCCCGTTCAAGGATTTTCGAACGGCAGAGATGATCCCCTCGTAAAATCTTACTACCCACTGGACGAATCGTATATCGGATGTGCGTTCGTAACGCGAGTATTCCTCTACAAACACCCGAGCCCCATCGAAAAGACCCTTCCTTCTACCCGTTTCATCTCAGTACCCAACTCCTTGACCACCTACACCCCCTCACCTCCCCCTCACGCCAACCCTTTTCCCCATCCGCCCATCTCCCGCCCCATCACTTTCCTCCTATCCTCCTATCCCTCCTCCCCGCACCCCCTCATCTCGCAACCATAACCCCCCCCCAACAAAACCCGCCCATTCACGCACCGGCACTCCAACCCCCCACAAACGTATCGGCTACAAATTCCCACATCCCTCCATGACGGATATTCCCACGCATACACATCAACATGGCATACAAACCACAAAGCAACAGCCCGATATATCACGGCTAGATAGCTTTTTTTTCTTTTTTCCCGTACGTTCTTTGTCGAAGTACTGAATCACGCACGCGAAGAAAAGAGACGGCGAATGCTATAGCTTAGTTGTGTGTTTGTGAGGTTCCGGCAGATGGATAAGGGATTGATATCTGATTTGGTGGTGTTGTTGAGGGATGAAAGCTTAGATCCGCGGGCCTAGCCATGGGTGGTGTTGCTGGGTCCATCGATGGGGGGTTTTCTGTTCGTCGGGGTTTTTTTTTGGTTTGGTGCGTGGATAGGAGCGGTTTGGGTCGAGGATTGGGGATGGCGAGCGTTTGGGTGGGTGGGTTGGTTGTTTTTTCTTCTTGCCGGTATCTGTTTGTTGCTTTGAGTAGGTAGCTTTCGAGGGTGGAGGTTGAGGGTGCGGTTAAGGTGCCTGTGAGCGGCGAGGGTTGGATTCTGTGGTTGAGGGGGTTTTTGGGGGGTCTATGGATGGGTGGTGGTGGTGCTATGGAGGAGGGAGGGAGGTGAGAGTGTGGGGTGTTGGATGTTTGTGGTTGCTGATTTGACGATGTTTCTATTCTCACGACAGGAATGGTCATTGAAGCAGCGTACCCATGCCCTACTGGTGATTAGATCCTGTATTCCTTACCTACCTACCTACCTGTCTATGTCAATGACTGGAATCAAGAATGTGTGATATCGCAAAAACAGGCCTTCCATATATCAACTCTTTCGTTATCTCAAAGTTTCGATTACTGACCGCCCCCCGGCGTAAGCAGAATCGAGCTTCATAGCGTCTCTTCGAACACTGTTAACCGGTCTTGTATACACGGGTACGGTGATGTCGCCCAAGAAATAGATAGTGATTCAGTCGAGGGCTCAGTGAGCGCAAGTCTTGCAGATATGTTATTGGGAGATGTACTTACATGATCGTTGTCTGTGTCTTGGGAATTTGGGTTTGCGCTGTGGTGAGGTGAGGTGAGGTGGGTGGAGGATGAGGATGGAAGATGGGGATTTTGGGTGGTTTTGATGCAGATGGAGATGGAGATGGGGAGTGGTAGAGATTCCTCGGGGGGTGGTGGTGCGTCTGATGGGTTGGATAGGGGCGAATACTCCGTGGCGCCTTCAGTACTAACCTTTCCATATTACCTCGTTCCCTCGCCTACTAACTCACAGCTGTAACACTCCCCTTCCTTTCTTCCTTTCTTCCTCTCCTCCTTCCTTCCTTCCTTTCTTCATCTCCACTGGGAAAACCCCTCGGCACCATGTCAAACGCAGGAATGACTGCCACAGCGCTTGAGCATGGAAGCACGAGAGTAGAGGTTTATGAAGGTGTTGGGGGTATGCGATACGGCTTTCGCGTTTTTGGAGATGGATGTGAGTGAGGGAGGGGCGGAGGGATTGATGTGCTGCGACGACGTGGCGTCTGGGGATGCACATATTCCCTACCACTGTTGCCATCGTTTCTGGTACTGTCTACCCAGGAGATGGTGGCTGTTCTCTCACCTTTGCTTTCTCTGGCGATTTTTAAGTGGGGTGCTGGAGATTTAATGGGCCAGGGCTGGGTAGGAGATGTGAGCTGGTTCGTTGATGTGGATTAGTCTGGTGGAGATGGGTTTCTACAGAGGGGGTGGGGGGTGCCGGTATATAGCTGCTGTTGTTTCTCTTGAGAGCGCTGGGTATTGATGCATGACGGGACTCCAGGTAGTCGGCAATGGCTTGATAGGTCGGACGCTCCATAATCTGGCTAAAGCGAGAAGTGGGATCTGGAGCCCATTGTAATGATAGACATAACACGTGGTTTATAATCGTAAGGGGTTTTTGGGACATGTAGGCCTAGGCGTTTGGAATGCTATATGGTCTCTATTTCGTACTCATTTGTTGTGTGGAGATTATCTGTGTCTTTTTTGTTGGTAGAAGTTGAGGAAATAAAGCAAAAAAGTTCTCGGCTGAGTCTGTTTTGGGTGGTGTTGCCGGAGGAAGAAGAGCTGAATCTGCGACTTGGCTCGTCGCTCTTTCTTACTAGTCGTTACTGATGAAGGCTTGACCTCGACCTTTTTTGCCCTCTGTCATGCCAGCGACGTCTATCAGTAGCTTGATTTCGATAATGATTTCGCTGCTCGACTACTTACATACCATTGGCTGATGAACTTGCACAAACATGCGATTTTGAAAAGCTTTTACCAAGCGTAATTCTCTTGAGACTTCGGGTCGCTTGATACGCGGCTGCTGCTTCTTCGGTATTTATCTTGCCTGTATGAACTCTCCGCTGTCCTGCTATCGACCTCTGCCTCTCTTTGAAGTTCATGCTTCTCTAATCGTTCAAAAACCTCATCCGAGTACAGCTGGACGATCCATCGCCGCTCCGAATCTAGGTCGTCCCACTTTACATTCCCTGGCTCTTCGCTGTACTTCTCAGAGATTTATTTCAGGGCAGACTCCACTCGGCGCGAGGATAATATATCATTCGCTGGTGGTGTAGCTAATATATCTAGGTAGGTAGGCCGGCCGAGTACAGCTTTTTACTCAAGGATTCGCGATGTCTGGTGAAGTCATCCATGGTCATAAATGTATCCGTGGCGCCACCAGGCTAAACATTTTATTTTTCGCTGAGCGTGCAGAACACTTTTTTGGCCTTCTGGTAGGCTAATTTTTCCTGCTTGAAGAAATCTTTCATTCGCCCTTCCGGCTTTTCGTAAAGCTGTTCTCTAACGGTGAACAACGGAATAAATGGATTGCGAAGGCCGAGCCCTCCATGTTCTTCTGGGAGAATAGAAACGTATCAGGAACGTCATTGACTTTGAACCGGCTTTCGATAACGCTCTTCAGATAATCCGCTACATTCGTCGAGACTTCATTCTCAGAACCAAACAAGTCTTGCTGAATCCTTTGGTATGTCCGAAGGATGCTGTCCAAATGTGGCCGCCCAAACCAACTCTCAGGTTGTCCAAAGGTTTGGCTGAAGAAGTGGCTGATACAGCTATTCCAAGTCTGAATCCACGAAAAGATGCTGCTACAAGAGGCAAGCATCTTTCTGAGTTGTTTAACATGTGCATCAACTTGCTGCTGATCGATGATCCAGTTTCCGGAGTCAGGGTTGAGCTGTAAAAAGCCGACAAGGACATCTCCCTTTAGTAGAAGGTGAGAAACTTTGTTTTTCGCGGACTCATCGTGCAAGTGCACAGATCCAGTCTTTCCGTAATCAGATTCCAAGCTCATAACGTCTGTAAAGTCCTGCATGGCCTTTCAAGCATGTGCGCAGTCGTTTGGATCGCCATAAATCCATAGATCATCGTGGAGCCGATATAGGAGTAGACCGGTTTTTGATTAATTACAAAGTCCATGGGAAATAGAACAACCTCTCCGAAGAACTTTTCGAGTGCATGAGTCATGGGGACGCCACGCTTCTGGATACGCACTCTGCGATTCGACGCAGCATGTTTCCCCACCATTCGAAGTGAAAAAAACGTTATCCAGAATCTAGGCATGCCAAAAAATTCCAGGACAGCGAAGATTGTTGAGTGAGGTAGTGGAGTGGCAAAACAACTGAGGTTCGATTGGATGATGGCAGCTTTCCCATACAAAGATCGGCGAACAATAATCTCCGTAGCAAATTGCCTCAGAAGTTGCTTTTTAATTTCCACTGGCGAATTGGTGTTTCTGTTGTCATTATCATTATCATTGTCATTGTCATCATAAATCCTTCCTCTTCTGTATTACTAGGTACCTGATTCATGAAGAATTTGTTTTCGTAAGTATTCTGTTGGCTCCACGTCTTTCCTTGCGCGATAGGTGCATTTTCCAGTCCCAAGAAGTACTGTCGACGCTCACGTTCATCTCGAGACATGGGATCGGCTTTCCCCTACACCGTTCAATTTCATAAGGTACTTGAACTCGGACTTGAATTGAATTGACCATGAAACCCCAACGTAATGAAGCAAAATGGCCTGGAGGATATCTTCATCCATCATTATACGATGTTTTCCGTTTAGCTGTCGACGAGGCTCAACAGGCCTACCGTCCTCGGCTTCCCAGGACCAACCCTGAAGGTTTGCAAAGCGCATGTTCAAGACATCTGCGATTTCCGTCAAGACAGCTTTGTTCCGAAGGAAATCTCCGATCGCCATGTTCTTTTTTTCGCTTAGCAAGTCGTTCGTCAATAAGCCATTGATGCACCAGGTAAGGACATGGTTGCTAAATGGTGCGGTACGATCAGTCAACGACTTTCCAAATTCGGCTCTCTTCTCGAGGACACGCAGAGCTTTGAGCTCGCTTCTCCAGAGAAGAGCCTATTCAAGTAAACATCAATGGCAATAGGGTCGGTCTCTGATGGGTCGAAGACTACGGATTCGAATCTCTTCCGCAATTGCCGTAGCCTATCTTGCTCGACGAACTCGTAGAAATCATCTAGGGAAGCACTCGCTGTTGCTGGGCTATCTGTATTATGCTTCTCACAGAGCCGAGCCATTCCGTTAGAAGCCGAGAGTACAAATCGGCGTACTTGAATTTCCTACTTTGCTGCTTGAATCTTTGGCGGAGCTTTGTCTGGAAGTTGTTCAAGAGAGGGCCTGCAATGGCAGGGACGTAGCAAGATTAGTCAATGAAGCGAGGGATATTTCGTAACTGGATGATGTCATCTTCAAGGTTTGCATTGTTCCATTTCCCAACTGCTTTGTTAGTCTCCGAGATTGAAGAACCCAAAAGGCCAGAGAGCAGCAGACTTATCTTTGACTGAACTTCCTTCGTATTGTCGACTGCTTCGAATAACATGGCTGTTTGAGCATCAAAGGAGTCCCGCCGTTTGCGTAGCTCTTAGATCTTCATTGTAGTCAGTGACTACAGAGTCCGAACGGATGTTAGCTGATGATGCCATGGTAGGCCAGGATTTGATGCGTGAGTGGGTCAATAATATTCGCTGGAGTGGACGATCTCGATTCTCGAACAGTTAATCTGGAGAAGCATCCCATATTTATGCTCTGGCGATGCAAACCACTGATAAGCCAGCACTGACCGAGATGTTCTGAATACTTACGTTGATGCTTGTAAAGCTGACTCCAATCGACCTATCAAATTACTATTGAATCGGCGCGTCGATCGGTTTTGAGACTAGGCGGCAACGCGCCATCACGTGTTCGCGAGATTTCCCGCTATCTTCCCGGCAAATATTGCCCCTCATTGAAATGGCGGAGAGGCAGAGGACTGTCCAGGGGTAAGGTCAAAGGTTTATCAGATACGAATGAATTCTATCCGCGAGAAAGCGAAGTCTTTGTATCTACAGAAGCAACGAGTCTAAGCCCGGTTTCACATGACGGCATTTTAATTGCGACTTCTGAAGCTATCTTCGGGTCAAGTCCACATGTTCGCCGTTCGTCTGAGTCTAGATACTGTGTTCTGCCATCTTGCAAAACCAAATCCTTATCGTTCCTCGGCTGCCTTCGCTGATCCATATCTTCAACACCTGTAGAATATGAGATTATTGCTCGATTTTTGAAATAGTGTTCACTTATCCCATCATCAGTCTCAAAACGTAAACACAACGGATTGAACTTACACTTCTAACCTGAGCGACAGATCCTGCTTGAAGTTCATCAGTGCATCTAGCTGCTCAGACATCTTTCCTTGGACAGACTTCAGCTTCCAGTCAACCAGCCACCAAAACCACCGAACTACTTGGGCATCTGTTCGCTCAAGTCTTTCGACATTTTCGAAGTTCTCCAAAATTTCGTTCGTAGCGGTATTCCAAGCATCCAGGAGTTCCTGTTCGGGGCGCAGAAGGACTTGCAATTCGAGCGCACTACGGCCTTTCAACCCTCGAGCCTGAAATCTGAAACGATTAACTAAGGATAGGAAATCGGCGACTCCGTCAGAAATGTTAATCCACAGCTTGCATATCGAGAAAAGGAAGTTCGCAAAAGCTACGAAATCACTAAATCTAAACAGCATGGTGAGGTAAAGGCTCTCAAGTAGAATGACAGAAAACAGCAGATGCTAGCTGAGAGCTGATCAATGGAATATAAATAATAATACGCTGCTGATAAGAACTCTTGCGGTCAGACGAAACATCTAGCGAACCATGTACCACCGCCGGTGAACACAGATTCACAAGTTGCAAAGCTGCAACTTTGGAACCAACCAAGAGCCAGGGGCAAGACTAGATTGTGGGAGAAGGCAAAAATGCCACGCCTTTTGTCAGGTCTCTTAACGGATAACTTTGTTTCAGACCTGGTGTCACCTAAAACCCGGCTCTGTGCATGCTGGGATAACTTTGAACCTACATCAATAATGTGGTGATTATCATCTAATGCTCTACAATATATCCTTGATTTTCTGGTAGGAGATTTCCAAACGGAGATCTATGTGCAGCGTCAACAAAGCATCTGCACTGATTCGGAGAAACGCCCCTACCGCTATTCTTAATCAATTCATCAGCGCCCGATCGTTCAGCTGTCGCACATGATTCAAAAAAGCGTGTTTTATCGACCTTCACGCCTTCAATCAACAGATCGTTCGATTCGTATTGTTCCCCCCAATAGTCCGTGGCCTTCCAGACTTCTGGTACAGGGCTTAATGAATCAACCGATGACTGGCAGTTGAATTGGTAACGTGGGCCTATGTGGGTGAACTTGACACCAAATATATGAGCTTTGCTGCAGATCACCTTCAACGAGTAACGGAGACGTTCCTCATCTTCGTTTTCCATGCTTTTGTATGGTCTTAAAACTCGACATAGGTAGTCGATCATACAAAGACATTGCGCGTCAAGAATGGCGTTGGCGTTGTTAGAATGTTCGGTATCCCAATTCTCGTGTGGTCGAAATGAAAATTTCTTTAATAGACGAACTCGTGCAAAGAGACTCCAAAACTACAGGCTCTGATCAGCATGCACAGGTCACAGATCTGAGAATTTGCATACACTCTGGACTAGACGTCTGTCCAAGACTGTTTACAAAAGACACATAGTCTTTGTGCACTAGACTAATTTTAAATTTTCCACCTCGTACGTCCAGTGCGGCGCAGATGGTAGCAGCAATGAAATGATTCGCTGCATCTCTTCGCTGCCTCGGATCTCGAAGAAGAGCGACCAGTCCCTTTGCCCCTAGCTGACCTTGGATAATAATAGTCTGTTAAGCTGCTCCACGGTTTGATTCTCGAGGTCATCCTGGAGGGCTTGCGGCTCTCTCTGAAACTGCATATCGGCGCAACGACCAACATCATCGAAGGGGTCTATCAATTTGGTCTCTATTTTCGCCTCAAGATCTTGACCAGGATTGCTGAGCATTCCAATTCTAGAGCACGGACTGTGATGTCCTTCTCTGCATCATGTGCTTTCAATATCGATCCCCTCCGTCTTGCTAACATTCGGGTATTTTTTGAGCTCTTGGGTTGCTCATTTGTCCATAGCCACGTGAGTATTATCGAAGTAGCCGCAGTGACAATCATGACTACTATCAGCGCGCCTGCCACAGAGGCATTCAAGAACATTGTGCATGCTATGCCAGGAGGAGGCCCTTGGGTTCAGTACTGTAGTAGTGGCTCTTAGTATAGGCATAAAATGTTTGGTTGCTTTCTCCTAGTACTGCTCCTCAATATTTCTTCTCATCTCTGCTTGAAGCAGTATGAGACAGATCAAAAAGGACACCACCGTAACTTGACAAGGTACCATTCTCGGATATCTTCTTTGCCAGATGAATCGTACGACAAAGAATACCCACTAGATTTCCGTCTCCTAAGACAGACCATCAAATACAATCACTCTGATTTCGGGAAGTGCAACAAAAAACAACCATCGATAGCCTCAGCCTACCACCTACCAAATTCTTCCAAACGTGCCTTGATATCCGACTCGAAACCTGGGGATTCTCCAACCCCAAGACCGCGCCTTCGCGGCGCTCTCTACAAGGCTCTGTAGTGAAACCCCACCAAAGTCCCAGGCTCTAGCAAATAACCCCTATCTTCCGCCCACAATGGACGCCCAATTTAAAAAAAAAGGTCCAGGAATAGTTGAAGCTCCCACTCTCCTCCCTTTTCGCGCGCCTGAACAAAACGCGCCCAGTCACGACCTACATACGAGTCAGCCTTTAGCTGTAGGCAATTACGTCAACTGAGGCTGCTAACAGTACATTCGAAACCTTGGCGCAGCTGATCACAAGAGATATGTAGGCATCGCTTGAAGGAGAAGTGTCAATTCAACATAAGAGATTTTCCACTTGTTGTTATTTAAAAAAAAAAAATTCCGAAAAAGGGAGTGTTATTGGCAATGCCCAAAATCACAACTGGGATAAGCATCCTCTTTTACTGTAGAAAGACAATCGCTTCGCGCTTCAAGGCTTTGCGGTGTGGACTAACCTTGTGTATTCAGATAAGAGCCGGCAAAGTTAGTAGTCCCATCCCCACCCCCCCCTTAGACCACCCTATCTTGAAAACCGCCATTGGAAGGTACACAGTATATACCCTCATGAGGAATTTCCTCGACACGAAGAAGCCTTTCCATGAACCCATGCATTAATCCCACCCCCCCTATCCTATACCAGGGACATTAAATCAAAACCGACACGTAGAACCTTTCATCACACAATCCTTTTCCAAAATCTTTCCCATGAAACTCCATGACAAAGCAATAAGCTTCCCCAACAACAACCGTTCTAAAGCCATCTTCACCTTCATTCTCTCAACACATGCAGAATTTTCAGAAACCCATCCATCTCGCTAGAATATATACAATAACCTATCAATTCTAGCACAACAAAGAAAAATCGAAAAAAAAAACCCAGGGCAGCCTCCACGATTCCAAAAAACTAAAAAAACTTAAACTTTTCGACCTACGACCTATACCCCCCCCCATCTCCAGCAAAAATCGCCTCTCTAATCCCCCCCCCCCAGCACAACCCTCAAACCCAACAAAAAGCGAAAAGGTTTGCGTTCGAAAATGTGACGTAGCGGGGCTAGTTTTATATATATATATATATATATACAGTACCGCCCCAAAAAAAAAACAAAAAACAACAACAACAACAACGACAACAACGACAACAACGACGACAACAAAAAGAAATCGAGTGGAGTGAGTGAGTCTTGGGGGTTTTTCCATATGTTACATGTACTGTGTATCGGATTATGTGTGTGTGTATGTGTGTTTTACGGTGTGGAAGGTAGGTGGGTATAGTAGAGGTGGATATAGTAGAGGTGGATATAGTAGAGGTAGGTATAGTAGAGGTAGGTATAGTAGAGGTAAGTTTAGGTGGGGGAGGGGCGGGGGGGGGAAGTGGGGAGATGAGGAGAAGGAGAGGAGGAGAGGTGGAGAGGAGGAGAAGAGATAGAGGAGGAGAAGAGGTGGTATGTAGGAGAGGAGGAGAGGAGAGGAGAGGATGAGATAGAGGAGGAGAGGAGGAGAGAGAGGAGAGTTGGTAGATTGGGGTGTGGGTACGGGATTGGGGATATTATAGGTGGTTCTAAAGAAAGCGGAAGGGGCTGTGCGGTGGCGTGATACCTTACATCATAACCTCGGCGAAATTTCTCAAAATTCTTTTGGATTTTCCTCGTGTTTCGTAGTTACAGTAGGTATGTATGTAGGTACTGTAGTAGAGGTTTTTGTACAGGACTCGTCGAATCAACCCTTGCGCGCCCCTTATTTGGACGACTTGCAGTACCTATGTAGCTCGTACTTGAAACCCCCTGTCCCGTACTTTGAACCCCCCTGTTGCTCGCCATAAAATGCCCCCCCCAAACCTTATGGTATCACAAGAAAAATGTATGATCGAGACATTGCATGCAGGAACCCCGCGTGGCTCTTTTAAGCCACCTTGGTACTGCCGATTTTCTCGCTAAGGCTGGGTGCCGAGGAAGATTCGGCGCCGCCGTCGACGCCGTGGATGTATTCGCGTTTGTGCTCGACGAAATCGTACTGCGGTGTTTTCGTTAGCATTGACAGGCACCAAAAATTGCAAAGGGGTGCAGGGGGATTATAAATAGGAAGGCGCAGAGATTATGATAGGAAGATACACGAAACTTACAGCAAACTCGCCAATCTCCGCATCATCGATGCCGTTAATTTCGGCGCTCTCGGACGCGCGCAGGCTGAGGCCTGGGATCAGGTTCATGACGAACAAAATGATGCAGGTGCCGAAGAAGGAGTAGCTGAATCCCGACACGGAATCCGCGAGCTGGTAGCCTAGCTGCACCCAGTGGCGGTTGAGCCAGCCGCCGGGGATGGAGCTGAAGCCGTCGAGGTGGGCA
>JAABUR0100003217.1_pt1 | contig 23211 bp, 37 predicted proteins | sample 5560091 | NCBI WGS metagenome assembly JAABUR01 (sample SAMN10711879, study PRJNA513375) | rock metagenome | isolation source: Antarctica rocks | place: Antarctica: Victoria Land, University Valley sud
GCTGCGGCTGTGCGCGCTTGTGATCCAAGAGGCTTGGAGGGCCGTGGTATGTTTTGCAGGCTGCATCATTGGTGGACGCCATAGTGGCCGTGCATTTAATTTGAACTCGTTTCTCGGCAGCATACAGGGCAGCTTCTGCCCACTCACTCGCTCACTCCAACAGCTAACTCGAGTCACTCGCTCTGTGCTTTGTGCAGAGGGGCCAGCTGGCATCGCAGCTGCAAACTTTGCACTTTGCACACTAAGGGGCAGCATCGCCGCGCTAGGGTCCGCACAACAAAATCCGCATGTCAGACCAGTCCGTGTGTGCACACCTCAACTTGGCGTCCTTATGTCCAAAAAGTGCAGTGCAGCAACGGTCGGCTGATATCAGGCACAAACCCTCAAGAGGCATCACCAGGTCCTCTCCCCAAATGACGGCAACAATCAATTTCGTACATCAGTGTACACCGCACCGACTACGGAACTTCCATGCGTTGGCACTGCAGGTTCTCTTTCCAGTGCATACTTTGCACATATGCCGTTAATGGCCGCGCACAAAAGCTATCCAAAGCCCGCGCTGACTGGCTGCCGGGGCGAACTGGGCTAACCCTAACGGCAACCGCCGCTACACCCTCCTGCGGCTGGGTCAGCGCGCCAGCATGCCCTTATTGAATACGCGGTCCACGCTCCGCGCGTCGTACCCGCCGGCCTCGCTCGAGCCGGCGGCGGGCGCCGGCGCCGCATCGTGCCCCGCCGCGTCGCCGGCGCGCGCCGCAGCGGGCGCGCGCCACGCGGCCAGCTCGCCGGCCGCCCACCGGCCGATTACCGCCAGCTTGTACGTGAAGAAGCCGCCCAGCAGCGGCAGCATCTGCAGCTCCACCCCGCTCGCCGCGGCCGCCAGCACATTCCACCTGCGCGCTCGCAGGTGACGGGCGGTCGTGAAAGAGGGTGCGGAAAGAGAGAAAAAAGTACGTAAAAGCAGCAAGCTCCACACCGCTCGCCGCGGCCGCCAGCACATTCCATCTGCGCGCTCACAGGCGACGGGCGGGGTGCGGAAAGAGAGAAAAAAGTAAATAAAAGTAGCAAGCTCCACACCGCTCGCCGCGGCCGCCAGCACGCTCCACCTGCGCGCTCACAGGCCGAAGGCCGAGACTGAGCTAGGAATGCCTGTGCAAGTAGAACAGCTCCACCCCGCTCGGCGCGGCCGCCAGCACATTCTACCTGCGCGCTCGCACGCCGCGGGTCGTCGCCGCACCAGTTGGAGTACGGCAACATACAAGCGGCCATCCGTCCACTGGGCATGGCAGCATCTGCAGCGCTCCTCCCGAGCAGCAGGCACCGGGGGCGCACTCTGCGCCTGGCAGAGCGCGCCGCGCCTTTGGTGACGCACTTGCTCTGTGCGCCTCAGCTGTCAAGCCTGTACAAGCGCGATGGCATAGCAGCGCCGGCGGGGCCGCGCGGCCGGCAGCGGCGGCGGGAGCGCGCACCGGTTGAAGCCCAGCGCGAGCGCGACCGGGATGAGCAGCCGCGTCTGGCCGCCGGCCGCGCCGGCCGCAAACGCGCCAAAGCCGTCCACCGAGCGCTGCAGCTGGCGCAGGTACACCAGGCCGCCCACCACGCCCGCCGCGTAGCTCGCCGCGGCGTCCTGCGCAGGCGGGTGGAGTAGGGTTTGCGGGCTGGGTTGAAGCACCAGTCAGGCGCGCCTGTATGAGCCCGCCATGTGCAAGTGTGACAAGCAGGCTCACCATGCCTGGCTGGCTGCTGTGTTCTGCGCAGCGCCACCCGCTACACAGAGCCGCTCACTTGCGGCTGTCGGGACTGCTCGATTGTCTGCTCTGTATCCAACTCACCAACAAGGCGCGATGATGCCCCAGGTCGAGCCGTCTATGTACATGTCAGACAAGCGCGCCATCAGGCTCCACCTGGCAGGCACATGTGCAGCAGGGCCCCTCGCTATCCGCCCTGGCACAGGCACGCGCGCGCGCTGGGGGCCCTGGCAGCTGCGCGCCTGGGAGCCGACCAGGAACACGGCGCCCGAGCCGCACGCGCCCGCCGCGACCGCCCACCGCATGAGCTCGCCCTTCAGCTGCCCGTACCGCACATTCTCGGCGGCCGCGGCCGCTTCGCGCGCCGCCACGTCGTCCACATTCACGCTGGGCGCAGTCACGACCTGGGCAGCCCCGGCAGCGCGTCAGCCGCCTGATGCGCACGCATGCAACAGCGTGCCAGAGGGCAGCGGACAGCCGTACACGAGGCTTCATCCCCTGCAGCGCAGGACATTCTGCGCTGGCTCAAAAGACCAAGACGCCTCGGACAGCTTTAGAGGAAGCCCTGCATGCCGGACCAGTCGCCGCGGCACAGGCGGCGCGCGCACCCGCGCCGAGCGGCGTATGCGCTTACACAGCACACATGCGCTTGGCATACTAAGGGGGACAAGCCAGTGGAAAGCACCCCCAAGCCGCAGCAAGGCGAGCTAACAGCGTCGGCCATGCGCGCACGCACCCGCTTGGCAAAGCGGTTGTTGCGCTCCCAGCGCCGCGCCTCGCCCTTGCTCGGCGGGTTGGCGGCGAAGTGGGCGCTGCTGGCGCGGCCGCGCCGGAACAGCGCGCGCTGCTGCGCGGCCACTGCGGCGCCCGCCGCGCTCGGGCCGGCCCCCGCGTCGGCCGCGCGCTGCGGCGCCGGCGCGGGCGCGCTGGCGTTCTTGCGGACGCGCAGCTGCTCGCTCAGGTCCACGTCGATGCTGCGCGCACGCGCAGCGCACAGGACTTCACGCGGCGCACGCGACCGGTTGCCCCGCCTCGATGTGCCCCTTCTGCGAATCTAGCCAAAGGCACTTTCACGTCAAAGCGCACGCCACCCTTCGTGTGGCAGTCTGTGCAGCAGCTGCGGCGTGTGCCGCGGCCGAGTGTGGTCCGGCGCAGGCGCTTGCGGCGCTGGTGGGGCTTGCCTGTTGAGGTCGGCGACGCGGCGGAAGCTCAGGGCGCCCGACTGCTCCGGCTCGCTTTCCACCTTTGCGTTTTCGCGCTGCCTCGCCATGGAGTCCTGATAGTCCAGCTGCGACAACCCAAGCTACACAGTCACGCACGCAGCAGAGCACGTGCGGGTGCGCATTGCTGTGCATGCACACCACGCCACGCAGCAGCGCGCTCTTCCAGGAAGGACTACAGACTACCCCTCAATAACGCCTGGTCAGAGTACCGTCCCACCTGGTCCTGCCACTTGACGTTCCAGATAAACTCTGGCGTGTAGCGGCCGCCGCGGATGGTGAGGTCGCCGGTCTCCTTGCCGCTCAGCGGCGCATACACTTCCACTGCCGCAGGCCACGATACCTTCAGCATGGCAGCCTGTTCAGCAAGGCGTGGGTGTGCCTGCACAGGTGCTCAGCTTCGAACAGAGATGGTAAGGGAGCGCGCCATTGGGGTCCGCGTCCGAAAAGTAGCCCGTGCTCGGCAGCTTCCCTGCTGCGGCGCGCACGCCTCGCCGTCTGTTCGGTGCGTGGTTCGCCACAGCACAGCGCAGGTTGAGCAGCACCGGTGCGGCCTGTACGGGCGCAGGCATGGTTGCACGCGGCACCATACCTGCGCACTAGCTCTGCTTGAAGCAATTGGTAGGGGAGTGCGGGCGTGCGGGCAGGCTGAGATGAGCCTTGGAGAGCGCCCAGACGCCCTACAGCAGCCCTAAGCTGCGAAGTACACACCGACAGCTGACGACCTCCGCTTGTGCTCTGCTTTATGTGTCTTCAAACACAACCGACACACCGTCACACGCGAGGAAGCTCAAAGCGATCACGTGCTGGCGACGGCAACCTTGACACACCGTTGCCCTTAAACAAGTCTGCCCGTCGTGCTCACCACGCGCACAGCGAGTGCTGTTGCTCTCTCGCTGCCTGTTCACACAAAATGGCGGCGCTTTAAAGCGAAGCTGCCGGTTCCGAACCGGCACGGGACCTTCTCCCCGTGGTACAAGATCAGCTGCAACAAGCCGTGGCTGCTCGGCGCAGGCACCACCAATCATGATGCTCACCAAGGCCGTCAGTCTGAGCGGTGCCCAGCCAGACAGCGAGCAACCGCCCACGCGCCTGGCCTCCTTCAGAGCGCGGGCCACTCTGCTCCATGTGCTGTCTGACGCCCACGCCCTGAATGGTGACGGAGCTGCGGACGCTGCAAGCTTTGTGGATGTCACGTACAGGTGCGCAACTGTTGCACCGCAGTGCTTGACCCAATGCGCTCGCAACACCCGTGCACTCAGGCTGCCCTGGCCGTTGTGCACGCCCACGGTGGTGCGCGCAGCTTCCAGCATGATTAACTGCTTGCTTGGAGGCTGGGTGGGTGTGCGGGCCTGCACAGGCTGCTTTGTATGCTATGGTCATAGTGCAGCGCGGCAGCTTGCTGTCCTGGTGCTGCCGAGCGCGAGCGCAGCGCCTGCCAAGGAGTGTCGTCGCTGCTGAGTCCAGCACTGTCCAGGTCACCGCACGACGCCGCGCGCAGGCTGTACCAGGATGACAGTTGCGGCCTGGCGCGCGTGGTGGCCGCGCCGGGCGCGCCGCCGCTGCCAGCGCACGACATTGACCCTGACGCCTGGGCCGCTGCGCTCGTGCCCGGCCTGCCGGCCTCGCAGCGCAGCGCCGTCCTGGCCGACCTGTTCGGCCTGCCCGCAGACGGCGCAAATGGCAAGTGCAGGCTGTCATTGTGCATGCAAAGCGCCCCTGCTGCTCCGCCAGGCATGGAAAGAGCTTGAGGACATGCCCTGCAGTTTGCTCGTCCTGCATGCGCTCTTGTGCAGTGGTGGTGACTGGTGGTGACCCACGCACTGTCTGTTGAAGCTGCCAGACAGACAGTGCATAATGCGAAGCCCTGCTGTCTGTCAGAGCCGCAGCAAGCTGGCGGCGCGCATGACGGGCCCGCGCTGACGCCGCACTACTCGGGCGTGCTGCTGATGACGGCCGCCGCTCCCGTGCACGACGCCAGGTCCGTAGTCGGACCCTGTTTCCAGCGCAAGGTTGGCGCAGCTGCTCTGGACGATGCAGTGCGGCGCCACAACAGCCACTGAGACCTGCCAGGGCATGTGTGACTGCTTGGGTATTGTCAGCATGCCGAACGCCAGATCGCTCGCATGCAGCACGGTGGGCGCTGGCTGGGGCTGCTACGCTCCGCGCGACGTCGGCGAGCCGGGTACGCTGGAGCGGCGCATCTTCCTGCAGGCGTGCTGCAAGAACCCCTGGTATTACATGCAGCTCAGCAGCGCTGAGTGCTGCAGTGGGGCCTCTGAATGAGCGTTTTACGTAACATGGGCGCTTGCATCACAGAGCACTGGTGTCAGCGGCCGATAGAACAGCGTGTGCGCCGCCCAGGACCCAGCCAGCAGCCGCGTGTTCGCACAGCGCCTGAGCTTTGCAGGGGTGAGCATGATGGCTGGCTGTGCCCTGTCAGGAGAACGGCAGGGACGTGTCTCCCTGGCACGACATCCCGCTGCGCAACGCCGACGGCACGCTCAACTTTGTCTGCGGTGCGCAGCTTGCGCACCTCTCCGGGAAGCCTGCTGCGCTCAGCGCGCTCTCCTATACACTGCGTGCGCCGTCAGCATGCGTCAGTGTGCAGAGCTGGGCCGTGCGTGTCTGCTTGCTCGCTGCGCACCGCTTGTGCCATGTGCCATGTGCCATGTGCCATGTGCCATGTGCCACGTGCGAGGGAGGCTCTCGCAGGGTGCGTGTCCGCTGTGTCTGGCGACCGACGCAACGCTCCGCGGTTGAAAGAGAGGCCGGCTTCCTCAGGGGCCGCGCCCTGACTTGAAGCCGTGACACAGATGGGCTGGGGCCTGCCGCACTGCTGTGCCGCCCCAGAGATCCCCAAGGACACCAGCGCCAAGCTCGAAGTTGCTACGGTGCGCTCCCCCACAAGCCGCTCGGGCGCCCTCCTGCCTGCACCCCATGGAGCCCTCCTGCCTGCACCCCATCGAGCCCTCCTGCCTGCGCCCCACGCAGCCTGCCTGCCTGCACTCCATGCAGCCCTCCTGCCTGCGCCCTGCGCACAGCCTCTGTAGGCACGCCCACACGACGCGCCCCAGCCTCCGGCGCGCACGTCGATGCATGAGCAGCAGCTGCTGCAGCGCACGGCGCGCGCGTGCGCGCGCGCGCAGGGCGAGAAGGGGACGCCCCTTAAGCAGGACGCCAAGAAGGGCAAGCCGCGCTCGTACCACGAGCCCATCCCCTGGAACTACGGCATGCTGCCGCAGGCGCGCCTCAACCCCGACCCTAATCTTACCCTAGCGCCCATCCTAACTCACGACGCGCTGAGATGGTGAGCTGCCCTGCGTGGCACTGCGTCTGTAGGGGAGGCCGCTGCGGAGGGTGCGGCAGGAGATGGAAGCGCATTGTTGGGTCTACATCTGAGGCGGAGAGCGTGAGGGCATGAGAGGGTTGCCTGTCGGCCGCAGACGTGGGAGGACCCGCAGCACCGCAACCCCGCCGTCGCCAACCTCGCGGTCCGCGCCCGCGTCTGCTGTCTGTCATGCACCCTGTGCCGCGTGCCAGCTGCATGCCTGCCCCTGGACAGCCCGTTACCGGACAGGCGCCCAGGCGCGTGCACACTGCAGCGCGAGCGCGTGTCCGCTGCGAGCCTCACCATACACTGTGCACTTGAGCTCCTTGTGGCATGGCGTGCCTGTGACCAGCGGCAGTTGTGCTGGCCTGTTTATGAGCATCTCAGCGCTGACAGTCCCTAGTCCTTCCCCACTTCTGCTGTCCCCCCTAATGCTGAAGCGCGTCCGAGCCTGGCCCGGGCGCAATATGCAGCCCCCGGCAGGGCAGTCAGCCTGAGGCGCTGCTGCAGCGGCCGACAACAGCACGTGCTCGTGCCGCCAGGGCTACAGACCCTAGACTTGCACAGGCCCTGTGCTCATGCGGGGCCAGGGCGATAACGACCCGCTGGACGTCGTCGAGCTTGGCGGCCGGCAGCTGGCCGCGGGCAGCGTGACGCGCGTGCGCGCGCTCGGCGCGTTCGCCATGATCGACGAGGGCGAGCTCGGCGCGCGCCGCGCCGTCCTGCGCTGGCAGGATAGGGCCGGGGCCCGGCAATGGTAATATTCAGGCGGCTGCTTGAACCGTAGGCGGTTGATTGCCACTCTGCACAACATGCATGGCCTGCCAGGGCAGCAGCACAGCAGCAGTCCACAGCAGCGCGCGAGTTGTGCAAGCTGAAATTGCACAGCACGCATGTTTCGGCGAGCGCGCGCATACTCTGACATTCCCGGGCGCGCGCAGACTGGAAGGTGCTTTGCATGTGCGCGGACCACGCGCTCGCGGACCGCCTGCACGACATCGCCGACGTCGAGCGGTGACTGCCGGCCCCCCTGCCCTGTTGCGCCGCAGCCCGCAGCGCCGCAGAGCAGCTCAGTGGCGCGCATGCGTGCGCACGCGCGCTGGGCGCTGCAGCCCCGCGCGTCACATGCGTGCATAGTGGGTCAGGTTAGGGTCAGAATCAGGCGCTGCCGCTGCGCTCCTGGTGTGGTCAACGCCTGCCTGCCTGCAGGCGCCCAGGCCCTAGGCGGGGTTTCCGGCCGCGCAGCGAGCTCCCGGGCGAGCTGGAGCGCGTCATGGTCTGGTTCCGCGACTACAAGCTGCCGGACGGCAAGCCGGCCAGCGCGTTCGGGTACGGCGGCGCGCCGCTCGGCGCGGCTATGGCCAGCCGCGTCATCAGCGACACGCACGCGCTCTACCAGGCGCGCGCACGCCGCCAGGCCCCGGGATGCAGGTCTCATACAACAAGGCGCATGAAGTGTGTGGAGGTGGGCGGTGCGCATGTGAATGTGTGCCCCGCATGCGCCCTCGCCTGGAAAGCTTGTGTGGCTTCGGGGCTGGTGAACACGATATTGACATGGTGGCAGTGATGCCTAATGTGTTGTGGGCTCCATGTTTGTTTGGGTGTGGTGATGCGGGTTGCATGCATGCAAGGCCCATGCCAGGACGGGCCTCACGCAGCTTTGACGCACAGGACCTGGTAACCGGAGCGCGGGCCAATGATGAGGCGCTGTCCCTGTCGTGAGTGCGAATTAGGCACGCTAGCTGAGGTTGCAGGCAGTCAGCCTGGAACGGTCGTGCAAAACTTGCTTGCTCGCTGATTGCTGTGGTATCGGCATAGCTCGTCCGTCGCAAAGCCCGCCGGCACAGCTGCAACTGGAGTTTGACTGCCAAGCTTACTGCCTGCAGTCCCCGTTGCACATGAGACCGCGCCTGAACCGCCATCACCACGCCTGGACCTCCATCACATGTTCACGCCACTGTTTAGCCAACACTGACCATGCAGCACCCCTCACCCAGACCAAAAGCGTACAAGAGCCAGACTAGACTGCCACGCACCACGCTTCAGGGCACTGCGGGCCTCGCTGTCCTGCAGCTTGCAGGCAGCGCCGCTCACTGAATTTATCGCACAGAGGACGAACGCACATCTCAACACGTACAGACCGCCCAGGCAGACGCCGCGCCGGCTCCTGCCCGGCCCCTGCCTCTGGCTTCAGCTCGCGCCAAAGGCCGCCGCCAGCGACGCGGCCGCGCTGACGTTCGGGAAGTGCGCGGCCGCCGCGCGCGCGCCCGGGCGCACCACATGCAGCAGTTGCGGCATGAAGCGCTTCAGGTCCTCGACCTGCGCGCTCGGGCAGCCGCGTGAGCCGCAGTCCAGCGCATGAGCCGCAACCCGGCGTGCATGAAAAGCGCATGCTGTCTCTGGCGCAGCAGCGCTGGCGCCGTGAGAAGGTCAAATGGGCGCTTGGCATGGGGGGACGGGTGGCATGGCTAGATATTAAGTAGGTGCGGGGCATCGCAGAGCGATGTCAACATTACGCAGCAGGCACCACTGACGTCGACCCTTGCCTGCCCTCCTTGCCGTGCTGCGCTCCGCAATGAGGCGGCTATTGGGGCCAGTGCGGGTAATTGCGCACTCCTTAAGGCAATCAGGCAAGCCCCAGACCAGGCGGGAGCAGGTGGAGGGCGCCGCACCGTCTGCGCATGGCCGTCGATGTGCAGCTCGGGCTCCAGCTGGCGCACAATCGACACCTTGCCCTCCAGCGTGCTGCAGAAGAGTAGCCGGTGCGCCGGCACCTGCGCCGCGCGCCGCCCGCGCTTGCGCGCACGCAGCGACAGAGCCAGGGTAGTATTAGGGCAGAGCTAGGCAGAGCTAGGGAGCAGGACACAGGCCGGGCGTGCGGTCGGGTGCCGCAAGGACGGGAGGCGCGCGGCGCTCTGCGAGACAGCGCGCACGCGCACCGCCGCAACTGCCTGGCGCCTGTATGGTGACAACCCTGACCTACCCTACCACAACACCCTAAGCAGCCCCGCCCGCGCCTGGTTCGCGGCGCCGCCCAGCAGCCCGCCGGCCTCCAGCGCGCCGCGCACGGTGGCCTCGCCGACGTCGTCGCAGACGTGCGAGACGACGTACACGCGCGCGGCCGCCGCCAGCTCCGCCACCACCGCCGCCGCGTCGGGCCGCAGCGTCGCGCCGTCCTGCGCCGGCACCGGCAGGCGCCTGTGGAGCCGTGCTGGGGCAGGGAAGGCGCGCCGCGCTCACTGACAAGCCTGTCGCGAACCCGGCTCATGTTCGCCGCCACAGAACGGCACGCCGTCCAAGCAGGCTTCCTTGCCTGTGATGACACAACTCCGGCGACGCCCGCACGGGACTGCAGCCCGCGCCGCCAACGGCTCCACGTGCATCTTCAGATGCAAGGGCGCTCGGCGCGGGCGCGCCTGCAGCTCCGCGGGGTCCCACTCGTCCAGCAGCACGCCCGGCGCGGACAGCGTCACGGCCTTGACGCCCGCCAGCGCGGCCCGTACCGCACGCCCCGCGCCCGCCGCCTGCGCGCAATTGCGGCGACCTGGTCAGGCGCGCGGCCCACCGCGCGCCGGAACCAAGCAGCCGGCGACGGCCGAGCAGGAGCGTGAACACCGAGCGCAGCTGTCAACCTGGAGGCGGTGCTTCACACAATTTCTTGGCCATGTTGGGCAAGTGGGCATGTGGCCACGCATGGCTGCCACACCCTGGCACAGCATCAGTAGCGTTGGTGACAGCTGGCTGCCCTGCATGCAAAGGCTTGGGAAACCAACTAGGCGGACGGGCGATCAGGCCTCCCACAGCCCAGCCTGACTGTATGAGCTGGGCGCAGCACGGAGCACTCAGGAGGCCACTCTCGGCGCTGGCTCCGGGGTGTGTGCGTTCGCGGCTCCCAAGACGAGGCGCGGCACCTGGGCCGGCGCCGCAGCGGCCTGTGGCGCCGCCCGAGAGCCCGCTTGCGCGGCAGCGCGGGCCTCGCCGGCCGTCGCGCTGGGGCCCGCTCCGTTGCCGCCCGAGTACCCCGCGCCCGCCGCTGCGCTCGACAGGTCGTCGGCGCCTGCGCACACATGTGGCTGCTGCAGTGGGGCGCTTCTGGCATGCACTTGCTCAGCCAGTTGCCACTTGCCACTATAAGCTCTGTCTGCCAGGACAAAAGCCCCCGGTCTGCTGCAGGTGCAGCGCACGTCAGAGCTCTCTCAGCCGACTGCAACCCCCAGCTTAGCAGGCATGACCGCGCCGCACACGGCAGGAGCGAGCACTGCAGCGTGCGCGCTGCGGCGTGCCTTCGCCGCTGTGGGGCTTGCGCCCCACATTGCGGACAGCGTACACGCCGTACAGCACTGCTGCCAGGCCCAGCACGCCCGTCAGCTGCAGCGTGCCGGGCGGGCAGTCCTGCGGAGCGCACGCAGCGCGTCAGCGCTGGCTCCCGCCGACTGTGCCAGCGGCACGCGCTCAGCTGAGGCAGACTAGCGACTGAGTCATTGCGTAGCTCACACAAGTTCAGCCCGGTGCGTCAGCTGCGGCCCCCACACAAGTGAGGGAGCAAATGCTTGCTGCACGAGGCCCGACAACAGCCAAGCTGCCTGTGACGGAAGAGAGTGCGCACGCGAAAGACGTGCGACAGTCGTACGTACAGCGAGTGGTACAGGCTGCGCAGCTCACGCAGCATGGACTCCATCGCGCGCGACGCGCCTGCTCCCGACGGCGCCAAGACGTCGCCCACAGCTTACCGCCACCCACAGCCAAAACGCAAGCGGTGGATCCCTTTACCGCTATATCACTTTCAGGGGTCGAGCTGCCGAGTCTGCATCAACCCTGCTCAGTACCCTGTGCACACAAGGAAGTCCAGCAAAACGAGGCCAGTTGGTCAGGGGCTGGAAGCACCTGTCACGGCGTTGCTGGGCTGAGGGCGGCCGAGCGCGCAAGCCGATGTCGGTGCAGGACGAGGACGATGGCCCCACGCTTGCGTCCGCGATGCGGCAGGCCGCGTTCTCCACATACTGGGCCGCCGTCAGCGCGTTCATAGGCTCGCAGGGCGACATGGGCTGCGCGCACCCCGGGCGCGGCTCCGACGAGGACGAGTACAGCGAGGCCGGCTCGGAGGGCTGGACCCGCGGCGACGCGGCGCAGCGCGACGCCAACGGCGCGGCGGGCGCGCCCGGCGACGGCGCGCACCTGGTGGCGGCGGGGGCGGGGTCGCGGCCGGGCAGCGGCGACAGCGCGCACCTGCTCAGCGGCGCCGCGCCGCGGCCGCCAGGCCCCACGCCAGAGGAGGCGGCTGAGGTTGGGCCGCAGGTCGACGGCGAGCCGCTGGTGCCAGGTGCGCCGCGCCCCTGCCAGCGCACGGGGTTGGCAGCACGCGGGGTGCATGCTTCTGAGCGCAGTGCTCTGCAGGCGCCAGCGTCCCCTGTGCGCAGCTGACAGCAGCGCCTTGCGCCAGCGCGGGCTCGTGCTTCTTCTTTTTGCAGCTCTCCCTTGGCATGCCCAAACGTTTGAAATGTGACATAGAGTTTCTGGCCCATAGTGAGGTGGAGTCGGAGCTCTGGGGTAGAGCAGCGGCAGTCGCTGCAGCCCGCGCGTCAGTGCGCTGGTGTGGGGGCTGCAGGCGACTACCTGCCCAGCACCAGCGAACGCTCCACGCTGCTGGAGGACGCGCACCTGTGCGCGTTGGCGGCCGCGGTGCCGCTGCGCCACCGCTGGCGGCGTTGGCGGCTCCTCTACGCGACCGCGCGGGACGGCATCAGCCTCGGGACGCTGTACAGGCAGGCCCGCTTAAACTACTGGGAGCACTGCCTGCGCGGCGGGCCGACGCGTGCCTGCGTGAAGCTGTGCCTGGCGTGCGGTGCTTGGGCGACCTGCACACAAGAGACCCAGCTCTGCATCGATTGTACATGTGCTGCTTACTCGGTCAACTGCTTGCATAGCCTGCTGCACAAAGCAGCCTGCGCAGTGCAGCGCGAGCTTGCGGACGCCACCTCGCAGTGCGCTTCGCCGGCCCTGTCGCACCGTCGTTGGCGCACGGCGCGCAGGCGCGCGTCGGAGCACCGGGGGCCCTGCGTGCTCGTGGTGCGCGACCGGCGGGGCGCCGTGTTTGGCTGCTTCACCGCGGAGGCTTGGCGCGTGGCGCCGCGGTACTACGGCACCGGCGAGAGCTTTGTGTTCCAGCTGCAGGCGCGGCTCGTGGGCGCGCTCCGAGCCCGTGTCTGTCCTCCATCTGATCCACTTGCACCTCCAACTGCGCTTAATGGTTGTGCTTCATCTGATCCAGTTGCACTTCCAACTCCACACTATCCAGGCCGTCCAGGTGCAACACCGGTGCGCCGCAAGGCGAGGAGCACGCTCTTCCAGCATGTGCAAGCAGGCAACGCCTCGAGCTGTGCCCCGATCAGCCAGGAGTGTACGTTGGCATGCATGCGCCCGTCTCACCTTGACAGGGAGCGACCTGGCTGAGGCTCGCTGTCGCTCGGTCTTTGTGTCTGGGCAATCACGCATGCTGACCGGAACACCTGCTTGCGCAGCCGCGCGCGGCGTTCTGGCGCTGGCACCAGAAGCGCATGCGCGTCGTGCGCAATGACTTCTTCCAGTTTGGGCGCCCGGACTGCATGGCGCTGGGCGGCGCGCCGGCGTACGCGCTCTGCCTGGACGGCGACCTCGCGTTCGGCAGCAGCGGCGCGAGCGAGACGTTCGGCAGCCCGTGCCTGGCGGGCAGCGAGGAGTTTGAGGTCGGCCGCGTGGAGCTCTGGAGCCTGGCCTGAGGCCGTGCCTGCGGCGGCAGCGGCGAGAGCGAGACATTCGGCAGCCCGTGCTGGCGGGCAGCGAGGAGTTTGAGGTCGGCCGCATGGAGCTCTGGAGCCTGGCCTGAGCGCGCGCGCCTGCGGCCGCCCGCTACGTGCGCGGCGCCCGTCCTGCGGCGGCGGCGAGCGGCGGCCCTGCCCCCGGCCGCGGCGAGCGCAGCAGGACGGATGGCTTTGGGCCTGCTCAGCCCATGACCGGCTGCCAGCGAGGCGTCTAGGGTCAGGGCCGGGCACGCTGAGGTCCGGGCGTGCCGAGGCCGGGCGTCTGGCCTGCTCTGCTGGGTATGTAGCCCGAGCGGCATCAGAGCTCCGCCCTCGCCCCTGCGCGTCGATCAGAGCGTGGGAGCGGCTGGAGGTGCGTGTCTCGCGTTGCGCTTGGCAGCCCGTCCCGGTGGCTGGGTGTGGGGCCTTCATGTGCGCGGGGCTGCGCACTCTGGCCCTGACCGTTTTGGCCCAAGCCTTACAGTGAGGTGCAGGCGTTTGTACTTGGAAGTGTCGGTCATGCTTCAAATCAAAAAGCTGAATGGCAGATGGGCAGAGTGAGTCTGCTGGCCACTTTTCAAGCGTGAGCGGAGGCAGGCTAGGGCTATGGCAGCCTGTGCACCACAGTGCTGTGTTGCTATTACAGAGTGCTGCATGCCAACTCTTAGTGTATGACTGTTCTGGTCTAGTTTCCATAAGCGTCTGTATTAGCATCGCCCAGCGTGTCACAGAGCATGGAAGGAAGATACGTTGACGCATGGAAGGTCTGCAGGTCCAAACCCCGAGATATTGTGCCTTCTTCGTACTAAACGCAGACCTGCTCACTCCTGTGCTTGATAGTCGAGTGTCACAATACCAACTAAACCTGGCATGTAACCAGTGACAAAAAAAAACCCATTGTCAGCTGTGCACAGGATCATGCAGATGTAGTATATAAAATGATCAAGGCACAGCTTGGACATGTTGTTCAGACTGCAGCCCTTGCATGCATCGCGCTGATCACTAGTTGAGGTGCAAACACCTCAGCGCGCAAATTGCAGGCACACAGGCCGCTGCTGTGCCCCCGCGTCCGTATATAAATACACGCACCACTCTGGATAAAGTATGTAGACACACACTAGACACGCGTGGGCAGCCGGCGACCGGCAGTCGCCACCTCATGCGTTGCAGTGATCATCAATCCGAAACCAAAGCTAGCGGAAAACTTGGGCAAGGCTGACAGCACATCAGCGCCCGGTCACCTCCGGCGCAGCGGACACACGCGCCGGCGCACGGCGCTGGGACGCGCGCGCGCGGGCGGGCAGGCGCTGCCACGCTAGAGCTCCTCTTTCTTGGCGCTCACCCTCCGCCACGCTGCACGCACCCGCAGCCAGGTCTTGCACACCCCATCCGCTCAAGCGCCTGGCGGCGGTGCACGCTCAAGCGCCTGGCGGCGGTGCACGGGTCCAGGGCCATTCGCGGCAAGGCAGAGCCGCTTGCGCGCGCAGCGCACACCCACGCTTGGCTCTACCAGCAAAGTGTGTGCACCCAACACCAGCAAAGGGAGGGGGAGGGGGGGCCGGGGCAACAAGCCTGTCCTCTGCACACGCACAGACCAGAGCCAAGCAGTGTTGTCATAGAGGTCCACCCAGAGCCACACAGGTCCGCGCGAGCGCTGCCACAGCGGCAGGCCGTGGCGCACCCAGGTCGGGCGGCCGCTCCCACGAGCTGACCTTGGTCTCCTGGTTGAAGAAGAACGGGCGCGCGTGCTCCTCCGAGTAGCTCTCCACCCACAGGTAGTGGTGCCCCCTGCCCGCGTGCGCAGCCTCGCTGAGGCTACCTGAAAGCAGGGCCGGGCCTATGTGGGGTAGGGGCGAGAGCGGGGGGCGAGCTGGCAGCATGCGGCCGCGCTCACCTCAGGCGCGTTTTGTAAGGGTGGCTATACTGCTGCGCGCACTCTTACGGCATGCAGGAGCAGCAGCAGAGCAGGCGGCGACCTCTGCGCGCGGGCCGTCAGGCTGAGCGCCCCGCAGGTGGCGCCGGGGCGTGCCGGGGGTCCTGGTCGAGGTGCTCTCCGTGCCGGCTGAGCCAGTACTTGGCGCCGCTCTCATCCACGTACGGCACGTCTGGCCCCAGCACATCAGCCCGTCAGGAGGCGTCGTGCGCCAGGGCAGGAGACTGCCGGTGCTAGCACACCACTGGCCTGGAACTCCGCCATACTAGCACACCCTTGGCCTGGGACTCAGCCCTGTATGTCATGGTGCAAGGCCCGCGGGGTGCGGCGAGAGTGGAACCAGTGAGCCTGAGAAATGCACCGCGCAGACTCCGCGCCAGGGCTCAAAGCAAGGAGCAGGGAGCGCGGCTGCGCTTTTGGCTGGCATGCGCACACACGCCCTGGGCGGCATCGTGAGATGACACTATCACAGCAGCGTTGCTTCATAACACTTTGCAAGTATTGTCTTGATGCCATGCGCGCCTGCGCTTGCGGTGCACGCAGGAGCCTCTGGAACATGCAGGTGGGGCGCTGCTGATGCCAGCAAGCAGTGGACCGCACCTCCAGGGTCGTCCCACTGAACTTCATTGGTGATTTCATTGAAGAAGTAGTGGCTTGCTCCGCCATCAGGTTCCTCGATAGACATCTCATGGGCGTTTGGCAACACTCGGCGCTGGCTCGCCGCCGCGTACCCTTGCCCCTGCAGCCCCCAGGCGCACAGGCCCAGGATCAGGAGCGCCGCGCGAGGCTCGCCTTGTCTGCGCAGCCAAGCCATAATCTGGCCACCAGGACTGCTGATCGCAGGCTGCTGAACTTGGCTCAGTAGTTGGGAAGTCAACTCGGCCGGCCTCAGGCTGAGGGGCCTACCCTACAGGGCCTTTCGCCCCAGCTTCAAGTTGCAGGACTCCATCTGTCCCTGCTCTGCCAGCACTACCCAGCAAGATTGTGCAAGCGTGGGCCCAGCAGAGCATGGCAACTGCCGTGTAGCGATACGTAGGGTGCGTGACGGGTAGCGGCGCGGCCCTGGATTTGACGCAAGGCTGTGCGCGGTCATGGCAGGCGCGCGCACACCACCCTGAGCACGGGTTGGCGCCGGCCTGCGGCAGCAACAGAAGGCTTCTGCAGCAGTAGCTAGCATATCCGGTAGCTTGGTGTCCGTGCATAAGGCCACGGAAACATGTACAGTAGGGGGATAGCATGCGTAAGACGCCCTGGGCGTGTCACAAGGGCTTCTCCGGCAAGGCATAACTCGCCACGATCGTCACGCAGGGCTGGCGCAGGAGCTAGGGGCGCGATTCGGACCTGGCTTGAGGAGAGCTGGCCTGGTGTTGGGCGCGGCCGCCCTGGCCCTGCTTGTGGTGCGCTCCCAGGCTTTCGGGGCGGCTCGCAGCAGGCCGTGCGCTGTGGAGGTCCTGCGGGGCCGTCGAGCCCGTCCCAAGACGGTTTGAAACATGCGGACGTCAACCCTGCCTGCCCGACCTGTTCTAGTCAGAGTACTAGGTGGATGGCAGCCTATTTGTTGCTAACAAGCTCACCAGGCCTGGGCTGGGCCCGCGGCGCCGGGGGCTTATGCGCGCACCTAGCTACAGCAAACTTGCGTGCCCCGCAGGCCTGCTTTACTAAGGCAGGGTGCCTGCCGCGAGCCTCTGGCGGCGCTGCAGCGTGCGGCGCGTGTGGTGCGCGCAGGCGGACCAGAGGCATGGCGGCGAGCGTGTATTAGGGCAGCACCTCAGCCCGCTCTGGGAGCTGCCAGCTCACCAGCTGGTGCGCAGCCGCTCGCGCAAGTTGGGTGTGCGCTTCCTGCGCAGCTAGGCGTGCGATGCGACGCGCAGCGCTGCTCTGCTGCGCATTGTTTTGATACTTGACGCCCGGTCGTGCAGGTGGCGTTGGCGGTGGCGGTGACCGCGGCGGGGCTGTTCCTGGCCAATGCGCTGGGCTGGACGAACAGCAAGGTGTACCTGCTGGACTTTGCCTGCTTCACCCCGCCCGAGCGGTGCGCGCGTCTCTTGCATTGTGTACGCAATTTGCAACATGTGAGCGCAGCTAATAAGCTGCATAACAAAGCCAAGTAAAACGCAACAGCGCACCAGCAGGTCCTGGACATACCCGAACGCCTGGCAACTGATGCGCGTGCGATTTGCACCGCTGAGGCAGATTCTGCCGCGCAGGCTGAAGACATCTCGCGCTGCGCTGCTGCAGGCCATGCGCAGCAAGCAGGTGCGATTCGCTTACGCCAGGGGTCTGCTTACCTGTTAAAAGTGTGTACTCGCGCACCCTTCTGTTGTGCAAGCGCATCGGCCCTGAGTTATGCATGCACTACCTGTGGTGGGTACGCGCCTTATGATAAGGGCCTGGTGAGCAGATGGTGAGCTGCCGTAAGACTTGCTTGGTGCGCAAGTGTTCAGCAAGGCTGCATTGTGGTGGGTAAAGAAGTGAGACCTAGGCTTGATAGCGGCTGCGAACTGCTAAGCATGCAGCGACGCGGAACCAGGATTGCGGGGAGGCAGTTGCCATACCTGGAGTGCTGCTGGGGGCTGGAGCTCACGGACGGCCAGGCAGCTGAGCGCGGGCGCCGCGGGCGCGCAGGTGTTCAACGAGGCCAACCTGGAGTTTATGGAGAAGATAATTGAGCGCTCGGGGCTGGGCGACGAGACGGGCCTGAGCGACGGCATCCAGGCCATGCGGGAGCCGGGCGCGCCGATGAAGACCACGCTGAAGCAGGCTACGGATGAGACGGAGATGGTTATCTTTGACGTGGCCGGGAATGCGATGCACCAGTCCGGCGTGCGGCCTGAGGAGGCGCGCGCCCGGTACTGGCTCAGCCGGTTTTGCCAGCCGGTGGCGGTTCGGAGCTCCACTGGCATCTGCTGTCAAGACAGCGGGCTAGCCGGCCTGCGGCAGCCTGTCCCGCGCGCACAGTGTGCCGCGGCGGCCTTGTGTCCCACTCTTGTGGCGCTCGCCCCGTCTGTTCCTGGCAAATGAGGCCGCTGAGGCTGCTAGGTCGCCGGCACCCGCCTCTGTGCTACGTTGCAAAGCCTTGGCTGGTGCATGCCTCCTTTCGCGTCGTAGGCTGGCTTTGAGCCTGCAGGCGTGCGGAGCAGGCGTGCCAGAAGTACACCGTGTAGGAGGGAATGCAGACTTGTGCAAAATGCATGAGTAGAGGCCGCGCGGCGGCTCCTTTGCGCCCCGGCTACCCGCCTGCTGCGCACGCGTGACGCACGTGACACGCCACGCGCGCAGGTTGACATCGTGATTGTGTCGTGCAGCTGCTTCGCGCCCACGCCCAGCATGGCCGCCATGCTGGTCAACCACTTCAAAATGCGGCGCGACGTGCTGACATACAACCTGTCCGGCATGGGGTGCTCGTCCTCCCTCATCTGCGTCGACATGGCCAAGCACCTGCTCAAGGTGCGCACTGCAGGCTGTGACGGCCAGTGAAAGTGTTACAGCTCGGCTGGAGCTGGCGAGCGCTAGCGTGTCTAGCGTGTTTTGAACCATATAAGCAGCGATGCATATATAAGCAGCAATGCACACTGTGCGAAGTCAGGTGCTTGCAAAAGAGGCTGCAGCGTCGCATGCAGCCGCGCATCGCGCCCGTGCAGGCAGACTCCGCGTCTGCCTGGGCGGCAACGCGCGCGCTGCTGCGAGGGGCCATGCATGCGAGCCGCCGTGCCGCGCGGGCGCGCGCAGGCGCTGCCCAACACGGTGGCGCTGATCGTGAACCACGAGAACATCACGCAGAACTGGTACGTCGGCAACGACCGCTCCATGCTCGTGTGCAACTGCCTCTTCCGGATAGGCGGCGCCGCCGCGGTGATGTCCAACAGGTGCGCGCCCGCGGGCGGCCGCGCTGCGCGCACGGCGCCAGGCAGAGAGCTCGCGTGCATGGCGCGCCTGAAGGCTGATTTGCTGCACGCCTCAGCACGTTGGCGTGGGCGCGGCTGCATCGTCGTCGTCCGCACGTGGGGCGGCCTGCTTGGCATTAATGTTTCAGTGTGCACCACATGCGCCGTGTATCACAAGGAGGCTGCGCTTGCCACACCCAGTAAGCTGCTGGGCAGCCGGCCTACCTGGCGACCACAATCCAGCCCTGGTGGTAGATGAACCAGCTTCTTAAGACCGGGCCATGCATTGCGGCATGCATGCGCGGGTTGCGGTGCAGCCGTGAAGTGATACAGGGTATGCCAAAGCATGCATGCGTGTCAACAGTTTGCTTCGTGTGCAGCTGTTTGAGCGGACGCTTCTGAAGGAGCCACTGTAGCGATGAGTGCATACAAGTGGGGTGCAAGGGCGGCGCGCCTGGAGCCTGGTGACAGCGCTAGCGTCCTGAGGCCGCCGCGACGCGCGCAGGCCGCGCGACCGCGCGCGCGCCAAGTACGAGCTCACGCACAGCGTGCGCACGCACCTGGGCGCCGAGGACGACGCGTTCGGCTGCATGGGCAACGGCGAGGACGCGGAGGGCGGGCGCGGCGTGTTCCTGCGCCGCAACGTGATCGCGGTCGCCGGGCGCGCGCTCAAGGCCAACCTGCAGCGCCTGGGGCCGCTGGTGCTGCCGGTCAGCGAGCTGGTGCGGCCCGCGACGCCGGCGCCTGCATTCAGGCCAATGTGTGTTGGCTGCTGTGGCACTGCAGCGGGCCAGCGGCGATCTCCCGCTTCCGCGGCCGCGCTGGCCTACTGCTGCACTCAAGCGTGGTGCCTGGAGCCTACTGGTGGCGAGCGCCTGTGCGGCCAGCCAGGAGCGCTGGACCGCAGGGACACTGGACTGCAGGCTGGTAGATGTCGAGCCCTAGTGCAGGGGGCACGACCTGCAGGGGGCGACCAGCCCGGTCGCCCCCTGGCCGATGCACAGTCACCCGACCTGGAGCGCTGCGCGCGGTGTAGGTGAAGGCCGTGACCGTGAAGGGCTACTCGCCGGACTTCAGCCGCGCTTTCGAGCACTTCCTGCTGCACACGGGCGGGCGGGGCGTGATCGACGAGCTGGAGGAGAAGCTGCGCCTGACCGGCAAGCAGGTGCAGCCGTCCAAGGATACACTGTACCGCTTCGGCAACACGTCGGCCGCCAGCACCTGGCGCGCCCCGCCTACCCTGCCGTCACCCCAAATAAAGCCTAAATCTACCCCCGCCTGGGCCGTCCGCCTAAGCTTAAGTTTGCAGTGAAGAATGACGAGTGTGTGGCGTGTGACATGTCTAGCGACTGAGGTGCAGCACGGCATGTCACGACCGTGCTGCGCCACAATGCAGGCCACCCCGAAAGGCCAACCCGCGTTGTCCGGCTGCAGGTACATTCTGGCCAATGTGGAGCACACGAGCGGCGTGCGGCGGGGCGACCGCGTGTGGCAGCTGGGCTTTGGCGGCGGCTTTAAGGCCAACAGCGCCGTGTGGCGCGCGCGCCGCGCCATCCACTCCGAGCACCCCTGCTGGCTGTAGGCAGCAGAGCGCGGAGACGCGCGCCACCCGCGCCACTGCGGTTACGCGCTGAGCACGAGCTGCGGCTGGAGGCTGCTTTGGGCGCGCTTCGAGTGCTGCGCCCTGCGGTTGCGCGCCGGCGCAGCGCGCCGCGTTGCCGCAGCCTGCTGCGCCCTGCTGGCATGGGGCGGTCTGCGAAGGCGGCCGGAGCCTGGTGCGCAGCTCAGGCGCGCCAGTGTCTTGGCGGGCGCGCCAGCTGGCGGCGCACGCGCGGAGAACGCGCAGTGCTCCCTCGGCAGGCCGGCCGCTGCATGCGCCGCGCGCGGGTCTAATTGAACCACTGTAGAACTCTTGGCAGCCATTGGTCTTTGTTCAGGTCTCTGTTGCCGCGCTGCTGCGGGGAGCGCCGACGAGCGCGGCGTGCGTGCGGAGGAGGGTCTGGGGCGGGTGGGGGTGTGTGGCGCAGTCGAACAGGCGGGGAATGCCGCAGGCTGCTGACCCAGCGTGCCTCGCCAGGCAGCCTGTGCGGCCGCGCTCTGTGACTGGTAGACGGTAAAATGCGCTGCATGCCTGGTAGCCTTGCCGGATGCTTACATGCATGCACAGCACAGGGCCTGCGTGCAGGTGGGGCATGCGCGCTGGGCACTTGCAGGATGGTGAGGGCTGGGCACAGGAGGCTTTTGCGTTGACTGTCGTGCGTTGGAAACGCGGAGCCTCTGCCCTGCAGCCGGCACAGGGGTGCAGGGGCCATGCCCTGGCGGCTGCTGCGTGCCGCGCGAACACGGCAGCGGGCCGCGCTGCACTGCGTGCGGCGCTTTAGGGTTGGAAGTCAACCTTTGGGGTTGCTTGGGGGTGTGTGAGGGGCTCGCGGCGTTGGGGCCACAGCGGGTGCTGCTGCAGTGCGTCTGGAGCTAGTAGGGCACTTTTAGAGTCTGAGCAGGGCTGCAATGACCTGGCCGGGTCTTTGCCATTGCAAGTCGATGTCGGCCAGGCGGGACAGTTGATTGTGCTAGGGAGCGCAATTGATTTGTGAACGGGAGTCTGCGGCAAGGAACGGACGGCGCCACGGTGGGGAACACAAGGGCTGCATGCAAAAGCAAGGAACCTCCAAGAACATGCTGCGTCGGCGGCTTCTTTGCTTTGCATGGATGTTGTGCTCACCGGTTCAGTCTTGTTACACAGCTCCTGTTCGCGCCGGGCCTGGTCTGAAACACAATCAGATGCCCAAGCGCCAGCGAGACGCAAATTTACTCGATTTCCTGCTCCCCCGCACTTCCAATGTTTCTCGCACAGAGCCAGCAATGCGCCCATGCGGTTGAAGAGCTGTGGTCATGAGCGCTTTGCACCACACGAGGCGGCAGTTGCCCGAACCTGTCATGGCTGTGCGAGGCAACACAACAGCCTGCTTGTCCAAGCAGGCCATAGTGTTGCCCATGCTCTAAGCTCACACAACAGGGTCATGCCACGACGCCCTCCCAAGGCCGCCACATGTGTACCGAGCAGGCCGGCTACATACAGAAATAGAGTTGCACTCACATTTAAACCTACAAGCGTGCAGCATGCAGCTGCACGCACGGGAGCCCGTGTATGTGGTGCGTGAAAGTGTAAAAGTCATGCGGCTTCAGCCCAGCCAGACCTCGACCCCATGGTCGCCCTCCGCGCCGACGCCCTTGCCGCGTATGGACACGTCAGAGCGGGACCACTCCGCGCGCGCCGTCTCGAACGACGTCACGTCCCGCCGCGCCTCCCGTTCGCTCGGGCCCTGCGCGCGCCCCGCTCACCCAGAGTCAGCAGGCTGGCGCCTCACGCGGCAGCTCTGCAAGACGCTGGCTGACCTGACCGCATCCTGTGTGCGCTGCGGTTGCTAACAGCACGGCAGTGTGGCAGAGTCCTGGCAATGCGACAGCAGGGCGAGCACCAGGCCCGCACGACTTGGTCACAAGCTCAGTATCACCAGAGCGAGCGCCGCGCCACAGCAGCAGGCACTGCCTGCCTGCATGTCCCTCTCGCATCGCTACCCCTCACAACGCATGCGCGCCAACCCACACACATAGGAGCGACGGCCGCGCCTGCCGCCGCCGCACGCGCTGCTCCTGCACAAAGCGCCAGAGCGAGTCGATGCGCGGCTGCTGCGATTCGCAAAAGCGGTCGCGCGCTTTGAACACCTCCTGCGCGCGCCGGCAAGCCGCCCTCAATTTATTCACAACATTCTCATGCGCAGGCACAGCTGACACAGCTGACACGGCGCCGGGACTGCCAGCCACCCGGCAGCGACGCACGGTCGCCACGGCCAGCCTTGCACGCTCACCCGCGCCGGGACCCCGCCGCATCAGCGCATCAGCGGGAGCGCGGGACGCCGCGTCACATGGTGAGCGCCAGCCATGGGGTTGCCAGCCCCGCGCGAACCCACCTCGATGGCCAGGTCAACCGACGTGCGCGCCCAGGCGTGCCGGTAGCAGCCGCGCGCGGTGTCCAGGCAGTCCAGCAGCGCGGCGCGCTTGAGCGCGCCGGACTCACGCACGCGCAGCGCGGCCGCGCCCGCCGGCCCGGCGGGCCTCGGCGCCTCGGGGGGCCTGCGCCTCGCACGCCGCGCCTCAGGCAGCAGGCCTGGCGGGGGAAGGCGCGACGTCGGCGCACGCTCTGTGCCCGCGCAGCGCTGCGCACTCGGTCTGCACGTAGCAGGTCCTGCGCGCGGGCGGCCGCTCTATGGTGCGGCTCGCCCGACGCTTGCTCTGTGCAAGTGTCATGCAGAGCGTGC
>JAABUR0100003221.1_pt1 | contig 23188 bp, 20 predicted proteins | sample 5560091 | NCBI WGS metagenome assembly JAABUR01 (sample SAMN10711879, study PRJNA513375) | rock metagenome | isolation source: Antarctica rocks | place: Antarctica: Victoria Land, University Valley sud
GATCTGTCAAAGATCATCTTTCATAAAGCTGTTGTTACTCAGTCAGTCGATCATTCAAAATCTGATCATCTAAAGTCGCGCGACGCGATTTTAACTAGCGTCAAGAAAGCAGACGTTCTAGTCGAAATCTGTTTCATATGTCATAAATCAGGTCATAGCTCTAGAGAGTGTCTCGATCGACCTACTAGAATCAATGCAGTGAACGATGAATATGATCGCTTCGATTTCGATTCGAATTTCGATTCAAAAAACTAGTCATCTTTTTAAAAGTCATTGAAGAAATAGAGATTATATCTTTGTGCAAACTAGATGAAATTCTATTGAAAGAAAATTACTTTGAAAAGTTGTTTCTAATTGATGCTCATCTCATCTCGCAGAATCAATTCTTCAGTCTTCGTTCGCTAATAGACAGTGATTCAGTCGCTCATACGCTCATACACGCTAATCTAGTCAATAGAGTATGCGAGAAACTAGAAATTCAATCTATATCTCTGACAAAAGAGAAGCTAATAAGAGATTATGATGAGAAGATATCTAAGAAGATCATCACTCATAAAATTCTATTTAATCTCATCATCGAAAGTCATAAGAAATTGACTGTATCAATGTTGATAGCTGATATTGATCATCATGAAGTCATATTGAGTAAGCTCTGAATGAACAAAAACGAAATATTACTGAATATGTGAAACGACGTCATTGTTTTTTCGAATCAATTGAATACTTCTATTTCGATTTTTCCGATTTCTCTCAATTCAAATCACTCAAGTTGATCGCGATCAACTTCGTCTTCTTCAATCACTCAGACTAAGATTTCTATGATGCTCAAACGACTTGTTTCAATCACTGCTCAGAAAGAGTCATTCTCGATTCGAAGCATAAACGCAGCTTCGTTCAAAACACTGTTGAATCATTCAAAGAAGAATCAGACTGAAGTCTTTGCTCTATTCATGACAGACATCAATAGAGAAATCGCGTACAATACTCAGTGCAATTTGAACGCTCTAAACATCTCTTCAATCAATGAAACAACTCAGAATTTGAAAGATATTAAAGCGAAGCTGTCATCAAAATATCATGAGTTTCTAGATGTTTTTGATCGAGCTCAATTGAATAAACTATTTTCTCATCGCTTCTATGATCATAAAATTGAGCTCATCAGTGATTCAACGCTTTCTCGCTGCTGAGTTTATTGAATGTTCTCTGTCAAACTTCTGAAGATAAAGAAGTACTTAAATGAGAATCTGTTGAAGAGATTCATCACTTCTAGTCAGACTCTCTATTTCTCTCTCGTTTTATTCATTCTCAAAGCAAATGAAGATCTTCGATTCTGCGTGAACTATTGAAAGCTAAATGTCATTTTCAAAAGAAATAGATATTCTCTATCGTTGATAGACGAGATCATTGATAAAATAGTGAGTTGCAAGCATCTGACTAAATTGAACATCATATCAGCGTTCAACAAACTTCAAATGCATCTTGATAGCGAGAATTACATCACTTTTATCACTGCTTTAGAAGCATATAAATACAAGATGCTATCATTCAAACTGACTAATAAATTGATCTTCTTTCAGCAATATATGAATGATGTTTTATGAGACTTTCTGAACGACTTTTGTCAAGTCTATCTAGATGACATTCTCATCTATAGCAAAACGAGAAAGAAACATAGAAATCACGTCAAACTAGTATTGAGTCGACTACGCGAAGCTGAACTGCAGATGAATATTTGAAAGTGCAAATTCAATGTAGAAGAGACTGTCTTTCTAGAAGTCATTGTATCAGAACTAGATCTTCATATGAATTTCAGCAAAGTGACAGTCATAGTCAGCTGAATCACTTCAATCAATCTAAAAGAAATTCAGAGCTTCGTGAGATTTGTTAACTTCTATCGTCGTTTCATTAAGAACTTCTCGAAGCTAGTCAAATCATTCACTCAGCTGACTAGAAAAAACACGTCTTTTGTTTGAAATAATGTCTGTGTTCAAGTCTTTGACAATTTAAAGAAACAAGTCAGCTCAATCTCAGTACTTCATCACTTCATGTCAGAATCATGTCTAGATGAGTCAATCAGCGAAAGTCAGAATTAAATAGTGCTTGATCTTTAAAAATAGCTATAACTGAATATTAAGAATACAGAAGAAAATGAGTACAAAAGCTTTTATTTAAGTAATATTCAGAAACTGCGCTAAGTTCAAAGAAAATGTGTTTGTGACATGAGTAGAATGTGATGTAGAAAGAAAGATGATGTTGAACAAAAAGATGTTGAGAAAAGAAAATAGTGTCAAAATCATGTTTAAATGAGTCAATCAGCAAAAGTCAGAATTGAATAGTGCTTGATCTTTAGAGATAGCTATAACTGAATATTAAGAATACAGAAGAAGATGAGTACAAAAGCTTCTATTTAAGTAATATTCAGAGACTGCGCTAAGCTTGAAGAGAATGTGTTTGTGACATGAGTAGAATGTGATGTAGAAAGAAAGATGATGTTAAACAAAAAGATGTTGAGAAAAGAAAATAGTGTCAAAATCATGTCTAAATGAGTCAATCAGCAAAAGTCAGAATTGAATAGTGCTTGATCTTTAGAGATAGCTATAACTGAATATTAAGAATACAGAAGAAGATGAGTACAAAAGCTTCTATTTAAGTAATATTCAGAGACTGCGCTAAGCTTGAAGAGAATGTGTTTGTGACATGAGTAGAATGTGATGTAGAAAGAAAAATGATGTTGAACAAAAAGATGTTGAGAAAAGAAAATAGAAACTGAGTCAGATCTGAGTCAGATCTGAGCTAAAGACATTGACTAGCTTTATTCAGTCTTGATACGCTCGTAACATTACTTCTTTCTTCGAAAATTCATGTTTGCATGAATGTCGCTCGTTTGCTTGCTTTCTTATTGAGTTATTTCGATACTAGCGTGATTTGTTTGAATATAGCTTATGAAATTCGTTCAAAACTTTCTCTGAATCATCGAATTTTTCTTTATCAACATAGTATCATTCGTTGTTTCTATCTAGATTTGTTCATTTGACTTTGTACTGTATTCGATCTCGATAGCGTCTGAAGTTCAATATATTGTTTATCTCTCAGTGTTCATCATCTTTGATAGTGATTGATCTGAGTGATTCTGAATGCTGTTTTGATAGAGAGTCTTTTGAATATGATTACAGTAGCTTTGAGCTGAACATTGAATGCAGATGCTTCATGCTGACTGATAAATGAAGATGATAGAAAATACTCACTTTTGCAGTGATTTGATAAAGACTCAGCTGTTTGTCTTTTAAATCTTTGCAGAATCTCGTTGTCTTGACGTTTCTGAAAGATAGTCAAACTCAGTCATCTACTTCATAAATGATGTTTCGTCTATGTTTATTGATCTGAACTTCAATGATCAGCTTCGTTTTTTTCAATTGTTGATGATCGAAGCTCAGTAGCTCTTTCATTCAAATGACAATATTATCTGCTTTTCTAGCTTCAAGTCGTTCATGAGTTGTTTCGTAATTAATCATATCTGAATTGAAACTCATTCGAGAATGAAATTCTTTATTGAAGTAGAAGAGAGTCATTGAAGTGATTGAGAAAATATTGAAATTGTTGCTGAATTTCATCATAGATATTCATTTGACTCAGTCGTTCTGCATGTAATTGCAGTAGATTCTAAGTTTGCGTTCAACGTCTTGATTGACTTGTTTCGATTGATCATTGATCTCAGAATGATAGACTGTAAATAAACTAGCTGTGATTCTCAGTCATCTGCAAAGACTCTTTCACATAGTTGATATGAATTAAAAGTTTCTGTTTGAAACAATAGAACTGAGTAAATCATGCAGTCAATAGACGTTTCATAGCATGATTCAAATCGTTTCTTCAACTGAGATGTCATCGTCTTCTCAATGACAGAAAACATAGTGACATTCTTTGATGAGATGACATATGATTATGCAAATGACGTTATAGTCTTCTGATAGAGATAGCTCAGTAATGAAGTTCATAACTATATCTTTTCAGCGTTCTTGTGAAATGAGTAAAGAATGATGAAGTTCATTGATGTTATCTTTAGAAGCTTTGCTTTGCTGATAGACATGACAGTTTCAAATGTACTGTCTGACTGTGACTTGATGATCTGATTAATAGTAGAATTGTTGAATTAGATTGATAGTTCGTTTATTGTCGAAGTGAGAGATTGAGAATTGATCATGCACTTCTTGTAGTAATTTCGTGTGCATGTTCTCAGAGATTCACAGTAAGTCTTTTCTAAAGAGAATGCTGTCAATGATTTCGCAGTTCTTCAATTTAGTGATATGAAATTTGAGCTTGTTCTCGTTCATAGCTTGTTTATATTCATTGCAGAACTCATTCATTTGATTGATCATACACACTTGCTGATAGAGATTTGCTTTCAATTCAATGAGTAGAACATCAATTCTATTGAAGATCAAAATAGTCTGAAAACAATCTTCAAGTCATTGAGCTGATTCAGAGACGTCTGCTAGAGACATTCAAGTTAAAGCATCGACTTTAGTATTCATTTTGTCTGATCTAAAGATGATCTGAAAGTTGAACTTTGACAGAATGTTTAGATAGTTGACTTGTTGTTGACTCAACTGTTTATTTTTCATGAAAATCTTCAAAGCTTAATGATTAATGAATATCTGAATGAGTAGTTCAATGCACTTCAGCTCAAGTCGTCAGTGTTTGAAACATCGAATAATGACTAGCAATTTCTTGTCATAGATGTGATAATTGATTTCAGCGAGAATCATGCTTTTACTGTAGAAGATCATCGAATGAAGAACTCTCTCGTCATTGTACTGAGATAGTATTTCATCTTTTACATAGTTCAAAGCATCGATCTTCAGAATAGCTTGTCGTTTGAGATCAAAGTGACGAAGTACTGAGATTGAGCTGACTTGTTTCTTTAGATTGTCAAAGACTTGAACACAGATCTTGTTTCAAACAAAAGATGTATTCTTTCTAGTCAGCTGAGTGAATGATTTGACTAGCTTCAAGAAGTTCTTAATGAAATGACGATAGAAGTTAACAAATTTCACGAAGCTCTGAATTTCTTTTAGATTGATCGAAGTGATTCAGCTGACTATGACTGTCACTTTGCTTGAATTCATACGAAGATTTAGTTCTGATACAATGACTTCTAGAAAGACAGTCTCTTCTACATTGAATTTGCACTTTTGAATATTCATCTGCAGTTCAGCTTCACGTAGTCGACTCAATACTAGTTTGACGTGATCTCTATGTTTCTTTCTCATTTTGCTATAGATGAGAATGTCATCTAGATAAACTTGACAAAAGTCGTTCAGAAAGTCTCATAAAACATCATTCATATATTGCTGAAAGAAGATCAATTTATTAGTCAGTTCGAAGAATAGCATCTTATATTTATATGCTTCTAAAGCAGTGATAAAAGTGATGTAATTCTCGTTATCAAGATGCATTTGAAGTTTTTTGAACGCTGATATGATATTCAATCTCGTCAGATGCTTGCAACTCACTATCTTTTCAATGATCTCATCTATTAGCGATAGAGAATATTTATTTCTTTTGAAAATGACATTTAGCTTTCAATAGTTCATGCAGAATTGAAGATCTTCATTTGCTTTGAGAGCGAATAGAACGAAGAAGAAATAGAGAGTCTGACTAGAAGTGATGAATTTCTTCGACAGATTCTCGTTTAAGTACTTCTTTATCTTCAGAAGTTTAACAGAGAACATTCAATAAACTTAACAGTGAGAAAGCGTTGAATCACTGATGAGCTCGATTTTATGATCGTAGAAGCAATGAGAAGACAGTTTATTTGATTGAGTTTGATCAAAAACATCTAGAAACTCATGATATTTCAATGTCAGCTTTGCTTTAACATCTTTCAAATTCTGAGTCATTTCATTGATTGAAGAGATGTTTAAAGCATTCAAATTGCACTGAGTATTGTACGCGATTTCTCTATCAATATCAGTCATGAATAGAGCAAAGACTTCAGTCTGATTCTTCTTTGAATGATTCAACAATGTTTTGAACGAAGCTGCATTTATGCTTCAAATCGAGAATGACTCTTTCTGAGCAGTGATTGAAACGAGTTATTTGAGCATCATAGAGATCTTAGTCTGAGTGATTGAAGAAGATGAAGTTGATCGCGATCAACTTAAGTGCTTTGAATTGAGAAGAATCGAAAAAATTGAAATAGAAGTATTCAATTGATTTGAAAAAACAATGACGTCGTTTCGCATATTCAATAATATTTCGATTTTATTCATTCAGAGCTTACTCAATATGACTTCATGATGATTGATATCAGCTATCAACATTAATACAGTCAATTTCTTATGACTTTCAATGATGAGATTGAGTAGAATTTTATGAGTGATGATCTTCTTAAATATCTTCTCATCATAATCTCTTATTAACTTCTCTTTTGTCAGAGATATAGATTGAATTTCTAGTTTCTCACATACTCTATTGACTAAATTAGCGTGTATGAGCGTATGAGCGACTGAATCACTGTTTATTAGCGAACGAAGATTGAAGAATTGATTCTGCGAAATGAGATGAGCATTAATTAGAAATGACTTTTCAAAGTAATTTTCTTCTGATAGAATTTCGTCTAGTTTGCACAAAGATATAATTTCTATCTTTTTAATAACTTTTGAAGAAATGACTAGTTTTTTGAATTGAAATTTGAATTGAAATTGAATTCAAAACAATCATATTCATTGTTCACTGCATTGATTCTGATAAGTCGATCAGAGCATTCTCTAAAGTTATGATCTGATTTATGACATATGAAACAGGTTTCAACTAAAACGTCTGCTTCTTTGACGCTAGTTAAAATCGCGTCACGCGACTTTAGATGATCAGATTTTGAATGATTGACTGATTCAGTAACAACAACTTTATGAAAGATGATCTTTGACAGATCATTGATGTGTTTGATGAGATTGACTTTGTTCTTGATTTCTCAAATGACTCGCTGATCATTATTCAAATGAATCAGGTAGAAATGAATTTCTTTGAGAGAATCAGATTGAACTAATTGATCTATTCAAATGAATCGAAGACGAGAGTTTATTTTATCTTTCAGATCAATGATCAGTTGCTTTTCGTGATACTTCAGATAGAAAGATAATCATTGAAACTGAGTGTAAAACTTGCTGAACTTCTTTGATTCTTGAATTAAGTTGTAGTATTTTCTACGAAAGTTGACTTTCTTATCTGAATCATTGAATAACTCAGCTAGTTCTTTCAAAAGATCATTGACAATCTTATAGAAATTGACACAGTCACGTTCGCGTCTAAATTGAGCGACATCAGCTGCGTCATCAAATAATCTGAAATGTACATAGCTCAGTTTGACTCGTTCATTTGAAAAGAGATTAATGTTGATCTCTAGTTTATTCTGAATTTTGTCGTATCAGTTTTTTCAAGTAGAATTCTTTTCATCAGTAAATCAGAAAGAATCAGATATTTTCTGAAATTTAGAATGCTCAGAGTAGATGAAATCAGAAGAAGTGATTTCTTTAGTTTGAAGTCTAATCTTCAACTCTTTGATTTTGTTGTCTCGTTGTTTACTCAGCTCGTTGAGTTGATCTGTTTCTCTGTTGAGAATCATGCATCGAGTCTTTCAGTTTTCGATAGAAACAGAGAGTATTACTGTTTCAGTGAATGACTTGTCGTCTTCATTGATAAATGATTCAGCACTAGAGAGTTTCAATGAATCAGTCTCAGAGATTTGAGAAAAGCGACTTTGAAATTCTTTGAAACATTCTTTGATAAATGAACGTTTTGACATGATGAAATTTGAAGAAAGAACAAGATCAAGCAAATGATGATGCTCGACAGTATTAATGAAGACATATGATCAAGTGTTTAATCTTCAGGAAAAAATGTTGTTGATTAGAAGAATATTTTTGATTTGTGAGTTTTTTGAATGATTCTCAAGCAATTCACGAAGATTCTTTATCATCAATTCTCTTAATCGAGTTGAACAGCTTATTTTCACTCGTCTGTTTCACAAGAATGAATTGATTCTCTTGATTGAGTGAACTTTGCGTACTTAGTGAGTAATAAGTTGTTTAGCGATTCAAACAGTCTTGTCGTTGATTCTATCAAACTCTTTAGTGTTGTTCAGTCTTTCAATTGCGTCAATCATCAGATAAACGAATTTCTTTAGACTCGTTCTGTCTGTACGAGTATGTTGAATGAGTAATGAGATCAGTATTGTGTGATTAACGAATTCTTAATATAATGTCAGAATCGTGTCTAGATGAGTCAATCAGCGAAAGTCAGAGTTGAATAGTGCTTGATCTTTAAAGATAGCTATAACTGAATATTAAGAATACAGAAGAAAATGAGTACAAGAGCTTCTATTTAAGTAATATTCAGAGACTGTGCTAAGCTCAAAGAAGATGTGTTTGTGACACAAGTAGAATGTGATGTAGAAATAAAAATGATGTTGAACAAAAAGATGTTGATGAAAGAAAATAAAGACTGAGTCAGATCTGAGCTAAAAACATTGACTAGCTTTATTCAGTCTTGATACGCTTGTAACACGCTATCGAGATTGAATACAGTACAAAGTCAAATGAACAGATCTAAATAAAGACGACAAATGATACTATGTCAATAAAGAAAAATTCGATAACTCAAAGAAAGTTTTGAATGAATTTCATAAGCTATATTCAAACAAATCGCGCTAAATATCGAAATAACTATCAACAAAAGTGAGTAAAGAAACTACATTCATGCAAACATGAATTTTTAAAGAGAGAAATAATGTTACAAGTGTATCAAGACTGAACAAGACTGAAGCTTTAATCAATTTGCAGTGAACGCTAGCGAGTTTTCTGCGTAATGATTAGAACTAATCAGCGAGCTAGTCAGATATGACTCAAATATGACTCAGATATGACTCAACATTCTTTTTCTTTCTCAACACTCTTTTCTTTTATCAACATCTTGTTCATTTACATCATATTCTTCTTGTGTCACAAACACATTTCTTTCGAGTCTAGCACAGTCTCTGAACATTACATAAATAGAAGCTTTTGTATCAATCTTCTTCTGTATTCTTAATATTCAGTTATAGCTATCTTTAAAGATCAAGCACTATTCAACTCTGACTTTTGTTGATTGACTCATCTAGACACGATTCTAATACTTACTATCTTCGTTCATACAAGATCTGAACATGCACTTCTCGCTCATTCTGAACGAGACGTTGATTTCATATGAAGAATGATTTCTTTAAATCAGATGAGAATGCACAGATCTTCGTACATCAACGCTGTTCTGATTCAATCTCGTGAACAAGTTGCTCTCATAACTTGTACACAATATGCATGATCAAATGATCTTCGATCTTTCTTGAAGTGTCGCTTCATTTCAGAGCACTTTGAGAGAGTCTGCGTCAATTGCAAATGACGAAATCATGCAGCATGATGCAATCTTCTTGAGACTGAAGATGACAAAAGCGAAAATGAATGAGACAAAAATCATCGTTCTCGCTCACTTGAGAGAGAAGATGATCATACGAAGCGAAGAAGATTGAGAGAGCTCAAGCTGAGAAAGCGAAGACTGTTGAGAACAAAAGATGTCTTCAATCTCATTGTGCTGAATTAATGATATGTACGAAATACATTTCTTTTTCTGTTTGTAAACGTTTGTTTTTTCAGCACATCTTGAAGCACAGTCATGTATCTTGAGTCAGCAGTCTGCATCTCTACGCGATGCTCAAGATCAGTACTTCGTACGAAGAAAGAAGCTATCATGACTGCTTTCTAGTATGAGAAAAGCGAAGACAGACTTTTTTATTTACACTTTGTACATAATGTTAGTCTGAATCTTGTTGTACGAAGTAGAGTTAACAGACAGCACTCAATCAACTCTTTTTGTTGTCACAGCTTATGCAAACTGACTATTGATCTTCTTCATACGATGCAAATGAAATCAAGATAACTATTCAGTGAGTCAGAAAAAAGTGAGAAACAGCTCAAGATCAGTACTTCGTATGAAGAGAAAAGCTTTCATGACTGCTCATACAAGAAAAGCGAAGACAGACTGTCTTTTATTTACACTTTGTATATAACATTAGTTTAAATCTTGTCATATGAAGTAGAGTTAACAGACAGTACTCAATCAACTTTTCTTGTTGAGTCAGCTTCACAGCTTATGCAAACTGACTTTCAATCTTCTTTGTATGAGCTTCAATTCTTTTACAACAGCATCAGAGAATTAATTCAATTGTGTTCATTAATGTATTTCATCAATGATGACTTTTCTTCGATCGAAGAAGATTTTTTTCTGTTAAGAAAGTCATCATTTAGCTTCATACGTTGTCTTCAAAGTTTGAATGACAAAGACAGAGTCTCAGTCAAGCATTCACTTTCATTAGAGATCTGAAATCATGCTCACAGTTCAACATATGTGATGCTCAGAAAACATGACATCAAAGTTCAGCAATGATGAAGCTTAAGAAGCTTGAGCATCAGAAATGTCTTCATACGAAGCAGCTTTCAATCTCTGAAGATCATTCAGACTTGAGTCAACTTCATATGAAGACTGTGATGACAGTTAAGAAGAAGCAACGTTGAAGTCGAAGTTGTTCTCATACAAAGATCGTAGCATGAGCTGAGAGAAAGCAACGATGTCGCTCGAGAAAGCAGCAGAGTCATGCAGAGTAATGAAAAACTTTTCTGCAAAAAAGTTCTTCATATGATCATGCAATGACTTTAGTATCTGATGATTGCAAGAATCATGATGCTGTATACTTTGTACAATGTTCTTTGAAGTCATACTGATTCAATTGATAATATCTGATACAATGCTTCGTATACAAAGCTCATTCAACTTCTCAACATTGAGCAAAGAGAGCTTTACTTCGTTCGCAAACGTCAGATAATCATCTTGTACGAAGAGAGAATCTTTTCACAAGAAATGAGCAGAAAATTCTTGATGATAAATAATTGAATTCTGCAAGATCACTATGCGAAGCTTCTTCAACAAACGCAGAAAATCTTGAGCAGTCATGTCAAATCAATCTTTCTTGACAGTATCAAGCAATAATTCATTGAGCAAAGATTTATCATTCTTGTACGAAGCATTGCTTGAAAGATCGCTGAATCACGTCAGTCAATGATCAATTCATAATCAGAGTACTCATATAAGAGACAATGAAGACTCAACTTTGACTCAAGACAAAAAAAAATCTTCAGAGATTGATTTGAAGTCTGTCATTACTCATACGAACTTCAGAGAAAGATGAGTCAAATAACTTGTGAACAGAGCATCTGTATTTCATTGTTTGACACGACGTATCTGAGATTTTGATGCATCACTCAACTTGTCTGCTCATGCTTCTGCATCACGATCATGAGTCTTCTTGAGACTGAAAATGCTGACGATGTCAAACATCTTGTTAATTCATTCTAGTTGAACTTCATATGACATAAACGAAGTCAACTTGCTTTCTTGAAGCAAATGAAGATCATATCATTGCTGTCATCTTTGAAAACATGAAATCTGCTCTCGTACGATGTTTCAACGATAGAAGAGATAAAAAGCAAGCTGCAAGATGATGCACAGCAATGAATTCTTATATTGTATGACTGCTTCGTATTCAATTCATTCAGTTTGATTCATTTTTTCATTGTTCAAGATGCAAACGTGCGTTGTACAAGAAATGAGACTTTCGTTCTTCAAGTTCAAAGAAAACAAATCAGTCAACTGCAGATGATGATGATTTTCTTCATGCATCAACATCATATGACTCATCAAAAAATCAAGCGTTGTACAATGAGTGAATTTCACAGTTTGAGTCGTGACTCGTTTCTGAGAGAGCTCATGAGTTCAACAGCTTCGTACAACATCAATCATTTGTCGTTGCTCATATTCATTCAGCAGAGTATTGATATCATGATCGAGATATTGAGCTTTTCTTCTTGCATGCTTCTTCTTCATACGATCTTTCAAAAGAGCTTTCACCTTGACTTCTCATGAATGAGAAGACGTAGCATGATCGAAAGATTGCTGATAATTGTACAAAGAAATGATAGCAGAAACATAACTGTCAACTGAATCAAATCTCAACGTCTGCTGCACTTTCTTTCTCGTAGCAGTTGTACGAGACTGCTTGTAATGACTTGTACGAAGTTCTTGCGATAGAACTTTCTTGTTCAAAAACATGACGAGTTTATCTTTCATCACTATTTGATCATTCACGAACTTGTGTCTCGCACAGAATCTCTACTTCACTCAGTGCATGTTGTACAAAGACGTTGAAGAAGATCTTACTCGTCATTTCTTCTGCTTTGACTCGTAGTTTCTGATCGTATTGATCGAAGCGTTCGTACGTTTCAAGGCCAACGCAGCCTGTTCATGTTGATACAATTCGGCTGCGACATTCACCTCATTGAAAGCGTTCATCGTCGAGAACGTCATTGTCAGAGTCGCTGTACACTGCAGTACTGCACGCAGAATTAATTCAGGTGTGACAGACTTCGTACGAATAGATTGTTGAAGAAAATCAGAAGCAGCGAGCGCAAAATGAAACAATAACTGAATAAATAACTGAGGTGGGGCAAGCCTCCGAATATGTTGCATATTATCGGGAGAAGAACCCTGTTGACATGCAACATGTTGGGGGCTTGGCAATAACTCGAAATAACTGAAGACGTCGACATGTAGTAAAAAGGGGCGTCAATGTAGTAAAAAGGGGTGTATGTTTAGTGGTAACCTAAATTAAAGTGTCTACTTTCTGAACACTGCATTGAACATTTGTGTTGCAGATCCCAATTCGATGGCAGCTACCGACGATACTCGACGATTTGCCCATGCAGAAAGTTCAAGTGATGTGAACGCGCAATGGCCAAGTTTGAAAGAGTACACAAAGGCGCACTCGGCATCGTGCAATGACTGCGACTGGCTTAATGCAATCGTGTCTTCAGATGCGATTTCTGCGGGCAAAATCAGTCCAATATATTTGCTAAGGGTGTATTACAAAGAGACAGGCGCTGCATCGACTACTACCACTAAAGACTTCGGGATTGGATCACTCGCACTACTGAATCTGCAGAAAATTCTTGCCTCGAAATATATACGTGCGGTGATATTGTGTCACAGAGACAGCTCTCAAGTGGATCCGAATGTCCTTGATCTCTTGTGGACTAAATTAAAGCTCGAGGTGTCATTTATGCGACACCACTTCGACTACAAGGAGTTCAGCGACGAACCGGGCTGTCCAGGAGTGATTCGCAATCGTATTAAAGAGGAGTACGGTCTGAATGAAGACCACTGGACTTTCGGCGGCCGGTGGAACCCTATTCGACTCCCGTCAGAAACGCGCGCCTCCATACTCCGTTTGAGCGTGGGCTTGGAATGCTTGTCTGTCTGCTGCAGAGGTGGTATTGGTGAGCCTGGTTTCTACTAGATTTCCAGCGACGTCGGAGGACTAACCGCAGAAATAGTCATCGCACTCATCCGGTCAAAAGCTGTATACCAGCAACCTCTGTCGCCATGGGAGCTTCATGCTGGGCTTGAGAGACCCTCATATCCTTGTGCCGTCGACCTTTTCGCTGCCACCGCCGATATTTCCTCTACAAATCATGAATTTCCTAGTGACCCATCCGAATTTTTATGCGGTATCGTGCACTTCTACGTCCGTCTTTTGGTCCTAAGATGTTATGAGGATTATAGCTTACGACACGATACGCAACCAATCAAATTGAACGAGAGCGACCGAGTCGCTTCCAAAGGTCATCCACATATAATAACTATGCATCATCGGCGACTCGGATTGGTCAAATTGAAGCAAGATTTGTTCGCATATCTCGGACCGCTTGCTCCTGAGCATAAGTCAGTCATGGTCCCCAAGGACTCAGATTCGGCTGATGATCCATATCGGCGGAAGCTTCGAAGTCACTTGACCGATATTGAAATGCTCTTGTCGTTATATGATAATACCATGAGAATATACGAGTGGCACCTTCACGAAATCGATTCGGATTACAAGGCTGAGCTGGCGTCAGAGCAATTGGAAGAGGCCAAAGAGTCAAAGGCTACGGCAGTCAGTCTTAGCAGACTCTCTAACCTGGCTTTCTTATACCTCCCCATCAATTTTGTTTGTGCCATGCTGGGCATGAATCTAGCAATCTTCGGACAAGGGACAGTGCCCGTGTGGGTATTTCTCATATTGGTTATATCCTTCGGTTTCCTGACGTACCTGCCCATCTACCTACCTCTAATTGATGAACGAAGAGTTCGACTCTACAGGCTTGCGTACTACCTTGCATGGCGCTCTGTTTCTGCTGGATTCTGGTTTCTTGCCTTCTCTTTGACCCACAATCATCACCAGAATTTCGAAGTAATTAACTCTGGTCTTGCTCAAGTATTTTTGGGATATGCCGGTCCAAGGACCAAAGGATGGATGGATGAAAGGCCCGATGGTCTCTTTGAAAAGGCCACCTGGGGCAGCAAAGCCTTTTGGAAGGAGAAAGTGAAGAAGATTTTCGGTGCTGTCGAAGAATTAAAATCCAGCAATGAAACTACCGGACTGACCGTTTGATCTGACGGATAAGACTTTGCCTTCGGTTCTTCTAGGTGAAATATATTTTACCTACCATGAAACTGGTGATAACGCGGCCGTCCAAACTTGTCCCAGATAAACCTCAGGCAAATAACCAAACAGTACTAATGCAGCCTATGCTGTGCTCTCTTACAGTAAGGTGGAATAGCGTGATAAAGCGCCGAAAACAAGAAAGCGCCCACGGCTGGTCTGGAAAAATAAATCCATTCATCTGCGATACTTATCCAAGCAGGGGGAGCAGAGGGAAGCAACGAGGGAGCTGAGGGGAGTATAGAGGGAGCCTGGGGGAGCACAGAGGGAGCCTGGGGGAGCACAGAGGGAGCCTGGGGGAGCACAGAGGGAGGATATAGACGAAACCGGCGTTAGCGAGCGAGCAGATCAGCGGCGCTGCGTCAGCAGGAGGTCACGTGTTGTTTTTAGCTCGTGGATTACTATATATATATATATATATAATGCTAAACCCCCCCTGCGGCTAGATTCCCAAAAAACTAATGAAGAAACCCCCCCTTTTTTAAATCCTATCACTATCTATAACGATCGAAGACCGGTCGGGTATCATGCGGAGCGAGTGTCATAAACCAAAGCGCTGGAAAGAAAAAAAATTTACGATCTCTTAGAGACTTTACACATAATATCACCGCTTCTCCTCCAGCACATCTTCCCTCGAACTATCCCCGTCTCCGCCTGATTCTTCGGTTTCGTCTTCCGTCTCTCCCTCCCGCTCCTCCTCACTTCTCCCCCTCCCCGCATGCGCATCCCGTCCAAGATCCACCCCGACCGCCGGACTCCCCGCCATCGGCGTATTATTCAGACTCCCATAATGCACCACCAGCGGCGTCTGGCCCCTCTCCTTTTCCAGCAAACGATGCGGATACGGACTCAGGTCTTTGCTGCTGGTCGAGAACGTGCTCACGACGGGTGGCCGGTTCTCCTTCGTATCGGATCTACTGCCGTTGCTGCTGTGGGCCGAGTGACCTGGTTTGGGATCGCGTTGCGTAGGCGTGTTGGCCGAGTCTGGAGGGTTGGGTGAAAGGGGGATGGGCGAGTTGCGGTCTTCGTTGTTGGTGGGATCTTCGCCGCTGAGCGACGTCCAGCCGCCTTCGATGTCGCGGAGGAGACGGACGTATTCTTCCGGTACGAGGCCTGACTCGCCCGTCTTTGGGTCTTCGGCTACCAGCCAGCCCTGGCCATGGCGATACGAGACCCATATGACTTGACCCTCGACAAGGGGCAATTCGTTTTCGTTCTCGCGCTCAAAGTCGAAGAGGGCGACGGCTTTGCCGTGCATTTCTTCATCCGGCGAGGCAATAGTGAACTGGTAGTCCTTTGAATAGCGGGAGTCGTTGCCATTTTCTGGTTGTAGCAAGGAATCGTCATCCGAGTCTGTAATCTCGTCTTGCCTGTACGATCGATTTGGTAATGTTGCGAAGTGGGAGTCTCTTTGGCCTGCAATACCATACGTGCTAGGAGCTAGTAAGGATTGCCGCGCTTGATCTGGGGGATAGGTCACCAGGTCTCCCTCCGTTTCGTCGCCCTCCCCGATGTGGTACATGCGGATACCGTTGGCAAAATAGCTTCGTTCATTGAAATCATATTCTCCCTCTTCTTCGCCATGTCTCGAATTCCGACTTTTGCCTTTGGTCTGACCTCCGGCTATTGCCGCAGATGTCGACTTGTGCTTTTTGTGCCTTGAGCTTACGACCACCGGACTATGCAGATCCTCGTCCTCACTATAAGGTGGTCCATCCCCATAGGCTGTCTGCGGAAGGTGCTGAGTTGCGAAGAAGCCATCACCCCCCCATGGCCCTGCCGACCATTGCGGATCTGCACCATCCCAAGTACTATTTGAAGGATCTGATAGCCTGCGCGGAGCTTCACTGGCGGGGGTTGACACTGCTGATGTTTCCGGAGGAGGGCCATAATGATTAGGATGTATTATAGGATATGCAAAATCTCGGACCAGGGCATATGGTAGACTTGAATGGAACGTAGGAAAAGCATGTGAGGGTGGGCGCGACCGGTTCTGCGAATTATTCGAAGTCGTCGAGTAGGACGACATTCGATTCCTAGCATAAGAGGGTGGGCGTTGTAAAGTGGTCCTTTTTGACGAGGTGTTGGTATTGATAGAAGGTAATGATGATAAACTCGGATTAGGCGGTGGAGATTGAGTATTATGTGGAGATTTATTGGGGGTCGGCGAGGATGACAGCACAGCCGTCATGATGCCAGCCTTGATATCCTGATTACCCAACTTTTGTCTCCCTCTGTGTATGCCAGACCTGTCCGGCGGCTTAGCTTCCACAAAAGTCCCTTTTGGAGAGCTGCGATGCCCAGAATCACAGCGCTGTTAAAGCGTGGTACCTCAACGAAAACACCGAGTCTAGAAAGAGAAAGCGTTAGCAGTGAGCAGTGAGCACCTTGTAGCGACTGCGCCTCTCGGCGGCGCAAATGCAGATTCCGTGCGATTCGTGCAGCTTCCAGCCGTAAGAAAGCCTTCTTGAGGGTGTGCTGACCGTCAGATGATACTTACTACTGCCTTAGATGGGCCCCAAGACCATCCACCCCAAGGCCCGCCGAGGTCGCCACTGGGCCAAAAGCAACAGACAGTTCTCTGGAATGAGACCTCGCTTGGTATGAAAAGCTTCCAGAAGTTTGGAAGCTGCAAAAGGAGAATCAGATAAAGAATCCCGTGATAATGGGTGGACCGTTCAGGTCGGTTGAGCCGAACGGCCGGCGCTTCGACTTGCTCGAGTAAATGGGCGGGTTCGGCCAGGTGTGTTTCAGATGCCGATAGAGGATTGATAATGCTACGTCTCAGTACTTAATGGGGTGGCACAGCGGCGGTTCCAGCGAACTCGTTGATGGATGGGGAGTGTTTTGTTTTGTTTTGTTGATTAAATTATTTATTGTTGTGGTGTACGTGGGTGGAGATGTAAGGGTCAGAGGTTGTTTACCTTATGAAGCCCGCTGGGGTATTCCACAAAGCATTCTCTTTCTCAGCGTGGCCAGAACGAGGTTGTCTATATAATTCCTATCCGGCTGGTGACTCCTTTCAATGTACAACAAAGGTATTGTCTCCTTCTCCAGCATTCACTAGGGTAAACAGTGTGAAAAGGCCATCTTGCGCTCTTCTTTATGATGTTCGATCTGGTGCGTTGCCGTTTAAAAATAGATGGTCCAGATCACGCAAACGTGTTTCAGATGTGTGCTTGACCGCTTATGGAAAGCGCCCTGTTAGCTTCTCACTAGAATAGTGGAAGAATGCAGAACACCGATCACGTGTGTATTTCAATAACCGAATAATGCAAACCCAAGGTACAACTCATCAACTCTCTTCATAAGTCACCTTTGGATTTGGTCTCATAGGTAGTCAGTGAAGATAGATGGTTCTGATGTGAGTCGCAAGAAACTGCAGTCCTACCCCTATTCCAATGATGAATTCTATTTATTGGAGCTGTCCTATCCTTCGAGAATGAGGATATTCATATTACATACGCAACTTTCTGATGCCAATTGGATCTTCGTGAAGCTCAGATGTCGGATACTTATCCTCGATGCTAATCCCTAGTCTTCCTAGAAATACATGACCACCATGTCAGTCTTGAGGTGACCCAGATACAACCAGGCGTCGTCACCTTTGAAAACACCCTTCTCCGACCACATCTCTGCCCCGGCCATGGCAACAGATCCTCGACTAGCACGTGCAACATCTCGCACTGCGACCCCTCTGCAACCTCCTCCACCGCCACCTCCGTCAGAACCCATACCTCAACAAAACTCCATTCCGCAATACGACGGCGCCGATGACACACAAGAAACCCCCCGCAACGACCCCGGCGGATTCAAACTCAAGTTCTGCACCGTCTGCGCCAGCAACCAAAATCGCTCGATGGAAGCTCACCTGCGCCTCTCCCTCGCCTCATACCCTGTCATCTCCTTCGGCACCGGCTCCCTCGTCCGGCTGCCCGGCCCCAGCATCCATCAACCAAACGTATATCCCTTCAATACGACTTCCTACGATTCCATGCATAGTGACCTCGTCTCGAAGAACCCGACGCTGTATCGTCAGAATGGCGTGCTTAACATGATTGAAAGGAATAGGAGCGTAAAGTGGGGCCCGGAGAGATGGCAGGATTGGCCGATTGGGAAACCGAGACTGGAGCATAACCAAGACAGGGGGGCAGGGGGGGTTGAGGGAGGGGTGGTAGACGTGGTATTTACATGCGAGGAAAGGTGTTGGGATGCCGTGGTCGATAATCTCTTGGAGAGGGAGGGGAGGCTAAACAGACCGGTGCATGTCATTAATGTGGATATAAAAGATAACCACGAAGAAGCATTGGTAGGTGGGAAAGCAATCTTGGAACTAGCCGACAATTTGAATGCAGCGGCTAGGGAAGAGAGGGGAGATCGCGGGTGGAAGCAAGATGCGGACGGAGAGAGGAGCTTCGATAAGAGGGTGCCCGATATCCTGGCGGATTGGCAGGAGAGGTGGCCGCATTTGCCGGCATTGTGGACGTTGGGCTGGTTTTGAGGATATATCGGAGTACAGTGAGATAAGATACCCCAAAAAGGCGTTTTCCTGTCGCCCTAGCTTTTTCGTATGGCTACTCTCTACTTGATTCCTCTTGCGCTATTTCTTCACGCAGTCGCTAATGCTGGACACGCAATATACTTCTACAAAGTGTGAATGTCTGTCGTATTCACAGATGTACCACGAGTCAACTTGCTTTTCCCCTAAGACTACCAATCATGGAACAACGTCAAATACCCATGAGTCTTTCATGTCACCGAATACAGAACAAACGAAACTTTCTTCATTCCTCATTTCCCACCTTTCATTTGCAGCCATCTACCTCTCACAATCTCTCATAATCCAACAACCAAATCATCCTCCATATCCACAAACACACCAAAGAATGCCCTGCATACCCTACGTCCACGGCGGCATCTCTCCTCCCCCCTCCACTCCTCCCTCCAAAAAACCCCCATCCAACCCCACCGACTCTCCCCCAAAAATCCCCGAAGCCACGCACGACGCCAAAGGCACATCTGCCGACTACGTCAAAGACAGGTCCCGCCACACAGCATCCGGCCCCTTCAATGCAAACCTTACCACTCCCCACGTCAAATACAGCTGGAACCACACCCAACACACCTCTGCCTACGAGACGCCACAGCCAGAGGGGGCATACGCCTCCTTTCCGGAGCCGGAAACTTGGTACTCGGCTGAGGAATATTTAGGGGACAGTAGTAAAGGCAAAGAGGGAAGGGAGCTGAAGAGTGGGAGTGGGGATGCTGATGGGGGAGGGGGAGGGGAAAGTAGTGAAGAGGACACGGATGAAGGAGAGGAGGTGGGGAGTAAATGGGTGCCGATTACGGGGAGCAGGGATCCGAGGTATATTGAAAAAGCCTAGTAGGGAAGTTGGGAACGTGGTGGAGAGCTTTGGGGGATGGACTGGTGGGTGAGATGGATGAGTCTGGGGATCGGGGGGGGTGAGATGTCTTGGAAATTCACATCTTTCATATCTCCATCGGAAGATTCATCCAGAACTAAACCAACAAACCCAACAAAAACCCGTGAACCTGCCCCGCGCACTCACTCCCACAAGTCCACAAAATCAATCATAGCGAGAGTCATGCAATAGATAGATAAGCTTATGTATGGGCTCTGATGTTTCAAACAACGTTAGTAGAAACCAGAAGTATGGCTATTTTGTAAAGGAAAAATGTTGGAGCTGTGAATGCTTGGAGATAGACTTGTGGGATGTCTTTTGAGGAGTTCGGGATGTTGGAAATGAATGAATTTGGAACATTCAGATCTCCAAGTAATCAAGATGAGAGAGATTCGTTACGGATGCTCAAATTCCCCCCAAAAAAAAACCTTATGATAGATCCATGGTGTTAAGTAGGAATGAAATAAACATCACGGCTTTGCGGAGATGCGTGACTGGGGAGATGTAGGGACATGGATGGAGGAGAAGAAGGGGGGATATAAGGTCTCGAGAATTCCGGCTTGTATTTCAGTACAAGATCAAACAATTGGCTTTCTGGTATAAACTCTTTCTGGTAAAGAGCCCCACATCATAAACACAGTTGTATCCCAACATCCACCTCACCACTTCCTCAACATCCACACACCTCCCCACCACCACAACATCTTAACCCTATCAATCATTCCACCACCACAATGTCCCACCACGTTACCTTCCCCTCCTCCCTCCCCACAGGTCCCCATCATCCCCCTCAACCGTCCACCCACCACATCTCCTGCACCACAGATCTCAACTCCTCCCAACACGTCTCCCTCGACGTCTCATCCCCCAGCCACATCACCTCCTTCTCCGACATCCCGCACGTCCCGCTACCGCGCTGTCCCACGCGGATTCTTGAGAGTGCCCCTCCTGGCCACGTGCCTGAGAAAGCGGCGCCTGCGATCAGCACTGCCGGGGAGACGCATAAGGGGCATCGTGCTTCGAAGTTTCACGAGGGGAGTTTGAGCACGCCGATTGATGCGACGGGTAGGGAAGGGTATGCGCCGCCGCGCGAGGTGCAGCCGGCTGCGATTTTGAAAGATGAGGGCGTATGGGGGAAGGTGAAGGGGAAGTTTGGGGGGAGAAAACATTGAAGGAGGGAGAGGAGGGGCGGTGTTGGAGGGGATGTTGTGGGTGGGAGATGCGGGAGGGGATATAAGGAGGGTTTAAGGGAAATGATGAGTTTGTACGTTAAGGAAGGGAAGTCGAGCGGGAAGGAAAAGAGGCAAGGAGTAATGTGGAAATTGGCATTTTGTGCGGAGTTGATTGTTAAGTGGGCTATATGGAGGGAATGGAAATTTGTAACAGATGTAGGTAGAGAGGTGTCAATATCATAACAGGATATCTTCCCTTCCAAGAAGAGGTTTCAGACCAGCTGCGTGTCGATAAAAAAACATGAAAACTTGTGAATCAAGACTAGGGGGAGGGATGAATAAGGACTCACCGTGGCTCTCACTGCCCCCTTCTCGTTTCCAGATATTCCTTATCGTCAACAACATCCAACACAATACCTTCCAGATTATTTCAAGCCATATCCTCCATCCTCATCTCGCCAGAGACATTACCTATAAAATCGCCTTCTCTTCCACTCCTACCACCGCTCCTATCTATCCAAGCGCTACCAAGTCGCTCATGTTTCAGTCCAATCCCTTCGACGAAACCTCGCCTCTTCTTTCGGGAAAGGTCCCGTCGCGGTCAGAAAAGATACCCATGTCGCCCTCCTCTGACAAGACCCCCGCCTCGCCTTTCTCAGACCAAAAGCCCACGAACTCTCTTTCAATCGAAAAATCACAATACCAGCCCCCTTCAGAAACTCATCCCGCCTTCGCCACTATCACGGATGTATCTTCTGATAGCCCTCCAGCGTACACGACGCACGAGGAGTTATTCAACACGGAAAACTCTCAAGCGAAAGAGAAGGGGCAGATGTGGAAAGAATTTTCCAAGCTTGATGCGGGAAAGCAAGGTAGCGGTGGTTACTTTGTAGGTGTCGGAGGAGCGGGGAATTACAAGAGGAATTAATCCTCGACTAGGGAGCTGGACGTTCGACGATGAGAGTGTTATACGATAGCAAAATGATTAGGCAGACATTACAAACCTACGTTTGAAGAAGATTCAAGTCGATTTTATATGATGACTTTAGGCAAACCTACCGCTGCCAACTTTGTAGCAGCAGAGTGTTCATGAAATGAACATACAATTTTGAAGGGGCCGGCGATACAAGTCTTCCAATAGAAGGCATTCCACTTTGTCCATCTGAAGGAGTATCAAATCCGGAGACTGAGGTTTCGTATTGAGCTAAGCAATAACACGAATTGGAAATAGCGAGACCTCATCATTACTAAAACTTCGAGAGTACTCGATGACTGTCATAGAACACTGTGTGGCTCAGTCCTTGTAATACGTTCCAGTAGGATATTTCGTTGAAGTGGTGGAGCGCCTGCAGCGCTTACAAAATCCTAAGTTCAGTTTCGACATGGTTGAAGTCTTTCGTCGTACTTGTTCTTGGGGGAAGAACCCTTTCTGTATCCCAAACTTGACTTTGATATCTTACTGTAGGCCAGGTGAGGCCAGGTGAAGAGCTGGTAATAAGTAGTCCAGGGACGCGTGATTATCTAATTACCCCTGAGGAACCAGCGCGCAAGGGGCGGCGGTGTTTCACGACCCGCCTGTTCTTGAGCCTCAGGGGCCAGGGCCTTAACCAAATCTATGAAGAAACGTCTTGACACATTTCTTAAGCACGTCCATCCGCCAAGAGTTAATTTGCGCCATTCTGCTTAGCAGCAGCGAGTCAAACAAAGGGTTGAAGTAAACAAGATCCGGGGCAGTGCCACAGGATCAAGATCAATCATGGCACCATTCAGGAGACTTCTGTTCCTAACAAGCTTTACCGGTTTAATTAGTGCGCCCTTTCAACCCCCCCACCACCACCACCGCTTTTATCGTCAATCGAATAGGAGATATCTAACGCAACATTGCAGGTACCTTTGCCAATTTTGTCAGCGCAGACCCAGCCAAGTCGACCTTTGTCTCTGCAGGTGGAGACAAGAATTTTACCTTTTCG
>JAABUR0100003222.1_pt1 | contig 23186 bp, 18 predicted proteins | sample 5560091 | NCBI WGS metagenome assembly JAABUR01 (sample SAMN10711879, study PRJNA513375) | rock metagenome | isolation source: Antarctica rocks | place: Antarctica: Victoria Land, University Valley sud
ACTGCTCGAAGTTGAAGGGGAGCATGTTCCGGTTGGACCGGACCCTCGTGTAGCTGATCGTGCCGGTGCAGTCCCAGCAGGTGATGCCGTAGCCGTACTGCAGGTCGTGGATGCTGGAGTCGCTGATGGTGAAGCCGAGCGTGGAGTTGACCCCGACACCCGAGGCCCCGATCCGCGTGCCGTTGGCGTCGGTCCCGTCGATCTCGAGCCGGGTGACGGTCGTGGCGTTGCTCTTGTAGTTGTTCAGGCTGAAGGTCTCGCCGGGGTTGGCGGAGCTGTCGCCGGGAATGCCCTTGATCTTCACGTCGGTGACCTGGGCGTTGACGGCGCAGTAGATGTTGAGCCCGTTGTAGAGGTGCCCTTGGTTGGTGCCGAGCAGGCTGAAGTCGGACAGGATCGGGCTCCTGCCGACGCTCTGGTCGCTCGAGCCGGTTCGCACCAGCGTCAGCTGGTTCGTGCTGCCTGTCGACTGGGCAGGGACCAGACCGGCCTTGGTCGAGCTGTACGGCTGCATCTGGAAGACGGTCTGGCCCACTCCGGAGCCGCGCAGCCCCAGGACGTTGATCCAGAAGAGCGCGCCGTAGGAGTTGGAGTCGAAGTTCACGAACGGGAACGTCCCGGAAAGGAAGGACAGCTGGGAGGGGCTGGAGAGGCTGTTCGCCGTCGCCTCGACCGAGCCCTGGTACGCGAGCGACTCATACGGCGTGATCCCCGCCCCGCTGGCTCGGCTGCTCGGGGTCACCGTCGGGCTGTTGACCCCGCGTGCCTTGGCGGCGGCGGGCTCGGCCAGCAGGAGCGCGGCGAACGCCGCGCCGCCGATCGCCGTCCGTCTGGTGACGGTCTGTGCGGTGCGTTCCACGGGGTGGTCCTTCCAGGGGGGGAATGGGGAATGCGGGTGCGGGTGCTCAGCGACGTACGGGGTCGGTCCGTCTCGGTGACCCGGGAGACGACAGCGCCTCGGCCGTCGCTGCCGGGGTCGAGCCGCCCCGCGACGGTGCGGGTGAGCACGTCCGGGGCCGGGGGGCCGAGCGGCCCCGGCAGGGCGTGGCCGGGGGGGTACTGAGGCTCGGGCTACGAGGTTGAGGTGGCACTAGCAGTAGCCGAGCCATAGGAGCAGGAAGCGAGGCCGGCCGTCGCCCGGTACGGAGCAGGGCGGGAGCGCCGGGAAGGGCGCCTTCCAGACGCCATGAGGAGGAGGCCACACTGCACTGAGGGCCCATCGCGTTCGCCTCGGATCGGTTGCCGGTAGGAGATCACCCGGGTTGACCGATACCCCATACAATGTCCAGGCTGTGAACTATAACCACTTTGTCCCCTTCTGACCGCTTTGTCAACTTAGAGCACTTGGTGAGCACGCCGTGCGCGGCACAGTCCGGCCTCCGGCCCTCGGAACGGCGCCGCCCGGTCGACGGGTTGACCGCGCTGTTGGCCTGTCGTTACAGTTCGGCGAGTGAAATTCGCGTTCCGCAGTGTGAAAGTTCCACGTCGCGGCTGCGAGGGCGGACACCGGCGATGAGGCACCCCCTTGCCTACGACGTCAACCTGTCGATCCTCTTCACCGAGGTGCCACTGCTGCAGCGGCCAGCGGCGGCCGGTGCCGCCGGGTTCGACGCAGTGGAGTACTGGTGGCCCTTCCCCGAGGCAGTGCCCTCCGACCGCGACGCCGACGCCTTCGTCCGGGCGGTCCGCGACGCCGGCGTGCAGCTCGTCGGTCTGAACTTCTTCGCCGGGGACATGCCGGCCGGTGACCGCGGACTCGTCTCCTGGCAGGCCCGGTCGGCGGAGTTCCGCGACAACGTCGACGCGACGATCGGCATCGGGAAGCAGCTCGGCTGCACCGCGTTCAACGCCCTCTACGGCAACCGCGTCGCGGGTGAGGACCCCAAGGCCTCGGACGCGCTCGCTGTCGAGAACCTCGCCCTCGCAGGACGCGCCGCTGCCCGGATCGGTGGCACCGTGCTCGTCGAGCCGGTGAGCGGGTCCCCCACCTACCCGTTGAAGACCGCGGACGACGCGGTCGCCGTCGTCGACCGGGTCCGTGTCCAGACCGGGGTAACCAACCTGGGCCTGCTCTGCGACCTCTACCACCTCAGTGCCAACGGCGACGACCTTGACTGGGCGGTCGACCGCTACGCCGGGCAGGTGGCCCACGTCCAGATCGCCGACAGTCCTGGCCGCGGCGAGCCCGGCACCGGCTCGCTCGACCTCGACCGCTACCTGAGCGCGCTCGCGAACGGCGGCTACCGCGGCTGGGTCGGTCTGGAGTACAAGACCACCTCCACGACGACCGAGCAGGGTCTCGACGCCTGGCTGCCGCGAGACCGGCGCGGCGCAGGGACCCTGACCGAGCCATCCCGGGAGCAGACATGAGCAGCATCGCCTTCATCGGTCTGGGCATCATGGGCAGCCCGATGGCCGTCCACCTGGCCAGGGCGGGCCACCAGGTGACCGGCTACAACCGTTCGCCGGAGAAGGCCGGTCCGCTGGTCGAGGCCGGCGGCACGGCCGCCGAGTCGGTTGCCGACGCAGTCAAGGACGCCGACGTCATCGCGGTGATGGTGCCCGACTCCCCCGACGTCCGGGACGTCGTCGAGGGCCCCGGTGGCGTCTTCGACAGCGCGAAGGCCGGGGCGCTCATCATCGACTTCTCCTCGATCCGTCCCGACGTCACGGTCGAGCTCGCGGCTGCGGCGAAGGACAAGGGGTTCCGACTGCTCGACGCCCCGGTCTCAGGTGGCGAGGCAGGAGCCGTGAACGCCTCGCTGTCGATCATGGTCGGCGGCGACACCGCTGACTTCGAGGAGGCAAGGCCGATCCTCGACACCGTGGGCAAGACGGTGGTGCACGTCGGCCCGAGCGGCTCGGGCCAGACCGTCAAGGCCGCCAACCAGCTGATCGTCGCCGGCAACATCCAGCTGCTCGCGGAGGCGCTGGTCTTCCTCGAGGCCTACGGCGTCGACACCGCCGCGGCGCTCAAGGTCCTCGGCGGGGGCCTCGCCGGGTCGAAGGTGCTCGACCAGAAGGGGGAGAACATGCTGGCCCGCTCCTTCAAGCCGGGCTTCCGCGTCGAGCTGCACCACAAGGACCTCGGCATCGTCACCTCCGCCGCTCGTGAGGCGGGGGTCGTCATCCCCCTCGGCGCCCTCGTCGCCCAGCTGATGGCTGCCGCGAAGCAGGCCGGCGACGGCCATCTCGACCACTCAGTCCTGCTCCGCGGAGTCGAGCACCTCTCCGGCCGCGACTCCGGTCCCGCCCGGTCCTGACCCGTCCTGACCCGTCCTGAAGGAGCCCCAATGCCACGCATGCGCGCCGCTGACGCGGCCGTCCTCATCCTCGAGGCCGAGGGCGCCACGCAGGCGTTCGGCGTCCCCGGCGCGGCCATCAACCCCCTGTACTCCGCCATGAAGAAGCACGGGGGCATCAGGCACGTGCTGGCCCGTCACGTCGAGGGCGCCTCGCACATGGCCGAGGGGTTCACCCGGGCCCGCGCCGGCAACATCGGTGTGTGCATCGGGACCTCCGGCCCGGCAGGCACGGACATGGTCACCGGGCTCTACTCGGCGGCCGCCGACTCCATCCCCATCCTCTGCATCACCGGCCAGGCCCCGGTCGACCGCCTGCACAAGGAGGACTTCCAGGCGGTGGACATCGCCTCGGTGGTCAGGCCGCTGGTGAAGCTCGCGATGACGGTCATGGAGCCCGCGCAGGTGCCGGGGGCGTTCCAGCAGGCGTTCCACCTCATGCGGTCCGGCCGACCTGGCCCCGTGCTGCTCGACCTGCCCATCGACGTACAGCTGGCGGAGATCGAGTTCGACATCGACACCTACCAACCCCTCCCGGTCTACAAGCCCACGGCGACACAGGCACAGGCCACCAAGGTGCTCGACATGCTTGCTGGGGCCGAGCGACCGCTCATCGTCGCCGGCGGCGGCATCATCAACGCCGACGCGACGGAGCTGCTCGTCGAGTTCGCCGAGCTCGTCGGCGTGCCGGTCATCCCCACGCTGATGGGCTGGGGCGCCATCCCCGACGACCACCGGCTGATGGCCGGCATGGTGGGCCTGCAGACCTCCCACCGGTACGGCAACGCGACCTTCCTCGAGTCCGACTTCGTCCTCGGGATCGGCAACCGCTGGGCGAACCGGCATACCGGGGGCCTGGGTGTGTACCGGCAGGGGCGCACCTTCGTCCACGTCGACATCGAGCCGACCCAGATCGGGCGGGTGTTCCCGCCCGACTACAGCGTCGTCGCCGACGCCGCCTCGGCACTCACCGCGCTCATCGCGGTCGCCTCGGAGCGCAAGGAGTCGCTGCCCGACCGCAGCACCTGGGTCGACTCGTGCCTGCAGCGCAAGCGCAGCCTGCAGCGCAAGACGCACTTCGACGACGTGCCGATGAAGCCCCAGCGGGTGTACGAGGAGATGAACCGGGCGTTCGGTGCGGACGTGCGCTACGTGACGACGATCGGGCTGTCCCAGATCGCCGGTGGGCAGTTCCTCCACGTCTACCGCCCGCGCAACTGGATCAACTGCGGCCAGGCCGGGCCCCTCGGCTGGACCGCCCCAGCCGCCCTCGGGGTCCGGGCCGCGGACCCGAAGTCGACGATCGTCGCACTCAGCGGCGACTACGACTTCCAGTTCATGCTCGAGGAGCTCGCGGTCGGCGCACAGTTCAACCTGCCGTACATCCATGTCGTCGTGAACAACTCCTACCTGGGCCTGATCCGTCAGGCCCAGCGCAGCCTCGACATGGACTACTGCGTGGATCTCGCGTTCGAGAACATCAACTCACCCGAGCTGGGGGGCTACGGCGTCGACCACGTCAAGGTCGCCGAGGGGCTCGGCTGCCGGGCGATCCGGGTGCACGAGCCGGAGGGCGTGGCGCCGGCGCTGAAGGAGGCGCAACGCCTCACCGAGCAGCTGCGGGTGCCGGTCGTCGTCGAGATCATCCTCGAGCGGGTCACGAACATCTCGATGGGCACCGAGATCGACAACATCGTCGAGTTCGAGGAGCTGTCCGCCAAGGGGGCTGACTCGCCCACGGCCGTTGCCATGCTGGACTGAGGCCGTGGCTGGGTCGGGAGCCGGCCCGGCGCCGGTCGTCCGCAAGGGAGCACGATGAGAGTCCTCGCGGCAGTGGACAAGTTCAAGGGCTCACTCACCGCGTCCGAGGTCGCGGCCCACCTCGGGCTCGGCCTGCGGGCCGCGCAGCCAGGCGTCGAGGTGGTCGAGCTGCCCATCGCCGACGGTGGCGAGGGGACGCTCGAGGCCGCTGAGGCGGCGGGGTACCGCAGGCGCACCCTGACCGTGGCCGGCCCGACAGGCGAGCCACTGCAGGCATCGCTCGCCGTGTCCGGCCGGACCGCCGTCGTGGAGATGGCAGCCGCCTCGGGCCTGGCGCTACTGCCCCACGGCCAGCGGCACCCGCTCACCGCCACCAGCCGCGGCACGGGCGAGCTCGTCCGGGCCGCCCTCGACGAGGGGTGCGAGACGATCGTGCTCGGGGTCGGCGGGAGTGCCTGCACGGACGGCGGCGCGGGCCTCCTGCAGGCGCTCGGCCTGTCGATCACCGACAGCGCCGGCCTCGAGGTCGGCCCGGGGGGAGCCGCCCTGCGCCTCGCCGACCGCGTCGACGCGACGGGCCTGGACCCCAGGCTCGCCGGGACAACGGTGGTTCTCGCCAGTGACGTGGACAACCCCCTCACCGGCGTCCAGGGGGCCCCCGCCGTCTACGGGCCCCAGAAGGGGGCGACCCCCGAGGACGTCGCCGTCCTCGAAGCCGGCCTGACCCGGTGGGTCGCCGTCCTCGCTGACGCCCTGGGGCCGCAGGTCCGGGACGCGGCACGGTCCCCGGGGGCCGGTGCCGCCGGCGGCCTGGGCTTCGCGGCCGTGGCTGCGCTGAACGGCACCTTCCGCCCGGGGATCGACGTGGTCCTCGAGCTGACCGGGTTCCACCGGCACCTGGTGGGCGCTGACCTCGTCATCACCGGGGAGGGGTCCCTCGACGCCCAGAGCCTGCACGGCAAGGCGCCCGTCGGGGTGGCGTCCGCTGCAGCAGGGGCGGCTGTCCCGGTCGTCGCCGTCGCCGGCGTCGTGCAGATCAGCGACGAGGCGCTGGCCGGCGTGGGGATCCGGCGCGCCTACGCGCTCACCGACCTCGAGCCGGACCTCGACCGCTGCATCCGGGAGGCCGGCCCGCTCCTCGAGGAGCTGGCTCAACGAGTGGCCCGGGACTGGCTGACCCCGCGCCGGCGCGGGGACCGCCCCCCGCGGCGCGAACCCGTGCGCACCCAGTCGGAGGCAGACACATGACAGACGTACCCCTGTTCCTCAACGGCGAGGGAATGGCCGGCGGGGCGGTGCACCACAACATCGCCGACTGCGAGTTCCTCGGCGAGGTGAGGACCGCCGCGAAGTACCGGTTCTACTCCGTCCGCGACGAGTTCCCCGCGCTCGATCCGGTCGCCCGGGGCGGGGTGTCGGTGCCCGGTGAGCTCTACCGCGTCAGTCTGGACGTCGTCCGCGACCGCTTCATGCCCGCCGAGCCGCCGGAGCTCGAGCTCGGCGTCATCGAGCTGTCAGACGGGACGTCCGCGCTCGGCGTCCTGCTGCGCCCGGACCACCACCATGACCCGGGGCTCACCGACATCTCCGACGAGGGAGGCTGGCGGGCGCACACCGGGAGGGGACGCCCGGCTTGACCGTCGACCAGCCCTTCTCGGCAGGTGACCCCGGCCGGCGGTTCGACCTCGTCCTGCGGGCGGCCCGAGCCGCGGTCGACGGCGGGGACCGGCCCGCGACGGTGGCCGTCTCGGGAGGCCGGGTGGTCCAGGTCGGTGGCCCGGACGAGCGCTGGCGCGGCGTAGCGGAGCTCACCCTGGGCGAGGACGAGATCCTGCTGCCGGGCCTGGTCGACACCCATGTGCACGTCAACGAGCCGGGACGCACGCACTGGGAGGGCTTCGCCTCGGCGACCCGCGCTGCGCTGCGCGGGGGGGTCACCACCATCATCGACATGCCGCTCAACAGCCTGCCCCCCACCGTCGACGTGCCCGCGCTCGAGGTGAAGCGGACGGCGGCTGACGGGCAGTGCTTCGTCGACGTCGGCTTCTGGGGCGGGGCGGTGCCGGAGAACACGGCCGACCTCGCGCCCCTGCATGCGGCGGGGGTCTTCGGCTTCAAGTGCTTCCTCGCCGACTCCGGGGTCGCGGAGTTCCCCCCGCTCACGCCCGACCGGCTCACCTGCGTAATGTCCGAGCTCGCCGACCTGGACGCCCTCATCCTCGTGCACGCCGAGGACGCGGACGAGCTCGCCGCCGCGACGACTGCACGCGGGCCGCGCTACGCCGACTTCCTCGCCTCCCGCCCCCGGCGGGCCGAGAACGCCGCGGTGAGCACCGTCGTCAACGCTGCCCGCGCCACCGGCTGCCGGTCTCACATCCTGCACCTGTCGAGCGCTGACGCGCTGCCCCTGCTGCGGGCCGCGAGGTCCGAGGGCCTCCGGCTCACGGCGGAGACCTGCCCGCATTACCTCGCCCTCGCGGCCGAGGGCATCCCCGACGGCCAGACGGCCTTCAAGTGCTGTCCGCCCATCCGTGAGGACGCGAACAGGCAGCAGCTGTGGGAGGGCCTCGAGGACGGGACGGTCGACTGTGTCGTCAGCGACCACTCGCCGTGCGTCGCCGAGCTCAAGCACCTCGACACCGGAGACTTCGGGACGGCGTGGGGCGGGGTGTCCTCGTTGCAGGTCGCCTTCCCCGTCGTCTGGACGGAGGCGGCTCGGCGCGGTCACACCATCACCGAGGTCGCCACCTGGATGGCGGAACGGCCCGCCGCCCTGGCCGGCCTGTCCCGAAAGGGCGCCATCGCCGCCGGTCGCGACGCCGACTTCGCGGTCGTCGCCCCCGACGAGTGGTTCACCGTCGACACGGACGCACTGGAGCACAAGAACCCGGTCAGCCCGTATGCCGGTCGCGAGGTTCGCGGGGTGGTCCGCTCCACCTGGCTGCGGGGGCAGCGGGTCACCACCGACGCTCCACGAGGCCGACTGCTGTGGAGAGGACAGGCATGACCGGCACCGCCCCCGCCGACAACCTTCCCGCGTTCACCCGCAAGCCGGACCTGGCCTCCCGCCGGCTCGGCTCCGGGGTCGTGGCGGCCAACGACGAGCTCTTCGCCGAACGGGAGAACCTCATCAAGCCCGAGGAGCCCGTCTACCACCCGTCCACGTTCGGGCACAAGGGACAGGTCTACGACGGCTGGGAGACCCGCCGACGACGCGAACCAGGCGTCGACTGGGCGATGGTCCGGCTCGGGGCGGCCGGGGTCGTCAGTGGGCTGGTCGTCGACACGGCATACTTCACCGGCAACTACCCCCCCGAGGTGTCCGTCGACGGAACCGGGGTCGAGGGGTACCCCTCCCCCGCCGAGCTGCTCGCCGCCGACTGGTTCCCGCTCGTCGAGAGGTCTCCGGTGGCGGGCGATGCCCGAAACCACTTCGAGGTCCCGAGCGACCGCCGGGTCACCCACGTGCGCCTCACCATGCACCCGGACGGCGGGGTGGCCCGGCTTCGGGTGCACGGCGACGTCGTCGCCGACCCGCGGCTGCTCTCGGCTGCCTCCCTCGACCTGGCCGCACTGGAGAACGGCGGCTCGGTCGTCGGGTGCAGCAACATGTTCTACTCCTCACCCACCAACCTCATCTCCCCGGGTGAGACGCGCAGCATGGGTGAGGGCTGGGAGACCGCGCGGCGCCGGGACGACGGCAACGACTACGTCGAGTTCGCGCTGGCCGGCCCCGGGTCGATCCACCTGGCCGAGCTGGACACCCGGTACTTCGTCGGCAACGCCCCCGGCTGGGCGAGGCTCACCGGCACCGATGCGCGCACCCGTGACCCCGGCGACCCCGACGCCTGGTTCGAGCTGCTGCCACGCCAGCGACTGCAGCCCGACACCCGGCACCGGCTCGTCCTCACCGGCACCGAGCAGGTCAGCCATGTCCGGATGGACGTCTACCCCGACGGGGGCATGGCCCGGGTCCGGTTCTGGGGCGCGCTGTCGTCGCACGCCCGCGAGGCCATCGCCCTGCGATGGTTCGACTCGCTGCCGGACAGCCACCTGCGACAGGTGCTCGCCGCCGACGCCCGGTGCTCCGACGCGGAGGTGTCCGAGGCGCTGCGCCGACGGGGCTCCGGCTCGCTCCCCCGCGCCGTCTCAGCGCTGCTTCCCTCCTGAACCCCTGCTCGCCGCCAGACGCGGAAGGCGGACGGGGTCCTTGCGCTGGTCCTCGACCGGCGGCCGAGGCTCATGAGCCGCGCTCCCGGGCGGCAGGTCCGACCGGGAGCAGCGAGAGGGCGATCCCGTCCAGGATGTCGTGCTCGGAGGTCACCACCGGCAGGGCCTCGCCGAGGCCGCTCTCCGCGGCGACCCGCTCGACGACCCGGCCCCAGACCAGCGCTCCGGCGCCGATGACGTCGACCCGGCCAGGGTGCATGAAGCCCAGCGCGGCCCGGTCGGCGCGGCTCATGGCGAGCAGCGAGCTGGTCGCCTCGCGGACGCGGGACGGGGTCAGCACCGAGAGGTGGATGGCGACGGGGTCATAGCGCAGCAGTCCCAGCGCGTGGGCCGTCACCGTCGTCACGCTCCCCGCCAGCCCGACGAGGGCGCCGATGCCGGTGAGGTCCACGGACCCTGCGGCGTCGTCGAGAGCGGAGTCGACGTCACGGGTCGCCGCCACGACCTCGTCGGTAGAGGGCGGGTCGCTGCGCAGGTGCCGCTCGGTCATCCTCACGCAGCCGATGTCGACGGACCGGGACTGCTGCACCGACAGCGTGCCCCGGGCCAGCTCGGTCGAACCGCCGCCGAGGTCGACGACGAGATATGGGCCCGGGATGCGGTGTGCCGCAACGTCGCCCGTGGCTCCACGGAAAGACAGGGTAGCCTCCTCCGCCCCCGAGATCACCTCGGGCGCGAGGCTGAAGTCGGCGAATGCCTCTTCGACCCCGGCAACGAATTCCGATGCGTTGCCCGCGTCCCTCGAGGCGGAGGTCGCCACGAACCGGACGCGGGCCGCGCCCAGCGACCGGCACTGACCGGCATACACCCGCGCCATGTCGAGGGTTCGCTCCATGGCGACGGGGTCGATGAGCCCGGTGCGGTCGACCCCGTGACCGAGGCGCACGATCTCCATGCGGCGCAGCACGTCGGTGAGCACGCCGGACCGAGGGTCGACGTCGGCGACGAGCAGCCGGATCGAGTTCGTCCCGCAGTCGACCGCGCCCACCCGGACCACGCGCGGGTCACCCACCGCCGACGTCCTCGCGCGCGAAACGCTCGGCGCAGCTCGCGGATACCCACCAGTCGCCGAGCAGCTGGAGGGCCTCGTCACCGAGCGGGTTCACGCCCGGCCCGGCAGCGAGCGAGTGGGCGACGAGCACGTGCAGGCACTTGACCCGGTCGGGCATCCCGCCGGCGGAAACCCCCTCGATCTCGGGGACCTCACCGAGCTCAGCGCGGCGACGCAGGTAATCCTCGTGCGCGGCGGCGTACGCGCGGGCGAGCTGACCGTCCCCGGCAAGGCGCGCCTGCATGCCCCTCATCAGCCCGCGGGTCTCCAGAGTGCTGATCGCCGCCGTCAGCCGTGGGCAGGTGGCGTAGAACGAGGTGGGGAACGGGGTGCCGTCGGGCAGCCGGGGACTGGTTCGCACCACGTCGGGGGCACCGCACGGGCACCGGTGCGCGACGCCGGCGACACCCCGCGCCGCGCGGCCGATCTGGCGGCGCACCGTGTCGAGATCCTCCGGTGCGACCCGGCTGCTGCTCACAGTTCCGGAGTCACAGTTCCGGAGTCACTGTTCCGGAGTCACTGTGCAGGAGTCACTGTGCAGGAGTCACTGTTCAGGAGTCACAGGCAGGAGTCACTGTGCCGGAACCGGAGCCGGCCCGGCGCCGGGCCGGTCGGCGATCTTGACGGACTGCCAGAGCTGGCCGTACCAGGGGTCACTCGCGTTCGCTCGCGGCGCAGGCGCGACAGCCGCGGACGGGGCCCCCCTGGCCGGTTCGGCGGGATCGACCACGGTGTAGGAACGGTCGCCCACCCGGACGAACTTCAGCCGCTCGCGGGCCTGCTGCTCCACGAAAGCGGGGTCCGTCCACTGCGCCTGCTCCTTCTGGAGTGCCTCGACGTGCTGCCCCTGCTGGACGACCTTCGCCTGTATCGCACCGATCTCCGACTGCTGCCGCACCAGCGACCGTAGCGTCGGGACCAGGGTGACAGCGAGCATGACGACGATCGAGACGAGGATCGCCCCTCGCACCCACGCGGTGGAGGCAGGGCGCTCCCCGGGGGTCTCGGCCTGTGGTCGGGCCGATGTCCCCGGGCGCCGGGCGCCGGGGCGGGTGGCGCCCCGGGCGGCCGCCGGCACCGCCGGCCGGGCAGGACGGCTGCGTGGCGACGGGCCCCGAGGAGCGGCACCACGGGGCCCAGCGCCACGAGACGACGGTGGCAGGGCTCCGGCGCCACGGGCGGCTGCGCCCCGGGCGCCGTTGCCCGACGATGGGGTGGTCCGTCTCGGCTCGGTCGCCATCGGTGCTCCCGGTCAGCCCTGGTCGGCAGCCGGCGAGGCGATGGGGACAGCCCACCCGCCGAAGCGCGGGAAGGCACTGGCACCGGCATACACCGCCGCGGTGTCGAGCTCCTCCTCGATGCGCAACAGCTGGTTGTACTTCGCCACCCGCTCGGACCGGGACGGAGCGCCGGTCTTGATCTGGCCGCAGTTCGTCGCGACAGCCAGGTCGGCGATCGTCGTGTCCTCGGTCTCGCCGGACCGGTGGCTCATCATGCACGTGTAGCCGCTGCGGTGCGCGAGGTCGACGGCGTCGAGGGTCTCGGTGAGGGTGCCGATCTGGTTGACCTTGACCAGCAGCGAGTTCGCCGTCCCCGTGGAGATCCCCCGCAGGAGGCGCTCCGGGTTGGTGACGAACAGGTCGTCACCGACGATCTGGACCCGGTCCCCCAGGCGGTCGGTGATGGCCTTCCACCCCTCCCAGTCCTCCTCGTCGAGGGGGTCCTCGACGGAGACGAGGGGATACGCGTCGACGAGCCCGGCGTAGTAGTCGACCAGCTCCGCCGCGGAGATTGCCCTGCCCTCGAACTGGTAGGAGCCGTCCGAGTGGAACTCGGAGGCCGCCGCGTCGAGGGCGAGCGCGATGTCGGTGCCCGCCGTGTAGCCGGCCCGGTCGACCGCCTCGAGAATGAGGTCGAGGGCGGCGCGGTTGGACCCGAGGTCGGGAGCGAACCCGCCCTCGTCACCGAGTCCGGTCCCCAGCCCCCGCTCCTTGAGCACCGACTTGAGGGCGTGGTAGACCTCGGCGCCCCAGCGCAGCGCCTCACGGAAGGAGCCGGCGCCCACCGGGGCGATCATGAACTCCTGGATGTCGACGTTGGAGTCGGCGTGCGAGCCACCGTTGAGGATGTTCAACATCGGCACCGGCAGGACGTGCGCGTTGGGGCCGCCGACGTACCGGAAGAGCGGGAGGCCGGCCGAGTCGGCAGCGGCACGTGCCACCGCCAGGGAGACGCCGAGGATGGCGTTGGCTCCAAGGTTCTCCTTGTTCTTGGACCCGTCGAGCGAGATCATCTCGGCGTCGACGAGCCGCTGCTCGCTGGCCTCGAAGCCGACCAGTCGCGGGCTGATCTCGTCGAGCACCGCGCGCACCGCCTGCTCGACACCCTTGCCGCCGTAGCGGCCGTCGTCCCCGTCACGCCGTTCCGCCGCCTCGAAGGCGCCCGTCGACGCGCCGGAGGGGACCGCCGCACGGGCGACGACGCCGTCGGCGAGGGCCACCTCGACCTCGACGGTGGGGTTCCCACGCGAGTCGAGGATCTCGCGGGCGCCTACTGCCTCGATGGTCGCCACGGCTGTCCCTCCTGCTGGCTGGATGGGTTGTCTGCTCGACACGAACCGGCCCGTCCGGTCCCGGGTCGGCCACGCGGTCAGCGTAGCCGCTGGCCGTCGGTCCGCTCGTGACCGACCCGCTCGTCACGGGTACGCGGATGCCCGGCCCGCTCGGTGAGCACCCGCAGCACCGAGCGCAGCGCCGCATCGGGGTCGACACCGCCCCGGGCCAGCGCGGCCACGAGGGCGAGCAGGCGCGGGCCCGGCTCGTCCCCCGTCGCGGCGTCGTCGAGCAGCGCGCCACGGCCGGCGCCGTCGAGGCGCCCGACGACCTTCGCAGCCCGGGCCAGGGTCGGCATCGCCGTCGGGACCCCGTCCAGCGGGCCGCCCGACACCGCGCCGCGGGATGTCTTCTCCTGCGCCTTGATCGCGTGCCAGCTGGTCTCGACGGCCGCCGCCGAGGCTGCCCGCCCGTCGGCGAACACGTGCGGGTGGCGCCGGACGAGCTTGGCCACGAGGGTCCCGGCCACGTCGTCGATGTCGAACGGCGCGTCCGGGTCCTCCTGCGCCACCCGGGCGTGGAAGACCACCTGCAGCAGAACGTCCCCGAGCTCCTCGAGCATGTCGGCACGTTTGCCGGTCTCGAGCGCCTCGGCCGCCTCGTGGGCCTCCTCGATGAGGTAGGGGACGAGGCTCGCGTGGGTCTGCTCGGCGTCCCACGGACAGCCCCCCGGGGAACGCAGCCGGTCCATGACGGCCACCAGGTCGAGCAGCCGGGACCCGGGGGCGTCGTACGAGCCGACCAGCGCCTCGACGTCCGGGGGACCGTGCATCCGGGTCACCTCCGTGGCGAGCGCGTCGGCCAGTCCCGGGTCACCGTCGGCCGACCCGACCCACACCACGTCCCCGCGCTGCGTGGCCGCGACCAACGTGCGGGCCAGTGCCGGGGGGCTCTGCGCGGGAAGGTGCGTGACCGGGATACCGGCAGCTCGTATGCCGTCCAGCTGCGGCTCGTCCGCACGCCCGGCGACGAGGGTGGCCTGCTCCAGCGCGTGCCAGGCGTCCCTGGTGAGGATCCCGGCGGTGACCCGCGGGCTGCTCAGCAGCAGTGTCAGCCGCTGCGGCATCCCCGTTACTGGCCCTGCTGCTGGCCCGGCGCGGCTGGGGCGTTGGGGTCGGTGACCGGCTTGATCCAGTTGGGCACGCGCTGCTCGAAGCGGCCCTCCGGCAGGGTGAGCTGTCCGTAGCGCGGGTCGAGCTGGATGTCGGCCCGGGACGCCTCCGTGAAGGCCTGCTGGAGCAGCGTCTCGTCCCTCGCCAGCGCGGTGAGCGCGAGCTGGGTCTTCAGCAGGGTGATGGTGCTCGGGGCCGGGTCCTGGATCAGCGCCAGGTTGCTGTTGTAGGCGTTGTCGGGAGCCCAGGTCCCGGTCCTGGCGGCGACGTCGAGGATGAACGGGGCCAGGGCGAGCAGCGCAGCGGTCTGACGTTCGCTGACCTTCCGGGTGGGGTCCTTGATCAGGGTGTTGAGCTGGCGCGTCGCCTGCGACACCTCCGAGGTCGAGATCGGGTGACCGTTGACGACCGCCGCCGCCCCCGTGCGCTGGGCCAGCCCGCAGCCACCCAGCAGCAGCGATGCCGTCAGTGCTGCTGCCGCGAGAGCGGGTCGTCGCGAGGTCATCGACGGTCGTCCTTTCGTTGTGCCCCCCGGGGGGGCGCGCCCACGAGGAGCGCGGTGGCACCGGTGTCCGTGGCTTCGAGCACCGCCGTCGGCGGGTCGAGCAGGACGGCCCGGATGAGCTCGCTCGCCCACCGCAAGACTGCCCTATCGCGCAACGGCTGACCACCCACCCGGGCCGTGAGGGGTTTGGGCACGAGGATCGTCCGCGGCGTCTCCTTGACGCGCGAACCGGGGTAGAGACGCTGCAGGCGCACCTGCTGGCTCTCGCGCGGCTGCACCGGGCCGAAGCGCACGACTGCCCTCTGCAGGGCGATGTCCCCGATACCCGCCGCCCGGGCGACGGTGCGCAGCCGGGCCACCTCGAGGAGGTTCGCCACCGGTTCCGGCGGGGTGCCGTAGCGGTCCCGCAGCTCGGCCTCGATCTCGGCCAGTGCGGCCTCGTCCTCGACGGCGGCCAGCTTCTTGTAGGCCTCGAGCCGCAGCCGCTCACCGGGCACGTAGTCGTGGGGAAGGTGCGCGTCGACGGGCAGCTCGATCTTGATCTCCGCCGGGATCCCGTCCGCGCCGTCCCCGCGGTAGTCCGCGACGGCCTCGCCGACGAGCCGGACGTAGAGGTCGAAGCCGACGCCGGCGATGTGTCCGGACTGCTCACCGCCGAGGAGGTTGCCGGCTCCGCGGATCTCGAGGTCCTTCATCGCGACCTGCATGCCGGCGCCGAGGTCGGTGTGGCTCGCGATCGTCATCAGCCGGTCGTGCGCCGTCTCGGTGATCGGCCTGTCCTGGGGGTAGAGGAAGTAGGCATAGGCCCGCTCGCGGCCGCGTCCGACCCGGCCGCGCAGCTGGTGCAGCTGGCTGAGCCCGAAGACGTCGGCGCGCTCGACGATGAGGGTGTTGGCGTTGGAGATGTCGAGGCCGGTCTCGACGATCGTCGTGCAGACGAGCACGTCGAACTTCTTGTCCCAGAAGTCGAGGACGACCTTCTCCAGCTTGTGCTCGCCCATCTGGCCGTGGGCCGTGGCGATCCTCGCCTCCGGGACGAGCTCGCGAAGCCGGGACGCTGCCCGCTCGATGGTGCTGACCTTGTTGTGGACGTAGAAGACCTGACCCTCGCGGAGCAGCTCGCGACGGACCGCCGCCGTGATCTGCTTCTCCTCGTAGCCGCCGACGAAGGTGAGGACCGGGTGCCGCTCCTCCGGCGGGGTGGCCAGCGTCGACATCTCGCGGATCCCGGTGACCGCCATCTCCAGGGTCCGCGGGATGGGCGTCGCCGACATGGCCAGCACGTCGACGGCTGTCCGGAGCCTCTTCAGCTGTTCCTTGTGCTCGACCCCGAACCGCTGCTCCTCGTCGACGACGACGAGGCCGAGGTCCTTGAAGCCGACGTCGTTGCTCAGCAGCCGGTGGGTGCCGATGACGACGTCGACCCTGCCGTCGGCGAGACCGGCGAGGACCTCCCTGGCCTCCCGGTCGCTCTGGAAGCGGCTGAGCGCCCGCACCGTCACCGGGAACTGGGCGTAGCGCTCCGAGAAGGTCTGGCAGTGCTGGGTCACCAGCAACGTGGTCGGCACGAGCACCGCCACCTGCTTGCCGTCCTGGACGGCCTTGAAGGCGGCCCGCACCGCGATCTCGGTCTTGCCGTAGCCGACGTCGCCACAGATGAGTCGGTCCATCGGGACCTCCTTCTCCATGTCGGCCTTGACCTCGTCGATGCTGGAGAGCTGGTCAGGCGTCTCGACGTACGCGAACGCGTCCTCGAGCTCGTGCTGCCACGGCGTGTCCGGGCTGAACGCGTGCCCCCTGGTTGCCATCCGGGCGCTGTAGAGGCGGATCAGGTCGGCGGCGATCTGTCTCACGTAGCGCCTGGCGCGGGACTTGGTCCTGTGCCAGTCCGACCCGCCGAGCTTGTTCAGGGCCGGCGCCTCGCCACCGGAGTACCTGGAGACCTGGTCCAGCTGGTCGGTCGGCACGTAGAGGCGGTCGCCCGGCTGGCCCCTCCTGCTCGGGGCGTACTCGATGACGAGGTACTCGCGGGTGGCGCCCCCGACGGTGCGCTGCACCATCTCGACGAATCGCCCGACGCCGTGCTGCTCGTGCACGACGTGGTCGGCCGGACGCAGCTGCAGGGGGTCCACCTGGTTGCGCCGGCGTGACGGCATCCGCCGCATGTCCTTGGTCGAGCTGCCCTGTCCGGGCTGGCCGGTGAGGTCGCTCTCCGTGACGACGGCAAGGCGAAGGCCCTCGTCGACGAAGCCGCGGCCGAGTGAGCCGGTGGTCACATGGACGACCCCGGGCGCGATGACCCCGTCCAACGGAGCGAGGCTGGCCGGGACGTCGTGCTCTCCGAGGACCTCGTTGACCCGCTCGGCCAGCCCGTGACCGTCGGTGACGACGACGACGCGCCACTGGGCGCCGGCCCAGTCGCGCAGCTGCGCGACGGCCGCCTCGGTGTCACCCCGGAACGGCTCGACGTCACCCGTGCCGAGGTTGACCCGCTGCCCGTCCCGCACCTCGTCGTCGTCCACCAGCTCGTCGAGCTCCTCGTCGCTCGCGAACGTGCTCAGACCCCACCAGGGATGGCCATGCGCCAGGGCGTGGGTCCGCACCTGCGCCAGGGACCAGTAGGAGGCCGTGCCGAAGAGCCCCTGCAGGTCCACCGGGACCGCGTTGCCCGCCGCGGCGTTGAACCAGCTTGCCTCGAGGAACTCCTCACTCGTCGCGACGAGGTCGTGGGCGCGGGTGCGGATGCGCTCGGGGTCGGACAGCAGGACCGCGGTGCCCTCGGGCAGGACGTCGAGCACCGACTCCATCCCGTCGACCAGGGCGGGCGCGAGGGACTCCATGCCCTCCACGGCGATCCCCTCGGCCACCTTGGCGAGCATGTCGGCGACACCGGGCAGCTCCCCGGCGAGCCGGCGCGCGCGCTCGCGAACCGTGTCGGTGAGCAGCACCTCCCGGCACGGCGGCGCCCAGAGGCCGTGGTCGGCGGTATCCAGGCTGCGCTGGTCGGCGACCGTGAACCAACGGATCTCCTCGACGGTGTCCCCCCAGAACTCGACCCGCACGGGGTGCTCCTCGGTCGGCGGGAAGACGTCGAGGATGCCACCGCGGACCGCGAAGTCACCGCGCCGCTCGACGAGGTCGGTCCGCGTGTATGCCGCCGCCGCGAGTGCCTCGACGACGTCGCCGAGGGCGAGCTCGTCGCCGGCCCGCAGCCTGACCGGCACGAGGTCCGCGAGGCCGGTGGCGACGGGCTGCAGCAGCGCGCGCACCGGGGCGACGACAACGGCCAGCGGCCCGTATGCCGGGTCCGCCGGGTCCGGGTGACGGAGACGACGCAGCACGGCGAGGCGCCGTCCCACCGTGTCGCTGCGCGGGCTCAGGCGCTCGTGGGGAAGCGTCTCCCAGCTCGGAAACGTCGCGACGCTCTCGGGGGGAAGGAAGCAGTGCAGCGCGGCCACGAGGTCCTCGGCCTCCCGGGTGGTCGCCGTCACGACCAGCACGGGGCTTCGTGGCCCAGCGGGCGGCAGGGCGCCGTCCCGGGCCGCCGCGAGCAGGCCGACCAGTGCTGGGCGCGCCCCAGCACTGACGGACACATCGAGCAGCGGTGCACCCGCGTCGTGGGCGGTGAGCACCCGGCATACCCCGGGGTTGTCCCTCCAGCCGTTCAGCACGGCAACGAGGCGCGGATGACCGGCAGGGGTATTCATCGGGTGGTTCCCATTCGTTCGGACAGCACAGAGCCCGTGCGCAGCGGTGTTGGGGCGGACACCCAGCCTAGGCGACGACCCGGACCGGCTGGCCGACGGCTCTGGCGGGCGGACCGAGGCGCCACCCTGCCGGGAACCGGTCCCTCCTGGACTACTTGTCCTTGCGATGGGTGGGCAAGCGTAAAGAGTTGGGATCACAATGGGCAAAACGGGATATTGTCGGCTGAAAGGGGCATATCATTCCTTCGGGTGGGGGTCGACCAGGAAGGCGTTCCCCACATGTCCCGATACTCCATGGCCCCCGCCGGGCTGACCAGCGGAGGCGCCCCCTCGGCCCGGTCGGTACGCGGGCTCCGGCTCCTCACGGTGGCACGGACGGCCCTCACGGCGGCGCTGACGGTCGCGGTGACCGTGGCCGGTCCGGCAGCGTCTGCCGTGCAGCCGCCTGCCGCGGCGGCGGCCACGGCCACGGCTATCCAGGTGCACTACGGCCAGCTCGGCGGGGCGGGCGGGTTCCTTGGCGCGCAGACGACCGGGGAGACCGGCCTGCCTGATGGCGCGTATGCCGGGTACCGCAACGGGGTGATCTACTACTCGCCGGCCACCGGGGCGTGGGAGGTGCACGGCGCGGTGCTGGGGACCTGGTCCTCCCTCGGTGCCCAGAACAGCTCGCTGGGCTACCCGGTGACCGACGAGCGGGGCACGCCGGACGGGGTGGGCCGGTACAACGTGTTCGCCCGGGGCTCGATCTACTGGAGCCCGGCGAGCGGGGCGCGCGAGGTGCGCGGCGGGATCGGCGCGGCGTGGTCCCGGCTTGGATCGCAGGCCGGGTTCCTGGGCTACCCGGTGACCAACGAGCTCGCCGCCGCCGACGGCGTCGGACGTTACAACGTGTTCCAGGGAGGCTCGGTGTACTACTCCCCCGCCACCGGGGCCAACGAGGTGCACGCCGGGATCCGGGCCAAGTGGGCCGCGCTCGGCGCGGAGACCGGGACCCTGGGCTACCCGACCAGCAACGAGAGCACCGCCCGGGACGGGGTTGGGCGCTACAACACCTTCCAGCGCGGCGTGGCCTACTGGAGCCCGGGCACCGGGACCCAGGAGGTCCACGGCGCCATCCTCGGCAAGTGGGCCTCCATCGGCGCGGAGACCGGCGTCCTGGGCTACCCCACCAGCGACGAGTACGCCGTCCCCGGCGGCCGCCGGAACAACTTCCAGAACGGCACCATCACCTGGGACGCCACCACCGGCGCTGCCACCGCCACCACGACGGCGCCAGCACCGACCCGAGCCTCGGTGGGCGAGCGGGCCCAGTTCGGTGCCTTCGTCAGCGGGATGACGGGCACGGGCTCGCAGGTGTCCCAGCTCGAGACGAGGCTTGGTGCCCAGCTGGCGATCGCCTCGAGCTTCCGGGGCTGGGGAGACGTGTTCCCGGACTCAGCCCAGAAGGTCGACGCCGCCTCTGGCCACCGGCTGCTCGTCGCCTGGGACCTCGGCAGCACCACGAGCACCCGGTTCTCGACCTTCACCAGCGGGGCACACGACGCCTACCTCGCGCAGGTGGCGGCGGCGGCGAAGTCGGTCGGAACCCCGGTCTACGTGCGTCCCTGGGCGGAGATGAACGCCGACTGGGTGCCCTTCCAGCCAACCGCGGACGGGTCCCGGCCGGCGGGTGGGACTCCGGCCGAGTTCGTCGCCGCCTGGCGCTATGTCGTGACCTTCTTCCGCAACCAGGGGGCGACGAACGTGCGATGGGTGTTCAACCCCACCACCGACACCTACGCGGAGACGACCCCGGTCTCCTCGATCTGGCCAGGGTCGGCCTACGTCGACGTGCTCGGCCTGGACGGCTACAACTGGGGAACGGGCGGCATCTTCCAGTGGAAGTCCTTCTCGCAGACCTACGCGGCGCAGTACCAGCGTCTGGTTGCCCTGGCCCCCACCCTGCCGGTCTGGGTCTGCGAGTTCGGGAGCAAGGAGCCGACGGTGAACGACGGGGCACCCGTCGACGGACTGCACAGCAAGGCCACCTGGTACGCGGACCTGCTGGCTGACACGACGTTCCCGAACATCGCAGCACTGGTGATGTTCGAGATCCGCAAGGAACGCGACTGGCGCGTCACCTCGGACCCCGCTGCTCTGGCAGCCGTGTCCGCCTCGGCCAAAGCAGCCCAGCAGCGCGGCTTCCCCACCGGCTGAACCGGCGTGCCGGCGACCTCCTGCCGCCGCCCCGAGGGGTCGGCGGCAGGAGGTTCTCGTCAGCCTCTGAACGGCCGAGACCTGGGACGCGGTCTAGCTGGTGGTCGTGAAGCGGCGTGACACTGCCTTTGACACGTCCGACGGCTTGCGCCGGTACGCTACGCGGTGCATTGACAAACCGAGTGCGACCAGTGCGAACGCCGCCATGAGGAGCCAGACCATGGCCCAGCCGGACGTGTAGCCGGTGGCTGCGAGCGCGACGCCGCTGGAACCAGCCGCGACCGCGCCCACGCTCTGCGAGGTGTTGTACATTCTCATCCCTCCTTTCCGGGTCGAGGAGTCACCAGACACGCCGGGCGCGCGTCAGGGAGTCGAGGTAGGCCCGCCCGTGGCAGGCCTGGAGGAACAGCTCGTACGGCATCTCGTACATCAACATCGCCGCCAGCTGGTGGGCGCGGCCCTTGTCCGAGACGGTGACGTACCGCTCGAGGCAGAACAGCATGGTCACCCCGAGCCAGAAGGGGTGCACCTGGATGCCGCCACCGCGCAGGAGCACCCAGCCGATCGACATGAGGTACACGGCCGTCATCACCACGCCGACGACCGTGAGGGCCTGTCGGCCCCAGTAGCGGCGCGTGACCTGCGTCCAGCCGTACTGGACACAGTTCTCGACCGCCCCCCGCTTCCAGCGCAGTCGCTGGCTCCAGAGCGCCCGCCACGACGTCATGTGCTCCGTGGTCAGGAGCATCTCCGGTGGGGCGAGCAGCGTGTGCCCCAGCGTCATCACCGCGAACGACAGTTCGTTGTCCTCGGTGAGCACGGTTGTGTCGTAGACGCCGCCCCTGCCGTCGCCGGCCGGCAAGGCACCAGAGAGGCGTGCTGTGCTCACCGCGCGCAGGGTCTCCACCCGGAACATCGCGGCGGTGCCGGTCACGACCAGGCACTTGCCGCCGAGGTTGCGGACGTCCTTCGCGTAGCGGGCGTACTCGTTGTCCTGCAGGTGCCACAGCACCCGCTCCCACGCTCGGGTCCCGGACGGCAGGGCAGTAGCGCGAAAGGTACCGCTGACGGCGCCCAGCCGCGGATCAGCGGCCAGGTGGGCCTGCCCGGCCTCGACAAACGTGGGGTCGAGGACGGAGTCGGCGTCCTGCACGAGCACCAGTGCCTCGGCCGGGAGCCCAGGCAGGTAGACCGACAGCGCCTGGTTCAACGCTCCGGCCTTCTTGTGGGTGTTGCCATTGGTGAAGTGCAGGTCTGCTCCAGCCGCCGCAGCGACGACGGCGGTGTCATCGGTGCAGTTGTCGAGAACGACGACGATGCGCTCCGGTGGACGGCTCTGCGCCTGGAGCGCCCTGATGGAGTCGGCGATCGTGGCCGCCTCGTTGTGGGCGGGCATGAACGCCCAGATCCGGCTGTGGGCGCGCGGCGGCGTCCCCGTGGTCTTGGTCATGCGAAATCCCCCATTACCCCCGGCAGCCCAGCTCCGCGTGTCGCGAGACATGCTGACCTGGACGGCTCAAGCCCCCCGGTCCGGCGTTCCCACGCGCCGTAACCGCTGAAATACGTGCCATCGAGGAGTAAAGCCGGCCCCAATAGCGAGTAAACCGATACTAAGGGACCGTAAGGGGCTGCGCATACCAAACCGGGAAATTACTGCCGAAACTGGCCCGAACCGCAGGAGCTACTGCCGCCTATGTGACTACAAAGACGACATTTGGGGACAAATGAGGCACAAATGCTATTCGGGGCCTATTGGAGGTAGCCGTTCGGGCGACCCGGACCGACGCGCCTCAGGACAGGCTGAGCTGCTGCGCCAGCACCAGGCGAAGCAGGGTGCTCGACGTGCAGACGGTGTACGGGAAGTAGACGACACCCACCCCGACCTCGGCGAACTCCCTCTCGAGCCTGTCTCCCTTGGGAGTTCCTCGCCAGTCGTCCCCTTTGAAGATGACGTCGAAGCGCAGCTCACGCCACGTCTCCATCTTGTCAGGCGTGGTCTCGGCGAACGTCGCGTCGACGAGGCTGATGTGGCTGACGATCTCGAGCCGCTCGGAGTGGGGGACGACCGGGGGCCTGCCCTTGGCCAGCTCCGCCATCTCGTCGGACACCACACCAGCGATCAGGTAGTCGCACCGCGCCCTGGCCCCGCGCAGGATGTTGAGGTGGCCGATGTGGAACAGGTCGTACACGCCTGGGGCGTACCCGACGGTTCCTCCGCGATGCTTCACCTGCCCCCTGCCCCCGCTTTCGCCCCTCGGCCCCGCCGCCCCTGGATGCCCCCACCACGCGACGCCGGTCGCCACGGTCGACGCTGGATTCCGCAATCGTACCGCCGGACGGAAAGCGCCGAGCTGGATTCAGAGATGTCGCTGCCACCCCGAGGACGGCCGACGCCGCCCCGGAACACGCCCGCGCTGGCTGTGGCCCTTCATCAGCTCTCGGCACAGCCGCTCGTAACCGTCGGTGACCTCCTCCCACGTGTAGACCGTCGCCGCTCGCCGTGCCAGCTCGTCCCCCAGCGCCGTCAGCTCGTCGGGATCGGCTTCCGCGCGCTCGAGCTCGCGCGCGAGGGTGTCGGCATCGGCGAAGAACCGCCCCGCCGGACCGAGGACGTCGCGGTTGAAGCTCACGTCGTACGCGAGGGTCGGTGTCGCAGCCCCCATTGCCCGCAGCAGCGACGGGTTGGTCCCGCCCACCGAGTGTCCGT
>JAABUR0100003223.1_pt1 | contig 23184 bp, 33 predicted proteins | sample 5560091 | NCBI WGS metagenome assembly JAABUR01 (sample SAMN10711879, study PRJNA513375) | rock metagenome | isolation source: Antarctica rocks | place: Antarctica: Victoria Land, University Valley sud
TTAGCGAGATCACTAACCCGCTTCTTAGAATCCATATGATTGTCGGATCTTTTGACGGTTGGTGGGCTGGCGAAAAAGATGGTCGAGAATGGGGTCCAACGATGACCGAAGACACCTGGAACAACGTACTGACCCGCAATTCCTTCAGTGGCCTTGATCTCGTACTCCGAGACATACCAAATCCGGATGATCACTTTTATTCGCTTATGGTATCAACAGCATCGGTGCAAGAGCCTGAAGCTTCCTCCCGTGACATTCTCATAGTTGAACCAGAAAGGCCAGGGCCTGAGCTTCGCCGATTTACGCACCAGATTCAAGCTACACTTAAGGTAGCGGGAACAGAGACAAGTATTCTAGGACTGCAGGAGGCTAGCAAGATCGATGTGTCCAATAAGTCTTGCATCTTTTTGCTCGATTGCGACGGCAGCAAGCCTATTCTTCCAGATATTAAGGCTGAGGAATGGGACCAGCTCAAGAGCTTGATCATGACGGCCTCCGAATCAGTTTGGATCACACGGGGGGCTACAATCGAAAGTGAAACTCCACTGAATAACCTGATGACTGGAATGGCAAGATGCATAAGAGCAGAAAATCCATCAATAGCCTTCACGACTTTGGACCTGGACCATCAACGTCCAATTGACGATATTACAAACGTCAATTCCTTCTTGCAGGTTCTGGCTTCTGCGGTAAACTCTATAAACCTCACTCGTCCTGACTGGGAGTATTCCGTCCGTGATAACAAAATCTTGATTCAAAGGATTCTCCTGGAGCACGGGGTGAATGATTTGCTCTCGACATTCTTGGTTCAGCCGAAGCCTGAACAAGCGCTTTTCAAACAGCCCGACAGGCCACTGGCACTACGGATCGGTACGCACGGAAGACTCGATACCTTCCGCTTCGAGGATGACCCCGTCTACAGTCGTTCTCTAAGTGCCGATGATGTTGAACTTGAAGTTAAGGGCGTCGGACTTAACTTCAAAGATATCATGGCAGCGATGGGCCAACTGCAAGAGCTTGATCTTGGTCTTGATTGCAGTGGTGTTGTCAGTCGAGTTGGAAATGGAGTTCAGAATATCAAACCTGGCGACAGAGTTATGACTTGGACACCTGGCTCTTTCCGTACTTTTGTTCGAAGTCCAGAGTCAATGTGTGTTCAAGTTCCGGATGGCATGAGCTTAGGGACTGCCGCTTCTTTACCTTTAGTCTACAGCACTGCTTACTATGCTGTGTACGAGGTTGCCAAGTTACGGAAAGGCGAGACTGTTTTGATACACGGTGCCGCAGGTGGTGTTGGCCAAGCAGCTATCATTCTGTCTTATCACCTGGGGGCAGAGGTCTTTGCGACCGTGTCTTCAAGCACCAAAAAGCAGTTTCTCATCGACCAATTCGGCGTCCCCGAAGATCATATCTTCAACAGCCGAGACGACAGTTTTGTCAGCGGAGTCATGCGTATGACAAACCAACGCGGTGTCAATGTCGTTTTGAACTCATTGGCTGGCGAAGCCCTTCAAAACTCATGGCATTGTACTGCTTGGTTTGGTCGGTTTGTGGAGATGGGTCGAAAGGATATCGGTAAGTTGAGAACCTCCAAATAACACCATCTACTTGCAAAGTGTCCCTTACTAAATATTTCCATCTGATAGAAAGTAACACTGGCCTCGAAATGTCTCCATTTATCCGGAACATTTCATTTCACTCCATTAACTTGGTCGGCCTCCTCAGGCACGACCTCGCAAAGTGCTCAGAAGTCTTCCAAGAAGTGGTAAACCTATTGCGCAAGAAAATCGCAAAGCCGATTCATCCTACAACCATCATGCCATTCTCCCAAATCGAAGAAGGGTTTCGGCTCATGCAGATGGGAAAACACATCGGAAAGATTGTGTTTGAAGTAGGCGAGGAAGACCTTGTGCCGGTAAATTATTTTTCTTTACAAACAGTGCCATCGAAACATCCTAAAGCTGATCAATATTTAGATCATTCCTGCTGGTATCAAGCCAATTACGTTCGACCCAAATTTCACATACCTCCTTAGCGGAGGTTTGGGTGGTCTGGGGAGAAGCATCGCCCAATGGATGGTTCGACAAGGCGCGAAGCACATTGTCTTTCTCTCAAGGTCTGGCTCTAAAAAGCCAGAAGCGAAGGAGACACTTCAAACTCTGAGAGATAACGGCGCATATGTGGCTGCTTATAGCTGCGACATTGCCAATGCGGACGAGGTCCAGAATGTGATTGGTCAATGTGCCAAGGAATTCCCACCAATCCGTGGAGCGATCCAAGGTGCAATGGTCTTGAAGGTGTGTTGCTAGAACCCCTGCTACGAGCTCTCTTACACCAGTACTCATACTGACGTACACAGGATGCAATCTACCAAAACATGACCCACGACCAGTACCTCGGCGCCATCCACCCCAAAGTCCAAGGAAGCTGGAACCTGCACTCTTCCCTCCCCGCAGACCTCGACTTCTTTGTCCTCCTCTCCTCCAGCGCCGGCATCGCCGGCTCTCGAGGCCAAGGCAACTACGCCGCCGGCAACGCATTCCAAGACGCCCTCGCCAACCACCGCCATTCCAAAGGCTTGAAAGCCAGCTCCATCGACCTCGGAATGATCCTCGACATCGGCTACGTCGCCGAGAACACCGGCAAAGAAGTAGCCGAGAACACCAAGAAATGGAGCTTCGCCGGTATCCGCGAGGCGGAGCTGCATGCCATGATCCAATGCGCCATCACCGGTGAGAGCATCCGCGGCGAGAAAGTCCGCCCGCAGCTCATCACTGGCCTCGGCACTGGAGGCATGGCGAACCTCGCCGGCTTCAAGATCCCGTGGTGGTTCAACGACTCGAAATTCGCCCACATCAAGCAAGTCGACACGCACCAGGTCACGCTCGAAACGGAAGAAGACACGCAGCAGCTGCAAACCCTACTCTCGCAGGCCACGTCCATGGACACGGCCGCCGAAATCGTCTCCATGGCACTCATCCGCAAGCTCGCCAAGTCGCTCATGGTGGACGTCGAGGACATTGAGCCGTCGAAGCCGATCAGTCGCTATGGCGTGGACAGCTTGCTGGCGGTGGAAATCCGGTCGTGGTTGTTTACCGATATGCAGGCAGACGTGTCGGTGTTTCAGCTGCTGAGCAACGTGCCGATTTCGGAGCTGGTGAGGACCATTGCCGGGAAGGCGAAGTGCGTGCCTACGGCAGTGCAGGCGGAGGCTTGAGGGGCGGAGAGATTAGGGGTTGGGTTCCTGAGGGGCCTTGGATTGTCTGTACTTGTTGCTGTCGCTGTCGTTGTTCTATTTTTCGGGTTGAATATTGGGTTTGCGGTATATGTGCCTGATATATTTCGCGAAAGTATACACATACATCATTTCACAAAGGTCCAATTCCTACTCCTCGCCTTAGCGCCCTCGATAAAGCACCTTCGCCTTCACGCTCTCCAAACCTTCTTGACCCTTCGAGTCGGCCCGTCGTGATCGTTTGTGCCCTTGTCGTCTAATTCCGGGCGAGAGAGGGTAAAAAATAGCAAACATGGTAGCAAACAGGGTATTCAATGTTCAGCTCTATATCACCCTTGAGCATATGTGAGTTAAAGGCAGGGCGAACTGCGACAGATCGGGATTAGACTAAGATGATCCCGAAAATGTGGAACAGAGGCAAGATGACAAGCCGCGAGTGAAGGATGAGAAGATTGTACCTAAACCCATAGTACATACAGAGCGGATAAGACAATTTTCAAAATTGTTAAGTGAAAACTGTTGGATTAAAACATGGATCTCGTTGAGCGAGGTGAAATCTGCATAATGAAGAAGAGACAATTTCTAGGAAGGGGGGAAATGGGAGAAAGAAGAGAAGATCATTTTAGAGTATGTAAAGCGAGGAGATAAGAAAAGTGATTAGAATGGTGTACTATAGCGTTATGTAGTGACGGGGAAGAAACAGATGAAAACGAGTCTGGGCGACGAGATCGTGAGAAAAATAGCCGCGATGTCACAATACATTTCCCAAGTGTGCAAAAAGAGGATGAAACAAAAAAGCACCCAAAGAAACCCTCTTTCATCCAAATAAACTCCACTGTGTCTACCATTTCGCCCCACCCAATCCTTCGAAAAGATACAAAGATCCCATCAATTTCCAGGCTCCAAGCGATGCTTTCCGTACTTCTAGTGGCTCGCATCAAGCGGTGGCCACTCTCACTGTGTTCTCCAGATCTTCGCGAGGCGCTTTGTCTGCTTGGCCACAATGTTCCCCCCCCCCTTTTTCTTGATCCTCGGTCGACTCTCGTTTGTCCTCATATTTCTTGCTAGACGTCTCCTCAGGTCCATCGGCCTCTCTCATCATGCCTAGCACTGTTCCTGGTATTTCAAAGTATGCGGATTTTCTTCGCCAAACTCGTCCTCATACAGAGTAAAGGCCTCGAGTAGAAGGCTTGTCGCCTCTTTCCATCGCGTTTGTCTCGTTAACGTCGACGCTAAATTGGAAATCGCTCTGAATGTATCTCGATGCCTATCGCCCAAAATATCTCTTCTGAATTTCAGAACTTTGAGATTTAAAGGTTCGATCATGTCATAGAGTCCTTGATTGTGAATACGTTTTTGTCAAACAATTCATACTACGTACAGTATCGGAATCATCCTCTTCGAACTTCTCACTCAGAGCAACCGTCTCGAGTAGAAGACTTGCCGTTTTCCTCTGTCTTCCAGAACTTCAAGATGTAAATTCTCCGCTCTGACATAATTTCCTTGTGCAAAATAAGTGCTTGCTAACTTATATTTACTTTGAACGGTGAGAAGGCTCCTATCACCCAAGATCGCTCTGTTGAGTTCAAGCACTTTAACCCTTTAGATGTTCCGCCTCATCACGACATTCCTGTTCCCAATAGAAGTTCGCGAATTGTTCCATGATGTACATGATACTTTTGTTGTGACCTCCAAGATAGTCATCCAAGGATTTGAACAACTGCAAACAAAGAGTTTCCGACTCGCCATGCCGATTTAGGATTGAAAGCGTTCTTACAGTCGATTCCATACCAGTCCAGATTCGGTCATGAAAAAGACCCTGGATATCATTAAAAAATCGCCAGGCATTCATCGTTAAATCAAAAGCCTCCTCGTCACGGCCTACTCCTGCATAGCAGCTCGCTAAAAGACTTGAGGAACCCATTTTTTCTCAGCATTCCGGGCCGAATATTTTAACAAACGTTTTAAATCCCTGAAGTCTTGATCAACAATATCTTGAGATCTTAGTGATATAAATTGACAAGTCCGTCGCTGCATCAGATAAGTCGTACAAATAAAAGGAAACATTGGCTTTTATTTCGAGGATTTGACGAATATAACTATGGTCGTCTTCAAGTACACGTTCGCCTATGAGTAGACCTTGTTGTGCAAATTGACCTGCTAGATGAAAGTTCCCGATGCGAAGCAGACTACGAGCTACGCTAAGGAATAATTTCGTAGTACAAAGAGGACAAATTTGGCCGTCAGGTGCATGTTCAACCGTAGCTTCCTGCTTTTGGGCTGCTCTTGAAACGATAGATGGGCCTTCCTCGGCTTTGAGCTGATCACAAGATAGTAGTGTAATTGAGCCAGGTTGCTCGCGTACTTAAAAACCCTTGGGTGTAACGAGCAGCAAGGGTCTCGATCGATCTCGCTGTCCATACAACGAAGCGATTCTCCATGCGCAACCGATTACGCATAGCTAAACGTACTAGCCGATGGAGGTCGTACAAGCGATCTTCCTGCTTCTCTTCTGCGGAAACAGTGTTCCGAAACGAAATCAGAGAGAAAGCTCTCAAAGTACCCAGGGATTCCTTCAGCGTTAAGCGATCATCGATAAAGGGAAGCAAGGATTCTGAAATAGCTTGCGCATCAAGCATACTCATCAATGATAGAATATCTGCAGCTGCAGTTTCATGCTCTCTGATATAGTTGAAAGATATAGCTCAAGTGGTAGCTACAGGGTTTCTGCTTTCGCGATTCCGGATATCATCTTCAAACTCTTTGCTGAGCAGACGTATCTTGGAAATATCACTGTCCTGATATAGCTGCAAGTAACATTTAACCGTGGTCTGGTTTTGTTGAATGAAGGAGACTGCTTGAACGAGCGCTAAAGGGATTTTTTCAAGCTCTTTCGTCAGTTGTTTACGATCGGCATTCTCCTGTGTAATGACTTCAAGTCTGACGTTCAAGAATTGCTTAGATTCGTCTGGCGATAGCCCGAAAACTTCGATGGTAGTCTTTGAAGTCGCGAATTTGATGTCGACCTTATTATATCTGGTTGTCATGAGTATCGAGCCACTGTAAGATCGAGGAAAGTAGTCAGAAAGTGTATCGGAATTAGAGTCATAGAGTGACTTCATTTGTCGGCGTTGTTCACGACGAGTAGCCACTTTTCGGACGCTTCACTCTCGAACCAATCTTTTACTAACTCGAGTATATTCGAGTTTGAATCGTTCCATTCAGGAATCTTTACCTTTTTGGCGATGTCAAGGTAGGACTTCTTTAACCGTTCCGCATTCCCGACATGTATTCAGAACACAGACATTTCTTGAGACTTTTGATATCGAACGGCAAATTGAAGCGCTATACGCGTTTTGCCAACACCTCCCAGTTCTTCGAGCGCAACTCTCGAATGTTTATCAGTTTGACATAGCTTTGAGCTCAGTACTTGCAAAATCTCTTCCCTGCCGATGAAGTCATTCGATCATTGAATAGAAATCATGTAATAAATTTTCGATCTCATGATTGGCATCGCTGTAGGGTCTGTTAAAACCTGCATTGAAGTACATATTTCTTCTAGGCTACGGTCAATAGCACGTGACCCCTATTTATGATGATAATTATTAGAGACCAAAAAAATTCATCGAGTCTGAAGACATATCTACACGGCGGAGCATCGTCTCTCTGAAAGCAGTCACTTGATCAAAAATTGCCTGACTGTCAATGTATTCCTTGGTCGCGGCTACAATACTAGGCGTTTTCTCAGCTTCTTTCAAGCCAATGTTTTGCAGACCTTTTTCGACGCTAAACCGGAAATATCGCTGTTCACGAATCAGGTAACGATGCTCTCGGGCAAAACTTTCTGCAGTCGTCTCTGTCTCGGTTGCTATGGAAAGTAAGCTCTCGGCGACCTCTTTTATGTCGTCCCCAAAGGCTTTCAGTGATAGTTTGCCAGTGCCTATAGATACGAGACATTCGATGTTCATCCTCAGGTCTTTCCCCAGCCATTCATCTTGCGCAGCAGTCCATAGCTCTCCTTACAGGATTGTTTGCTTTCGTCGCGCCGTCGATGAATGTTTCTCCGTGTTTTCCTGTGCTGATTGAATCGAAGAAAGTTGAGGCGGCAGAAGTTGCACGACATGCCTGTCATATCGTCAAGGTCTCGTCACTCGCGTAGCGATCCGACTCGTAGCTTCGTAGATGAACGATGTCTCGAGTCTTCTCACGTTCAGCACATACAAAACTGCCCGGTAACATGATTATCTAGTGATTCAAAACAATCCTATAAGGAAGAACCTACACTTTGCATCGGGGCTCTGATTTTTCTAGTAATGGCGTGTCTTCGTCTAGGCCCTGTCGCTTTATGATCTCTTTAATCGCATGCTCAGCTAAGGTGGCGGTAACAAGGCCTTCTCCCTGGCTATAATTTAACCAATAAACACACCGGCTGAGGCAATCTTGCATGATAGCTTATATTTTTAACTGAGAGTAGGCAATTACGTTGAAGTTCTTCAGGAATTGACCAGCAGGCTATATACAGGTGGCAGAGAGCGATGGTCCACAAAGATTATTAGACAACAGGAAGTCTCCACAATAGAAAGTGAACATAGAACTGTGGCGCTAAATGCTCAGACCGAATGTTGTATATCATAGAAGACCAATCACACCCGTTCTTTTTCTTCGAGGATTTAATTACTCCGGGTATTAGCTGGTAGCGCTTTGAATAATCGTTAAGCTATACTTGTAGTTTGTCACCACTATCCTTTCAGCACTTTACGAACTCATTCTTCGTCTCTTCGCGTCCTGAACGCATGTCTGCGTGCCCACAGATCTGCCCCTCGAACCGAGATACCCCTCTGCTGAGTTCTGAGACCCCTTTTTGGAGAGGATTTCCTGCCTGTGGATTAAGGGTCTTAGGTTCTCGGTGGGTATAGACTTTGCTTGTACGGTAAAGCTTGTAACCATGTCCCGTTTGGTAGAATTGGGGTTGGATTTATTTTCCCGGCTCTATCGTATGTGATCTGTGCGCCTGCAAGACCTATAGAGAATGGCGAGGTGTCTCCGCGTTCTCGAGTTCCGTAGTGCACTACTGCCTGCCGGCTGCTCTCATTAACCCCCTAACCCTGATCTGTTAGGGGGTGAACTCTTCTAGTGGTCGCGAATTCACGGAGAAGACTGCGAAAAAGGCTAGTAGGATTAGTCATGAACAAAAGCGCTAACTTGGTAGGGGCTTAGCGCATGGAGCTAACCCGCAGGGGCTTAGCCCCACATGTCTGAGGTCCTGAGGCAGAATTAATCGGCTTCTTTTGATCTTAAGCATTTCGAACGTCCCGTCTATGAGCCGCATCTACTACGAGTATCAGCCACCAGCTTGAATCCCCTCTTATTGATAGCCTAAGGTATGATTCTCATATCGCATATATGTATTCCGTACCGAGGCAAAGTCATTAGGGATAACACAGCGACCAATCAAGCATTGTTTCCCGCCTTTCTTTACGGAAATCTAGCGTTGGTGCAGTCGCGTATCACTGGGCCCAATGCATGGCCTTGGATGGTTGATTACTGTGCTGTTCATTGCGGGGTTAAGTTAAACGGGTTTCTATGCCGCGGAACATCAACACATCTCAAGGTACCTACAGTACTCCATGTGGAGAGAGATGAACTTGACCATCCTGGGCGTCAAAGTAATTCTACATTTTGCGGGGTTACTACTTGCTAGTCTTGCTAATATCAAACTCCCTGCCATTCTCATCTCACATGTCCAATCTCATGGCTTGAACGAAGAGATGCAAGACACAAATGTCAGCCGGTCAGAAGGAACCCCAGTCGATTTGGGAAAGGCTTCATCTGTTTGGAAGAGACCTCGTGATGCGACGTTGTCCGTTTGCCGACCTACCCACATGGCATTCTGGATGCTTGACTGCATCTGCAGTATGGAAGAGGAGTCATTGTCACGCAGTAGAGTCTCATGCTACGCTAAGATCGAAAGAGGCAACCGATATCCGCGTGTCACCATCTGGAATTACAGGAGCTTCATGGACATATGAACTATAAAGCAGAGCATTCCCTTATGGAATGTTTCCTGCCGTGTACCTCCCTTGGAAAGCTCAACACCAGGTAAAAAAGGAGCAGAGGCGAATTTATGAAGATCTTCAATACCCTCGCCCTTGCGGCTGTTGTCACCCTAGCATATGCTTCACCTGGCGATGGTGACTGGAAAGCTGCTTATGCTAAGGCGAACGCTGCATTAGCTAAGTTGAGTAACCAGAATAAAGTTGAATTGGCTACTGGTATCGGATGGACAGCAGGTCCCTGTGTTGGGAATACTGCTGCTATCCCCGCAATTGGGTACCCTGAATTCTGTCTCCAGGATTCTCCTCTTGGGTAAGAACGCCAACTTACTATTATATCTGGAATTGGATTTACTGATATTCATAGTATCCGTTTTGCTCAAGGCGTAACTGCCTTTCCCGCGGGCGTTCAAGCGGCGTCAACCTGGGATGTTGGTTTGATCAACCAAAGAGGAGCAGCAATGGGTGCGGAAGCCAAGGGTCTGGGTGTCAATCTGCAGCTTGGACCTGTAGCTGGACCCCTTGGGAAGAATGCTGCGGTTCGTCTAATATCAGAAATTCTGTTTGTCTAGGTTGACTGATAAGCGAACAGGGAGGACGTAACTGGGAGGGATTCTCTTCGGACCCATACCTTACTGGAATTGCCATGGCCGAGGTATGTAAATTCGCATATTCAAGTCAATGTTATGCCAAGATGTCCCCCAAGCCAAACCCCTTGGTATTTTGACGAATCACGCAAGAGAAGCACTAACGACTACAATAGACCATCAAAGGCATGCAATCCTCCGGAGCACAGGCTTGTGCGAAACATTTGAGTAAGGTTCCGAATCTTTGTTAGGGTCATGTTCTCGACTATGAAGTACTAATAATACCAATAGTTGGAAACGAGCAGGAGCTGAACCGAAACACAATCAGCAGCAACATTGCCGACAGAGTCATGCATGAGGTTTGTAGTCTCGAATTCTACCTTTCAAATACCCGATTCTAAAGAGCAATTCCAGCTGTACCTATGGCCATTTGCCGACTCTGTCAGAGCTAATGTTGCATCGGTCATGTGCTCATACAACAAGCTTAACGAAACTTATGCTTGCGAGAGTACTGATCTATTGAACGGGTTGTTGAAAGACGAACTGGACTTCCAAGGATATGTCGTTAGTGATTGGACAGCTCAACATACCACCGTCAACAGTGCTATTGCTGGTTTGGACATGTCAATGCCTGGAAGCGGATTTGGTGACAGAATCTACCTCTGGGGTAAGGCTCTTCTAGATGCCGTCAGCAGTGGCCAAGTTCCTCAATCTCGATTGGATGACATGGCCCGCCGTATTCTAGCATCATGGTACTACCTTGGACAAGACACTGGCTATCCACAAGTCAAATTTAACTCGTTCAATGGAGGCGCTGGAGGACCTGACGTTCAGTCCAACCACGCCACTGTTGCCCGAGCTATCGCACGTGACGGTACAGTTCTATTGAAAAATACCAACAGTGCTCTTCCTCTCAAGAAGCCTTTAAGTCTGGCAATCATTGGTGCAGATGCCATTGTAAATCCAGCAGGACCAAACGCCTGCAACGACCGTGGTTGCGACAATGGAACTTTGGCAATGGGCTGGGGATCTGGAACCGCACAATTCCCATACCTAGTTGGGCCGCTTGATGCCATCAAGGTTCAGGCTGCTGCAGACGGTACTAAACTTACCACTTCAACTGCTGATGACACCACCGCTGGCACCACTGCTGCCAAGACCGCAGAAACCGCCATTGTTTTCATCAACTCCGACTCCGGAGAAGGTTACATTACTGTTGAAGGCGTTGCTGGAGACCGAAACAACCTTGACCCATGGCACAACGGAAATGATCTTGTTCAGGCTGTTGCTTCCGTCAACAAGAAGACTATTGTTGTCATCCACAGCGTTGGCGCCATTATCATGGAGCAATTCATCGACTTGCCAAACGTTGTTGCCGTTGTCTGGGCTGGTATTCCAGGCCAAGAATCAGGAAACGCTTTGGTTGATATTATTTACGGCAAGACGAACCCAAGTGGAAAGCTACCATACACCATTGCCAAGAGCCCCAGCGACTACGCAACCAATATTGTTCAATCCCTCGACGACAACTACCCAGAGGGCCTCTTCATCGACTACCGTCATTTCGACGCCGCCGGTATCACGCCCCGCTACGAATTCGGTTACGGTATGTCATACACCGCCTTCAAATACTCCGACCTCACCATCAACTACTACCGAAAATCCCCCGCCGGTAAATCTAAGGCTCCAGGAGGCATTGACTCCCTCTACCATGAAGTTGCCACCGTCACTGCCACCATCACCAACACCGGTTCCATCGAAGGTCGCGAGGCAGCACAACTCTACATTGGTCTACCTTCTTCCGCTCCCTCCACCCCTTCCAAGCAACTCAGAGGCTTCCAGAAGGTCGGCGTCTACGCCGGTGCTAGCAGAAAGGTTACCTTTTCGATCCGCCGAAAGGATATTTCTTACTGGGATTCGGCATCGCAGAGCTGGCTTGTTCCTGAGGGAGAGTTCAAGGTCATGGTTGGTGCTAGTTCGAGGGACATCAGGTTGAGTGGGTCTATGTAAACGACGCGGATGACGATTACGTTTTTTAAAAAGTGGTTCATAGGGTTTGCACAATAGCAGAGTGCGTACAAATCTAGCAAATTGATTCCCGTTACCTACCTGATACTCCTGATTTCCATTTCCATTTCGATCTCATACAGTATCGACTCGTTGGCGACGGGATGGTGGCGAATTTACTCCGGATCAATAACAACATCCTTTCGGCCATCTTCAGCTGGCCGAGTACGAGTACATATCTTATACGAGGGCTTTCCGTCCAGAACCGAAGCGACTTGCTTGTTGTTATCGACAACCTCCTTAAAGATTACCCTATAATTGGCGACAGAGAAGCCTTCTGTTACGCCTAGTTATGGACTACTGAAAAGAGCTCTTTGAGTGGTATTAGGGACGAAAAATTGTTCGAATATATAGATGTCACTGATTCTTCTCCTCTAGAGAACACCGCGCAAAGCTCTTCGAATCTCATCAGCAATTTGCAATTTGCTCCTCCTCGCCTAGAAGCCACCGAACACAGCCCATCGAGCAACGTCCTCCGCCCCCTCCTTTTCCCTCAAACCTGCTACCTTCACCAAACCACCTCCACCACGCAAACCCTCTCCCCTGCCCCCGCCACCCCATCTCCCACCGTTCACCTATCAATTTACACCATCATCTCCAACCGAACCCGCGGCTTGATCTCCCGCAAACCAGACGTATTCATCCACCTCTCCCCCATTTCCTCCCAAACCGCAAAACCTACCACGATCGCAACATACCTCCTCAAAAGTTACAACTCCAGCACCACTATCACGCATACCTAATCAAGCAAGAGCAAGGGCTGAGTTTGGAGAGCGCGCAGACGCAGAGGTATATCACTATGGTGGATGAGGTTCAGTGCGTGTGGACCCTTCACCGCAGAAAGATATCTGGTCCCTCTTCAACCTAAAAGGCGAAATTTTAGCCCGCTACAACTAGTCCCCCGCCCGCCATCGCCTTCGAGACATGGACCGTCCCCCGGTCCTTCAACCCCGCCAACGAATCAGAATTCGGCACACTCCAAATCTCAATCACTACAGGGGAAGAGGGAGGCGTTGGAGCAAGTGGTATATTGTGTGGCAGCGATTGCAGAGAGAATCAAGAGGACGAGGTATATTGGGGCGGGAAGGAATCGGTATGGACCCGGTGGGGGGATGAGGTTTGCGGCGTTTGGGACGACGGGGTTGCAATAGATCTTGAAGACTGGATGGAGAGAGGCAACATTGATGCTCGTGACGATGGGGAGCTGGGAGAATTGTCGAGTCCAGCTAAACTCTCCATCTCAACCATACTCGCCAGCAATCCATCAATCGTCAATAGCTTTACAAACTTTAAATATACCTAGACAAAGCTTCTCACTGGATGTTGCGTATGGTCAACCGCTAACACCTAAGAGCTGCGGTATAGGGCGAGGGGGTTGAAACAGGTATAACAGACAAGCCTCGGAGTCCTCCAAGGAGAAGTGTTAAAGATCTGCTTTTACCACACTCAATTCCAAATCCAACGACGAAGTATTTGCGAAAAGCGTCTAGGACTCCCTTGCTTCCTCCTTTTGATCGATTTTGACTTCTCTCCTCTTCTTTTTTCTTTCATTTAGCTTTAAGCAATGCAATGAACCCCGACCACATCATCCAATGTGTCTTTCGAATCTTTCAGTATACTCTCGGCGTCGCTTCGAAGCTCCCTTGAGTCCGTCCATCAAATCCTACTGATCGGTCTCAGCTCTTTGAAACTAAGTCCATGCAGCACGATCTCTAAAGGTGATGACAAGAAGACTGGAATGAAGCTCAAGACTCGATATGTAGTATGAGAAGTGCTCAACCCTCCAGGCACAGACTTTTCCAGCGCACATTCATACGATTTGAAAAGCGATGTATAAGAAATGTAGGTTCCAGCCCATCCGGTAAGAACTGCATAGATGTTCCATCATTTAATCACTCTCACTATCTGCCAGCAAAGGTGCAGCCTCGTCCTCTTCAGGCACAGGCTGTTCCCCCCGAAGCACCACCAACGCGTACACCAGACTCCCAGCAAAAAGCGCTCTGTACCCCATCAGCAACATCAGCATAACCCCCCCCACACTAGACGCATCACAGCACTTACAGCACCAAAACCCCGATCAACAACACCACCAACGCCCCTTCCCATCCTCTTGTTTCCGCGCTCGCCGCAGCAACGCAAACCACAACGATGGCCGTCCAAAGCAAAACCTTCACGCCCTGGAAAATTGCATATCCCCGCGCCTGAAGCTGATATTGGGCGGCGAAGATAATCTCAACGAAGGTCGCGAATAGAATCCCGGCGCTTAGAGATTCGAGCAGGAGCCACGCACTAGGGTCCCAGTCAAACATTCTACTCTAGATAGAGAGATGATGCGGTGGTAACATACATAAACACCGGCCCTTCCCACCTGAGTTCCGGAATTGCTGCGATGGAAGCTGTGCCGAGCATCAAGGCTAGTAGCAGGGTGCATTGAGATATGCGGAAACTCCATCTGATCGCGCGGTCCAAGTTGAAAGACATTTTTTTTGGTTCGGAAAGGGGAAAGGAAAGGAAAGGAAAGGAAAGTAGAAGGAGAGGGTATCGACAACAAATTGAAGGAAATAGGAAGTTGGCGTTGGAAAGCCTACAAAGTTCACGACATGGTGAGTCTCGAAGGATTTCTGCAAGGATTCATGCTGCGGTTCGCATCCTGCCGCTGCGCCCCGGGACGTTCAGCTCAGCCACTGATCCTGCCGATGAGATGCAACCGGGGAATTTTTTCCGCGCCTGAACAATGTCGACTCTTCTAAAACACTCTTCTTTTTTTCGTGCCCACTTTAACTCGTGTTCTATGAGAAATCCATATATAAGAGCGTTTATGGGCATCCCCAGATTTTGTATCAAATTCTGCCAGTTTTGCTATCGCTATTTAGTGCGAAGATGGAATGAATTTACATCCAAACTGGGGAAGGGTGAGTGTACATGTAGTATGTACAAGTCGATTGACATGTCTAGGTATATAAACATACGAGGTAATATGAATGATTTGTCAGTAAAATACTTGAGTAGTAGCATGTTAATCGTCAGGTGGGTGAGTGCATAACGGGGTCGATGATGTTGTTGTGGTGGTGGTGGACTATTATCCCTTATATCAAGAAGTAAGATCATCATATCAAAAAACCATAATATCCCTCAACCAAGCTACCATAGTAAATATCCTCAGTATCGTTGATTGCGAAACCTGTATCGTTTTTTTAGGATAATTTAGTGGCGAATCTCCTAAAAGTGCAAAATAAGAACCAGAGTTATAAAATCAACCCCACTGCCCCCCCAGTGCTTCATATGTAGTATATCCAGTGCTTCGTATGTGGCCTACCCAGTGCTCCATACGTAGTATATCCAGTGCTCCATATGTAGTATATTCAGTGCTTCATATGTAGTATATTCAGTGCCCCATATGTGACCGAGAGTACCCAGTGCTTCATATGTGGTCTACTCAGTGCTTCATATGTAGTATATGTGACCTATTCAGTAAGTCGCATAAGAGGCGCTAGATAGATCACATATGAAGCACTGAATAGGCCACATATGGAGCACTGGGTAGGTCACATATGAAGCACTGAATAGGCCACATATGGAGCATCGGATATACTACATATGGAGCACTGGGTAGGTCACATATGAAGCACTGGATAGGTCACATACGGAGCACTGGATATGTTGGAAATAGGGGAGTTGGTAACCTCCGCCTCATAGGGCTGGTAGGGCTGGGGCCCACTAGTAATTTGGAGCATTGGGTAGGTCGCATATGTGTTGGAATACGAGGTCATATGGGGCATATTGGTATTTTGGTTGTTGCTGTTCGGAGGCTATCTAGGAGGTGGAAGGTGAAAACTCTACTAGCGGGCCCCAGCCCTACCAGCCCTATGAGGCGGAGGTTACCAACTCCCCTATTTCCAACAATATGAAGCACTGGGGAGGCAGTGGGGTTGATTTTACAAATCTGTTTCTTATTTGCACTTTTTGAAATCCTAAAAAACGGCACAGGTTTCGCAATCAACGATAACACAGCAGAGAGCAAGGCAGAGTCGCACAACGCTACCATGAGACCAGCAGGGCATCACAATTCTGCACCGTTTTTCATATCCAGGAATCTGCCCGACATTGCTCTCACCCCTCACATCTAAGTCGTCGCCCAATAAATGACAGACATTGATGCCCCGGCAGCAACCCCGTGAAAACTAAAATCCCACCTCAGTTTTGCTGTCTGCTGCGGCACCATCAGAAGCTCGATACTTGAGCAAGCCTGACAAGAGTTTGTACCCCCAACCTGCGCCCTGTAGCTCTCCTGTCCATTGATCTTATCCATTGCCAGCGCCGTCACGGATATGCTATCCATCTTGACGACTGTACGTGCATCCGGGGTGCTAATGACAACTTCAATCGTGTTCCCAAGGAGATTGTGCGCCGGGCCTGTGATATCCAAGCTCACTTGGCTGGCTCCGGAGGGAGAGGCGCCTGCTGCAACAAGGGTGATCATGTTTGTCTGGCTGACGCAGTAAGCGACGGGAGCGTTTTGGTTATGGTTGTTTTGGAAGCAGAACTCATTCAGGCCGCAGGAACCGGGGGTAATGGGGTCGGGGAAAGCTATAAGGCGGGTAACGATGGCGCCTGGGTCGAAGGAGCTGCATGTCAATTTGTAGGATTTGAAGTTCAGGCTTCCACTGGTGTGATCGCATGTGGAGCGGATGAAGTGAGGGACTCCGGGTGGGCACGTGTCAATAGCGCGGCTGACATCGCGTTGGTGATTTGATGGGGCACCGTGGGCTTGATTCAGTTCTCGGGACTGTATCCCGTCACTACGGCCTGATATATCGGTAACGGTTATGTTGAAGTCCCCAGGTCGTGAATGGGGGCTGATGCGCCGGCTCCTATACTACAGCTTGCAAGTAGTAGGACCGCGGAGAGGATATGTGACATGCCGGCTTGCTTCATTGAGCCCTGAAATATGGCGTTGAGATTGTACTGTCTGTGATAACTAGATGGTGACCAAGAAGATGTTACCCTTTCTCCAGCGATGGCCGATCTGCAAAGCAGTCGTCTACAACATTAGTAGGCAAATGGGTATTGAAAAGTAGAAAATGTGGGCTCAGCTGTTGTGGGCGATGCTTATCTCTAGAGAAATGTTGGAGAACAACATCTCGATATATGATTATTGGTGTGTGGCTGCGTTGAGAACGGGTCAGCGAGTTGTATCAAACATCATCTTGTTCGTGGCTCGCAAGAAGCATTGCTTCACAAGCTACCGGAGCCCTACATCTTTGAGGAGAGCGAAAGAAAGGTAGAGTCCAGTAAGACTGGTGAAACCATTGAATGAAACTGCGGCTATTTTGAAGAGACGCGACAGACAGAAACAGGGCATTGGTACGGAAGTACAACCAAGTGTATAAGTGAGGTTGCCTCGGAGTCCAAGCCACACTGGACATGCGATGATGCGAAAGCAAGATCAAAGTTGATGTTCAAGGATATGATGAAAGACCAGCACAACTCATTCAGACTCGGAATTCGAGCGGGTTTTCAAGAGAAGAGATGGTCCAGATCACAATAGAAGAGTCAAAGGCACCATGCTGCAAAGTAATGATGGGTGCAACACAGCCTACACACAACGCCGGCTGGGGTACGTACTTGATACTACATAGAATGATATCTGCTTTCATTATCGAGCACGGCTGACAGAGACTTATCCGTAGCCCCCCACTAAGCTCGTTTCTCGCGGATATGTGTCGAACAGCATTATCGACTTGGGCATTCCAGTACTACCGATACCCCAAAGACGCGCTTGAAACAGTCCACCGGGCGAAAGATCGTCCTCAGTGCATTGTTCTTACTTGGTACGTTGTAAGTCCTCTGCCAACTGTCTTGCACGCGAAACCGCGACCGAATAAAGCCTTCCGATATTAGAGTAGCATCATCCGTGGCCACACCAATGCCTATACTTTTGTGGACACCACTTGAGAACACATACCTATTACGATCTGGTCCACGATAGAGGGCAACCTCGGTGTTGTCGGCACCTGCAGCCGTCGTGACTCCCAGTGATTCAAAGGCTCTTTGGCTACAAGATTGCAACGACACGAGACGCCTCTGGCAAAGCACGCATTTGAGAAAGTGAAGGGTAATTAAAGCCTTTGCATGACGAGAAAAGCTTAACTCGCTTGTATATAGACACTATGGTGTTATTTCCCCGGGAATTAAGTGAGCCGTTTCGTTTCATAGTATATAGGTTATCAACTACATAGATGTTGAAAGAAAATGAGATTCGGTGATGCTAGATCTCTCTGACACCCATTTCGACGTTTTGGAGACGGTAGCTAGACGCTAGAACACTTGCGAAAGAATATTGTCTGGGCTCAAAGGATTTGGAGAATTCCAAGACATCGTCCTTGCAGGGAATGGGTGTTGAAGCAGCGATAGGTGTAAGTGTGTTCGTTCTAGAAAGTATGGAGCGAAAGATTCGCCTAAATACAAGGGGATCACATGATCCTACTAGTCTCAAACTAGTCCCCAAATAGGCCTAAGCATCTCATTTCAACAATGGGTCTGAAAGGTTGAGCGTTTTCACCAAAAAAGAAGCGAAAAAACAGACGAAATACAAATCTATCGATTGGAACAGGCAGTCTAGAGGTATATAAAGCGTCGTATTGACGGTGATTGAGTACTGTAGATAGCTTGAAGCCCGGCGACAATGAACGTAAATGACGCTCTCCAGCATCCCTGAAACATGATAATCGTTACTGTTAGGACGAATGCCACACAGCCTCGACGATGCTCATTGTACTACCCTCGGGCCGGGTTATACTGCGAAAAACAAGCCTCTCGTCGACCATGCTTAACAATTTAAGCCAGTCATCTTTGGTTCGCTCGGCACTGTTGAAGCAAGCTGCCATCACCATGTCCAAGTCTCTGTGGGGGATCACAATCAGCCTAGGTCAACACCCCACAGAACCAGCGTTATCAAAGACTTACAATCCTATCTTTTCAGTTATCTTCGTTTCCGCCTCATCTTTCAAAACATACTCGTAGAAAAGTACCCTGCTTCCATCTTTTATTGCCGGAATTAGATTCTGTAGGATCTTGACGCAGTAGCGGTCGCTCCAATTATGCATGATCCATCGAAAGAGAAAGACTTCTGGCCCTTGGAGTGTTTGTTCCTTAAAAAAATCATGGCCCATAAACTCGACTCGTCCTTCAAATTCAGAAGGCAACGAGACACGCGCTTGTTCAACTGTACTCGGGAGATCCTGCACAATGAATTTCACGTGCCGTGTAGTTTTGGCCAGGAATTGCGATACTGAGCCGTGGCCTCCACCCATGTCCACCACTGTGGCGCCAGGGCGGTCAATGGAAGCCCAATCAAAGCCTGAAGCAAGATGTTTCAAATCCCATCCCTCGCTCTTGGTGAAAAACTGCATGCCAGCACCAAATCGCCGTGCTCGCTCAGGGCGCTGAATTAGGTACTGAAAGATGGACAATGTGGTGTCGTTCTCCAGACTGAAAGCTGTTTCGGTCTGCTCGCCAGAATCGCCGTACTTTGTCAATGCTTCGATGAATTTGCCGGCTGCCGGGGCAAGCTCTGCAGTCTCCAGGCCAACAGCATCAAAGAAATCCGGATCCTTTACAAGCATCCTCGAGGTCGCCGTGTGACGTACACGGCCAGGAGAGACCTCTGCGAAAATACGGTTCGCCATTGCATGGCGGAGGAAACGACGCACGAGAGACTCCGAGATGCCACTGGCTTGGGCGATCTCTTGGTATGTGGCCGACCCTTCGATGGGTACAGCGTGAGTGAGCTTGAAAGTGTAGATTGCGCGGAGACATAGGACATCAGTCCACTGCTTACATGTTAGTAGAGACTACATTTTCGCTTGAAGCCGCAAGAGCCTACAGTGAACAGAGTTTCCACCGTACGCCCTACGGGACCTTGGGCCAGCTGCTTCAAAGTATGTGTTGAGTCGATCAAAGCGTTTCGCACGGACTCCATGTCATGTGGTAGATCCACAAGACTGTCGTGGTCGAAAGACGTGGGTGCCACAGTCTTGTAAGAGAGATGAGCATCGAGACGCTTAGCATTTGCCAGAATGTCTTCGGCAATTGATGTTAAAGAAGGCATGGTGAAGGTATTGACAAGACACACCGTATTGAAATGTAGATTGGAAAGTGGGTAGGAGAAGACAGCTTATTAAATAGTGAGCCTTTCGAGGCGGTCTTCATTTATCTTGTTCCACTGTTTTCAGTCGTCATCACGCAGGACGCAAGACGCTCTCCCATCCTTCGCCCGCCAGTAGATTATCATCAGGAGCTAAACGCAGCATCACACGGCGAAGCGAAGGGTCCACAACAGCAAATGGATTTCAACACTTTGGGCTGGAGCACAAGTGGGGATTATCCACGGCGTCAGACATATCGCCTGAACTCATCTTCTGAGGGAACCTATGCACGAGTCCCCATACACAGCCGTTTTCGAGGCCGAATAATTCACCACTTTCTTCGGCTGCGCGAAGTGCCAACGCAAGGCTTCAGCTATGAGATCTCGGGGATTCTATTAGCGGTCAGTGTTGGACACAGGGAACAGTACGTACCACGTACGTACTGTTACCCCTATGGTTAGTAATCTCCGCCCACATCCGGCGCTAGGGTTCCAGGGGATTCAGGGTATTTACCTTCTTCCCACTTTTTCCTTCCTCCGCAGTTCCTACCTACCTACTAGATAGTTCACCCAATATATCTACATGCCTATCTACCCTAATGAGTCTAGACTGGCCGCGTCGGGCCGGGTTCCCGGCCCGCCAAGACCCGATTCGGGTCAGAATTTTGGTATCAAGTATTCGAGCCGGGTCACGATGTTGGTATCGAGTATTGATCCGGATTCCCGACCCGACCCGGCAAGATTTTAAATAGGAATAAATAGACAGTATTTTCTCTTGTTTTCCGCGCAAAGATAATGCGCAAAGGTAATGCACAATGCAAAATGCGAAATGCGAAATGACAATGAGCAAATGCAAAATGCGCAAATGCAATGATGTAGAGTATTCGATAGAGAGCTCGATAGGGAGTTTGGTATCGAGCCATGAAGGGTGCTTTCTATTGAGCTAATTAGCATGTGCTATGAAGCATGTATGAAGCATACTATGAAGTAGACCATGAAGTAGGTCATGAAGTAGGCCATGAAATAGACCATGAAGTAGGCCATGAAGTAGGCCATGAAGTAGGTCATGAGGTAGGTCATGAGATAGATCATGAAGCGAATAATTGAGCAAGTAGGTGAGCAAGTAGGTGGGCGAGTAGGTGGGCGAGTAGGTGAACGAGTAGGTGGGCGAGTAGATGGGCGAGTAGATGAGCGATTTCAAGATTTTACCTTAGGCAAAATATTTCAAGCAAGATTCAATTTAAGATGCTAATGTGACTTCTGACCTTGTAAAACCAGCCTCGAATCGACTATCAGCCCACGAAGTTGCTGAGAACTCTTTTAGCAACATCATTTTTGCGAGCCGCCTTTCTGTAATGCCGACGCGGCAACAACAATTCAGATTTATTTACTAGATTAGTTCTAGATCAATCTCACATAAATGAGATATTAATTGATTTGATTGACTTTTTGAGAAACAACATCATTTAGACGACAACGAGACTCGAAAATATAAACTTCACTTAAACTAGAAGTATTCTCGGCCCGATGCACGTTCCGATTCCGTGCACATTCTAAACCCGATTAGCAACCCATACTTTTTTTATTATTATTCAACCATCATTCATAGAATCAAATTGCAATTAATATAGAGAGTTGTCGATATCTATATAAAGCTTTCAAGCTATAAGAATCAATCATCAAATCGCTTAGAAGCTTTGAATTGTCTTTCAGCTCGCGTAGACCTGATTTGACTTGACTCTCTTTTCATCTTCTCAATAGCAACAAAATCAGTGAATTGCTGTACTTTCATCTCTTTAGACTTCTTCTTTTGCCCTTTCTGAAGCTCTTTAGCCTTCAGCTTTTGCTTCTGAATTAGACGTCGTTGCTTCAATTTCTTCGCTCGTAGCTTCTTTTTTCGCTTCGCTTTCTTCTCTCGCTTCGTCTTCTTTTTTTCTCGTTTCACCTTTCTTTCAGCTATTAAACGCTGTTTCTCTAGCTTTCTAAGCTTTCTTTGTTTCTTTTCTTTCGCCTTTTGAATAGCAGCTTGCTGTTTCTCTTCGATTCTTTAAATTTGATGATCACGAGCCGCCTGAATCTTATTAGAACTAAAAAACATCTTCTTTGCCTCATCATTAATCTCTAAATCGTCAAATAAAGGCTTTTCACGTCGTCTGCGACTTCTCTCAATACGTACTGTTCATCGAAGATCTTCATTTTCTGCTTTCAGAAGAGCAACATCTGTAGTAAGCTTTTCAATCGTATTGTTCAACTTACGAGCTTGCGAATCAATTGCTTCTTCTACAACTGACTTCATTAATCATCAAATCTTTCTTCAATCAGCTTCTGACAATGCTGAAGAAGAAGAATGACTTGAAACAGGTCTAGCGTTCGATTTAATCTGCTTTATGATCTGTGATGAATTGAAAGACAGCAATTCTGTCTTTTCTCATTCACTTTTGATGTTGACAGACGTGAAAGCAGCTTGATATGCAGGTCAAAATAGGTCAAAGAAGTCTTTTTTTGATATTCAAGAAAGTTCTTGACTCTTAAAGATTCAGTCGTTCAGGTTTTGCGAGTAGTAATTGATCAAAGAATTGAATAAGCTGACATTTAGAGATTGAAGACGATGCGTAGAATGAGAAGAATATAAAGTCACGAGCATCTTGTTCTGCTCACATCAGTCAAGAAACTTCATGTTGATATGACTGTCATGTTCGTCAATGAATAGAAGATGATAATCGCGTGAATTTCTGGCTTTTGACCTCGTATTTCGATCAAATACGATAGTGAGTCAAGAGTAAATCAATTCATCGTTAGTTCAGTCAGTAGCGAAGAAAGCAAAGAAGCAGAATTGCTCTTTGAGATCATATTCAGTAAGTCAGCTGTTCTGAATATTGCCTGATATCGTCTGATAAATGATCGAAGAAGGTATATGAGTTATATTCATGCAAATGATTGCAATCAAGATAATTCATTCTCTATTGTTGTCTTGATCAGCACTCAGCAATTTGTCACTGTCAAGATGCTTTAAACTAAAGACTCTTCGAGTCTTTTGAAGAAGTTTAAGTAGAAAGCTCTTTTCGTTCATATTGTATGTGTTTGAAGAAAGAATCT
>JAABUR0100003225.1_pt1 | contig 23158 bp, 23 predicted proteins | sample 5560091 | NCBI WGS metagenome assembly JAABUR01 (sample SAMN10711879, study PRJNA513375) | rock metagenome | isolation source: Antarctica rocks | place: Antarctica: Victoria Land, University Valley sud
GTGGGCGAGCCGCTCGACGCCCTGACGAGCGCCGGCGGCGTGCTGATCATCGGCATCTCGCTGAAGCTGCTGGCCCTCAAGGACGTGAAGGTGGGGAACTTCCTGCCGGCGCTGGTGTTCGCCCCGGCGCTCGTGGGGCTCGTGTCGCTCGTGGAGTAGGCGCTTGATTGAAAGGGGGCCATCCACTTCGTGGCCCCAGCACCGTGGAAGTTGACGAGTGCTTCATCGGCGGTATCGAGGTTGGCGTCAGTCAGTGCTCGGTGCCACCGGCTGCGCCCGTTGCGAGGCGAAGCGGTTCGCGCCGCGTCAGACAACGCCTACGCCGCCCCGAGCAGCTTCCCGGCCTCCCGGAAGGTCTTGACCTCCTCGGTCGGGCGCTTCTGCCCCGGGTCGAGCTGCTCGCCGCGGCGGTTGACCCAGATCACGGGCACTCTGTCGCGCAGGCAGGGCTCGACGTCGGTCTGGTAGCCGCTCGCGATGTGCACCCAGCCCTTCTTGCTGCCGAACCGGCGCGCGCACTCCTTGAAATGAGCCCCGTCCGGCTTGTAGCTGCGCACCTGCTGAGCGGTGACCACGAGGTTCAGGTCGGCACGGAAGTGACGGCGGGTGGCGCCGAGGAGCTTGTCGTCGATGTTCGAGAGGATTCCGATCTCGTACTTCTTGGCGAACCGCTCGAGCTGGGCGTTGGTCTCCCGGAAGGGCGGCCAGCTCGGCACGCTCGCGGGCAGGAAGCCGGAGCGCGAGGGTTCGAGGTCCCAGCCCATCTCACGCGCGGAGCGCACGGCGGTACGCCTCAGCACCTCGGCGTAGAGCTCGTAGCTGCCGGACTGCACCTGATGCTGGATGTCGATGAAGTGGCCGATCATCGTCGCCCGGTCGATCGTGAAGCCGTCGCGCTCCGCCTCCTCGGCGTAGGCGTCGTAGGCGCCGGTCTCCCAGTCGATCAGGGTGCCGTAGCAATCGAAGGTCACGAAGCGGACGTCTTTGGGAAGGGGCAAGGGTCTCCTAGTTGGACGGGTCGCGGGTTCGATAGGGTCCGGCGCCGCCGCACCCCGCATAGCGGTGAGTACCCGGCGCGCCAGTCTGACAGACCTCATCTCATGGACCTTCTCGAATACCAGGGAAAGCAGCTGTTCGCCAAGCACGGCGTGCCGATTCCCGACGGCCGGCCGGCGGCGTCACCGGGCGAGGCCGCCGAGGCCGCCGAGGAGCTCGGCTACCCGGTGGTGGTGAAGGCCCAGGTGCTGATCGGCGGCCGTGGCAAGGCCGGCGGCATCAAGCTCGCCAACAACCGCTCCGAGGTCGAGGAGCACGCCGCAGCCATCCTCGGCATGGACATCCGCGGCCTGACCGTGGGTGAGATCTACATCGAGAAGGCTTCAGACATCGCCGAGGAGTACTACGCGGCCATCGTGTTCGACCGCAGCGCCAGGGCGCCGCTCGTGATGCTCTCACGGATGGGCGGGATGGACGTGGAGGAGATCGCCGAGCGCGATCCCAAGGCCATCGTCCGCGTGCACATCGATCCGCTGGTCGGCTTCCAGGACTTCCATGGCCGGCTGCTCGCCTTCGAGGCGGGGATCGCCGACGACGTGATCCGCCCGGTGGGTGCCCTGCTCGCGAAGCTCTACGACACCTTCGTGCGGGAGGACGCGATGCTCGTGGAGGTGAATCCGCTGCTCGTGACCGGCGATCGCCAGGTGGTGGCGCTCGACTCGAAGTTCACGGTCGACGGCAACGCCCTGTGGCGCCACCCCGACATCGCGGCCTTCCGCAACTCGAGCGCCGAGGATCCTCAGGAGGCCATGGCTCGCGAGCGCGGGCTGACCTACGTGAAGCTCGACGGCGACATCGGCATCCTCGGAAACGGCGCGGGGCTCGTGATGTCCACGCTCGACGTGGTGGCCCAGGCCGGCGGGCACCCCGCGGACTTCCTCGATGCAGGGGGCGGCTCCAAGGCGGAGGCCATCGTCGACGCCGTCGAGGTCATCCTGTCCGACCCGAAGGTGCGCGCCGTGCTGTTCAACATCTTCGGCGGGATCACCCGCTGTGACGAGGTGGCCCGCGGCCTGGTGACCGCCTTCGGGCAGATCGACGTGAAGGTGCCGTTCGTCGTGCGCCTCGACGGCACCAACGACGAGGAGGGCCGCCGCATCCTGGCCGAGGCCGACCTGCCGGGCGTGCACGTGGAGAAGACGATGCTCGGTGCGGCGGGACGAGTCGTCGAGCTGGCGGGCGCCCGCTCGTGAGCATCCTGGTCGACAACGCCACCAAGCTCGTCGTGTCCGGCCTGACCGGCCGCGAGGGCAGCTTCCACGGGCTGAACAACCGCACCTACGGCACCGATCTCGTGGCGGGCGTCACCCCCGGCAAGGGCGGCCAGGACGTCGAGGGAGTCCCGATCTTCAACACCGTGCACGACGCCGTCGAGGCCACGGGAGCCAACACCAGCATGGTCTTCGTGCCGCCGCGCTTCGCCGCCGACGCCGTGCTCGAGGCCGCCGACGCCGGCGTCGACCTCGTGATCTGCATCACCGAGGGCATCCCCGCCCACGACATGCTGCGCGTGTACACCCACCTGAAGCGCGGGTCGACACGGCTGATCGGCCCGAACTGCCCCGGGGTGCTGTCCCCCGGCAAGGCCAACGTCGGGATCATCCCCGCGCACTTCTTCTCCCCCGGTGGCGTCGGGCTCGTATCCCGCTCGGGCACCCTGACCTACCAGATCGGCAACGAGATCGCGGGCCGCGGCTTCGGCAACTCCACGATCGTGGGCATCGGTGGGGACCCGGTTGTCGGCTCCTCGTTCATCGACATGATCGCCCTGTTCGAGGCCGACCCGGAGACCGAGCTGATCGTGATGTGCGGCGAGATCGGAGGCGACGAGGAGGAGCGCACCGCCGACTACATCGGCGAGCACGTGACCAAGCCCGTCGTGGGCTACATCGCGGGCTTCACGGCGCCGCCCGGCAAGACGATGGGCCACGCCGGCGCGATCGTGTCCGGCTCGAAGGGCACGGCCGTCGCCAAGGCCGAGGCGCTCGAGGCCAAGGGAGTGCGCGTGGGCCGCACGCCCACCGAGGTCGCCGAGATCGCGGCCTCGACGCTGGCCGGCGCTAGATGATTGATTCCGCGGCCGCGTCTGTGCGGGGCCGCCTCGGGCCGAGCTGGGCAAGGACGCAGGGTGAAGCCGATGCCGGTTGGCATCGGCGAGCCCGAGGACACCGCCCAGCGACGGCATGAGGCGGCATCCGCGCGGGCGGGGTCGTGGAATCAGTCATCTAGGCGGCCGGGGCTCCTCGAAGGCCGCGAAGCGCACGGCCAGCCGGTCGGGGTCCGGCCGGTGCCCCCGTCCGGGCGCAGTCGGAGGGCGCCCCTACCTCCGGCGGCGGCCAAGCACGGCGCCGAGCACAGCTCCAACCGCCACGGCCAGCATGGTGCGCCCGCTCGGGCGCGACAGGACCGGGAGCTGTCGCCGAACTGCCGGCCGCGCCTCAGCGAAGGCGGCGCGCACGGGCTCTGCCACGAGATTCACGGAGCTTTCCCAGGCCGGCCGCGGTGCTTCCACCGGCTTTCCAGCGCCGCGCGGCGCAGGGGGCTCTGTGACCGCTCGGGCGCTCGCCGGTACCGGTACCCCCCACGCCTCCGCGGGAAGATCGGCCAAGGCGGCGCGCAACTCGTCCAGGCCGTGCAGTGGATCGACGCCGAGCGCGCCCGCCACGCCCTCCATCACGCCCGCGCGCCGCCGCGCGATGTCATCGGCGTCGGTGGCGAGCAGTCGGGCCACCCGCTCGTCGGCCACCTGCCAGCGAACCGACAAGTCGAGCAGCGCCCGGCTACCCGGGTCGACGTCCGCAAGGGCGACGGTCAAACGGTCCCGCGACACGGGCGGCGGAGGCTCGAACGCCACGGGGGGCGCCGAGAGTCGGGCGGCGGCTTGAGGCGGCATCGCGAACCGCCGGCGACTCTAGCCACGGCGTCGGACCTCTCGGCGGCCGGGTCGAGGCCGTGAAGCCTTTCTCGGTCAGGGTTGCTGCCGCAGCCCCTCTAATGGCGCGCGTAGGACGCTCTGCCCGCTGTGGTTCTCGTTGCCGTTCGCCGGTTCGACCGAGATGTCGAGGAACTTGTAGTCGGCGGGGTCCACCGGAAGGGGCTGGAACAGCTCGATCTGGCGGCCGGCGAAGCGGCCGAGCGATACGGCGTCGGACAGGGAGTTGTAGAGCCAGACCTCGTACTCACCGTCGGGAGCCGGCAGCCCGGTCACGTCGAGGGTCAGGGCAGCCTCTTCTCCCTCGCCCTCCAGGCGGGCCGTTCCGCTTCCGGCCGCATCGATTCCGGGCAGCGGTGCGAGCGGCGCACCACCGCCGCCGGCCGATGGCCCGGGCTGCTCGCCGCCGCGGTCGCGACCCTTCTCGGTGCCGTCCCGGTCGCCGCCCCCGGCCGGGTCACGCGGCTCGGTCCGCCCTTCGCTCTCACCGTCCTGCGGTCCCGTCCCGTTCGGGCCGGTGCTCTCGCCCCCGCCGGCCCGCCCGTCACCGCCGGCCGTCTGGCCACCGGCGTCCGTGCCGGCGGAATTGTCGTCCTCACCCGAGTTCAGCAGCAGGCCCACCAGCACGGCGAGCGCGAGCAGAAGCACCGCTCCCAACGCCAGGCGTCCGACACGGGACCGGCGCTTCGCCGGGACTTGAAGGGAGCGCGGCGAAGGTCCGGAGCTCCACGGCCCTGGAGCGCTCGGGTCCGCTCGATCGGTGGCGCCCGGCACCGGCTGGCCGGGACGCGGCCGGTCACCCGGCTCCGCATAGCGGCTCGGACGCAGGGGATCGCCCGGGGCGGCGGCGGGACTGCGGCGCGCCGCCTCGGGCGAGGCCTCCGCCCAACGCTCGGCCGGGAGAGAGGCGATCCCCTCCCGCACGGCTGAGCGATCCTCCGGTCGGTTCGCGCCGACCGCGGCCGCGACCTCCTCGATCGTCCGGTCGCGATCGTTCGCCACCGTCTTCGCGTCGGTTCCCAGCAGCTCGGCGATCGACTCGTCGTCCACGCCGCGGCGCAGGGAAAGGTCGAGCAGCGCGCGCGCTGCCGGGTCGAGGCGGCGTAGGGCGGGAGGAAGGGACCCGGGGTCCACCCTAGAATCCTCGCCTGATGCGCACTCGACTCAGCGCGGCGGTTAAATCGCTGTGCGTCACCGTAGCGTTGGCCATGCTACCCGCGGCGGCGGCAGACGCCGCGAGCGTGCGCTTCGTGCATGCCGCGCCGGGTACCGGGCCGGTCGAGGCTCGCGTGGCCAGCGGCGGCGCGGCGGAGACGCTGGCGGAGGCGGTGGGCTTCGGAGAGGCCACCGAATACCGCACGGTGGCGGCCGGTCGCGTGGAGCTGTCCGTCCTGGGCGAGGACGGCAAGGAGCAGGTCGCCGCGACCCAGGAGCCGCTCCAGGGCGACCGGCGCTACACCGCCGTCGCACTTGGCCGGGAGGGGAAGGTGGAGCTGCGGATCTTCCCGGACGAGCCGCCCGAGGGCGGGATGGCCAAGCTGCGCTTCATCCAGGCGAGCCCCGAGCTCGGGGAGGCAGCGCTAATGGTCGGCGAGGACGTGGTGTCCGAATCGGCTGCCTATCGCGACGCCACGCCCTATCGGTCGATCGAGCCCGGGAGCTACAAGCTCGCCGCCACGCCGTCCGGCGGTGACCCGATCGCGATCGAGGAAGACGTGCCCCTGCGCGCCGGAACGGCCTCGACCGCCTTCCTGCTGGGCAGCGCCGGCGAACAGGTTCGGTTCGTGGTGGTCGACGACTCCACGGCCGCCCCGGAGGTGGCCCCCGCCACCGGTCTCGGCGGTCTGTCTGGTGAAGACGGGACTCCTTGGGCGCTGCTCGCGGCCGCGGCGCTCGGCGCAGGCCTCCTCGGTGGCGGAGTCCACCGCCTGGCCACGGCCCAGGCGCGGCGCTCGCGCGGCGTTGGCGACTGAGTCGAGGGCGCGGATCTCCCGCGCAGGCTCGAGGCCGCCGAGCCGCACCCCGGCGCGTCCACCCCGCGGGACAGGCTCGAAGCAGCAGATCCGCACCCTGGCGCGCCCACCCCGCGAGCTCGAACGCAGCCGCGGCCTGCGCCGCCGCCGGCGCGCGGGGGCACTCGCCGCCGTCGCCGTGCCGGCGCTGATGGCCGCGATCGTCGTGAGCGTGGTGGTCAGCGATCGCCGGCAGGGCTCCGATCCACAGCGAGCCGATCTGGTCGACCTCGTCGAGCGGGCGCCGAAGATAAGCCCGCTCCGCCGCGCGCCGCCCGCCACCGCGATCGTCTCCGCCCTTCCGGAAGCCGGCAACGCCACGCCGATCGCGGGCGGGGGTCCGAGGCCGGGCCTGCCGGCGCGGGTGTCGATCCCCGACGCCGATGTCGACGCGGACATCTACGCGGCGCCCACCACGGCAGAGGGGATGGAGGTGCCACCGGCCGACCGCGCCGGATGGCACGACGCGGGGCCGCGCCCCGGGGAGCCGGGCCGCGCGGTGCTCATCGGCCATCGTGACTCCACCACGGGGCCGGCGGTCTTCGCCGCCGTTCCGGATCTCGATCCGGGCTCACTGGTGACCGTCACCGACAGCGCCGGAGTGGCGCACGATTACCGCGTGACGCGGGTGGCGACGGCCGCCAAGGACCGTTTCCCGACGGAGCTCGTCTTCGGCCCGACGAAAGCCTCCGAGCTCGCGCTCGTGACCTGCGGAGGGCCCTTCAGACCCGGCCGGGGCTACCGGGACAACATCGTGGCGTTCGCTCGCGCGGCCTGAGCGACGGACCTCGTTATCGTGACCTCACGGTGAGCTCCTCCCCTCCCATCTCGTTCGCGCGCGGCGCGCCGTCGCTCGACATCGTGGCGGTCGACGAGCTGCGCGCCGCCGCGACCCGGGCCCTCGAGCGCGACCCGCTCGGGGCCTTCTCCTATGGGACCTCGGTGGGGTACCCACCGCTTCGGGAGTGGATCGCCGAGCAGCATGGGGTGGCCCCGGAGCGCGTGATCGTGACCAACGGATCGATGCAGGCCGACGCCTTCCTGTTTCAGACGCTGGTCGATCCCGGCGACGTCGTGGTCGTGGAGGCTCCGAGCTACGACCGCACGCTGCTCTCCCTGCAGGCCCGGGACGCGGACCTGCTGGCGATTCCCCTCGAGCCGGACGGGATCGATGTCGGCGCACTCGCCGAGGCCCTCGAGGGCGGCGCCCGGCCAAAGCTCGCCCACATCATCCCGAACTTCCACAACCCCGCCGGTCACACGCTGTCGATGGAGAAGCGCCGGCGGCTCCTCGAGCTGGCCGGCACGCATGGGTTCACGATCTTCGAGGACGACCCCTACATCGCACTGCGCTTCGAGGGCGAACGGCTGCCGACCATGCTCTCGCTCGACGAGGCCGACAGCGTGGTGTACGCCTCCTCGTTCTCGAAGACGGTGTGCCCGGGCATCCGCGTCGGGTACCTCGTGGGGCCGGAGGCGCTGATCGACCGAGTGAAGACCCTGGCCACCAACACCTACATCTCGCCGAGCATGGTCGCGCAGGCGATCGTCAACGAGTTCTGCCGCTCTGGAGCCATCGACACCTCGATCGCGACCGTCAAGGCCGCCCTCCACGCCAGGTGCGACGCGCTGACCGCCGCGCTCGAGCGCGAGCTTCCCGAGGCCCGCTTCGTAGCGCCGGAGGGCGGCTACTTCCTCTGGGTCGAGCTTCCCGAAGGCGCAGACGTGACCGCCCTCGCCGTGGCCGCCGACGAGCGCGGCGTGTCCTTCGTCAAGGGCACCGACTTCCTCATCGAAGGTGGAGAGAACACGCTGCGCCTTGCCTACTCGGGCGTCACGCCCGCCGAGATCGACGAGGGGATCGGCCGGTTGGCGGAGGCGTACCGCGGCGTCGCCGCGGCGGCCTGACCACTATCTAGAGACTTCCTCGCGGGTCACGTCGAGAAGTCGGGTATCGCGGCGTGCGCGCTCGCCACGCGGCCCTTCGGCTCCTCCCACTCCTCCTGACGGCCGGAGGGCGGTCAGGTCGAGCCAGTAGTACGAGCCGCCGGTCATACTCGGCCCCGCGCGCGTAGTTGGAGTAGGTGTGGAAGACGGTGTCGCCGATCTTGTCCAGCGGCGCCCGGGAGACGTAGGTGAACGAACCCGCTGATGTATGGTGTAGATATGAAGCGCACCACTCTGATGCTCCCCGATGATCTGGCCCTGGCCATAGAGCGAGAGGCGCGTCGCCGGTCCTCCTCGATCGCCAAGGTCACCCGCGAGGCGCTACAGGAGCGCTTCAATCCCCCGGCCGGCGGCCGCCGGGCGGTGCCCTTCGCGAACCTGGGTCGAAGCGATCACCGGCACACGGCCAGGGACATGGAGGATCTGCTCGACGAGGAGTGGGGCCGTGCTGGCCGTCCTTGACGCCGGTCCCCTCTACGCCGTCGCGGACAGCTCAGACCAGGATCACGACCGTTGCCTCGAGACGCTCGAGCGTCCGGACCTGCAGCTCGTCGTGCCCGCTCTCGCAGTTGCTGAGGCCACCTACTTCATCGGGCGGCGTCTCGGGCCCGGCGCCGAGGCTGCCTTCCTCCGAGGGCTCGAGAGCTTCGATGTCGAGGCTCCCTCAGTCGACGACTGGAAGCGGATCGGCGATTTCGTCGACGAATACGCCGACTTCCCGCTCGGAGGAACCGATGCCTCCATCGCCGCCCTCGCCGAGAGACTGGACACGCCGCTCGTGGTGACACTCGACGAGCGTCACTTCCGGGCGCTGAAGCCACGGCACTGCCCGGCCTTCGAGCTGCTGCCGGCCTGACCTACCTCCCGTAGCGCTCCCGCGCCAGCACCAGTTGCTCCGGCAGTGCCGTCCGCGGCGGCGGCGAGGGATCGGCGACCACCGACACCGTCTCGGCCACGCTGCGGGTGAGCACCTGCCGCCCGTCTTCGGACTGGATCGCCACCTCGTCCTCGCCCGAGGCCGCAAGCGTGCCCTCGAGCCCCGGCCGCAGCCCGGCCGCCTTGAGGTAGTGCAGGAGGTCAACGGCCTCGTTCTCGAAGCGCAGCACGCGGACGCTGGCCCCCTCCGAGACATCGGCCAAGGGCACCCCGGACTCGCGCGCGCCCTCGACGATCGGGTGACCGTGCGGGCAGGTGGTGGCGTCACCGATGGCGGCGAACATGCGCTCCTCGAGCACCGGCGACATGGCGTGCTCGAGCCGCTCGGCCTCCTCGTGCACCTCGTCCCAGGGGATGCCGAGCACATCGGTGAGGAAGCGCTCGATCATGCGGTGGCGCCGCACCACGCCGGCCGCGTGCTCCAGGCCGTGCTCGGTGAAGGAGAGCGACCGATCGTCGCCGCGGGTGATGTAGCCGTCGTCCTCCAGGCGCCTCACCATCTCGTGCACGGTCGGCGCCGAGAGCTGCATGGCGCGTGCGATGTTGGCCCCGGTGATCGGCAGCCCGGCCTCCTGCAGCCAGTAGATGGTCTCGAGGTACTCCTCTTCGGCGACCGTCGCCTGCTCCTGGGACAAGGGACTCCTCCCGCTCGTGGCTCGGGTGGCATCGTAACTACAGTCCCCCTCCGTGCAGGTGACCCCCGGCCAGCGAGTCCTCGTGACAGGCGCCTCGCGCGGGATCGGACGAGCGCTCGCCGAGGCGTTTGCCCGCAGGGGATGCGAGCTGGGACTGCTGGCCCGCTCGGCAGGCGATCTCGAGGAGCTCGCGCGATCGCTCCCCGGCGAGGGGCACACGGCGCTCGCGGCCGACGTGGGCGACGCCGCCTCCGTGACCGCCGCCCTCGAGGCGTTCGGCCACTGCGACGTCGCGGTGGCCAATGCCGGCATCGCCGACTACGGGCCGTTTCGGTCGATGGACATCGATGCCATCGAGCGGATGACCCGCGTCAACTGGCTGGGCACGGTGTACACCGTCCGCGCGGCGCTGCCGCGGATGCTCGAGCGCCGCAGCGGCCACCTCGTGATCGTGTCCTCGGGCGCGGGACTGCGGGCGTTCCCGGGCGCGGCGGTCTACGGCGCCACCAAGCACGCCCAGAAGGGCTTCGCCGAGGCGCTTCGGCACGAGCTCTCGGGTACGGGGGTGTCGCTCACGACCGTCTACCCGGGGGAGATCGAGAGCCACCTGCACGACCACCAGAAGGGCGATCTGCCGGCCTGGTACGGGAGCGAGAACGCCGCCCCCGCCGAGCCCCTGGCCGAGGCCGTGGTCCAGGCGGTCGAGCGCGACCGCCCCTCGGTGTACTACCCGCCGCTCGTGCGCAGCCTGCGCGTGGTCCACGGGATCTCGCCGCGCCTCGCCGACCTCATGCTGCGTCGCCTGCGCGGGCGAAGCGCCGCGCCGCGCGTGCGATGAGCCTCCCGCTCGAGCCCCCGATCCAGCCGCAGCTCGCCCGGCCCGCCAAGGAGCTGCCGGACGGGGACGAGTGGCGCTTCGAGCCCAAGTGGGACGGCTACCGCACGATCGTGTTCCGCGACGGCGACGACGTGCGCCTCCAGAGCCGCAACGGCAAGCCGATGAACCGCTACTTCCCGGAGGTCGTGGAGCAGGTGCTCGCGCTCCCCTCCGAGCGGCTGGTGCTGGACGGGGAGATGATCGTCGTGGTCGACGGGTTCCAGGAGTTCGACGTGCTCTCGCAGCGCATCCATCCGGCCGCCTCGCGCGTGGAGCGGCTGGCCGCCGAGACCCCCGCGGTGCTCGTCGCCTTCGACCTCTTGGCCGACGGCGACGAGACGCTGCTCGACCTGCCCTACCTCGAGCGCCGCGAGCGCCTGCGAGCGCTCGTCGCCGACCCGGTGCAGCTCACGCCGATGGCCGAGGACGCCGAGGGCGCGGCGGCGTGGCTCACCGGCCGCTCGGAGGGCGTGATCGCCAAGCAGGCCGACGCTCCCTACCGGCCCGGCGAGCGCACCGGCATGTTGAAGATCAAGCGCGTGCGCACGGCCGACGTGGTGGTGAAGGCCTTTCGCTTCGGCAAGGAGGAGGGAACCGTCGGGTCACTCATCCTCGGGCTCTACGACGACGACGGAAACCTGCGGGAGGTGGGGCACACCTCGGGCTTCACGGCCAAGCAGAAGCGCGAGCTGATCGGCTTGCTCGAGCCCTATCGCACGGGCGAGCGCGGAGAGGGTGAGCCGAGCCGCTGGAAGTCCTGGGAGGACCTCGTCTGGGAGGGGCTGCGGCCAGAGCTCGTCTGCGAGATCTCCTTCGACCACATCACCGGCGACCGCATCCGCCACGGAGCAAAGCTGCTCAGGTGGCGCGACGACAAGTCGCCCGCGGAGTGCCGCATGGACCAGCTGCGAGCCTGAGCGGGGCCGCGCCCTCAGCGCCGGCCGAGCCGCCCGCGCCGCCCGGAGGATTGCTCGCCGGCGCGGGGCTTCGACTTCCGCGCGCCGCGTTCGAGCTCCTTGCCGAAGGCCTGCTCGACCTCGGCGGTCATGGTCCGCTGGAAGACGGCCAGGAGCGTCTCGGAGGCGAGTGGCCGCAGGCGCTCGACGGCCTCCCTCACCTCCGGCCACTGCTCATCCGGGCGACCGGCCTCGTCGAACGGCTTCCACACCCGCTCGAGGAAGAGCGCGATGAAGCTGCGCGCGACGCTCTCGGAATGGCGCTGGATGTGCTCCGCCAGGCCCACCACCTCCTCCATCGGCACGCCCAGGTCGCGGACCTCGCGTCCGGCGCGGGTGAGGGTCGGGCTGGACAGCTCGTAACGGCCCTCACCCAGCGGTAGCAGGAGCCCAAGCTTCTCGAGCCGGCGCAGCAGCTTCGGATCGGCGATGTCGCCCCAGCGGGCCGCCAGCTCCTCCGCATCGACGATCTCGGGCTGCTCGTCCTCGAAGGGCGCCATCAGCGTCCTCGCGAACCCGAGCACCTCCTCGCCCGAGCGCTGCGCGCCCTCGAGCAGCCGCTTGATGGCGGTCAGGTTGTAGCCGTCGCCCTGCATCTCGCTTATTAGCTGCAGTCGCGACACGTGCTCGGGGCCGTAGTACCCGGTGCGCGCCCGCACGTCGGGTGGAGGCAGGAGGCCGCGGGACTGGTGGGCGCGGATGTTGCGCACGGTCATGCCGGTGCGCTGTGCCAGCTCCTCGATGGTCAGGGCTCCTCCGTTGCTCTCCGCCATCGACCGTGATCCTACTCACATACCATGTAACACTGTTCTGTGTTACATTGCTGCGTGTCATCGACCGGACCGGTTCCATCCGCCGCCCGGTCACCACCCTCTCGAGGAGGTAACGATGCTCTCCCCCCGACGCGCAGCTCCCGCCACTGTGAGCGCGCTCGTCCTACTTCTCACCGCCGGAGCCGGAAGCGCCCACGCCCAGGTGGCGGGTGCGGAACCCGTCGGCGGTGCCGCGATCGGCGAGATCGTGCTCGCTACCGGCGGCGCGATGCTCCTCACCGCTCTGCTCATCGGCCTGTCGGTCGCCCACCGCAGCGGGCGCACCACGCTGCTCGCGCGAGCCGGTGCCGTGGCCGAGCGGCAGATGGGCATACCGGGCTGGGCCGCGTTCCCGGGAGCGACCACGGCGGTGTCCCTACTGGTCGCGCTGCTCGGGATGTACTGGGACATCTCGCTACACATCGACGACGGGCGCGATGCCGGTCCGCTCGCCAACCCGGCGCACTACCTGATCCTCGGCGGCCTCTTCGGCTGCTTCGTCGGCGGCGTGCTGGCGATGGTGATGCCCCTGGAGCGGCCGGGTCCGAGCGCCGTGCGCATCACGCGCGACTGGCACGCCCCGCTCGGCGGAGTGCTCCTCGCGGCGTGCGCGGCTTTCTCCCTCACCGGCTTTCCCCTCGACGACTTCTGGCATCGCCTCTTCGGTCAGGACGTGACGCTCTGGGGTCCGACTCACCTGATGCTGATCGGCGGAGCCGCGCTCACGCTGATCGGCCGTGCGGTGCTGATGGTCGAGGGGCTGCGCGCGCGGCGGGCCGCGTCGGATCCCGCCCGTCTCGGACCCGAGCCCAGGCTGCTCGCCGTCCAGAACGCGGCGCTCATCGGCGGCTTTCTCATCGGCCTCTCCACCTTCCAGGCCGAGTTCGACTTCGGCGTCCCCCAGTTCCGCTTCCTCTTCCAGCCGGTGCTGATCGCCCTCGCCGCCGGCATCGCGCTCGTGGTCGCCCGGGTGTGGGCCGGCCGCGGCGGGGCGCTCATAGCGGTGGCGATGTTCATCGCGATTCGCGGCCTCGTGGCTCTCGTCGTGGGCCCGGTGCTGGGCGAGACCACGCCACACCTCCCGCTCTACATCGTCGAGGCGGTCCTCGTCGAGCTGTTGGCCCTGCGGATGACCACCGACCGGCCGCTCGCGTTCGGCGCTGCGGCGGGTGCGCTGATCGGAAGCGTGGGGCTGGCCGCGGAATGGGGCTGGTCGCACGTGTGGATGCCCATTCCCTGGCCGACGGCGCTGCTTCCCGAGGCGGCACTCCTGGGGTTCGTGATGGCGGTGGCGGCCGGCGTGATCGGAGGCTTCATCGGGCGAGCCCTGCGCGCCGAGGGCGAGCAACGCCCGGCGCCGCGGCTCCGCGCTGCGGTACCCGCGCTCGCCGCGCTGGTGGTGGCCGGGGTGGTCGGCTACGGGCTCATACAGACTCCCGACCCGGGCATCACGGCACGCGTGACGCTCGAGGAGGCGGGCGGCGGGTCCGAGCGGATGGTGAACGCCACCGTGGCCGTCGACCCGCCGAGCGCGGCGTCCGACAAGGAATGGCTCACCGCGACGGCATGGCAGGGCGGCGGCTTCGTCGTCGACCGCCTGGAGCGGGCAGCCGACGGCACGTGGCGCACCACCAAGCCCATCCCGGTTCACGGCGAGTGGAAGGCGCTGATACGCCTGCACGGCGGCGACTCCCTGCAGGCGGTGCCGGTCTTCCTGCCCGAGGACAAGGCGATACCCGCCAAGGAGGTCCCCGCCGAGAGCAGCTTCACCCGCCCGTTTGTGGACGACAAGCTGATCCTCCAGCGCGAGGCCAAGACGGCGGCCCCGTGGCTCTCCGTAGCCGGCTATGGCGTGGTGCTGGCGATCACCCTGAGCCTGATGGCCCTGCTCGCCTGGGGCCTCACGAGGATGGAGAAGACGGCGGGTGGTCGATCACCGGAGAAGCGGCCTCCGACGGCAGCAAAGCGGGCAACGCAAAGGCCGGCAGTAGCAGCGCGGTAGGACCCGAGGCCAACTGCCAACTGCCAACCCCGGGCAGCGGCGCCCAGCGAGCGGCGGGCGCCACCCAGGGGCGCCGAGGCCCGCCGCGCCAAGTGTCCAGCGATGCCCGAATCGACCGCAACTTTCTCGCTCCCCGCCGATTACCGTGCCAGTGATGATCCGCCGCCGCGCCGTCCTCCTCGCCCTGCTGTCGATCGCGGTTCTTGCCGCTCCGGCCGCCGCGGCGCCGGGCGACGACGTCAAGCTCAGCCCGGTCGCCACCGTCGTAGCGCCGACCGAGATCAAGTCGCCGCCGCAGGACCCACGCCGGCTGTTCGTCGTCGAGCAGCAGGGGAAGGTTCGCCTGGTACGCGACGGCAGGCTGCTCCGCCTTCCCTTCCTCGACATCACCGATCTCGTGCAGGCCGGCGGCGAGCGCGGACTGCTGTCGCTGGAGTTCGCGCCCGACTACGCCCGCAGCCGGCGCTTCTACGTCTACTACACCGACAAGGACGGCGACGTCCGTGTCGACGAGTTTCGGCGCTCGAGCCGCAACGCCAACCGCGCCGTCCGCGGCTCTCGCCGCCGGGTGCTCTTCCAGGAGCACTCGCAGTTCGGCAACCACAACGGTGGCCAGCTGCACTTCGGACCCGAGGGTCTTCTCTACGCGTCGATCGGCGACGGCGGCGGCCAGGGCGACCCGTTCGGACGAGCACAGCGCCTCGACACCCTGCTCGGAAAGGTCCTGCGCATCGATCCGCGCCGACCCTCGGGCCCTGCAACCCGGGCGCGCTACCGGACCCCGGTCAGCAATCCCTTCGTCGATCGTACGGGCGCCCGGCCGGAGATCTACGCCTACGGGCTGCGCAACCCCTTCCGCTTCTCCTTCGACCGCTCGACGGGCGATCTCACGGTGGGCGACGTCGGAGCGGGAGCGGTCGAGGAAGTCGACTTCGCCCGTCGCGGCGCTGGAAGCGGCGCCAACTTCGGCTGGAGCTGCTTCGAGGGCCGGCAGCCGCTCAACCCCTGCGACGCCCCGGGGCACGTGCCTCCCGTCATCGAGCGCCTTCACTCCGACGGCAACTGCTCGATCACCGGCGGCTATGTCGTACGCGACCGTTCGCTCGGCTCGCTGTTCGGCCGCTACGTGCACACGGACTTCTGTGCCGGGGTCATCCGCTCGGCCGCGCTCGCCCTGCCGACGGCCGAGGACTCCGCGACGCGCCTCACCGTCGAGAACCCCTCGACCTTCGGCGAAGACGCCTGCGGACGGATCTACGTGGCCTCGATCACAACCGGCCGGGTCTTCCGTCTGACGGGCCCGCAGTCGCGGGCCTGCACCACGGCGCGCATCAGCTCTCCTTAGCCGGGGAGTCGTCCTTCGCCCGCGAGGGCTGCACCCGCTTCGGCTCGCCCTGCTGCTTCTTGAAGTGGGGCGGCCATGGGGCGTCGCTCAAGCCCTCGCGCTCGTCCCGGTCCGCCAACTCGAGCAGGGGCTCGAGCGAGTGGGGGTGGGAATCGAGGTCGGCGCTCGGGTCACCCACAGTGCGCACGCGCTCGGGCACGGTGTCGAGCCGGAAGTCGGACAGCTCCACGTCCGGCACCTCCTCCCAGGTCACAGGGCAGCACACCAGCGCGTCGGGCACGGGCCGCACCGAGTACGCCGAGGCCACGGTGCGGTCGCGCGCATTCTGGTTGTAGTCGACGAACACGCCGTGGCGCTGCTCCTTCCACCACGCGGTGGTCGCGAGCTTCGGCACCCGGCGCTCGATCTCCCGCGCGAGCGCCAGCGCGGCGCGGCGTACCTCCGGGAACTCCCAACGCTGCTCGATTCGCACGAGGATGTGCATCCCGCGCGAGCCGGAGGTCTTGGGGAAGCCGGTCGCCTCGTGCTCGGCCAGCACGTCGCGGGCCACCAGCGCGACCTTCCGGACGTCATCGAAGCTCGCCTCGGGCGTCGGGTCGAGGTCCACGCGCAGCTCGTCGGGGTGGTCGCCGTCGGGCCGCCGCACCGGCCACGGGTTCCAGTCGATCACCCCGAGGTTCAGCGCCCAGGCCATGTGGGCACGGTCCTGGCAGACGAGGAAGTTCGCGCTGCGGCCGCTCGGAAACGACAGCGTCATCTGCTGCAGCCACTCCGGCGCCGTCGGCGGAACGCGCTTCTGGAAGAAGAACTCGCCGCCGGCCCCGCCGGTGAAGCGCTTCATGGTGGTTGGGCGGTCGCGCAGGTGGGCAAGGCAGGCGTCGGCCACGGCGAGGTAGTACTCGCACAGGTCGAGCTTGGTGTACCCGTGCTCGGGGAAGAAGACCTTGGCGGGATTGGAGAAGCGGACCTCGCGGCCGTCCAGCTCGAGAATGGTGTGGTCGCCGCGGGCCATGGGCATCGAGGAGAATAAGGACGTGTTGAAGCTGGAGGTAATGGGGGCCGACGTCACGACTCTCGAGGTGGATGCCATTGCCAACGCCGCCAACACCGAGCTGAGGCACGGGGGCGGCGTGGCAGCGGCCATCAGCCGGGCGGGCGGTCCCGCGGTGCAGCGGGAGTCGGACGAGCGCGCGCCGATCGGCCTTGGCGAGGCGGTCGAGACAACCGCGGGCGAGATGCCGGCCCGCTGGGTGATCCACGCCGCGACCATGGAGCTCGGCGGCCCGACCTCGGCGGACATCATCCGCTGTGCGACCGAGGCGACTCTTGCAGCGGCGGATCGGCTCGGCTGCCGCTCGCTCGCGCTGGTGGCATTCGGCACGGGGGTTGGCGGCTTCCCGGTCGACGAGGCTGCGGCGCTCATGGTCGGCGAGGTGCGCCGGCACCAGGGAACGCTCGAGCGGGTGGTGTTCGCGGTGCACGGCACGGAGGCCGAGCGAGCCTTTGCGGCGGCCGTCGCGGCTCGGTGACCGCGGGGTTGAACCGCTGGCAGACGGCGCCGGCCCTGGTGGCGCCCGACAGCTTCAAGGGAACCATCGAGGCCACCACGGTGGCGTCCGCGCTTGCGCGCGGCCTGCGGTCGGGCGGTCGCGAGGCAGTGGAGCTGCCCATCGCCGACGGTGGCGAAGGCACGATGGACGTGCTCGTCCGCGCCTGCGGCGGCGAGCTGCGAGAGGCCGAGGTGAGCGATCCATTCGGCCGTTCGATCACCGCCTCCTGGGGGCTGCTCGCCGACGGCCACACGGCCGTGGTGGAGGCCGCGCAGGCCAGCGGCCTCTGGCGCGTGGCCGAAGACGAGCGCGACGCGTGGTCGGCCTCCACGCGCGGGACGGGTGAGCTGATCGCAGCGGCCGTGGCGGACGGCGCGACGACCGTCCTGGTGGCCGTCGGCGGCAGCGCCACGACCGATGGCGGCACCGGCGCGCTGCGCGCACTCGACGAGGCGCGAGCCGACCCGGCGCTTACCGTTCTCTGCGACGTTCGCACTTCGTGGGAGCGCGCGGCCGCCGTGTTCGGGCCGCAGAAGGGCGCCGATGCCCGCACCGTCCGGCGCCTCGAGGGGCGCTTGGCAGAGCTCGCAAGCGCAGCGCCCCGCGATCCCACGGGTGTGCCGATGACCGGATGCGGCGGCGGGCTCTCGGGTGGCCTGTGGGCGCACCGCGGCGCGCGCTTGGTGCCGGGCGCCGCCTTCGTGCTCGACGCCGTCGGGTTCGACGCCCACATGCGCGCGTCTCGCTTCGTCGTGACCGGAGAGGGCTGCCTGGACGACCAGACGCTCGGCGGAAAGGCGGTGGGCGAGGTGGCCACGCGCTGCCGTCAGGCCGGAGTCGCCTGTCACGCGGCGGTCGGGCGCGACCGGCTCGATCCCTTCCAACGCCGAGTCCTCGATATCGGCAGCGTGACCGAGGCCGGCACCTCCGAGGAGCTGGAAGCCGCCGGGCGAGCGCTGGCGGCGCTCTGAGCCACGCGCACACCGGGAGACACGCCGCCGGAGCGGAGATGCGCTCAGCGGCCGCTACGAGCTACGGCCAGGAAGTTTGCTGCCAGGCCAGTTTCTTGCCTGTGGGGCAAGTTGTTGGCCGTATCTGACAGCGTTCTTCGACGGGCACACCGCCACCGACCCCGGCTGCCGCCCGGTAGCCTCGGCGACCCACGAACTCGAGGAGATCGACGTGCCCTTCAACGAAGCCAACGGCCAACGCCTCTACTACGAGATCCACGGAGAGGGCGAGCCTCTGCTGTGCGTGATGGGCCTCGGGGCCGACCACCTGGCCTGGGCGCTTCAGATTCCCGAGTGGTCGGCGAAGTACCAGACGATCGTCTTCGACAACCGCGATGTCGGCCAGTCGTCCTACGCCGAGGCCCCCTACGGCGTGACCGACATGGCCGCCGACACGCTCGCCCTCGCCGACGATCTCGGGCTCGACTCGTTCCACCTTGTCGGGTACTCGATGGGCGGCGCCATCTCCCAGGAGCTGGCGCTGGCTGCCCCCGAGCGGGTGCGCACGCTCAGCCTGTGCGCCACCTGGGCCGGCAGCGGACGCTACGCCCTCGAGAAGGCGCGCCTCTGGGGCGCCCAGGTCGAGCGCATGTCCCGCGAGGACCACATCGACACGCTCCTCCAGCTCTGCCTGACCGAGGACTACTACGAGAACCTCGAAGGGTTCAACTTCCTACGTCAAATGATGCTGGCCAACCCGCACCCGCAGGCTCCCGAGGCCTTCGTGCGGCAGCTCACCGCGAGCACCGCCCACGAGAGCCGCGACCGGGTTGGCTCGCTCGCGATGCCTGTGCACGTGATCGGCGCGGAGTACGACATCCTGCTCCCTGTTTGGAAGTCGAAGGAGCTCGCCGAGCTGATTCCCGGCAGCAGGCTGACGGTGCTCGAGCGTGCCGCCCACGGAGCGAACCTCGAGCACGCCGAGCAGTTCAACGCGGCGGTGCTGGAGTTCCTCGGGTCCGTCGAGCCGGCGGCCGTGTAGCCGCGACGGGGCGGGTCGGGCGTCCGCGGCGCAGGCATCCGCGCGCGCGAGCCCCGGCGTCTAGGACACCCCGGCCTCGCGGGCGAGGCGCACGGCCTCCCCCGCGCCCCGCGTCCAGGGTGGGCCGTGGCCCGGAAGCAGAGTGCCCGCGCCGGTCTCCGCCAAGCGGTCGAGGGAGGCGAGCGCCTGCTGCGAGTTGGCGTTCGCGGCCCGGGCGACGATCTGCGGCCCCTCGCCCGCGGTGTACGGGTTAAGCGTGACCAGTGCGTCGCCCGCGATCACCGCATCGAGGTCGGGCAGGTGGAAGGACACGTGGCCGTAGGTGTGGCCGGGTGTGAAGAGGATCTTCGGCGTGCCGGGCACGTCGAGCGTACCGTCGTTGCCGAAGGTCCTCACCGAGCTGATCCGCTTGGCCCAGAGCGCACCGGAGCGAGCCATCGAGGCAAAGAGTCGGATGGCCGGCGGCCGCACCAGGTAGAAGGCCGGCGAGCGCTCCTTGTCGTAGCGCCAGGGATGCCTCGTGAGGTCGGCGTCCTTTTCGTGCACCCATACCGGCACGCCGAGCTCGGAGCGCGCGCGCTCGGCGAAGCCCACGTGGTCGAAGTGGGCATGGGTGAGCACGACGGCCTCGAGGTCCGAGAGCGTGCGCCCGGCCCGGGTGACCGCCTCGTAGAGCGACTCCCACGACGAGGGCAGCCCGGCGTCGACCGCGGTCAGCTTCCCGCCCTCCTCGATCAGGTACCAGTTGACGAAGGAGTCCTCGATACGGTGAACGCCCGGGACGATGTCGTGCTGAATCACTTGCTGGCCTACCCCCTGTTGCGAGTCGCGGTCTCCTGACCGCCTACCCGAAACGCGGGACCGGCTACCGCCCCTCGGCCAGCGAGCGCACCACCGCCTCATAGAAGCCCTCGCCGTTGCGCCCCTCGGTGACCTCCACGTTGGGAAGCCGGGCCACCTCGTCCCGGATGTCGGGATCCCGGGTCAGGCCGTTGGCCACCAGGAAGAAGCGCCCGACGGAGGCGGCCACGCCGAGGTCCTCGCGTGAGTCGCCGACGCCGATGCATTCCTCGGGCGCGTAGCCGCGGGCGCGCTGGTGCGCCGACACGGCACGGGCCTTTGACGCCGCGCGCGGGATCAGGTGGTAGCAGTGCGGTGGGCCGCTCAACCGCAGGCCGGTCTCCCGCGGTGAGATCGTTCCGTTGTCCACCAGCCGCAGATCGCCGTGGCCGCGCTGCTCCAGCAGCCGGTCGGCCTCGAGCGCGTCCACCGCGCCGCGCATGAGGTGCGAGACCTCGCGGTTCACGTGCCAGGGCGCGTGGTACTCGAGCCGGCCGCTGTAGTGCTCGAGCAGGAGCTCGGGAGCGCCGGTGTCCCGGATGTGATCGAAGATGGAGTGCCCGTCGCGAGGCTGGATGGCGCCGGTGAGCCAGGTCTCCTCGCCGTCGATCACGAGGGCGGCGCCGATCTCGTAGATGTAGGAGGTCTGGCCCATCAGCCGCGCGTCCTCCACCACCTGGGCCTTGCGCCGTCCCGACTTGATCACCACCTCGACGCCCGCGCGGTGGCACGCCTCGAGCGCGCGCGCGGGCAGCATGGTGAAGGCGCCGTCGGCATCGCGGAACAGCGAGGCGCCGCGACCGAGCAGCGTTCCGTCGAGGTCGGTGTACACGCAGCGGAGGGCCATCGGGCGGCGCCTACTATGGCAAGGAGCTTGGCGGTCACCAGAACAGAGGCGCCGTGGCGGGCGGTGCTCGAGGACGGCCGGGGCGAGCAGCTCGTGGCCGAGTCGCGCTACGGGGCCCGGCCCGCCGAGATGTGCCCGCTGCCAGACGACCTCCACCCCGCGCTGGTCGACGCACTACACCGCACCGGCGTCGACGCGCTCTACTCGCACCAGGCTTCGACCCTGGAGGCCGTGCGGCGCGGCCACACGATCATCACCACGGGCACGGCCAGCGGCAAGTCGCTTGCCTTCAACCTGCCGGTGCTCGACACCCTGGCGCGCGACGGGCGGGCGCGTGCCCTCTACCTCTACCCGACCAAGGCACTCGCCCAGGACCAGGCGCGGGCACTGCACACGCTGAGGGCGCCGTTCCTGCGCCCCGCCATCTACGACGGCGACACGCCGCGGGAGGAGCGCCGTGCGATCCGCAACCGCTCCAACCTCATCCTCACCAACCCCGACATGCTGCACGTGGGCGTCCTGCCCAACCACAAGGGATGGGGCGACGTGCTGGCCAACCTGGCCTGCGTGGTGGTCGACGAGGCGCACGTGTACCGCGGCGTGTTCGGCTCCCACGTGGGCAACGTGCTGCGCCGGCTGCGCCGGCTCGCGAACGCCTATGGCACCGAGCCGCGCTTCATCCTCACGAGCGCGACGATCGCCAACCCGGTCGAGCTCGCCGAGCGCTTGACGGGCCTCGACGTGGAGCTCGTCGACCACGACGGCGCTCCTCATGCCGAGCGGCAGGTGGCCATGTGGAACCCGCCGCTCACCGATGAGGCGCTGGGCCTGCGCGTGTCGGCCCTCAGCGAGGCGGCCACCCTGCTCGCCAAGCTCGTGGCCGAGGGGGTGCGCACGATCTGCTTCCTGAGGTCGCGTCGCGGTGTCGAGCTGATCCAGCGCTTCACGCGGCTGCGGCTCGAGGACGCGGGCCACGACGATCTGGCCGAGCGCATAGCTCCCTACCGCGCCGGCTACACGCCCGCCCAGCGGCGGGACATCGAGCGCCGGCTGGTCGAGGGCGAGTTGCTCGCCGTCGTGGCCACCGACGCCCTCGAGCTCGGCATCGACATCGGCGAGCTCGACGCCGCCATCTGCGTGACCTTCCCCGGCACGGTTGCGAGCCTGCGCCAGATGTGGGGGCGCGCCGGGCGCCGGGGCACCGGGCTCGCTCTGTACGTCGCAGGCGACGACGCCCTCGACCAGTTCTTCTGCCGCCACCCCGAGGAGTTCCTCGACCGTGCGGTCGAATCGGCGATCCTCGACCACGAATCCGAGGAGATCCACCTGCCGCACCTGACGGCGGCGGCGTACGAGCTGCCGCTCGGCGCTCCCGGCGACGGGGACGCCCTCGGCCCGCGCTGGCAGGCCTACGCCGAGCGCCTGGTGCAGCGCGGCGGTCTGCGCGAGCGCGGCGGGCGCTACCTGCCGCGTGGCGACGGCTACCCGGCAGGGGCCATCTCGCTGCGCTCGGCGGGGCTCGACTCGTTTGCCGTGGTGGACGCCCGGCCCGGGGAGGTGATCGGCACTGTCGAGGCCGCACGGGCGCACTCGACGGTCCACACCGGGGCCGTGTACCTGCACGGTGGCCTGAGCTACGAGGTCGAGGCGCTCGAGCTGGACACGCGCCGTGCGGTGGTCCGCCCCTTCTCCGGCGACTGGTACACGCAGCCCAAGAAGGAGACCGACACCTACATCGAGGAGATCCGGGAGAGCCGCACGGCGATGGGCGTGCAGCTGTTCTTCGGGGCCGTCGCGGTCAGCGAGGAGGTGGTGGCCTTCCAGCGCAAGCGGATCGCCGACCACGAGGTGCTCGACCTGCTGCCGGTCGACCTTCCGGAGCAGTACTTCCGCACCCAGGCGCTCTGGTACGTGTTCCCCGACGGGCCGATCGACTCCGGCTTCCCGCTCGACAAGCTGCAGGGCTCACTGCACGCCGCCGAGCACGCGCAGATCGCGGTGCTGCCGCTGATAGCCATGTGCGACCGCTGGGACATCGGCGGGCTGTCGACGGCCGCCCACCACCAGACCGGCCGGCCGACGATCTTCATCTACGACGGCCACCCCGGCGGCGTGGGCATCACCCGCACCGGCTTTCACGCGTTCGAGACCCTGGTCGGCGACGCCAGCCGCCTGATCGGCGAGTGCCCGTGCCGGTCGGGCTGCCCGTCGTGCGTGCAGTCGCCCAAGTGCGGCAACCTCAACGAGCCGCTCAGCAAGCGCGGCGCGCTCGAGCTGATGGGGCGGATGGCCGCCGCCTGAGCGGCGGCTACTCGACCTCGAGCCTGACCTCACCCCGCAGGCCGCTGGTGTCGGCTTCCAGCGAGCTCGTGAGGTCGCCGAGCGAGCGGGTGACGAGCCCGGCGGCAAGGCCCTCGAG
>JAABUR0100003226.1_pt1 | contig 23156 bp, 24 predicted proteins | sample 5560091 | NCBI WGS metagenome assembly JAABUR01 (sample SAMN10711879, study PRJNA513375) | rock metagenome | isolation source: Antarctica rocks | place: Antarctica: Victoria Land, University Valley sud
GGATAGGATATGGAGGGGGATGGGGGATAGGGGAGAGGGTTGGGGGGGACATACTTCGAAGAGGTCGGCGAAGCGGGGTTGGGAGAGGTGGATGTAGGTGTGGGAGGAATCTTTGGACTGTGGGGAGGAAGGAGGGGGGGTTAGTGAGGGGGACAAGGGAAGAGGGAAGGGGAGGGAAGGGAGGGGGGAATGGGGATACCATTGTTGGAATTCAGGTTGGGGTGTACGGAGTAGGGGGGTTTTGGAGGAGAGATGTGGAGGGGATGTGGAGCAGGAGGGGAGGAGAGAAGGGTGGAGAGGTGGAGAGGTGGAAGGGTTGTGGAGGGGAGCAGGGTAGGAGAGATGGAGTGTTTGCCAAGGTTTTTTGGGGGTCTGGATATGGTTAGCGGTGTGCTTGCTAGCTGGATGTTTGTTACTACTGTTTTCAACTGTTTGATGATTTTGTGTGAGAAAGGAAGGGTCTTTCATTTGTGTCGTATGATGTATGGGTTTGGATCACTTGAGATGATCTTTGTAGAATATGGCGTTGTAGAGCAGGGTATGGAGTACGGAGTACCGGACCTGAACGATGGATTTTATGTGGATGGTGGTAATGGTGGGAATTGGGCAATACTGATGGCATGTAGATTCTATAAACTTTTGCGATCGAGATTATACTGCGGGACTTAAGGGTTGGGGAAAAAAGGGGTCTGGGCATATGTTAATGGCTACGGTACTGAGTTGGGGAGGCTGGAGATGGATATGGATATGTACTTGGAATTGATGAGATCTTCTTTTTCTGTTATTCTCAGGCATAGGTACATAGCACGATCTAAATCTATACAGCAATGCAAAACCTCTGGTGGAATTTCGTATTCAAACTTTGAGCAGTACTTGATCCTGCTCGGCTTGCGTTGGTAACTTTGATCGTTAATGTCACCATACCGTCTCAATGGGGCAAAGGGTAAGACACCGATTGGCCCTCAGGACGACCCTAAGCAATTCTCTAGATCAATGCAGCTTTTCTGGTACCGCTGGAGGATTACATGAAAATGAAGGTAGACGCGAAGAGTGGAACAAGGGCCCTCTGATAGCTCGTCTTATAATGTCCACGCCGTGGCGACATCTTACGCACCATGTATGATTCCCTTTGAGCAAGAGCGCCATCGAAATCTGGAAAATCTCGTTATTTTACAACCGAAACAGCGACCTCAGCTGGCATATTGACAAGGCTTCAGTGTGCTCTATCTCGGAGATCAGAGATTCCGTATCCCATGTCCTGGTAACTTTGGCATCCGTCTCGGCTGTACCTCGGTAGATTTCCCTGGAACGGATGGCTTTCCAGGACATGAGATAGGGATAGTGGTGTACTATCCCGGTGGACACGCTGCATAGTGATTTGGCGTTCTCTGAAGGCTGCACGCTCGCCATTTGTTCAGTATGGCAACCAGGACCTGCCACACCTCAGAAGGGGAGGTGACGGTGAATTATAGCAGGATGTTGCTACCTGTGCAGTGGTGGTACTGCGATTTGGCAGATAGTTGCGGAACATGAAGCGAAGGACTGGATGTAGGAACGGCTAGATTTAATAAGTGTGGCCTGATATCTTGTGGTTGTAACAGTCGTTCCCTTAAGTCTGGGAATGGGTTCCTTGACGAGCGTTTGCTGCGATACGGTTGACATTGTTGCTGTGCTCTGATTTCGCCTGGGTCGATCATAAGGCTGCAGAACTATCCGCATGATAATAAGAGAGCCGAGACAATGCCAGATGGTGTATCTTCCAGGCAGGCTTGCCACAAGATCTGGCTCGATAAACCAGGATCTGTCTTCAAGCGTAATGAAGTAGGTGTCAACAACGGGGTCAACGGTTGGGTGATCTATCTGTGGCCCCAAGCCTCATCCATGGAGGAGTCGTCAGAACCACTTGTCTTTCCTGCAACGTACCAAAATGTGCATGAAACGTCTTCTGTTGTCCTCATGGTTAAGATTCCATCGTTGATAGAGCATCATTTGTGCTCTACCTCGATGGTAACCTTCCTCAGCGTCCGGATGTCACCATTGCATACCTCCTCCATGTGGCCTATAAGGTCGATACGTGCTCCCCAGCAACTCGCTCGGTGGCCGAACCCCGTCATCCATTTCCCTCATCACGGCATTTCCTTGCAGCTCCGGAGTCGTGTGAGAAGCAGTAGCCGTAGGCCTGCCCACGGTTCCCGTGCCCCTTGAGTTTCTGTTTGAGTTTCTGTTTGAGTGTCGGGTTCCATAAGATCCCGATGATGCACGATAGCTAGATGGCCCCGTGCTGGCCGATTGTGCAGTCGTGCTAGGGTCATAGTACAAAGCTGTATCTTTATTAAATGCGGCCATCACTGGGGATCCATCAAGTTCGGGATTTGCAGGATACGATGGCCTAGATCTACCGTACATTGGCTTCGGATCTTGACGAGATCCCACGGGAGGGGACCGATGTTCCCTTCTGCTACGACGACTGCGGAAGAATAAGAACAGCATAAGGGCTGCGACACCGAGTATTGCGACAGGGACGGCTACAGCGGGGCCAATGATCGGCCCTAGGGGTTTCGATTGTGATGTCGGAGTTACAGGCGTCGTGGTAGCTGGCGCTGGGACAGGGACGGAGGTTGAGGTTACGAGCGAGCTTTGGCCGCCACCTGAGGTTATTATCGAAGTGATAACCGAGACGCTTGTACTACTGGAACTCGGTGAATTTGCGGCTCGGCTATTTGTTGAGCTGGTTGTTGAAGATGTTGTGGCTGGCGTTATTTGGCTTGATATAGAGCTGGAACTCGACGTTTGCGCGGCTTGACTCGAGGTGGAGCTTGTTGTGGCTGATGTTGTAAGAGGCGTTCCCTGGCTTGCTATGGAATTGGACGAAGGTAATGTCGTAGATGAGCGGAGTATACTGGAAGCAGGTGAGCTCACCGCAAGCTTGCCTCCACCCGCGATGATCGGCAAAGCTGCAAGTTGGAATCTATCAGAAGAAGTTTCGCAACAGCCAGGTTTAGGAGGATTCTGGTCTTTAGCATCTGGTCGGTTGGCGTCGCAACAGTAGCTCCCAGAGCTGCATTGAAGCACCGCCTCGTCCCCTGCAGCAGTCTTACCTGTCTCAGCATCAGTATGAAATCTTGCACACACTGAGGCCTTCCCAATCAGCATCACCTACCATGAGTACAAACTTGTGGGCAGTTGTCGGAGCCCCAGGTCTTGTCTGTGCAAGTATAACGCCCGTAATAACCCTGGTCATCTAAAGAACAAAGGCCATTTCCTTCACATTTCCAGCCTGAAGGACAACAAGCCGCAGCAGCACCTGAGCTGCAAGGGACGTCACCGAGAGAAGGATTTCCGTTGGGATAGTAACAAGACATTGGGAATTGTTCGTGACGAAACTGCAACTTGCGGATCCAACACTCTCATCTTTTCGTCTCATGTAGAATATGGGATCATACTTTATATACAAGTCTCTTGCGTCAAGTCAAAGGAAATCGTGGGCAGAAGCTGCGATGCCATGAGTGTGATGTGCGAACTCCAATTCTGGTGACGATTATATAAAATAATTCAAAACCGGGCAATGTCCAAGCATCGATGATATACATTACCTATGCAGTGACGTCTGCGCGCTAGTGATCCATCAATCCGCCTGACCAACGCACGCAAGGCTGAGATACGATACATCCAAGAAATCGAATTGCTTTTTTTGACGCATAAAAACGATGACATCGAGAAACAATGAGAAAGATAGCTTTCTAAGAATACATACCTTCAGTGGCGAAGGATCCCCATAGTCTTCAAGTATTGATTCATATACTCGACCTCATCGAGGCAACAGCTCCGTACCACAAGTGATCAATGCTCAAGGCTGCATTCTCATTTGGTATCAGCGACAAGGTTGGTAGCTTGTTTAGCGTGTAGGAGAAGCCAATGGGGTAATGATAGTCTCCGACGATCGACCCCGATCACCTCTCACTAGCCACATATCATGGCTTCATGTCGCACTGTCACACTTACCTTGCGCTAGATGAAGGCCATCTAGCTTGGCCTTTCCTCCAGATTAATGACACCATTCTCCACTCACAAACTCGGTGTCATCGTTATGAATTGAGCCTAGCTCCTTACGCTTATCTTGTACGCAATGGGTCGCTGGTATTGTCACAAGCTATTCTAGAGCAAGGGACACAAACAGCCTCCTAGACACATACTATGATTGTGTATCATAGAGGCGCAAGAGGGCCTTGTATCGTGGTCCGTTCGGAGAAAGAGTACTTTATTCTAGGAGGCGCAGAGGCGCCGGCGATTGGATATGACAGCGGGAGCTAGGCACGTTGTGAAACGGTCTGGACTTCATGCACGTGATCTTAGAGCTGATCAGCCGAGCTGCCTCTTGGCACCGCGGGATAATTCCGCACCTAATTCGTCTTCGAGGCCTATGAAAACCATAATACCCTCCAGATCCCTCACTTAACGTCCCCCTACCCTCCACCCTCCATCCCTCTCCAAAATGGACGCCCCCAACCCCACCACCCAAACCCCGTCTTCCCAAAACTCAGGCACCGAACCCCTCTCCGGAGCCAAAGGCGCAGGCACAGCTAGCGAACCGTACGATCAGGGTAATGCTGAAGGTATGGTTGTTTCTCAATATTCTACAATAGAAAAGAGACGAGAGTGCAAGGAAACTGAGGAACGAGGGAGAAGGGATAGAATGATCTATGGACAAGATGATAAGAGGTAAGGGATAAGGGGCTGATGGTGGTGTTTAGGGAGTGATGGTGCACCGCCTACAGAGGATACGGGAGGGGTGATGGAGGGGGTGAAGAAGGCGGTTGGTGATACGGTTAAGGGTGCTGGGGTTGGGGGGTGAGATGGGGGTTGGTGGCTACAGCAATGCGGATTTGAGAGAACGGGAGCATGAAGGTTGGGGATGATGGAGTGATGGGTGAGGATGGGTAGTGAGGAGATGAGATGATGAGTTCGGAGGGGAGAGGATAGGTGGTGCTATGATACCATTGATTTGTGCAATTGCAAGGCTTGAGGACCTTGGTAGTCAAATGAATATGCAAGAAGCCACGATGCAAATGCGAAGAATTCTATCCTATTCCCTCATACAACATAGAAGCTCAAAATGATGGAAGCATAATCGTCGTCAATTTGCGATGAAACACTCAGGTGAGCAACTCCTTAATATCCTCAATCCGTTGCATCTTCTTCTCCTCTTCACTCATCATGCCCAGTGAGCTCGCACTATAGCCACCGTTAGCATCGTCCAAGCAGAGAGGAGCAAATGAGAAAACAGCTTACATGAACTTCTTCCGATCCTGAATCTTCAACATCCTTCCCTCGATACTGCCCGAAACCACGAATCTGATCACCTTTACCTCTTCATCCTGCCCCATCCTATGCACACGATCGATCGCCTGCGCCTCCACCGCAAAGCTCCACCACGGATCCATCATGAACACCCTCTTTGCCGATGTCAAATTCAAGCCTACGCCACCAGCCCTCAGACTCAGCAGAAGCACCGTGCCATGGCCATTTCTCTTGGTAGTAGCCGATGCGAACTCCGTGAGCACTGCTGCGCGTGCTTTCTGGGACATAGCACCGTCGAAGCGGAGGAATGGAATGTTTGCTTGGGTCAGAGCAGGAGATATGAGATCGAGGAAGGCGGTGAATTGCGAAAATACGACGGACTTTGTGCCTGGCTTGGTCAAGCGGAGAGCTTTGAGGTGAGTGATCAGTGCTGCGATCTTGGCGGAGGAGGATGTGCCAATGCGGCGGAGGGTAATACGTGAAGGAGTGGTAGTCTCGCCTGGTTGGGTAGCACTGTATAGGTCTTCATCGTCGTCCTGGTGATGAACCACTTCGAAGATGTCGCGTTGATTGATCGGTTGCCTACAATTGAAGCACAAAGGTAATGTGTGTTTCTCCTTTTGGTGGTCGATATAGTCCAGTAGGCACTTCTTGCATGCGCTATGCCAACAGCCAGTCACCGCTGGCTCGATCATTGGCTCTTCTGAACATATTGGACATTCATTGTTAGCTTGTGATTGGATTTCCTTCAAGACGTGGGCGCCAAACTTATTGGCCACATCCTGCTCACTCGAGTCGGAATCGGATGTGAAGCGTGCTATTAGCTCCTGCAAGTCCATGTCGTCTGCAAGCCCATTGGCTACGTCGGAAGCAGCAGCAGCTTCCTCCTCTTCTGCAGCAATGGCTTTGTTGCGGGTCAGTACAGGATGACAACACGATTGGCGAAGGCGCAAGATTTGAGCGAAGATTGTGGTGTACGATTTTAGAACGGTGCCCGCTTCTATGTTGGCGTTAAAAGTACGCTTTGCACGTGTGAAGATGTAATCATAGACCTCTCGTTCCTGCTTTGACAATTCGAGTTCCTCTATCTCTATAGTGCGAGGTGGTAGAGGCACGAGGGCCTGACCATCAGGGGTCTTCATATCCTTAGTACGGCGCATGACAAGGGGCTCCAAGACCGTTTGTACGACATCAAGAGCCCGGATGAAATCCTTGGATTCGAAAGGTACCGTAATGAAAGTCTTCCAGAAAGAATAATTTGACCAAGGTTCGACACGTAGAAAATGCACCAAGCTGAAAAGGTCCTCCAGTCGGTTGACTATTGGTGTTCCCGTGAGGACCCATCTGTGCTGTGCACTGATTTCGTAGCAAGCTTTTGCCGTTTTCGACTGCCGATTCTTGATGAAATGAGCTTCGTCAAGAATCACACGGTAGAACTCAAGAGAGAAAAGACCGCCATGAGACCCACGATCGCCTCCATGGGCTGCCACCTGATTGAATTCGGACAAAACCACGCCGTAGCTAGTGATGATTAGATTAGGAGCAGATGCAGCATTAGCTTCACAGCAAAGGTTCTGCAAATTCGCAGCCTTGTCGCTTCCGTAGTATACTAACGATCTCAGAGTTCCCGGCGCTGAAGCCTTAGCCGCTTCACTTTCCCATTGCGCCAGAAGCGACATGGGAGCCACAACAAGCGTCGTACACGGTGCTGGTTCGACAGATGCCGAATTCTTTGGCAATCTCGGGAGGTTGGCGACTGAATTCGGAAGTGCGTGTGATCCTTGGACTGACATCTCGGATCGATGGGAGTGCATGAGACTGAGCATCTCAATAGTCTTCCCAAGGCCCATTTCATCAGCAAGAATCCCACCGAGGCAGTGCTGCTCTTGCACTGGAAATTCAAGTGACAGTTCGCCAGAGTATGGATTGACGTAAAAGCTGTCTTGGTTCAATACGGTCGCAACTTCTTGATCGTTCATGTCCTTCACAGGCCAAGCGTACTCTTCCCAAAGAGGATGCATTGATAATTCCTTGTTGTCAGACTTCTCGTCTTTCTCTTTACTTACCATCCAATGTAAAGCCTGCTTTTGGTATTTCCTCAGGTCCATGACAAAAGTATCTGGTGGTTCTCGAATTGGGGTGTCGAAGTCGAATGACTGAGCTTTTTTGTACAGGCTATCGAGCTGGTCTTGCTCGAGCTCTTTGCCGTCTTCTGCTTCTTCATCCGGTGGCGTAGACCCTCCGTTCTGTGCAGGCTTGGGCTTTTTAGTCTCACCCTCCTTGTCATATTGCTCAGCGATCTCGGCCGCTTGTAGGATGCCTTGCCGCTTGTGCTTCGCTGTTGTATCATTGATGGTCGTTGGATGAAGGTTGATCTCATCAAACAGTCTTACTAATGCCACTTGCCTCAAACGTAGATCTTTCTCCTCTGAGGTCTCCTTCTCTTCAAAGATTCCCGTAGTTCGGTTGCTATCCTCCGGCTTCTTGAAACCGCCAGCGTCAAATGCTTTGCGTAATAAAGCACACCTCAATTGCACTTCGATGGTGTCATTGACTCTGATTCTATCGGGGGCGAAAAAGCAGACACCCTCGAACCGACAGATCTTCTGGTCCATCAACGTGGACACCCAGTTAGCTGTGTCCTTTGGTAGTCTTCCCACCTCTTCTCCTCTAACATTCGTAATTCGTACTATGACATCAACCCTCATTCTGGCGGCACTTAGCTTCGACGGTTGTAGTACCTTTCCTCCTCGGCCAATCTTTACTGGGGGCTTTATCTTTGTCCGTTCGATCTTGACTGTTTCCCCTATCTGGATTATGCCAGCGCCGCTCCTTGTCGCCCACGCTCCAACTCCAAAAGCCCCAACATATCTGTAGCCAGGCATCGCTTCTAATACCTCCTGTCTTTTTATGGCGTGGGATGACTCCTTTCTTATTAGATTCGGCTTTCGGGTAGTCCGCTCTGGGAGTGGGGAAGCGAATGCGTCCATCATTGACCCCATGGACGGTTGGGGAGCTGTTGATACACTCGCCCATGATCCATCAAGGTACATATTGATTGCTCGTTCCATATTATCGCCTGCCGCCTGTCGTATCTTCTCGAACGTAGTTGACGCCACTTTGTCTCCAATGAAGGCTTCAAAGGTCGCCTTATCGAATACGGTCGGGCCATCCTGGTGCGCAGCATCGGCATCGTTCTGCAGGCTTATATCAGTCAAGCTCGAGGCGGATAGCGTTTCCTCAGGAGTTGTCTCCTCCGAGGCGGTATTTGGCGACGTTAATGGGAGCGCGTTAGAATCTTTATTCGAGATCTCGCTCGATAAATCGCTGCTTTCCGGCTCAAGCGGATCGTCGACGAAAAAGCGCCTCTTCTTTCTTGGACGGTGATCGATGTCAGGTAAATCCATAGTGTGGCCTTCAGGAAATTTGGGAGTGAGTGAATATTCTAGCAGTCGGCTTCAGATCAAACGCGTCCATCACGTGATGACGTGTACCCCACTTAATTCACAAACTAAATGTACTGTGCTATCACAACATTCACAGTCCCTCTGAGTTCTCATCAAGGGTCTGCTATCTACACTCGACACCGCTGACCTAACGTAATGGATACTAGGTCAACGAGCCTTGCGCGAACATAGGGGATAGGATAGCCCTAATCAATTGCTATATGGACAAAACGTGGCATGCAGCCATCATGTACGGTTATCCGATCCTGAATGTGACTGAGATCAATGACACACCTGCCTACAACCTCTCAGCACGGTCGTCACATCAGCTGAACTACCAGTAGCGAATGCTCAATTTCAAGGACTACAGCAGAGAACATTCTAGGCGTGGTAAAATTACAAGGAGTCAGAGGGAGTGAGAGGAAGAGACGACAATAAGATACGTTGCCGACTGCTTAGGAGGTACCACATCTTCGTCCTAGAGGAAGATGCAGCACAGTGCTGGATGCCATACAGAAATAACCATGCCATTGTATACTGTGGGAAAGTGATGCCTGTCCCTGAGCAGCCATTTCGGTTCATGGATCTACCTTCTAGCTTAAGTTTGCAGAGGTTCTGAGTATTGCTTACACCTGATGTCAAGGGTGGTGAACAAATCGACAAAGGACTATCGGCGGCTGCCAGTCGACACAGGAGTTTTCGCTGTAAACTTAATCGTCAAAGAGGAAGTTGAGCAGCAAGTCGAACAAATTCAGGATGTCACTCGATGGTGCCTCCCTATGTTCGATCATATTTTAGTAATCAGATCATATATCAAACTATCGTTGTCAGCCTCAGACCACGCTGTAGCCACCAGAAGCCACGAGCACTAAATCAGCTTCCCACCCTTAGCCATACCCCAGTAGCCTCCAAGTGTGTAATTTGTCATTGCAGACTCAAGATAAGTAGCTAGGACACTACCCAGCACCTTCTGCGCCTTACCCACATTCGGGATACTCTTATCCCCATGGAAGGGCATGGGAATAGAAGTCGTCACTTGTAAACCCAAGAACTGGCTCCTAGGATCGCTGTCGGAGAAAAGTATGCTGGCTAGGAAGCTCTTTCCATCTTGGTCGCCTTGTTGCGCGGTGGTAAGATTGTTCCATGCGGACTGGATCAAAGCCTGGCCCGCCTCACCGGAGAGATCGTTGTAGATGGCTGTGTATAGGTTTTGTAGTGCTGCAGAGAGAAAAGTAATAGTTAGTATCCATGTTTCAAAATGCATGTTCGACCTCTGAAAGACATGGCATATGGACGCTGAGTTGGCATTTCGAGGAGCACTTACACCAAATACTGTAGATACCGTATGCAGTCGGGGCATCGTTCATTAACAAATCATTTGCTGTGGGCTGTGGACAGGTATTTGGGCCAATTTGTGCGCAGCCGAGCCCTTGTGGCACAGTGAGGCCTGCAACCCGCATGAAGCAATTGGCCCACAGCTCGTTGGTCATGCACGTCTTGCTAGCCTCGTTGGTCACATTCCAACTGTTCATGTAGCTGGTCATATTCAAGGCATCCCAGCATGTAGCGTTCAGTCCATAATCGATGGTGTCTTCGCAGTTGATGACGGTAGAATTTGTCGACGTGCTGGAATTCAGGGCAGCATTCTGACGTGCGACGAGTGGAAAGGCACTTTGCAGATGAGGAAAGGCGTTGCATAGGCAAAGAAGGGACGTGATGAGGAAGAAGGACGAATGCATAATTGTAACATTAGCACAGAACTTTTAATAGCTGGGGAGAAGGGTAAGATTTTCGCAGAAAGATAGATACCGCTCGGAGACATCGTATCTTATAAAAATAGATTCATCGCTTTGTCGGACGATAATCGCAAGTAGGTAATGCGCATCTAATGGTATTTCATGCGGCTGTGACTGAGACTGTTGCCACTGATTTTTTGCGGTTGGCGCTGCTCACTGACTTTCAATATTCAGTGTTCCATTATCTCTTGCACACCGCAATGAGATGAAAACACATATTGCACTCGTGCATGAAGCGGGTGTGTGAGAAACGGCATCTCAAGCCAGCCCTCGGCGAGGACTCAAGAAATTAGACCTTCCCTTGGTCAAGATTTTACAAAACCTCTCAGCTGCCCTCGGTCGGCTTCATATTTCTGCTACTTTTCCATATCCTCTGTATCGTCATACTCGCTGGTCTCGCCTGCCAGCCTGTGGCTTACCCGTCCAGAAGAACAAGCCGGACTGCGCAGAGGAAGAACGCCATTGTCGGAGATTTGGGAAATGTTAGTTGAAAGTCCATGTAGGCAGCGCCCCTAGGAGATGGAAACGGCTTGTCGTTGTAATTGCCCTAGCTTCGTAGTTTGGTCCAAGTCAAGGAGTCCTTGTGTACCTACATACATATTAAGGCTGGAGAACAGTTGCCATGAAGCCTGGGACTAGATCAAGTTCGGTTAGCGGTGCCGATAACACGTGAGGATCGCCGCAACGAATCTTCGGAAATCTAATTTCCTCTGCCCGCTGTGGGAGTGGGTATGATACGGGTCGGTTTCAATAGTCAATGAATTGGGTAGCTAGCTAAGTTGCTCGACGAGCGAGAAATTACTAGAGTGGCCGAGGCTATGCGCTTCAGGAACGCTGCAAATAAACAAGATAGGGTTTTATTAGTAGTAATCTGCAAAGAATAAGTAATTCGTCTATATCTGAAAGCACTATTTGTAACCGGTAGCAATGCTGTAGAAGGAAACCCCCACTTGTCAAGCTTCTGGGGCGATGATACCAGATGATGTGGGAAATGGAGGTTCGCTCCCTGCTCGTTTCTGTCCAGATAGGTGACCCACTATATGATGATGAAGTAGCACGTTGGGAGAAGGTAGAGGATTGATGGATGGGATCGTTGCTAGGGATAACATCGTCTTTTCACGAGCTATGTGTGAGATGCCAGGAGCATTCGAGAGTACCGGAGGTGAGGATAAGATCTCAGACTTGTGTGCTTCACTAGTTTTCTTCTCTTCTAGTGGAACTGCTCTGAAACTGCCATCTTCTCTATGCTTGTTAATATATTTCTTCGGAGCTCTCTGTTGGATTCTATGAGCCCTAATGATGCTTGAGGTGGCAGGGTCTCGACGCTGCCGGAAAGTGATTGCGTCTCTATCTCGGACAAACTTCTGTAATACTTCGTGAGGCCATATGAAATTTCCTTTGCTGTCTTTTCGATCCGCGAGATGGTGGTACAGGGCTAAGAGATAGCCCCTTATATTGAACGATATTGGAGCTTGATAATGCCGTTCTTTCTTCGATAGTCCCTCTAACCCTATGCTGAGGATTTCGTTATTAGTCTTCTCTGAAGTATCTACCTCTAATTCTTCTCTCTGATCGTGCGCACTCTTTCGGATTCGCTTCTTTTTCTCTGCCTCCCTAGCCTGTAAGAATGCGCTGACGTTATCTATATCCATGCCCTTAGGTTCCTGCTCGAGGAAATTTATTAAGTCTGAATCCTCGCCTAGTATCTCCTTCTTTTCTTGAGGTAAGCTTGCACCAATCTTCTTGAGAAACTTCTGACTCATTTCATACCTCTCCTGGGTGTCTGTTTTTGCTATCATTGCTCTAGCCACTCCTATTGCGTTCTCAGCGATCCCATCATCTTTCATCGAAGCCTTCTATACATTCCTCTTCTCTCGTGATCGTGGGTTCTCCTTCTTCGTTCTTTTCGTAGCTTGAGTTGACGTGTTCTGGTTATCATTATGTATTTTTATATAAAGACGCAGCATATTGGTTGGTGGCCCACCATATGAGAGTGGCTCCCTCGTAGTACTGCCGGTTTTGTCTGCAATTCCATCTTCAACACCTCCGGACTACTCAGCTGACACTCTTCCTTTCAACCCGAGAAGATCGGAAAGTGTTGCAGAACCTGTGATAACTCCTTCGTCAGAACCTTAAATAGCAACTCTATCATCTTTGTCCGGATTATTATCTGGATCGTATTCGGGTTGGTCCTCATCTCGACTTTCTGTATTCCATTGGTCAAAGACGATTGGGTTACCGCATTGCGGTAGGTTGATTGCAAAGATCTGTTGTATAAGTATGTTCATGTTGCTCCACGTGCTCCTCTATTCCTGATCAGCGCTCACCCGCTACCAGTCTCCCCCCTCACTGCCCTCAGACTCTCCTCCAATTTTGAAAAGGACGTTGAAGATCAACGGCCTTTCCTTTCCAGAACGCGTATGCCTCTTCATCCCCATACCCTTGAGGATATCCGTCCCTGCTTCGTTCCGAGTCTGGCACGTCTGGTCTGTCGTCCTCCTTGTAGTCCGTTGAATCTAAGCCTCTCTCGTTCATCATTTCCTTTCGTTGGGATTCTGTCTTTCTCATCCATTCCATGATAGCTTTCTTGGTCTGCTTATTCATAGTCGCTACAGACATCCAATCGTCCCCAGAAGACTGGTGTCCTTCCCTCTCTAGCCACACTTCCATGTGATCTACATGATACCTTCCTTTCGATTTTCCTGACACCAAATCTTTCAGCCAAACCGAGTGTCTATGCTTCGCAACCTTTGTCACTAAGTGTGGTCCATCCCATCTGGGTTCCAGTTTATGGCTATGCTGGTTGTCCTATCCGAGTCTCCGAAGCTTAACTAGATCTCCAACCTCAATTTGCCTGATTCTCTTTTGGGGGGTTTTGTCCAACAAACATTCTTTGGTTGATTTTGAATTTGAAGCTGTTCTCCTTGCATCAGCTTCTGCCCTCTCGTACCTGGACATCAGTGCTGTATCCCTGATTTCGTCGAGGATTGTCATCCTGGTCACCAAATGTGGGAGTGGGTATGATACGGGTCAGTTTCAATAGTCAATGAATTAGGTAGCTAGCTAAGTTGCTCGAAGTTACTAGAGTGGCCCAGGCCATGCGCTAACCGCTTCCAGCGGTCATGTGACTCTTGGCTTCACACCGCCGACTAATCGGCGCCCCACTCCTAGGAGCTGTCGCTCTGATACACCTATTTCCAAACTATGGTGTGGACGCAAAGCAGTGTTATCGCAGCTTTGCAAATACTACAATTCATGATCACGCCCTTGATGCTACGCTAAGATCTACATTGTTAATGATTGACTGTTACCAGGACATTCCTATATCCGTACTGGTCATGCGTGTGCACCAAAGATCCTGAACCTCTCCTTCACGCTCGAGCTTGGTTGGGATTGTCAACAGCATCATATTGTTCAAGCTGTGGGCTGTTGATTGATAGCCTTTTGAATAGAAAATGGGTGTCCCCCGTGGCGGGAAATTGCGCCTATGCCGGCCGAGAGCGACATATGAGATTCCTTGGACAGGAAGGTGCTTTTGAGACGCTTGCTGTGCAGCACGATCATTGGCGTCCATACTGCCACACTGCCTCGTACAGCCGCACCAATTTCGCTTACGTCTTTCGGCCAACGTCCAAAGTCCTTCCGCCTCGAATGCGTACGGACCGTCATATCTGTCGGCCCTTCCATCACTGTATCCACATAGGACATCTAGATTGACACTTGCGTCGGTCCTCTGGGCTCTTTATGCTAGTCATGCCGTGAACGTTGCAGGGTGAAGATGAATCAGGATTTCGATTTGTTACCCACAATCCAGCATACCCGGGGAGTTGTGCGGCGGAGGCTTGTCCGAATCACGGTAGGTAGTACAAAAATCGCAAGCTTTCTCATTTCACTGTCTATATCAATGGACATAATGACGATTTGCGATATTCAGGCATATGGCTTGGGATGAAAATGGGTATATCGTCGTTGGCAATAACCACATGGACGTTGCGGTACAGCGCGCGAGACGTTGTACGCAGCACTCCTCAAGGATTATATGCTGACTATACGACGCCCGTATTGCAGTTCCTGAGATATAAGTAGCTACTGTTGCCTATACCGCAGGGCAATTGTTGCATTCTGAACGTGGCTTTTTCGCGGTTGTCCCCTTGCCCTAATAATAAGCCGCATCCTCTTTCTACCTCATCTCTGCTTCACCTGCACGGCACTTTCTCGTTGCCTCTTGATACAGAATGGCTTCATCGTTATTGGGAAGAGGTTGGTTTGTGCAGATATCAGGGCTGTCATCTGCTTGATAGATAGCTTTCAGCCTGTGAAAGAGATACTGATTGCGATAGCATCTGGAGATGTTAGAGCAGAGAGCATTCAGATATGGACTTCCTCGCAATTGAATGCATTGGAAACGGATACGAGACAGCGGAGGGCGGGTGGAGATGGATAGCAAAGCGTAAAAAGCAGAAAGTTGAGGATGTTATGCCCATTCACAATGCTCGTTGTGCTGTGGGAACTCTCCCCTTATCTGTCTCGGTACTGGAGCGAAATTGCATTCCTCGCAGCATCTATTTACCGAGCCGACACATCCAGTCACGCTTCTTCGAGAAGGCATGATCTGTTTCATGCTCTTCTCCTTGGTCTCATGGCCTCTTTCCCGTCACCATGAAGTCCTTTTCTCTGGTCTTCGTTCTATCGCTTTGGAGGCCTGCTGTCACATATGCCCAAGTGATCGCGACAGTGTGGGTGCCAACAGGCTCGTGCGTACCCAACAGAGAGATGGCATTAGGAGACTCCTCAGCACCAACGTCCGACAGCACGGGGAGTCCATCGATCGACAATGCGAAGAGTACCTCCTGCAATTACCCAGCCTCCACCACATCCAACCCGCCATCAGAGCTTGTCACTAGCAGCAATACTGAAAGTAGTAGCTCCATCGCTTCGCTAACAACCTCATCAACCTTCCTGACGACAAGCCTCTCAATATATACAATCGTTGGTCCGACCTACAACTCACCAGCCAGCTCAACTACGTCTTCGATACGCCCTGTCATTTTCTCTACACTATCATCTACAAGCTTCACCTTGAGCCCTTCCAGCCTTCCCAAACCCGACAGTACATATTTGACCTCCTCTTTTCTTGGCTCATATACAAACCCAGTCGTATCCACCAACCCTTTAATAAGCCCGAACCCGAGCGCTTCCACCTTCCCCATATCCGACAGTACATATATACAATCATCTTCCCTTGGCTCATATACGGACCTCCCAACATCCACGAGCCCTTTCACAAGCCTGACCCCGAGCGCTTCCAGTGTTCACAGCTCCGACAGTACATACTTGATCTCGACCAGCCCGGTTACGTCTACGCCACCTTTCACCAGCTCAACATCGAGCGCTTTCAGCAGTCCCAACTTCGGCAGAATATCTCTGACCTCGTTCTCCCTCAAATACTCGTTTACTAGGGTAAAAAGTAGCTCGGCGAGTTACGGCATTCCGGCAAAGTCAAGTATCTCAACTGAGATTGGGACGCCTCCTACTTCCATTGTTAGCCCAGGCAGCCCAATTTCATCAACAAATTCGATCATCAACGGCGAAGCCTCCAATCCCATGCTGCCCTCTACGAGCTCTCTAGCGAGCAGCCAGCCTGCCATTGGTCTCACCTCATCGTCCTCGATCAGCAATAGCCAGCCAGAATTCAGTTCCATACCGATGTCTTCGAGCTCCTTTGGTAACGGCCAGCCCACCGTTGGTCCTACCTCATCGTCCTGGATCATCAGTAGCCTGCCAGGATCCAGTCCTACTAGTAGCCAGCCTACCATTGGTTCTCCCGCATTATCCTCAAGTATCATTAGCCTACCATTCTCCAGTCCCATCCCATCGACTACGAGCTCTGTGGCTAGTAGCCAGCCTACCGTTGGTACTACCGCATCGTCCTCGATCATTAGTAGCCTGCCAGGACCCAGTCTTATTCCGTTGACTACGAGCTCTGTGGTTAGTAGCCAGCCTACCGTTGGTCCTACCTCATCGTCCTCAGATATCATTAGCCTACCAGGACCCAGTCCCATTCCGTCGACTACGAGCTCTGTGGCTAGTAGCCAGCCCAGTGTTAGTCCAATACCATCTTCATTAATCTCCACGAATTTTGAGTCACCTTCTTCGTTTCTAAGAAGCTCAGCCAACACTAGTCCTACCGAGTCGCCAATAAGCTTAGTAATGAGCGGCTCAGGTATCTCTACCTCGAGCCCTACATTTTCAAGCCCCAGGTAAGAATCTATAGCTAGTAACATAACACCGACGTGGCTGAAATGGAGCTAGTATTTTGCCCCCACCATCATCTACGCAAAACGGTTTCGTTGTCAATTTTCAAGCAACAAGTCGACCTAACAGTGGCGCTCGTCGGATCCGTCAGACGAAAGTCCAAGGGTTCATAACACCTGATGGAAACAGTACTGAGAATTGTACCCAGTCGACAATATATGACGTGAATTCTGCCGGTGTTCTGTCGCTGGATGACGGGGAGGTGTATTCCACATCGACAGGTATATCTTCAATACTTTTCGCGCCGGCAAGCGACGTAGGTAACATAACCACGACATGGCAATTTTCTGGTGACACACTCAGATGGAACAATGAGGCGTTTCTGAATGGTACCGCTGCCCTCTGCTTGGACCAGGGATCCAATGCCATCTATGCGTATTTCCTAAGCGTACCACCGGCCAGCTGTACTCCCGTAGAACTCAGAACAGCTCCAAGTCGGTCAAATCCTTGTTAGTCACAGTGGAAAGTACTGACAGCGTCCAGTATCCGCATGCCCAGGCATCAAGTCACTCAATCACACAAATAGCTCCTTAACATCCTCTAGCACCACCCTAACCAGTACAAATTCTGCGAGTCCGAGCTCCAGCGATGCGTCCACGACAAACATACTAACCACTTCCGAGACTTCTTCGAATGTTGTAGCAAACATCACGCTTCCCACATCCATAACCTCTAGCTTGCATGCGTCACAGCTGTCAAATACGTCAAGCCCGATCTTGTTTTCGCCCACATCGGCCCTGGAGAGGAATAGCTCAAGCTCTGCTTCTATCATATCTTCAACATATCTTACAACTAGTGACCTCTCCCAGTCCAGCTCAAGTCCGTCACAGCCGCCAACGATCTCCACAGGTAGCGGGACTTCTGAGAGCGTCGTAGCTAATAGTACTGCTCCCACTAGCACAGCCTCAAGCTTGTATGCATCACAGCCGTTAAGCTCGACCTTACTGTCGCCTACTTCAACTCCAGAGATCAGCAGCTCAAGCTCTACTTCTGCCATATCATCAACCATCTTAGTGACGAGTAGCCTGAGCTTGTCCAACTCTAGTACATCATCTTCGCCAACGTTCTCCACTGATAGCGGGGCTTCTTCGATCACATCTTCGAGTACCAGCGTGATTTCATCCTCGATGGGCTCGACAGATAATGGAATTTCGTCTCCCAGCATATCCTCGAGCTCTAGTATTTCCTCAAACCCTAGTAGCTCAAGCAGCACTTCAACAGATACTACCTCGTCAGCTGCGAGTAGTCCCATCGCTGCTATATCGACTCCAAGGTCAACTTCATTCTCGATGAGCTCCACAGATAACGGAGCTTCGTCCCCTAACACACCCTTGAGTTCTATTCCGTCCACTTCTTTTAGCTCAAGCAGTTCCTTGATCGATACTACCTCATCAGCTGAAACCGCTATATCGAGTTCAAGCGCAGTTCTGCCCTCGGTGAGCTCCACAGATAACGGAACTACGTCTTCTGTTACACCCTTGAGCTCTGGTATTCTCCCTACCATGTCAAGCTCAAGCAGCTCCTCGATCGATATTACCTCCACAGCTGCGAGTACTCTCGCTGCCGCTATGTCGAGTCTAAGCGCAAATCTATCCTCGACGAGCTCCACAAATGTCATAACTCCATCTTATGGCACACCCTCAAGCTCGATCATTGCGTCAACTTCTTTCAGCTCGCATAGTTCCTCGACTTATTCCAGCTCGTCAGCTGCAAATGGTCCCATTGCCGCTATGTCTAGCACTAACTCGATTACTTCATCATCATCAAGTGCAGGGCCATCTAGCCCATTGTTCACGAGCACACCCGAAATCAGCTATACATCACTTTCTGGCCTTTCATCGAGCTCGGAAACCGTGTTTCCACTTAGCTCCTCAACATCATTTACAAATGCGCCCAACACTAGTTCTTTATCGTCCGACAGCTACTCTCTAAGCTTGGCTGCCGCCTCTTCCCAGACCTCCGTTGCTGCTTCTTCCTCTTCTCCTATCATCTCTCAATCAAATTCAACTGTCATGTCTTCCTCCAGCTTGGACGCTCCATCAGCCTCAAGCACACCAGCTTCGAGTACACTAGTGTCAAGTACGGCAGTCTCGACTCAACCAACATCAGCGTCCAGCACTTTAGCACTAAGTCCAGCAGATTCCAGTACGCTAGCGTCCAGTATGCCAGTCCCGACTCTACCAGCGTTAGCGTCCAGCACGTTAGTATCAAGCACATTAGCTTCGAGTACACTAGTATCAAGTTCGCCAGTTTCGACTCTGCCAGCATTAGCATCCAGCACCTTAGCACCAAGTACACCAGCTTCCAGTAGTACGGCAGGCTCAAGTACCCCAGAGTCTAGCACGCCGGCATCTAGTACACCAGTCTCAAGTACCCTGGTGTCGAGTGCGCTAGAGTCGTCTACGCCAGCATCAGCATCAATCACGCCAACGTTTAGCACATTAGCCTCGAGTACCCTAGCATTGAGTACGCTAGAGTCGACCACACCAGCGTCAGCATCAAGTACACTAGAGTCCAGCACGCTAGCATCTAGTACAAAAGTCTCGAGTACTCTAGTACCAAGCGGGCTGGAATCGACTACATCGGCGTCAGACTCGAGCACACCAGGATTAGTGTCTAGTACTATTAATTCTACTACTTCTCTACCAGCTTCTAATACCTCATCTTCAATCCCAACGTCTAGTATGGAAACTACTTCTGCGTATAGCACGCCAGCGATTAGTATGCTAGAGTCAAGTACACCTGCGTCGAGTACCCTTTCCCAAAGTATACTTGGATCTAGTGCTGCCCCATCAAGTACAATTGCATCAACAACCTCGGCCCAAAGTACCCTTGTGTCTAGTGCTGCTGCCTTAAGCACACCTCCGTCTAGCACCACTGAGTCTAGTACTCCTGCATCCAGTACGCCTATATCCAGTACACCTCCATCTAGCACCCCTGAGTCTAGTACGCCTGCTTCTAGTACGCCTGTATCTAGTACGCCTCCATCTAGCACCCCTGAGACTAGTACGTCTGCCTCTAGTACGCCTGCATCCACTACGCCTGCATCTAGTACGCCTATATCTAGTACACCTACGTCTAGTACTCTTGGGTCTAGTACGCCTATACCCAGTACATCTCCGTCGAGTACGAGCACCTTTGTCTCCACAACTCCTGCCTCGAGTATACCAGCGTCAAGTGCTGCTGCAACGAGCATATCTACGCCTATTACACCTGTGTCAAATACTCCCGCGTCGAATATGAGTATTGTGGTATCTACTACTCCTGCGTCTAGTACGCTAGCGTCTAGTGCTGCTGTTTCAAATACACCTGTATCTAGTACACCTGTGTCTAGCACTCCCGCATCCAGTACGCTGGCATCTAGTACGAGCTCTTCGGTCTCTGATACCTCTACTTCTAGCATAACTGCATCTAGCACGCTGGCATCTAGTACGGGCTTTTCGGTCTCCAATACCTCCACATCTAGCATGATTGTATTTAGTACGCTGGCATCTAGTACGAGCTTTTCGGTCTCTAATACCACCACGTCTAGCACTCCAGCATCTAGTACGCCAGCGTCTAGTGCTATCATGTCTATCATGTCGAGTACACCTTTATCCAGTACGCCTGCATCTATTACGAGTACCTTAGTCTCTGGTACTCCTACGTCTAGTACAACTGCGTTTAGTACTACTCCGTTGAGTAGTATAGTATCAATTACTATAGCATCAAATACCTCAATATCGAGCACCCCAGCCTCAAGCACTCCGGCCTCGAGCACCCCTGCGTTTAGTACCCCACTTTTCAGTACGCTGGATTCCAGCACTCCATTCTCGAGCACCTCACCCGCCTCAATTACTTCAGCCTCCAGTACCCCAGCCTCCATAACCCCAGCCTCCAGTACTCCAGCCTCCAGTACTCCAGCCTCCAGTACCCCGGTCTCGAGTACTCTGGCGTCGAGCAGTATAATATCGATTACCACAGCATTAAACACCTCAACATCGAGCACCATCGGTATAGCATCAAGTAGTATAGCATCCAACACCTCAGCATCGAGCAATTTAGCAGTGAGCAGTATAGCTTTAAACACCTCAGCATCAAGTACCTTGGCATCGAGTACGCTGGCATCGAGCAGCATAGCGTTGAGCAGTATAGCCTCAAACACCTTAGCATCAAGCGCCGTGGCATCAAGTGCGCTAGGGTCGAGCAGTATAGCGTTGAACAGTATAGCTTCAAACACCTCAGCACTAAGTACCTTAGCATCAAGTACGCTGGCGTCGAGCAGCATAGCGTTGAACACCTCAGCGTCGAGCAGTATAGCTTCAAACACCTCAGCACCAAGTACCTTGGCATCAAGTACGCTGGCGTCGAGCAGCATAGCGTTGAACACCTCAGCGTCGAGCAGTATAGCATCAAGTAGCATAGCACTAAACACCTCAGTATCGAGTAATTCAGCGTCTAGCAGCATAGCATTAAGCAGTGTAGCTTCAAACACCTCAGCATCAAGTACCTTAGCATCCAGTACCCTGGCGTCGAGCACCGTTGTCTCTAGTACCCCACCACCGTCGAGCACTCCTCATCATGGCATGGTGTACGCTGCTTACAACAATCCATTCAATGTTCTCAATGCCCCGAACAATTACAATCCATCGTGGCTACAGGAATTTGACCCGGGATACTTCAAAAACGCCAGTAATCAGACCACCAAATGCGGACAATCGGACACTACCAATTTTGCAAGCGGCAATTCGACCTATTTCGGAAACCTACCAAGCGCCGGTAGCGGTCAGATAGATCTAGAGACTATTGCTGTAATCTTCCAGGGATACTTCGTAGTCCCTGCCACTGGAAGTTACCTTTTCCAGACGACATCCGATGATTTCGGCTACATCTGGGTCGGACAGAAGGCGTTGAATCAGTGGAACAACAATAATTACGATGGAAGCGTGAACACTACATCATCTCCTGTCCTCCTCAACAGAGGAGACAACGTACCCGTGACCTTCCTCTACGCCAATGGTGGAGGCTTCTGCGCATCAATCTTCGAAATCACATATCCCAACGGAACCCAATTGAACGGCAACTTCGCGACGGATTTCGTCCAGCCAAACGCAACAGATCCTTGGATACCTACATCCCAGACGAACTGTAGTACTCCGTCACCCTATGACAAGAACAACTTCCGAATATTCTACGCCGGCTCTGGCTTCGCTTTGGATCCCACCAACCCAAGCAACGACAACACTTCCCATCCCCGCATCATCAAAAACTATGCACAAGGAGCACGCTACGCCGAGGTACTGCAGGACTGCGAAGCACAGGCAAATTCATACGGCTACATGACAATCGACATCCATTTCTCATACAGCGCAAACCGCTGGGTGTGTACAATGTACTGGTTCAGCAACGACCTCTCCAAATACTACTCCATGTCCGACCCAGACACGACCCAATCCCACGGCTACCTCAGCGGCGCCAACGGCGACGTCCCCTACCTCGACTGCACCTTCGACGAACCCTCCGGCGTCAAACAGTTCTACGAAGGTTTCGCCACAGTCCTCGATCCTACCAAATTCCGGCCAGATTGCATGTTCACGCTTGACGACGGATACACGTACCTCGACGCTTGCCAAGCGGTATTGGCGTGCACGAGCGATGCGACGCAGTCGGGGTATTCGACGGTGGAGGTGTATTTCCAGGAGACGGAGAGTGTGTGGATTTGCGTGGAGTATTTCGCACCGTATACGCAGGCTAGCTATTTTAATGTCACGAATTCGACGCTGGGGCAGGTTTTTGGGCTTGATGTGAGGTGAGGTGGTGGGGGGTTGGGTTAGATGGTCGCGGTCATGTGGAATGAAATTCACTGTTTGTATGTTGTACTGAGGCGGATGCACGAATTTTATCATTCGATGCGCCTGTATATATATCGCATTAATCTATATGTCATGTTCGCTCTACCGCTTTTATATTCATACTTGAGCAAATTTCGTCATAATTCAGGGCAAGCAAAGCTGTTACTACTGAATTCCTCACGTCAGTGGCTATGAAAGTGCTGCGAAACCATCAATTTTGTACCTCGAAAGACTTGCAATCTACACATATCACCACATCAATACCCCTATCCCTGTCCGAAAATATGGCGCAAAGATCTCTCTCTGTGTCCTTGATAACCATAATGTATGAATCTACCAGCGAGTGTGAAGATGATGACACTCACATTTTAAGCTGAAGATGATTCTGTCGCGGCGGAGGATTCGGATTTGGAGAGAGTGGAGACGGTGATGGGGATGGTGGGCTGGGAGAGGATGGGCTGTTGGGGGGG